>Ga0302324_100001721_pt1 | contig 52464 bp, 43 predicted proteins | sample Palsa_T0_1_FD_201949 | JGI IMG/M metagenome (GOLD analysis project Ga0302324, IMG submission 201949) | Peat permafrost microbial communities from Stordalen Mire near Abisko, Sweden - Palsa_T0_1 | ecosystem: Environmental > Terrestrial > Soil > Palsa > Peat permafrost | place: Sweden: Abisko...
TCATGGAACTGCCGGTAATCGCCGTCATGCTTCTCGGCTGCCTCGGGATGGCGAGCAAAGTATCGACCAGCTTCGGCGCAACCGACGGCCTGCAGGCACTGCGAACCGGTGGGCGAAGACTGGGTGACGATGTTCAGTTTTTTACTGCCCCAGTGGGAGGGCATCTGGCGGCCGCCGCTGGACGGGTCATCTGCGGCGCCCACGGCCTGCAGCAACATGTCTTCCGCGGTGACGCCCAGGCCGAGGCAAAGTGCGCGGTCGCGATAGTAGGGGTAAAACCAATCTTTGCCGGGCTGGAGGGCCTTGGCGGCCGCGACCATGAGGGCTTCGTGACCAGCGCCAGAAATCTGGAAAAAGATCTTTTGCTGCCGCTTGAGCAGTATCTCCCGGTCGTCCAGGCGCCGGGACAGATACATTACCCGATAGATTTCGATGAGTTCCCGCGAGCTGAGCCCTTCGAATTTCTTCTGTTGAGCAGCACTGGAAGCTTCAGTGACGGCCATGTTCCCTCCCCCAGGTGTCGGCTAGAGCACAGGCGATTGTATCCGTTGGCAGCGATGACGGGACAGGGCCGCCTTGAGGATATTCGAGGCAATTACTCACGCGCTATTTCTATTGCAGGGCTGCAGCTGCATTCACGACATTCAAGGCGACTCCGCCCGGCGCTGGCAAGACCCGCGCGGTGCTGCGCAGGACAGCGGCAATCTGGGCCGGACTGAACGAGGGGTTGGCTCCCTTGATGAGCGCAGCTACTCCGGCAACCAGGGGCGCAGATGCGGACGTGCCAATCGCTTCGACATACGCCGTGTGGCCGAAACCGAAGCAGCCGAAGCTGAGCCCATGCGTTGAAGGTAGACCGTTCTGGGTGCCGGGCAAGCCCGTGCTGCATGCGCCACGGACGAAGCCGGAGACTCCGGAGCCATTGGGCAGCCCCTCCGGGTAGCTGCCGCCCGGTGCGGCGACCGCCTGTATCGTGGTGCCATAGTTGCTGTAGTAGGCCAGCGAAACCGAGCCGGCAACGCAGGTGGCTCCCGCGTTCTCGTTTTGTGCGCACTGCGGATTGGTTGACGCTATGACGGCAAGGACATCTTCAGCTTGCGCAGGCATTTCTAAAAAGCGATTGCTGTCGAGTGATTCGCCGTCGTTGCCGGCGGCCGCGATAACCAGGGCTCCTGCCTGGGTAGCGTTGTATGCGGCGCGATTGAAGGCGGAGATGGTCCCCTCTGCTTCCCCTGAAGAGCTGTCGAGCAAAGCTCCCGCCGAGATAGAGATGATATCGGCGTGTTGCTGCGATGCCGCCGCCATGCCAGCGATGATCCAGCTCATGAGACCGCCCGCTGATCCCTGTTCGCACAGCGCCGTTAATGTCGCAGAGCCGCTGGCGGGTAGGCGTTCCAGCACCTTGATGTTGAGCAACGACGCTCGCGGTGCGACGCCAACTGCCATACCGGTTTTCGGGCCAAGTGCTGCTGCCGCCAGGGAGGCAGTCCAGGTGCCGTGTCCATCCTGATCTTCCGGAGAGCCATCATCGCACGGGCTTGGCAGCGCATTCTGATCGACAAGACTGCTCGCATAGACAAGGTTTGGGCTGGTATCCGGATGGGCGGACGAGATTCCAGTGTCAAGGATCGCGATGCGGACACCTTGTCCCATCGAGATATTCCACGGACCCTTGGCTGGAGCGCCAGCGACGCCTGCACCGTAGCCGCCCACCTCCTTCACCGCCCAGGCTTGCGGCGAGGAAGTGTAAAACCAGTCAGGCGCTGAAGGTAGTTTGTCGGAGTCGGCGAGGACGGGACGCATCTTGAGCATCTGGCTGGCGTGGATGCGACGGTCATGCACCACATAGGCGACAGTGCTGTCGGCCTGAAGCTTTCCCTGCAAGGCCGCGGTGTGTGCGCTATCGGCGTCGGCATCGCCAGTGTTTGTCTGGACGACAGCGATGCCCCACTGCGGGACGGAGAGCACCAATTGCGTATGGTCCGACGCAAGGCGCCCGCCAAAGTTTTCCGGCAGAGCATGCTGGCGAAACACGACAATGAGTCTGTTGGAGACAAGGTCGGAATCCTGCTGAGGAACGGGGGCGAGCGTCTGGCCCCGGCTGCTGACAACGGCGAAAATCAGCATGGCGAAGTGAAGGCCCTGCAGCAGGCCCTGGCGAGCCGAGCGCATCGAAAATTGGGATACAGATGCTGTCATGGATGTGATTCCCCCCGCGGACTTCATCGGCAGAACCTTCCGCTGCCCGGGAAGAAGTTTGACGAGACGAACGTGGGCGCGACCCAAATGACACTCGCACCGGGGAATTTGCCGTTTCGGGACCGGGCAGCACTCTGGTAACGGACAGGTCGTCCGGCTCATTCCGCCGGGGCGAGCCAGCGCGAGGCACGCATTAGGGTTGACCCTCGTGAAATTGACGTGATTCAATAACGCGTTCGGGACGGTTTGACAATCCCCGGAGAGAACACCGACATTGTGGGTATGCATCGGGCCGCGACCGCGGTACCGAATCTGCCGAAAAATGCGGAAAACTAAAGTGGCTAGGCAAGTGGGACCCTGCGCGCCTGCGTGATTTGTGTGCGTGCGCTGAATACCTCGAGAGAACGAAGGAGTAACAAATGCTTTTCGGATTCGCCATGTGGCAAGCACCACTGGCACCTGTTGCAGATGGCAAGACCTTTCTTTGGCTGGCTATGGGCGTGGGTGCCCTGGCGTTGATCGTTGCACTGCTTTTTGCCCGGGCCGTCATCGGGTCGGACAAAGGCACCTCTGAGATGCAAAGTATTGCGAGTGCCATCCGCGAAGGCGCAGAAGCATTCATGAGTCAGCAGTACCGGACGATTGGTCTGATCGCCATCGTGCTGGCGGTATTGTTGTTTTTCGGTTACAAAATTTCTCCGCGGACTGCTCCCTACGCCACCAAGACAGTCGTCAGCTTCCTGATCGGCGCGCTCTGCTCCGGACTTTCCGGATTTACCGGCATGTACGTTTCCATTCGCGCGAATCTGCGAACGGCTTCGGCGGCACGCACCAGCTTGAACGGCGCATTGCAGATGGCATTGCGCGGTGGCGCTGTCACCGGACTGGTCGTCGTTGCGCTGTCACTGCTCGGCATCGGCGTTTTGTTTCTGGCGTTTGGCGGACTTGAAAATCCGCAGGCGGTGCCCTATCAGCTGGTCGGCTTCGGCTTCGGAGCTTCGCTGATCGCTCTGTTCGCACAGCTCGGCGGCGGAATCTATACCAAGGCAGCGGACGTGGGCGCGGACCTGGTCGGCAAAGTTGAGGCTGGCATTCCGGAAGATGACCCTCGCAATCCCGCGGTCATCGCGGACCTCGTCGGCGACAACGTCGGCGACTGTGCGGGCCGTGGCGCGGACATCTTCGAATCCACCGCCGCAGAAAATGTCGGCGCCATGATTCTCGGCGCGGCGCTCTATCCCGTCTTCGGCATCAAGGGCATTCTGTTCCCGCTGATCGTTCACGCCATCAACCTGATCGCCAGCTGCATCGGCGTCATCATCGTCAAGGCGAAAGAAACAGAAGATCCGATGCACGCGCTCAACCGCGGCTACTACGTGACCACGTTCCTCGCGCTGTTGGGATTTGCGGGCGCGGTCTACACCATGCTCGAGGGCCGCTGGTGGCTGCTGGGCGCGGGCGTCGTCGGCATCATCACGTCGTTCCTGTTCGTCTACATCACCGAGTACTACACCGAGACGCGCTTCAAGCCGGTGCGCTCGATTGCTGAAGCTTCCCTCACCGGCCCCGCGACCAACATTATTAGTGGTCTCGCGGTTGGCATGGAGACGCCGGCCCTCCCGGTGCTGGTCATCAGCGCGGCGCTGCTGGCAAGCTACTACTGCGGCGTGCAGGCGCTGGCCGATCATCCGGAGATTGCGTCGTATGCCAAGGGCATCTACGGAACGGCTATCGCGACGATGGGCATGTTGAGTTCGGCCGTCTACATTCTGGCGATGGACACCTTCGGTCCGATCACGGACAACGCCGGCGGCATCATCGAAATGTCGAATCAGCCGGACGACATTCGCAAGAAGACCGACAAGCTGGACGCTGCGGGCAATACGACGAAGGCGCTGACCAAGGGCTATGCGATCGGCTCGGCATCTCTCGCCGCGTTCCTGCTGTTCTCGGCGTATCTCGAAGAGGTTCACGCCATCGTCGTCGACAAGATTGCCAACGCACACGCGGCAGGCCTGTCGACCTTCCTTCCGGTCAACTGGAGCTTCTCCAACGTCAACCTGGCCAGCGTGCCGGTGTTTGTCGGAGCGCTGCTCGGCGCCATGCTGGTCTTCCTGTTCTCGTCGCTGGCGATCAAGGCGGTCGGCAAGACGGCGCAGTACGTCATCAGCGATGTCCGGCAGCAATTCAAGGAAAATCCCGGCATCATGGCCGGCACCAGCAAGCCGGATTATGGCCGTTGCGTGCGCATTGTCACGACGGCGGCGCTGAAGCAAATGGTCCTCCCTGGATTGCTCGTCGTTGCCATGCCGGTGGTCGTCGGCGTCCTGTTCCGCCACCTCAGCACCAGCTATCACGCGTCGGAATCAACCAACGTGCCGATGATCAACGGGCTGCCCATCAACCTCGGCGGCGTCGAGGCTGTGGCTGCGTTGCTGATGGTCGGAACCATCGCAGGCATCCTGATGGCGATGTTGATGAACAACGCCGGCGGCGCCTGGGACAACGCGAAGAAGCTGATCGAGACTGGCGAGTATGGCGGCAAGCGCTCGGAGGCGCATAAGGCTGCGGTGGTCGGCGACACGGTCGGCGATCCGTTCAAGGACACGGCCGGTCCGTCGCTGCATGTGCTGATCAAGCTGCTGGCGACGATTACGCTGGTGATGGCGCCGCTGTTTTTGTAACTGAAAAGCTGCAATTAGCATCGTAGTGAAGCCGGCCCCGGTTTCTATTACCAAGGGCCCGGCTTTGCTATTGCTGGCGCATTTTTTCCTTCACGCTTTTCGCCAGCTTCTCAATCTGCTCAGCTTTTCGGATCACATCCAGCGACAACTGGTCGTTCTGCGTCTTGTCGACCGCGATTTGCAGCTCCGTTGCCAGCTGCAGGAGTTTCCGTGTGTCTTCCTGAATGTGCTTGAAGCGATCCGAAACTTGAGCTTCTTCCATCTTGCGGGCGTCGCGCGCGGCGTTTGGATCAGCCGGCGCAGTGCCAGAAAGATTGCCGAGCCGGGTCGACGGCGGCGTGCCCATCTGGCCGCTCGGCGGGATGCCGTTGGAGGGTGTGGCCTGGCCAAGGCCGGGGAGGGCGCCAGCGAATCCCACCCAGAGGAAAGTCGCTGCAGCCAGCAAAAAACGGCGTTTTGTGCATCCTATTTGGCGATACCAAAGCAAACGTGGCGAGTTCATGAGGCGGATTATAGGAAATTGTCCGCCGCCTCGCACTCTCCATTGTGAGTACCGATGATATTTCTGATAGGACGATAGCTGATGCGAATGATGCCCATGCCGGTGACCCACACGACTTCCGCCAAACCTGCAACGGCCCCGGTCAGGTCGGACATTCCGGCGCCGTCCGTGCTGGAACATGAGCATTTCTGGAAGGCGCTGGGGCACGAATGGCAGCGCGACCTGATGAACTTTCTTCATGCCGGCCTGCCCAAGCTGGTCGTCGTCGCCATCATCACGCTGGTTCTGTGGCAGATCCTGCACTTCATCACGCGCCGCCTTCGTAACCTGGGCACGCAGACATCGGTGGGCGCGAGCCGCGCTGCGCAACTCCGCACCTTGGCCAGCGTTATCGAGACAGCTGGGGTCGGCCTCATCATTTTTCACGCAGCATTACAGACTCTCGAAATTTTCAACATCAACGTCACGCCCTTAATCGCCTCGGCCGGAGTGGCAGGCATCGCCGTCGGCTTCGGCGCGCAGACGATCGTCCATGACGTGATCAACGGCATGCTGATTCTGCTTGAGAATCAGTTCAACGTCGGTGACGTCATCAAAATAGCTAGCTTGACCGGCACGGTTGAGCTGATGAGCCTGCGGAAGACAACGCTGCGCGATGGCGGCGACGGAACCTTGTACACGGTCCCGAATAGCCAGATCACGACTGTCTCCAACCTGACCCGAGACTGGTCGCAGATTCAGGTCAACATCTCGGTCGACTACCGCGAAGATCCCGACCGCGTCATAGCGATTCTCACCGAGCTGGCGAACGAAGCGGCAAAGGAGCCCGCGTTTGCGCCGGTTATGTCCGGGCCGCCGAGCGTGCTGGGCGTCGATGCATTCAAGGGATCCGAGGTGATCTATCCGGTCGTCTTCAAGACGACGGCCAACAATCAGTGGGGCCTGTCCCGCGAGTTTCGGCGCCTGGTGAAAATCCGCTTCGCGAAGGAGCGGATCCTGCTCGGCGACCCGCAGCGCGTCTATAACTATCCCCCGGCCGATAAATCCCAGCCCGTCGCACAAGTCGCGCCGCAAGCCGAGACGCCAGCCGACAAGACACCCACCGGCACCGTATCGCAGACCGATCCGACGCCGAAAAGCTGACGCCTTTCTACGCGGGCTGCAGATGCGCGCTGATCTGCTCCATCAGCTTCTGCGGATCATCGGTCGGCGGCAGGCATTGCATACCTGTACAGACGACGGCGACGCTTGAGCTCTGCGGCAGATTTGGCAGCGTCTCTGCCAAAGCAGGGGGCAAATTGTCAGCCTTGCATTGCCCGTGTCTGTAGCGGAGGACAATTTTGTTAGCTAACCATGGTGCGGTGGCGGCAATCGCGAGCGAGGCGGCAGCAGCATCCTCTCCAACGACGGCAATCTGCACCGGCAGATTCAGCCAGCGCGTCAGCGCGAGGCCGTAGGTACCGGCGTAGAGACCGAAGTGTTCGACAACGCCAGCGAAGCTCTCCAGCGTCTGCTCGGCGAAATCGCGGAATTCCTGGCGCCCACTGAGCGCGTGCAGGCGAAGCAGGACTGAGGCAGCCGCCGGATTGCCGGCCGGCGTCGGCGAATCCTGCAACGGCTTGCGGCGGATGGCGAGCGCGCCAATCGCACCTTCGGCCAGCTCGGCATCGTAAAATCCCGGCGTCACGGGATCGTAAAAGCGCGCGATCATCGCATCGGCGATCTTCACCGCCGCTTCGTAATAACGCAACTCCGTCGTGGCCTCCCACGCGTCGAGGCAGGCTTGCGTCAGGAACGCGTAGTCGTCGAGCAGGCCGGGAACGTGCGCGGTTGGCGCCGTAAAATCGCCATACGCGATGACGTGCGCAAGGCCGTCGGCATCACTCCATGCGGCGGCGAGAGCGCGGTCGAGCGAAAGCAGCGCGAACTTCCGCGCCGCCGGCAATGAAAGCGCACGTGCCGCCTCAAAAAACGCGGAGATGTAGAGCGCGTTCCAGTTCGTATACAGCGTCTTGTCGATGAATGGTGTCGACCGCTCTAGGCGATGGGCGTAAAGCTTCTTCTTCGCCGACGCAAGCATCTGCGCCGCCTGCTCGGGAGATATTTGCAGCGACGCCGCCACTTCTTCAAGTGAATGATTCACGTGCAAAACATTGCGCGCCGGATCGTGATGCATGTCTCCGATTTCACCGATGTCGTAATACTGGGTGGCCAGCAGGAATTCAGTTCCACTCAGTACTTCCGCGGCTTCTGCGCGCGTCCAGGTGAAGTAGTCGCCGTCGTCATCGAGAGAAATATCGGCGTCCTGCGAGGCATAAAAACCGCCGTGCACGCGGTCGCTGAGCACTTCCTCCGTCCAGCGAATGATCTCCTTCGCCACTTCCGCGCAGGTTGGATCAGCGAATGTGACAAAGGCGTGGACGTAACAGCGCAACATCTCCGAGTTGTCGTACGACATTTTCTCAAAGTGCGGCACGACCCAGTGTTCGTCGACTGAATAGCGATGAAAGCCGCCGGCGAGCTGATCGAAAACGCCGCCCGCTGCCATCTTGTGCAACGTCACCAGTGCGGCGTCGCGAGTCGCCGCATCTCCACTGCGGGCGGCCTGGTCGAGCAGCAGATCGATCGCCGCGGGATGAGGAAATTTCGGCTGCGTGCCAAAGCCACCAAAGCGCGGATCGAACTGGCTGACGGCATGCTGGACAATCTTTGCCAGTAACTCGGGCCGCAAGTCGGCGAAGCGTCCGGCAAAGCCTTCGTTGTGCGCGATCGCCGCCATGATGGAGGCAGCCGACTCCTCCATTTCCGTTTTCTTGTTCTGGAAAACATCCGCCATGGCCGACAGAACACGCGGCATGCCGGGACGACCGTAGCGGTCTTCCGGAGGGAAATATGTGCCGCCGAAGAACGGCTTCCCTTCCGGCGTAAGAAACGCGGTCAGCGGCCAGCCGCCCTGTCCGGAGATTGCCGAAACCGCTGACTGGTAGCGCGCATCGACGTCAGGACGCTCGTCGCGATCGACCTTGATGGCGATGAATTGCTTGTTAATGAAGGCCGCAATCGCCTCGTTCTCATAGGACTCGCGATCCATGACGTGACACCAGTGACACCACACGGCACCGATGTCGAGCAGGATTGGCTTGTTCTCCCGCTGTGCCTTGGCGAAGGCCTCCGGGCCCCACGGATGCCACTCGATGGGCTGATGGGCGGCGGAGCGAAGGTAGGACGAGGCCGATGCAGCTAACTGATTCATACACCCAGTTTATCCGGCTCCGGAGTCCGGGGAGAAAACCGCAGACCGAAACCTGAGACATGCGCCTTGTTGTTGTGCTGCGACTAATAGCAGGTCTGCCACTAGAAAATTTCAGCAAAATTGTAATTGAAAATGCACAGATAGTTTTGTATAACCAAATCCGTCATCGGCCTGCTGAATTCGATGCGAGGAAAGCAGTAAAAGCAGGCTGAATCAGGCTGAGCGTGAGCGCAGTTTAGGCGAAGGGGATTGCGTACGGCTTCCAATACTCCTTCGGTCAGCGATCCGCTCTACCGGAGGACTGCCCTCGACGGTCCTCCGGATTTTATTTCCCCTGAAGTTCTTGTCTAGCCGCGGTTCGCAGCTTGTTCGGCGACGACTGCCTCCGCTTGCCGCGTCAGCTTGAAGTAGCGATTGATCGCCACCGCGGATGCGACCAGCATGAAGACTGCGGTCTGAAAAAATAGCGCCTTGTGCATGAACGGCGTGGCTGGATAGCGGCGACGGCTATACCAGAGCGCCGCATCAAGCAGCGCGGGCGCAAGCAATGCCAGCGGCACGGCCGCCGCGTAAGCCAGCCCGAGATTTCGGCGCATCGATTCGACGGGCCAGAACGCAAGCAGCGGTATTCCGGAGGCGCACCACGTGATGGCTGCGACGAGCGCCTGAAATATGCTGACGGTGAGCAGCAGTGAAATCGTCGCTCCTGGCACGCGGACCAGCATGTACCAGTTGGAGTGGAATCGCATCAGGATGATGATCATCAACAGCGGTGCGGCCACCAGCTCCCCGTAAAAGAGAGCGACCATGGCAAGTCCGATGCGTTGGCTGCGATTCATCAGCTGTGCAGGAGCCGCCTGGTGACGGATGCGTAGAGGTCGATGGCATCGAAAAGCTCGCGCTTGGCGAGTTTTTCATGCGGTGTGTGGGCGACGTGAATCGTGCCGGGCCCGAATAAGAATGGCTGGCCCCAGGCCGGAAGCGATGGGACGTCAGTTGCGAATGATGCGACCATGGTCGGCAGTCCGGACAGTGGCTGAAACCGGATGAAAGGGTTTTCCTTTTCACAGGTCATCTCAACGCGTCCCGCAACAGCGTCTTCAATTTGCTTGAGCACCGGAGCGCCCGGACCGACGAGACGCACCAGCACCTTGGCTTCGGCGTGGTCAGCAATCACGTTCGGCGCATGGCCACCCTTGATGACGCCGACGTTTATCGTGCACGGCCCAACGTCGGGTTCGACCGGCAACTTCAGTTTCAGAATGTCATCGAGGACGCGGACCAGCTTGTGAATGGCCGAGTCGCCCAGCTCGGGATACGCGGAGTGCGCCATCTTGCCCTTGGCATGCAAAGTCAGGCGCAGCGTTCCCTTGGACGCGATGGCGATGCGATTGTCCGTTGGCTCTCCATTGATCAGAAACTTGTTGCCCTTAGGAAAATTGTTCGCTGTCTTGGCACCGATGGAGTCGCGTTCTTCGCCGACCAGATAGAGCAGCGCGATCTTTTCGCCCGCAGCCCGCAGCTTCTCCGCGGCGGCAATCTGCGCAGCGATAATTCCCTTCGCATCGCAGGAGCCGCGGCCATAGATAAAGTCGTCGTCTTCGCTGCTGGCGATGTAGGGCGGTACCGTGTCCATGTGAGTCGACAGCACCAGGTCCGGCGGCGTGCTCGGAATGCTGGCATAGACGTTAAATCGCTCGCTGCCATCGCTCGTCGGGACGTGAATCTTCTCGACGTCATAGCCCTGCTGGCTGAGATAGCCGGCAAGAAAATGTCCCGCCTCAGCCTCGTTGCCGGAGGTGGAATCGATGTCCATCAGCTGCCGTGTGAGTTGAATCGGGTCGAGCGCCATTCGCATTTAAGAATAACCGACCGCCTACAATCAGATGGTGGCGACCTTGCTCTCATTTTTTCTAGACGGCCCGACGGGCAAGCTGGAGGCGCTGCTGAATCAAGGCACGGCAGACGCGAAATATGCGGCACTCATCTGCCATCCCCACCCCGCTGGCGGCGGGACGATGCACAACAAAGTGGTGTATCACGCGATGAAGACGCTGCATGGCCTCGGGCTGCCAGTGCTGCGCTTCAACTTCCGCGGCGTCGGCGCAAGTGAAGGCGAACATGACGGCGGTCATGGCGAGCAGGACGATGTTCGCACCGCACTGGACTGGCTCACCGCCGAGTTCGGCAAGCCGATACTGTTCACAGGATTTTCTTTCGGTTCAGCGGTGGGCATGCGCGCGTGCTGCCCGGATCCGCGAGTGCCGGGACTGGTTGCGCTGGGAGTGCCGGCCGCGCATGACACGCGTCGCTATGAATATCCGTGGCTGGCAAGTTGTGACAAGCCGAAGCTGTTCATCAGCGGCAGCCAGGATGAATATGGACCGAAAGCCGAGGTCGAGGAGATCGTTGCGCGCGCCGCCGGAGAGAACACGCTGGTGTGGGTGCCGGAGGCAGACCACTTCTTCCAATCTGCTGACGGCCCAAAGCTGGCCGAAATGCAGCAGGCGCTCGAGGGCTGGATCAGGGCGCACTTTCTTCTCTAGATTTGCAGACTTAGATTGCAACTAGCTAGCTTGCTCGACCAGCTCCGCTTGTGGACCCTGCGAAGTTTTGTCGCCAGCTGGAAAGAACGCGGTCCTGCCTTCTTCCATCACGAACATGCGATCTTCAACGCTGGCTGCGCGGGCAGCCTCAAGCAAGCGCGGCACGGGCTCTTCCATCGGCTCCTCAGACAAGCGGAACGTGCCGTAGTGCATCGGCACCATAGTTTCCGCACCGAGATCGAGGAAGCCGCGCAGCGCATCTTCCGGGCTGGCATGAACGCCGCGGAAGCTATCGGGCTGATACGCACCAATCGGCAGCAATGCGAGACGCGGCGCCAGACGCTGACCAATCTCGCGGAAACCTTCGAAGTAAGCAGTGTCGCCGGAGTGATAAATGGAGTGGCCAGCGCCCTCGATGACGTAACCACCAAAGCCGCGGTGGCTGTCATGAATCATGCGGGCGCCCCAGTGACGGGCCGGCGTTTGCGTAATCTGCAGTTGGCCCGTCTGAAAGCTCTCCCAGCGCTCCAGCTCAACAACCTGGCTGAAATCGATATCGCGGACGAGATCCTTCGTGTGGCGCGGAAGAATGATGCCCGGCGCCCGCCCAGTAGCGCGACGCGTATGCCCGACAATCCGCCGCAGCGAGGGGCGGTTCAGGTGATCCATGTGGGCGTGCGTGATCAACACCCAATCCACCGGCGGCAGACTCGGCAACTCGACGCCGGGACGCCGCAGGCGCTTGACCAGCACCAGCCAGTTCGCGAAATTCGGGTCGACCAGCAACGTCTGTCCGCCGAGCTGGAGCAAAAACGTGGCGTGGCCGACAAAGGTCAGTCCGAGGTCGCGGCCATGCGGAGTTAAAGGATTGTGGCTCTCGCCGACGCGAGGTTGGCACAACGATTCACTGAGAATATTGAGAAAACGTCCGGCGCGGCGGGGTATACGAGGTGGGGTCGGCATAGGTGTCTGTAGTTAAGACGCGCCTCGCGGGCGAAAAGATGAATTTTCGGAGAGAACCGGTTACAGGTGCCGGCTCAGGAAATGCCAACGGGCATGGCCGAACCCGCGTCAGCCGGCCCTAGATCACGCGAAGCAGCCACTACCGTGGCGGGGCCTTTGCTGGCCACCGCTGATTCCGGCTCGGCTGCGGCTAAAAGTTCAGCAAGTTGCTCGATAGCTTCGTCGACATGCGATTTTTCGAGAAGATATGGCGGCAGGAAGCGCAGGATCGTGCCCTGCACGGAATTCAGCAGCAGCCCCTTGCTCAAGCCCTGCTCGACGATGGAGCGGACGGGAACAGAAAACTCCAGCGCCTGCAACAGGCCAATTCCACGCGAGCCTGTTGCGAGACTGGACTCTGGCAACAAACTCGCCAGCCCTTTGCCCAAATGCGCCCCAGTGTCTCGAACTTGTTCAAGCAGTCCCTCTTCTTCAACGACCGCGAGAAATTCAAGCCCAAGCCGGCAGGCGACAGGACTGCCGCCGAGCGTGCTGCCATGCTGACCGGTAGTCAGAGTACGACGCAGATTTTTTCCCGGAGCAACCAGAAATGCGCTCAGCGGCAGACCGCCGGCCAGCGGTTTGCCGATGACAAGCACGTCGGGGCGGACCCCGGATTTCTCAAACGCAAACCACTGCCCGGTACGGCCGAGACCAGACTGGATCTCGTCGAAAATCAGCAATGCATGATGCTGGTCGGCCAAGCGGCGAGCCTCGCGCAGAAAGCCTTCCGAGCACTCATGAACCCCGCCTTCACCCATGACGGGCTCGATAATGATCGCGCAGATGGAGTCATCCATCGCAGCCTCAAGCGATGCGACGTCGTTGCGGCGGGCGAAGCGAACCCCGGGAAGCGCAGGACCGAAGCTGTCCCGATACCGCGGCTGGCCGGTAACACTGAGCGCGCCGAACGAGCGCCCGTGGTAGGACTGCTCCAGGGCAACAAAACCCGATTTGGCTGCGGAAAAATTCTGCTGTCCCCAGCTGCGGGCCAGTTTCAATGCGCCCTCCACCGCCTCAGCACCTCCGGTAGAAAAAAAGGCCGCACTCATGCCGCTTAACTGGCAAAGCCTTTCGGCAAGCTCGCCCTGGCAGCGATGGGAGTAGAGATTTGAGAGGTGGAGGACCTGCGAGGCCTGGCTGGTCAGCGCGGCGACAAGTCGTGGATGCGCGTGCCCGAGCGCGCTCACGCCCAACCCTGACATCAAGTCCAGGTAGCGGCGGCCGTCCGTATCCCAGAGGTAGACGCCCTGACCGCGACTGACTACCAGGGGCAGGCGGGGGTAGGTATTAAGAACGTATTCGGCTTCTCGGCCAAAAACCTGCTCCGCTGACTCAGGCGGAGTAGAGGAAGTCATGCTTCTACTTCAACGGATTCCTCCCCACGGGTCAAGAGGAGAAATTGGCAAATGCCACTCGGACCCCGAATATGTACTCCTGTACCTATCATTTCCGATGCAAATCATCTATGATTTTCGGTATATCCTGCCAATTACAGGAGTTATGCTTAGCTCGGCAGTGTTCTAGCCGAGCGCTGGAAAATTGCCTCAAACTGTTACAAATCATATGTTTGTCGCAGCGGTGAGCGGTCAGAAAGACGTAACTCTCGGCTGGCACTCCACTTGCTGCCTCTATGAGATATCAGTTCTGCCCCAAACCTGAGGCAGGGCGAAAGGTGAAGATGCTGAAAGAAATGCAGTCGCGGACTTCGGTGCTCCCTCTGGCACTGTTGACGATCGCGGCTTGCGTGTTTGCCTTCATCAATTTTCAAAAACAAAGCAGCTTTGAACAGCCTACCGATGGCGTCTGGTGGGTCGAGTCATCCAACCTGGCGACTGGTCTCCACGCGGAGCGCGTCCCTGCCGAATCCCCAGCTGAGCGTGCCGGCATCAAAGTTGGCGATACACTCACCGCGATCAACGGCACACCAACGCCCCGCTTCGCCCAGGCAGTCGAGCAGATGTTCCGCACCGGCACCTACCGTGGCGCCACGTACAGCCTGATCCGCAACGGCGTCCGGCTGGATGTGCAGGTCATCCTCGACCCGGCGGACCACTCCGAGTACATTGCTGCTCGCCTCATCGCGCTGGTTTACCTCTTCATCGGCCTTTATGTTTTGTTGCGGAGGTGGACTGCGCCCCGCGCCTTACACTTCTATCTTTTCTGTCTTGCGTCCTTCGTGCTGTATGCGTTTCGCTACACCGGCAAGCTGAACGAGTTCGACTGGATTATTTATTGGAGCAATATCGTGGCCTGCGCGCTGCAGCCGGCGTTGTTCCTGCACTTTGCCGCCACATTCCCGGATGATCTTGCCGGCAAACAGCGTCGCCGCTGGTGGATCGTTCTGCTTTATCTGCCGGGAGCGTTGCTGGTAGCGCTGAACGTTGCCGCCATCAACTGGTGGGAGGCGACGGAGCTGCTGCATCATCGGCTGGACCAGATCAGCGTCGGCTACCTTGCGCTGTATTACGTGCTTGCCGCCGTCGTCCTCTTCTTCGACTCTCGTCGCGAGAACACGCCGCTGCGCCGCCAGCAGCTGAAGTGGCTGATGCGCGGCACTCTGCTCGCCGTAATTCCCTTCACGGTGTTTTACGTCATCCCCTATCTCGCCGACTGGAATACGCCGGCGTGGCTGGGACGCGTCGCCGGATTGTTCCTGGTCTTTCTGCCGCTGACATTCAGTTACGCGATCGTTCGCTACCGCCTGATGGACGTCGATCTGATCTTCAAGCGCGGCGTCAGCTATACGCTCGCGACAGGCGCGCTCGTCGGCACCTACTTTGGGATTGTTGGCTTGCTGGCCGAGGTCGTTCACAAGCGGCTGCCGAATTTTGGCGCGTGGGGACTGGTCATCACGATCATCGTCACCGCGCAGGTCTTTGAGCCACTACGCCGGAAGATCCAATCGTGGGTGGACAAACTATTCGACCGCAAACAATACGACTACCGGATGACGCTGATTGAATTCGGCCGCGGACTGAGCTCGGAGACCGATCTTGAAGCGGTCTTGCGGTCCGTGACTGACCGCTTGTCGCGCACACTATTGGTGTCACGCGTCGCAGTTTTTCTACCCGAATTCGGCGGTAACAGTTATCGCTTAGCAGAATCGCATGGCATGCCGACGGAGATTTCGAGCATGCATCTGGACCTCGGCTTTCTCGCGCTGTCTGCGGTCGGCGGCCATCTCTTTTTCGAGAATACAGACTCCGCGCTGCGCCTTGGACCCCATGAGCAGCGCGCTCTGCGCACGCTCGACCTGAATTACTTTCTTCCCTGCAAGGTGCAGAACCGGACCATTGCAATCCTCGGGCTCGGGCGCACGGTAGGCGGCGACTTCCTCAGCAGCGAGGACATGGAGTTGCTCGAATCGCTGGCGAATTACATCGGCATCGCCATTCAAAACGCGCAGCTTTACGCCAAGCTTGCTGAACAGATTGACGAGTATGAGCGCCTGAAGGAGTTCAACGAGAACATCGTCGAGTCGATTAACGTCGGCATTCTTGCGGTTGATCTGGAAGATCGCGTCGAGAGCTGGAACGCGCAGATGGAAGTCATGTACGCAAAGTCGCGCGTTGAAGTGCTGGGTAAGCCGCTGCGCGAACTCTTCCCTGCCGAGTTCATGACCGAGTTCAGCCGGGTACGCGAAGACCCCGGCGTCCACAATTTGTACAAGTTCCGGTTACATACTCCGGCAAACGAAGTACGCACGGTTAACGTGGCAATCGCGCCGCTGCTATCGCGCGATCTAGTCACCGTCGGCCGCATTATCCTGGTGGACGACATCACCGAGCGCACCCACCTCGAAGGCCAGCTGGCGCAGTCGGAGAAGCTGTCCTCCATCGGGCTGCTGGCTGCCGGCGTGGCGCACGAAGTGAACACGCCGCTGGCTGTGATTTCAAGCTACACACAGATGCTGGCCAAACAGTTGCGCGGGGACGAACGTATGACCAGCCTGCTGGACAAGATTACGCAGCAAACATTCCGTGCGTCCGAAATCACCAACGGCCTGCTGAATTTTTCGCGTACCAGTGTCACGGAGTTCCGCGAGCTCGACGTCAACCAGCTGCTGCGCGAGACGCTGGTCCTGCTGGACCATCAGTTTAAGAAGGCCCGCGTCGAAGTCGACTTGAAGTTGCAGGAAGAGCCGCCGATGATGCGTGGCAACCAGGGCAAGCTGCAACAGGTTTTTCTGAATCTATTCCTCAACGCCAAGGATGCGATGCGCGAAGGCGGCACCTTGCGGGTCGAAACCATGAGCAACGGATCTGTAACCGTTCGCATTACAGATAGCGGCTCCGGCATCACGCGCGAAAACCTGCAGCGCATCTACGATCCATTCTTCACCACTAAAACCTCGCCGCGAGAGGGCGAGCGTCGCGGCACCGGCCTGGGCCTGAGCGTTTCTTACGGAATCATCCAGGAGCACTCCGGCAAAATCCAGGCCTGGAGCGAGCCCGGCCGGGGAACAACTTTCCAGCTCGAATTTCCGTTGATAAGGAAGTCAGTACATGTCTGAAGCAGTCATCGCGCACGCCGAACCGCCCCGCACCGCGTCTGAGGGCAACCGCATGCGCATCCTCGTCATCGACGATGAAGCTGGAATTCGCGAATCGCTCCAAACCTTGTTGGAGCTTGAGGGATTTTCGATTGAACTGGCCGCCGACGGCGAAGAGGGGCTGCGCCGGCTGGAGCAGCAGGTCTACGACCTGGTGTTGCTCGACCTCGCGCTGCCGGGCCGCGACGGCATTGAGATTCTGCACGATATCCATGAGCGCCTGCCCAGCCTGCCCGTCATTATGATCACGGCGTACGGTTCCGTAGCTAATGTTGTGGAAGCAATCCGCACCGGCGCCGCGAACTTTGTTCAGAAACCATGGGACAACGAAAAGCTTCTCGCCGACATTCGCGCTGCAGTGGGACGCGCGCGCGTCGAGCAGGAGAACGAGCAGCTACGCCGAGCTCTGCATCAGCGATATAACTTCGAAAACATTATCGGCAAGTCCGACGCCATGCTGCGGATTTTCGACCTGGTAGCGCAGATCGCACCCAGCCGAGCGACCATTTTAATCCAGGGCGAGAGTGGCACCGGCAAGGAAATCATCGCCAAGGCGATCCACGCCAACTCGCCGCGCCGTGACCGTCCGTTTGTGCCAATCCACACCGGCGCCATGCCCACCGATTTGCTCGAGTCGACATTGTTCGGGCACACCAAAGGCGCGTTCACCTCTGCAGTCGCTGCAAAGAAAGGTCTGTTCGAAGTTGCTAACGGCGGCACGCTATTCCTCGACGAAATTGCGACCATGGCGATGGATACGCAGGCAAAAATTCTGCGGGTCCTGCAAGACCGGCGCTTCATGCAGCTCGGCGGCCTTCATGAGATCCAGGTCGACGTGCGCATCATTGCTGCGACCAACGTGGATTTACGCGAAGCCGTGCAAGCTGGAAAGTTCCGCGAAGACCTCTTTTACCGCCTCAACGTCATCACTGTGGACTTGCCCCCGCTAAGGTCCCGTCGAGAAGACATTCCCCTGCTGGTCGGCCACTTCCTGGAGCACTTTACAAAGGAAAACAACATGCCGTCCCGCACGGTCGCGCAGGATGCGATGCGCGTGCTGATGGATTATGAGTGGCCCGGAAATGTGCGCGAACTCGAGAATGCGATCGAGCGCGCCGTGGTCTTATCTTCTTCCGGCACGATTAGCAGTGACCAGTTACCCGACCAGCTGACGGGCCGCAAGTACACTTCAAACCTGCTCGAGCACCGGCCAGACGCTTCCCTGTTCGACATTCTCGAAGTGGTCGAGCGGCGCATCATCACCGACATGCTGGAGCGCTGCAATTGGAACCAGACCGACGCCGCCGAGCGCTTCCACATTCCGCTGTCGACGCTGAATCAGAAAATCAAACGCCTCAGCATCGAGATTCGCAAGCGCCAGCGCGACTCCTAGCCGACTGCTAGTTCGGGTTGATGGTGTTGTTCGACCATTGCGCATCGACGTAATCGTACGCCTGGTATGGCGCGCCGCCTCCCGGGGCATCCGCCAACGCGACTGTATCGATATCCCCAACGGCCGGGGTGAAAGCCGCGGTGTCCGCGATCACCGTCTTCGTGCCGGGAGTTGTGAAGCGGACCTCGTAGCTTCCGGCGGGCAGCTGCAAATATGTCTCAGCTGTCTGGTAGGCAAGATTGCGAAAAGTCGCCGGCACATTCGTGATCGGCGTCGACGGTGCCGTAACGTAAACATCGACCGGACCAGCCGACGGCGAAGTATGAACGATGCGCAGCTTGAAATCGCCTGAGTCAGGCTCCGTATTGTTGTCCGTCAGGACAAGCTCAGAGATCGAAGACTTCGGGTTGACTGCAAAAATCGTCAGGTAAGTGTTGGCGTAAATGGCCACCACCTGCTTGTAGAGCGAAGTATTGTCCTGGCCCGACGGCGTCAGCTCAACGGTATGGCTGCCATCGCCAACCTGCACGTAGCTGGTCGCGTTGCTGTAAGTAAGCGCGCTCGCCACCTGCGTGTTGCTGACGAATGCATCAATGGATCCGGTCCCGGGTGTCACCTGGATGATCCGGACGATGGCAACGCCGGTTGAGCCGCAGCCGGAGAGCAGGCCGAGACTAACGATGGCGGCAAGAAGAAGTACTGAACGCAATTTCATGCAGATTGTCCACTCTCCAGAACAAACAGGATACGGCAGGGGGGCACCGCCGCGCGAACCACGTATTCCGCCGGACCGGAAGGGGCAAGCCGCCGCTGGTTTGTTAGAGTGATGAGACGGGCCCGCGGCTGGGTGCCCCGAGACCACTGATGGCATTCACCTCACCTGTAGAGTTTGCAAAAAAGCGTGTCCTCACCATGCAGGAGTACACGCTGCTGTCCGTGCAGGCGTTCGGGAATTTGTTTCGGCGGCCATTTTATGGCGCTGACCTGATCACCCAGGCAGACTCCATCGGCGTCGGATCGCTGCCCATCGTCATCCTGACGGGCTTTTTCACCGGCGGTGTGCTCGCGCTGCAGTCTGCTTCCACGCTCGCTCAATTCGGCGCCAAGGCTGTGACCGGCGAACTCGTCAGCCTGTCCATGATCAAGGAACTCGGCCCGGTGCTGACAGGGCTGATGCTGACCGGCCGCAACGCGTCAGGCATGGCCAGCGAACTTGGCTCCATGCAGGTGAGCGAGCAGATTGACGCCATGCGCGCGCTGGGCACGGACCCGGTAAAGAAGCTGGTGACGCCGCGCGTGATTGCGACGATTGTGATGTCATTCTTCCTCACTATTATTTCGGACTTGGTGGGAATCGCGGGCGGCGGTGCAGTTTCGATTTCGTTGCTGGGGCTGGATGCGTCGCAGTATTTCCACACGGCATATCAGACGCTGCAGTATCCCGACATCATTCAAGGTCTGTTGAAGCCGGTGTTCTTCGGCTTCATCATCTCGACGGTCGGCTGCTTCTTCGGCATGACGACCAAGGGTGGCACTCAGGGTGTCGGCAAGGCGACGACGCAGGCGGTGGTCGTCGCGTCGGTCTGCATCATCGCATCGGATTTCATTCTCAGCCGCGTGCTGATCGGCATCTTCGGACGGTGAGGAACCAACCATGCCTGACACCGAAACCTTAGCTCCAGAAAAGCCAGCGCAATCGGACGCGCCCGAACAGGTGCTGGTGTTTGAAGATGTCTCCATTTATTTCGAAGACCACCCCGTGCTGCAGAACGTTTCCTTCGAGGTCTATCGCGGCCAGACGCGAATTCTGCTGGGACCGGCTGGCGTGGGTAAAAGCGTGTTGCTGAAGCTGGCCAACGGCCTGCTCAAGCCGGACGCGGGGCGAATCTTTCTCTTTGGACAGGACATCTCCAGGCTGAGCGAGGACGAGTTGCTGCACCTGCGGGGACGGGTCGGCATGGTCTTCCAGGAGAGCGCCTTGTTCGATTCGCTCGACGTCGAAGACAACGTCGCTTATCGCCTGGAAGAAGAGCATGTCCCTGCTCAGGAATGTGCAGATCGGGTTCTGGAGGCGTTGCGCTTTGTCGAACTTGAACACACGCTGCAGAAATTTCCATCAGAACTTTCCGGCGGCATGCGGCGCCGCGTTGCAATTGCGCGGGCCATCATCAGCAAGCCGGATCTACTCCTCTACGACTCGCCCACCGGCGGTCTCGACCCGATCACCTCAACGACGATCATCGAGCTGGTAGTAAAGCAACGCGATTTCTACGGCACGACTGCCATGCTGGTCACGCATCGTTTGCAGGACGCCTTTGTGCTGGCAACGCATTACTACGATGCCGAGAAAAAAAGTATGCAGCCTATCCCGAATAACGGATTGAATGCCAACACATCTTTCCTCGTGCTGAATGACGGCAAGGTTGTCTTCGACGGCAGCACGCAGGAGCTGGTGCACTCAAACGATCCCTTCCTTAAAGAATATTTGTCCTAGCTGCAGGTCAAGGGACAGGCAGATTCTGCAGCACGATCGCCAGATTCTCCTGCGCCGCCCTGTTCTGCGGATCCAACGCGATGGCGCGACGCAGGTGTGATTCCGCATTCTTCCAATCGCTCAACTGCGCATAAGCCGCGCCGAGATTCGCCTCCGCACCAGCGTCGTCTGGGTGCAGTTCAAGAACGTGCTGCAACTCCGTGATAGCTCCCGCAAAATCCGCGGAGCCAATCAGCGCCATCGCGAGATTGAAATGCGCATCAACATACATGGGATCGGCAGCGATGGCCTGGTGATAATGCTTGACTGCCTCAGCGGTGGCCCCCTGCGCCTGCTCGGCAGCGGCAAGGCTGTTCAACGTCGCCGCATCCTGCGGGTGCACTGCCAGTGCAAGCTTGAACTGCTGTTCAGCCTCGGCGTTTTTGTCCTCTCCCATGTAGAGCGCCCCCATATTGAAGTGGGCGCTGAAGTCCTTCGGCCGTTTCTCAAGCGTGTGTCGCATCAGGGCTTCCTGCAGGTAAAGGCGCGCGTCCTGTCCATCGACCTCCGCGGGCACAGGCAGCACCTGCAGCCAGATGTGCGCCATCTCGTCGGTCGATGAATTTCCCGCAGTCACGCGCCGCGGCGGGTTCGAAGGATTGCGGACGTTCGACGCTGAATTGTCGTAAGTGAATTTCATCGAGATGACGGTGCCCTTGGGCAGATGAATGTAATCCCTGTAGCGATAAATTCCCTGCCAGCTCTGGTCCCACTGAGGAATCTTGACCAGCCACTGCTTCTTCCCGTTCGGCAACGTCGCATATGTATCCAGCTCATGGCCGAGATAATGGGCGTGCGGATAGATGGCGATCACATCGACTGCGACGGGCAGCGTAAATTCGTCATGCACCGTGAAGTTGCTGGCGCCCGCGGGGATGTCGAGCTGCTCATCGGCGTCCAACTGCAGCAGCATCGGGTGCAGTGTCGGCTTGACGTCGGTAAAGTAAATGCCCAGTGACGGCTGGACGATTTCCTGCTTGCCGGTAGCCTGCATGTGCATGTTGAGGACAAGGTCAGTGCCAGGATCAAGCTCCCAGCCGAGGCCTTCCGGCTCTGACCACACCACCGCGCCAGGCTTCCAATAAATAAAGTGGCTGTCAGGGTCGAACGCATCCGATTCGAGCGCAACATCCATGCCCGGGAAACCGGGCTGGCCGTCTTCGCCATCGCGCTTGCGTGAAGATTGTTTGCGGTCGATCAAGACATTGGCATGATGAACGACGCGCGTGTTGCCGGGACGAATCTCAACAGCGCGGACATACTTGACCTTGTCGATCGGCACGGTGAAAACGAAATTGCGATACAGGTCGACGCTCGATGCGGGCATCGTCCACGGCTTCGGTGATGTGAGAACCAAGTCCGGCTGGCCCAGCTGCCAGCCGTCCGGGAATTCTTTCGGCTTGGGTAAGCTCGCCAAGTCGCCAGGCTGTGCGCCTGACGCCGCCCAATGCTGGATGGTCTTGATCTGCGCGTCGGAAAGTTCCAGCTGATCGACGAAATGCGAAACCTGCGTGTCCGGCAACCAGGGTGGCATGTAGTGAGTGCGAGTAACGTCCGCAATCTGTTGCGCGTGACTGCGGACTTCTGCGTAAGTCGTCAGCGGGAAGGGCGCGGGACCGCTGGAGTGATGGCAGGCTATACATTGTGAATTGACGATGGGCGCGATGTCTTTCGCGTAGGTGACGTCCGCAGATTTGGCGGGCGCTTGCGCAAGCACAGTCAGCGATGCGCCTGACAATGCCGCTGCGAGAAGGATAGCGCGGCCGCTCATTGCAGGTCAGAAATATAGCAGCCGACCGCCGGTGCCTCCTGCACGGCTGGCTTCCTGCCGAGGAGCGCAGCGTTGAGCGCGTCCTGCAATTCATGGGTCGTCGGAGCGGGGCGCACTTTACCGAACGCGGCCACGCGGTCGTCAATGCGGCCGTGATAAATCAGCTCCCCATGCGAGAACACGGCGGCCTCGGGCGTAATGGTCGCATCGCTGCGTTTGACCAGCGCACGGTCCGCATCGCGCAATATCGGCAGGTTGTAACCGTGCTCCTTCGCGTTATCTGCGACGTTGGCAGCTGTGTCTGCGCGGTCCGGGTAAACGAGCCAGAACTGGACGCCCTTCGCGGAAAACTCCTGGCTGAGGCGTTCCACCTCCGGCGCAAAGCGATTGGAGATGGGGCAATCACTACGCAGAAAGATCAGGACTTCGACCGGCGATTTTTGCAGTGACTGTGACGAAAATGGTCCCCCAGCCGCCTGGGCGAAAGCAGTTGCGGCCAACAGAGTCACAGCAACGAACGAGGAATGCAGCTTGATTGCGCCCACAACAGCCAATGATAAGAACAAACCGGACTCCACGCCACGGGTTTCGCTGTGCTAGCCTGAAAAGTTTGCAGAACTACTCAATAGGAGCAGCACGACCATGGCCTTCAAATTTCAAGGCGTAGATTTTGTGGGCTTTGACGGCCTTTTAAGCGACGACGAACGACTCGTTCGCGACACCGCGCGCAAGTTCATCGAGGACAATCTTATCCCCATCATCGAGCAGTGCAATCGCGACGGTCGCTTCCCGCGCGAGCTGGTCAAGCCGATGGGCGAGCTCGGATTTTTCGGCGCCAACCTGCACGGCTACGGCTGCGCCGGCATGTCCAACGTGGAATACGGCCTGATGACGCAGGAGCTCGAGCGCGGAGATTCAGGCGTCCGCAGTTTTGTCAGCGTGCAAAGCGCGCTCGTGATGTATCCGATCTATACCTTCGGCAGCGACGCGCAAAAAGACCGCTGGCTTCCTGCGATGGCGAAAGGCGAGAAGCTGGGCTGCTTCGGATTGACCGAGCCGGATTTTGGCTCGAACCCTGGCGGCATGCGAACACACGCGAAAAAAGACGGCAACGAGTACGTACTGAACGGCGAGAAGATGTGGATCACCTCCGGATCTATCGCCGATGTCGCGGTCATCTGGGCGAAAGCGGACGATGAGGATGGACGCGTCCGCGGATTTCTCGTCGAGACCGATCGCCCCGGCTTTCACGCTCAGGATGTGCACGGCAAGTGGTCGCTGCGCGCCAGTGTCACTTCAGGTCTGTCGCTGCAGGACGTGCGCGTGCCAGTGGAGAATATTCTGCCGAAGTCAGGCGGCTTGAAGAGTCCGCTGATGTGCCTGAACCAGGCGCGCTATGGCATCGGCTGGGGCGCGATTGGCGCGGCGATGAGCTGCTATGACACCGCGCTGCAATATGCCAAGATGCGCAAGCAATTCCGCGACATGCCGATTGCCGGGCATCAGCTGGTGCAGGAAAAACTTGCCTGGATGATCACGGAGATTTCCAAAGCGCAGCTTTTAAGTCTGCAGGTTGGCCGCCTTAAAGACGCTGGCAAGGTAGAGCATCAGCACATCTCCATGGCGAAGCGAAACAACGTCTGGATGGCGCTCGAATGTGCAAGAATGGCACGCGACATTCTCGGCGCCAACGGAATCAGCGACGATTATCCGATCATGCGCCATATGATGAACCTTGAAAGCGTGAAGACGTACGAAGGCACGCACGACATCCACACGCTGATCATCGGGGAGTCGGTCACAGGTATCCAGGCATTTTGATGTCTTCACAAAGATGCGGCGAATGGCCAGTTTCTGCGGCCTGCGGCACGTTTCTTGCGTCCAAGGGATTGAATGAAACTCTGGCAACAGCACGCCCATGTCCACCACGCCGGCGCGGGGGCACATAGAAATCCGCTCCTCCACTGGCTGATCGGCCTCGGCGGCGTCGGATTGTTTTTTGTCGCCATCGTGGATGCCTCGGTGGTGCCGCTTCCGTTGCCGGGGTCGACCGATCTGCTCCTGATTGTCCTGGTCGCGCATAAGCCGGAGAAATGGTGGCTGTTTTCCTTGATCGCAATTGCGGGCGCGATGGTCGGTGCATATGTGTCCTATCGATTAGCGGCAAAGGGCGGCGAGGCGCTGCTGGAGCGCTATGTTCCCGCAAAATATACCGACCGCATCAAGCATTGGGTGCAGCACAATCCTGTTCTCGCGATTGGTTTGCCCGCGCTCCTGCCGCCGCCGATCCCGCTGACGCCGTTCGTTATCGCGGCGGGCGCACTGAAGATGTCTAAGAGAAAATTTCTGATCGTCTTCGCAATCTTCCGCTCGGCGCGCTACCTGCTCGAGGGATGGCTCGGTCAGCATTACGGACGGTCACTGATCGGACTATGGCGCAAATACTTCGGCGAAAGCGCTGCGCCAGTCATCTGGACGCTCTTAGGCCTCCTCGCGGTCGGGGTCACGGTCCTCGTCTGGCGGCATCTCCGTTCTAAGCGCAAGCCAGTGCGTCTGCAGAGTGAAATACCCGCGACCGGACAGTAAGTGCTACGGCCAGTTGATCGGCGTTCCCTTCAGCAGCGAGGCCATCGGCTCGACACGTTGCGTGCCATCGTGGACGACAAACGTGCGCGGCTTTCCCGTTGGACCAACGTTCCATAGACTGACGCCCGCATACGCGCCGTCGCGCCGCAGAATGTAGTAGTGCATTTCAACGTAGCGCAGTCGCGTCATGTCGTTGTCGTAATTGCGGACGATGCGACGCAGTGCTTCCATGCCAGCTTCCTGCGGCGACATGCCTTGGCGCATGGCTTCGACAATTGTGTGCGCGCCGGCAACGCGGATGTTCTCTTCTCCACTGCCAGTCGCGCCGGCTGAGCCGACGTCCTGGTCGGTGTAACAACCCGCGCCGATGATCGGCGAGTCGCCGAGACGTCCCGGCAGCTTCCACGCGAGGCCGGACGTGGTCGTGGCGCCCGACATCTCCCCTTTCGCGTTCACCGCCGAGACGTGGATAGTCCCGGTGGGCGGGAACATGACATGCTGCACAGCTTGCCAGCGAAGCTCCGGCGGGATGCCAAGGTCACCCGCCCAGGAATGAATTTTAGTCGCGCGCTGTGAAATAACTTTCGCATGCTCCGGCCCTGGCACGCGCGGCAGCGGTTCACGCAACAGACTCTCCGGATGCGACGCGGCTGGTGCAGGCGGCTTCCACGCGGGATTGCCAGGCCCGACGCCCCACCAGTCTTTGTCGGAATTTGTCTCTTTCCAGAGCAGCCAGATTTTGCGTGCGTCGTCCGTCAGCAGATTTTCGCGGGGAAAGCCCTGCGCGACAGCGAAGCGCTCCGCTCCTTCGCCGCACAGCATGACGTGACCGGTGTGCTCCATGACCTTGCGCGCGACGAGACATACGTTCTTGATATTTCGCACCCCGCCGACCGAACCAGCAAGGCGCGACGGGCCATGCATGCAACAGGAGTCGAGCTCGACCACGCCTTCTTCATTCGGCAAGCCGCCCAGGCCGACGGTGTGGTCGTTCGGATCGTTCTCTCGGCCGATACAAACGTGATGCGCAGCTTCGAGCGTGTCCACGCCCTGCTCCAGCATCGCGTAAGCTTCCTGCACGCTGTTGTCGCCGGTGTTGCGCGTGACAATCACAGGCTTCGTGGACGGCTTGATGACGGCGACTGGCTTCGTGGGAGAAGCCTGTGCGGGAGCAGGTTTGGCGCTGAGAGCGGCGGCAGCAGCGAGGGCGGATTGGCCGAGGAAATCGCGACGCGTGGGCATGCGCACGAGTATAGAGAGAATTCAGGCACGGCGGAAATTCGGGGCGAATTAAACAGCGATGGTGAAAGTATCTTCCGTCTGACTGCGAGTGACTTCGCGATAGAGAGTGTCGCGCTCGACGGGGACGCGGCCGGCTTTCTCGATCAGGTTGATCAAGTCGCGGCGGCGCAGCCCCTGCGGCGTGGTTGCACCGGCGTCATGATAGATTTTCTCCTCGATGACGGTGCCGTCAATGTCATCAGCGCCGAAACGCAGCGAGATTTGCGCGATCTTGGCCGACATCATCTGCCAGTACGCTTTGATGTGCGCAAAATTGTCGAGCAGCAGGCGGCCGACTGCAATCTGGCGAATGTCGGTGAGGCCAGTCGTCGTTCCCAAGTGCGCCAGCGCCGTATTCGCAGGATGAAACGCGAGTGGGATGAAAGTCTGGAAGCCGCCGGTGTCATCCTGCAGCGCGCGGAGACGGAGCAAATGGTCGACGCGGTCTTCGTTGTTTTCGATGTGACCGTATAGCATGGTCGCGTTCGAACGCAGGCCAAGCTCATGCGCGATGCGGGCCGTGTCCAGCCATTCGTTGCCATCAATCTTGTGGTCGCAGATGATATGGCGGATGCGGTCGGAGAAAATCTCCGCGCCGCCGCCGGGCAGTGAATCGAGGCCGGCTGCCTTCAAGCGTTCCAGCGTCTCGCGAATGCTGAGCTTGGCGCGCCGCGCGAAGAACGCGATCTCGACCATGGTGAAGGCTTTGACGTGGACTTGCGGAAAGCGTTGCTTCAGGCCGCGGACGAGGTCTTCGAAATATTCGAGCGGCAGATCCGGATGCAAACCGCCAACTATGTGAAATTCGGTAACCGCCTCGGTGTAGCCGCTGGCCGCAGACTCGAACGCTTCTTCCAGCGCCATGGTGTAGGAGCCGGGCGCGTCCTTCTTGCGGCCGAAGGCGCAGAGACGGCAGGCGGCAACGCAGACATTCGTGGGGTTGATGTGGCGGTTGACGTTGAAGTACGCCACGTTGCCGTGCATTCTCTCCCGAACGTAATTCGCCAGCCAGCCGACGGCGAGAATATCCGGCGAGCGATAAAGCTGGACGCCGTCTTCAAATGAGAGCCGCTCGGCGGCCAGCACTTTGTCGGCGATGGGCACAAGCTTGCGGTCGTCGAACGGCGGCGGTGCTGCCTGTTCAGACTGCGCGCGGGTTGCTGCTTCGGTTGCCATCTGTCTTGATGATAGCGCAGCGGCAACGTTGATTTGACGCAAAGCGCGTCGCGGTTATGGGGTGAAAATTGCGATGGACTGGTAAGATGCTCCACAGTGATTTCGAACACTTGGGCGACTATTTCTACGCGTGGCCGCGTGCCCGCATGGGCCTTGGCGTTTGCGTTGGCGTCTGCGGTGCTCGCCCAGACTCCGGCTTCGTCGGCACCCGCTCACTTCCCTGCCGTTACGGCCGACAATTTGGGCAAAACGGCAATGCATCTGCCTGCGGACTTCGCCGGCACCAGCGCTAACCTTGTCCTCGTTGCGTTTGAGCGCGACCAACAGAAGGACGTGGACACCTGGGCCGGACCGGCAACGAAGTTGGAAAAAGACCGGCCGGGATTTCGTTTTTACGAATTGCCGGTCCTTCCGCGGCGCGACATTCTTTATCGCTGGTGGCTGAACACGGCGATGCGCAGCGGCATTTCAGATGAAGCCGCGAGAAACAGGACCGTACCGCTCTATGTCGGCAAAGAAGACTTCCGCACCAGACTCCAGATTCCCACCGAGAAGACCATCACCGCCTTATTGCTCGATAAAAAGGGCAACGTCATCTGGCGCAGCGAAGGCGTGTGGACGGATGAAAAGCAGAAGGAACTGCTGGCGGCGCTGGACCACCCCTAGAGCTTTTTCTGCAGGACAAACGCATCCTCGCCGGTCGCGTAATACTCTGGAATGTGGCCGATCTCCTCATAGTGGTAGCGACTATAAAATCCCTGTGCTGAGATATTTGCGACTGAGACCTCAAGCCTTACACGAGTCACCAGCAGGCGACGCATTTCTTGTTCACACGCGTCCATCAGGATCGCTCCGATGCCCGACCTGCGGTGCGATGGCGCTACGTCGATGGTGATGATGCGAGCCTGAAATGTGGGTCGCCCGCGATAAATCTGCGCGATGATGAAGCCCAGAATTTCGTTCTCGCGATGGGCGACGCGAACGATCGCGTCCCGTGCAGAAAGGAATTGCCGCAGCTCCTCTTCCGCGTAAGCGATGCCTGGCGGAAAGCATTGTTGATCGAGTGTCTGCAGTGCAGCGAAATCCTGCGGACGGTAAAGGCGGACCTGGAGCGTGTTCATCTCAGGCCCGGCCTCTATGGAGCTAACGTCCCCCAGCCTGCGGTTGGCCGGTGGCTTCACTCGCTGCTGCGTCAGGCTGCATGACGATGCCGTGGTAGAGGGAAACTCCATACAGTTTTCCGTTTACGGAGTTCAAAGAGCGAAGTGTCCAGCCCGCATTCCAATAATTCCAACTGGCGCCGTCATCCTTGGAACCGAACAGCAGGTCGCCTTTCCAGGATGTAACGATCACACGCTGCAAGCCGGAGTCCCAGGTTACGCTGCTGATGTCATTGATGGGCAGCGTCGTGATGCGCTGATATGAGCTGCCATTGTCGTGTGAAACCCACACGCCCTCCGGGCCAGCAATCCACAGCACTGCATCCGGCCCCACCAGCACTGCGTGCACGCGAGATAGTTCTTTCGGCGTGAGACTGGGCACCCAAGTGGCGCCGTCGTCGGTCGAGACAAACAAGCGATCCTGCGTCGAGGCTAGAACGAGGTTGTCATGTGCGGAGACATGGCGGAATCCAGTCTGCCCGAGCAGAGGCCCACCCACCCAGGTCGCTCCCTTGTCCGCACTGCGGAAAAGACCATCGGTCGAAGCGGCATACCAGCTCTTCCCGGAGATCGAGACACTCGGGACTGTGGTCTCGATATCAGGAGCTGGCTTTGCAACCTGCGTCACAGTGGTGGTGTGTTCAATTTTGCCGGTTTTCTTGTCGCGTTTCGAAGTGACGACTTTCTTGTCCGTCATGGTGACAACTTTGCCCGCAGTTTGCCACGGGCCCGAACCCTGCCATGCGAGCAGACCATGGTTGGTTCCAACCAGGAGATTGCCATCCGGTGTAACCGCAATGCTATAAACGTCGCGCCCCGCCAGACCGGCACTGCGTTGCGTCCAGGAGGTGCCACCGTCATCGCTGGCGAAGACGCCACCGTAGGTCTTGTCATTCAGGACGCCGACGTACATTTTCCGCGGATTGGCAGGATCAATCGCCAAAGCGGAAACCTGCCTCTGCAGAAAGCCGCGGTTAGCGTCCGTGAACGATACGCCACCGTTGGCACTGAGGACGACTCCGCCGCGGTCGGTCGCGAGAAGCACGTGCTTGTCGTCCCGGGGATCAACATAAATATCGTTGATGATCACATCGGGCGAGGTCATCCGCACCCATTCGTGTCCTGCGTCGGTGGTCTTGTAAAGACCCTCCGTAGTGCCCGCATACACAGTGTTGTGATTGACCGGGTCCTGCATCAACACACGCGTACGTCGCGCAGTTGAAGGAATGCCCTGGATCTTGGTGAACTGTCCGCCGGCGTTCACGCTCTTGTAAATTCCCGAGCAGGCGCTGAGGTAAACAGTCGACGGATTCGAAGGATCAAGAATGATGGAGAAGACATCGGAGTCATCAATGAGTCCCTCCTTCATGTTGCTCCAGGTCTTGCCGCCATCCGTCGTCTTCCACGGAAGATGCCATGTGCCTGCGTAAATGACGCTGGGGTTTTTGGGGTCGATCGCGATGGATTCAACTTCGTGAATCTCGGCATTGCCCTGCGGACTGATGCGGCTCCAATGATCGCCGTCATCCGTGCTGCGGAAAACTCCCTGCAGCGTGCCTGCGACAATTGTGTTCGGGTCAGAGTCTGACCGCGTCAGCGAGCGAATGGATTGACCCTTCATGTCCTTGACGATGGACCAGGTGTGACCGGAATCTGCGCTGTGATACAGGCCGCCATCCGGACTGCCCAGCACCCAGGCGCCGACCAGCAATGTTTCCGGATGCTTCGGATCGACGAGTAAGTTGTCGAGGACCAGGTCGCTCCGGTTGTCGATCTTGGACAGCTGTGCCCAATGCGCGCCACCATCCTGCGACTCGTACATCCACCCGGTCAGCGTACCCAGATAAACGTGGGAAGGATTACCGGGGTCTGGTGCAAAGGCGCGCGCGTCTCCACCTTCCGGTCCAATCGTGACCCATGGCACAGGTGCAGCTGACATCGCGGGCACTGCAAAGCTGAATGAACAAACACAAACGAGGGCGATACGGGAAAACACAGACTTTTTCATTATTCCTGACAGATGCTGGGGAAAGATTTGAGGACGAACCTCACCTCGGTAAGGATAAATGCCAGAGCGGTGGAATCGTAATGGCCAATTTGGTGCACAACGAAAAAGGCTGGCCGAATTTCTTCGGCCAGCCTGATTGCGGTGAGGATTTACTTGGTCCAGTAACTTACTGCGGTGTCACGTGACCGGTACGCTTCGCCTTCTTGTGCATCATCGGCTTCGGCGCGGGACCTTCGAACTTGGTGAATCCCGGGAAGTCGGTGTCGAAGCTGGCACCCGTGGGTACGAGGAAGTTCTCGACCTGGTTGCTGCCTTCTGGGCCGGTACGGGTCTCAATGCGGGTTGCATCGACGCCCTTCTCGGTGGTCAGGTAGGCCTTCGCGTTAATGGCACGCTCCTTGGCAAGCTTCTCGCTCATCTTGCCAGGTGCAGACTCGCCCGCCACGACTGCGGTAGCTCCGCTCTGCTGTTGCAGGCTCAGCGCTACTTCGTCAAGGCAAGCCTTGGCTTCGTTGTCCACGCGAGCCGGGCGACGCTTGTCATGCTCAAACTGGATCGAGCACAGTTTCTGCGTCTTGGGTGTCGCTGGGGCAGGCGGAGCCTGAACCGTAACCGAGGTGGTTGCGGAAGCAGTCTTGCCCTTGTCATCTTGCACGTTGCAAGTGACGGTGATGGTGCCCGGCGCTGCGCCCGTGGTGCTGAGCGTTGCCGTGGTCGTGGTGCCGCTGACCGAACCTGCGGAAGCCGAGTAGCTGTAAGTCAGCGGACGGTTCTGCGGGCTGGATGCCATGGCGGTGATGGTCGAGCTCTCACCCGGCGCTACGGTCGACGGATTCGCCGAGCAAGTGATTGTCGGCGGTTCGTAGTCCTTCACAGTAAAGCTGGCGGTGCAGTCCGCAGACTGACCGGCCTTGGGGCCTTCCGTGACATGACCGGTAACTGTGTAGCTGCCCGGTGCGGTTCCAGTGGTGGCAACCGTGGCTGTCGCGGTCGTGCCGCTGATCTGTCCACCGTTCGCGCTCCACGTATAGACCGCAGTTTTCTTGGGGTTGAGCATGCCAGCCGTACCCGTCACAGTGATCGGGTCGCCGGGGTAAACCTCAGACGGGCTCACCGTGCAGGCATAAGTGACCGGCGGAGGAGGTGCAATTTCGCCAAACTTGAAGACCAGGCCGGTGCTCAGCTGAACTGCGTCGATGTTGACGCGACCGCCGACGACGTTGCCCGGAGGATCAGACTGCGTGTTGCCGGGGCCGAAGTTGGCGTGAATGTATTCGTAGTCAGCCTGGAATACACGCAGTGCGAGGTGATGGTTGAACCAGGGCAGCAGATAATCGACGCCGCCGCCGGTGGTCAGACCAACGCCCCACTTGTAAGGCTCGACCAGAAGGTCGGTGCCAGGCTGGCAAGGATTCTCGGTGCACTCCGGGGTACCCGGAAGGTTCGGGCCACCAACGCGTGCTGCGCCGGCCAGGCCGTGAATGAACGGGGTGATGTCATCCCACGGGAAACGGAAAATTACGCCGCCTTCCATCGTCTGGATGCCATCGTTGATGCCCTGGGAGTGGTTCGCGTATTCGCCCGTGAAGCCGAAGTAGCGGGTCAGGAAATAGGAGCCGCTTGCGATCGCTCCGTAATTCACGCTCTGATACTTGATAGCGCCAACCGGGAAAGGCGAGTTGTGCACGGAACCGTGGGGGGCCAGATACGAATAGCCCAGAAACACGTCCATGCGCGATGCTGGTGCTTCCATGGGAGCCTGCGGCATAGGTGCCGGAGGCGGGGTGGAAGTTTGTGCAGCAGCAAATGCTCCAGCGCTAATAACGCCAGCAGCAACTGCAACGCGGCACAGATGTGAGAAAAGTCGAACTTGCATGCGTATATCCTCCGCAACCGATAGTGAAAGTGAAACAGAAAACTTTTTGTGAGTCGCCTGGACTTACGAACAGCTGTCCGGCAATACCCACACAGGGTACCATTGTACGGAAAATTTAGCTCATAAAATCGCCATCCGTCCAATGCAAACAACAGCTTAGAGCATTTTTATCAAGAATGGTGGCCTTGAAAAAAAACATTTTCTAAACACATCCAAACAGTAAATCTTCGAATGAGCCCGCCAAGAGACCGTCGAAAGCGCCCTTATCCGAGGTTTAAAGTGCGCTTTAGACTGCCGCGCTCGCTCTGAATCTTCTCTTGTAGCAGGGTAATTGCGTAAATTAGCTGCTCGGGCCGTGGCGGACAGCCGGGGACGTAGACATCTACGGGAATAACCTGGTTGACACCCTGAAGCAGCGCATAGTTGTTGAAAACCCCGCCCGAAGTCGCACATGCTCCCATCGAAATCACCCATTTTGGCTCCGGCATCTGTTCGTAAAGACGCCGAATCACGGGGGCCATTTTCTGCGAGACGCGGCCGGCGATGACCATCAAGTCTGACTGCCGCGGTGACGGACGAAAAACTTCCGAGCCAAAGCGCGCAATGTCGTAGCGCGATCCCCCCATGGACATCATCTCAATAGCGCAACATGCCAGGCCGAATGTCATCGGCCAGATGGAATTTTTGCGCACCCAGTTCAGGGCAGAATCGAGCGTCGTCAGCACGATGCCCTCCGGCTGCTCGGAGCCGTACTGCGCCTCATAAATCTGCTTTTGGTTCTTGGCATTCGAGACCAGCGTGCCAAACATGTACCGGTCTTTAAACTCCTGCGTATCCGCCATGACAACCATCATACCGCTCGGAACCCCAGCGGCAGAGCGTCAATTTCTGCCCTGGCAAAAATTTGCGGATCCAATCAAGCCTGCAAATCCGCCATCAATTCTGCGACCTCGTCTTTCTCCGCCGCGGTAAGCGGAAGCAACGGTGAACGGGGAAAGCCGCCGAAGTAGCCGTTCAATTCTGCGGCATATTTGACACCCGGTATTCCCATCTCGGCAGCGACTCGCTTCGCAGCTGGCAACAGTCGCAGCTGTTTTTCCGCAGCGAGACCGGGATTCTGCTCTTTATGCGCAGCAAAAACTTCGTAGCAAGCTTGCGGCGCAGCGCTGGCCAGTGCCAGGACTGCTCCCACAGCTCCTGCCTGCAGCGATTCGTGCAAACTCGCCGCTGATCCCGCCAGCACTTGAAAGCCAACTTCGCGGGTCCGCGTCTTCAGCGCCGCCACAACCTGCACCGGCATGGGAGTTGCACCGACGTCGGCACCACTCATCACCTCAAGCTGGACCAGACTGGCGACAGACTCGCGGCTCGCCGTCTGCACCATGCGCTCTGTCACTGCGGCGAAGGATGGTGTCACGGTGACAACGTGCTTCACGGATTGCGTCGCGCGAACAATCTCGCCGATGCGCACCGGATTGTTCGACGAATCTTTCATGCCGATGATGTTGGGATGTTGCGCGAGTTGCGCCGCTAACTCCACCGGCAACTCGTACGCCGTACAAGCCGGCACGGAATACAACAACACCGGCAGCGGCGACGCGTCGGCGACGGAGCGGTAGTAATGCAGCATTTCAGCCGGCCGCATCTGCGTGCGATAGTAGTGCGGCGTGCGCACCAGCACCGCGTCGTAATCCAATCGCGCCGCATGCTCAGCCATCGCCAGCGTTGCGAGGACGCTCTCCTGCCCCACACCCGCAATCAGAACTTTTTCCGCCGCAGCAATTTCGGCGACTGTTGCAAGCACTTGAATCTGCTCTTCCTCGCGAAGAAAAACTACTTCGCCGGTCGAGCCAAGAACAACGAAGCCAGCAACTGGAGTTCGCGAGTAGCGCTCGATATTTTGTTCGAGCTTCCGCAGGTACAGGCGACCGTCCGGATAAAACGGCGTTGTCAAAGCGGGAAAAATTCCGTCAAGCAGCATACGAATTCGATTTTACTTGTAGACCGGCTCGCAGCGCGCAGCTACATTGCGCTCACATGGGTATGGTCAACGCCACTGCCGATCACTATATCGACGTGCAAAAGACGCCGGAGCGAATGTTTCGCCAGGCGCTGTCCTTCTGCCTGCACATTCTCGTCAGCCTGCTGATCTACGCGGCGATATTCGCGGGGATTACTTACTTCAATCCGCTGGACTGGCCTGCGCTGGCCACAACGTTGATGGTTTTCGTGCTCCCACTCGTCGTCGCGTATGGCATCCATCTGCGCGGCGCGACTACCGAAGCCGGACACATCTGGATCGCCGGCGTCGTCTGGCTGCTGATGATAGTCGTCTATGTTTTGGAACTGCCAACGGGGCCCGGCAGTTGCGAACACTGCACGGCGCTCAGCAAAATCTGGCTGACGCTGTTTGACCTGAACACCGACTCTAACCTCATCGGCGGCGCCGGACGCGTCATCGGCACCTGGCCCGCATTGGCAGTCATCGGCTACTCGATCGGCGCGGGCCTTTCGCTGCGACGTTAAGACGAGGACTAGCGAACGACCCGCATGCCGGTCGTATCTGCCGCCTCGGCTGCCGCTTCCCTCGCCGCATGCAACGTCTGCAGCGCATGCACGGAAAGAGTTCCCTGCTGAATCGCCTGGATTCCCTCCGCGGCTGCGCGAGCCGCCGCCACTGTAGTAATCGTTGGAATGCGAGCCGTCACTGCCGCGCGCCGAATCGCCTTCTCGTCGAAGAAAGTGTCCTGCCCATGAGGCGTGTTGACGATCAAGTTGATGCGATCGCCCTTGATCAGGTCGACGACGTTGGGCCGCCCTTCCATCACCTTGTAGACTCGCTCCACCGTCATGCCGGCCTGTTCGACGATGTTCGCCGTGCCGTGCGTCGCGACGAGTTGGAATCCGAGCTCGACGAATCGCTTCGCTAACTCGACCAGCGCGGGTTTGTCGCGATCATTTACGCTCACGAAAACTGTGCCACTGGTCGGCAACATCTGCCCGGCGGAAATCTGCGCCTTGGCAAACGCTTCACCAAAATTGTCGGCCACGCCCATCACTTCGCCGGTCGATTTCATTTCCGGGCCGAGAACAGTATCGACGCCCGGAAATTTCGACCACGGAAAGACCGGTGACTTGACGTAGAAGTAATCGCCGGTCGCGAGATCCTTCTTGCTGGCAACATACTTCGGCAGAAATTCTGTCAGCTTCCGTCCAGTCATGAGGCGCGACGCGATCTTCGCCAGCGGAATGCCGGTTGCTTTTGAGACATACGGCACCGTGCGAGAGGCGCGCGGATTGACTTCAATCACGTAGACCTTCTCGCGCTGGATCGCAAACTGAATATTTACGAGGCCCACAACTTCAAGCGCGAGTGCGAGTTTGCGCGTGTAAGTGCGGATGGTCGCCAGCGTGGCGGAGGACAGATCGACCACCGGCAGCACGCACGATGAATCACCGGAGTGGATCCCAGCTTCTTCGATGTGCTGCATGATGCCGGCGATGACGACATCCTTGCCGTCGCACAACGCGTCGACGTCCACCTCGACTGCGTCCTCGAGGAAGTGGTCGATCAATACTGGTCTCTCCTGCGAGTATTCGACCGCCTGCTGCATGTAGTGACGAACTGCCTCCGCGTCGTAAGCGATCACCATCGCACGACCGCCGAGAACGTAAGATGGCCGCACCAGCACTGGAAATTTCACGCGCTCAGCGCCGGCAACCGCTTCTTCAATATTGGTTGCGAGCGCAGCAGGCGGCTGCGGAATTTCCAGCTCTTCCAGCAATTTGCCGAAGCGCTTGCGGTCCTCCGCCAGGTCAATTGATTCTGGCGAAGTCCCGATGATCGGCACGCCTGCAGCTTTCAGCGGTAGCGCAAGATTCAGAGGCGTCTGTCCGCCGAACTGCACAATCATGTTCACCTCGGCGCCGCCGGAGGCTTCGTGCTCATACACGGCGAGCACGTCTTCCAATGTCAGCGGCTCAAAGTAGAGACGATCGCTGGTGTCATAATCCGTCGAAACAGTCTCCGGATTGCAATTGACCATGATGGTTTCGAAACCATCTTCCTTCAGCGCAAATGCGGCGTGGCAGCAGCAGTAGTCGAACTCAATTCCCTGCCCGATGCGGTTCGGACCGCTGCCGAGGATGATGACTTTCTTGTTCGCAGTCGGCGCTGCCTCGTCTTCTTCGTCGTAGGTCGAATACAGATACGGCGTAAAGCTTTCAAATTCCGCAGCACAGGTGTCGACAAGCTTGAACACCGGCATAATGCCGTGGCGCTTGCGCAGCTGACGAATTTTTTCAAAGCTGCCTTTGCCCGTCAGATTCCAGCCCTCGGCCAGGCGCGCGTCAGAGATGCCCATCCGCTTCGCGCGTCGCAGCACTTCCGGCGAAACGCTGCCGATGGGATGATCGGCAACCTCGGCGATCATCGCCGTAATTTCCTTCAGCTGGAAAAGGAACCAGGGGTCGATGCCGGTGATGCGATTGATCTCCCGCACCGTCATACCCTGGCGTAACGCATATCGGACATAGGCCAGGCGTTCCGGGTGGGGCGTCACCAGACGCTGCATCAAGCGGCGCGGCTCAATCACGTCAGAATCAATCTTCTTGCCGGTCTCGAGTGAACGCAGCGCCTTCATCAAGGCTTCTTTGAAGGTCCGGCCGATGGCCATTACTTCGCCGACCGACTTCATTTGCGGACCGAGGCCTTCATCTGTTCCGGCAAACTTTTCGAACTGCCACTTTGGAATCTTGACGACGACGTAATCAATCGTCGGCTCAAAGCATGCCGGCGTCTTCTGCGTGATGTCGTTCGGAATTTCATCCAGCGTGTAACCGACGGCCAGCCGCGCAGCAATTTTCGCGATGGGAAATCCAGTCGCCTTCGACGCTAGTGCGGACGAGCGCGACACGCGCGGGTTCATCTCGATGACAGTCATGCGGCCGTTCGTCGGATGCACCGCGAACTGCACATTCGATCCACCGGTCTCGACGCCGATTTCGCGGATGACAGCAATTGCAGCATCACGCATGCGCTGATATTCGCGGTCGGTCAGAGTCTGGGCCGGAGCGCAGGTGATGGAATCGCCCGTGTGCACGCCCATCGGATCGATGTTCTCAATCGAGCAGATGATGATGACGTTGTCCGCGAGGTCGCGCATCACCTCGAGCTCATATTCCTTCCACCCAAGAACCGACTCTTCGATCAGGCATTCATGAACAGGCGAGAGATCAAGCCCGCGCGAGAGGATATCCATCATCTCTTCGCGGTTGTAAGCCAGGCCTCCGCCGGAACCACCGAGAGTGAACGACGGCCGGATGATGACGGGGAAACCAATCTTGCCCGCGAACTCGATGCCGTCGCGAATGTTGTTGACCAGCGCAGAGCGCGGCACATCCAGGCCGATGCGCGTCATTGCATCCTTGAACAGCAGACGATCTTCCGCTTTCTTGATCGCCGGAAGTTTCGCGCCAATCAATTCGACACCGTACTTGTCCAAAATGCCGGAATCCGACAACTCGACAGCAAGATTCAGCGCAGTCTGGCCGCCAACCGTCGGCAGAATCGCGAACTTGTGCTTGTCGGGATGGAACCCATCCTGCTCGCGCAGCATCTCGACCTCGATGCGGATCACTTCTTCCATATATGCGAGCGTCAGCGGCTCGATGTAAGTGCGGTCCGCCAACTCAGGATCCGTCATGATGGTGGCGGGATTCGAATTCACCAGCACCACTTCGTAGCCCTCGGCCTTGAGCGCCTTACAGGCCTGCGTGCCGGAGTAATCGAACTCAGCCGACTGGCCGATCACAATCGGTCCGGAGCCAATGACGAGGATTTTCGCGATGTCGTTGCGGCGTGGCATATCTATTTCTCGGCCTCGACTTTGGTTGGTGACGTGGGAACCTCAGACGCGAAGTCGAAGTCATGAAAATAACGATACGTGCGCTCGCCGGCGATGAAGTCGTGGTCCTCGGTGCTGACCTCCGGTTTGCCGAGCCGATTGCCGCGCGCATCCTGGTACGTCCCGATCGACTCCCACATATTCACGCGTGGCCCCGGCTTGACGGAGTGAACATAAATCCAATGCTCGCGCGGCTCACCGGATGCCGATGGAAAGAATCGCGACACTGCATGCGTCACTTCCCCACTGGCATCGATACAGAACAAGGTGTCGCGCTCATATTCGAGATCGACCTCCCACAGATAGACGACGCGCGGGTGACCGCCATAAAACCAGACTTCGGCACTGTTGGCATCGCCGACGTCGTAGGAGGCGAAGGCAGAGTGGATGCTTGGTGTCGTCAGCCAGGAATTCTGCTCTGTATATAGATAAATTTTCTTGGGTTTCGCCGTGCTGTCAGTACAGGTATGCGCGAACGCGCTAACTCTGGCATCGACTGCGCCGGTTTTGTTCGCTGCAAGATAGCGGTCAAACGGACCAGTCGATTGCGCATGGGCCACGCCAGCCAGCCACGGCAACAGGCAAATCGAGAGTGTACGGGCCCAGGTCTTCGTCACCGCTTGAAGTCCTCCATCATCCGGCGAAAATCGTGGAACAGGTAATGCGAATCATGCGGACCCGGGCTGGCTTCGGGATGGTATTGCACGCTGAACATCGGCGCCGACTTCGATTTCAATCCCGCGACCGTCTGGTCGTTCAGGTTGACATGCGTAATTTGCACCTCGCCTGGATCAAGCGATTTGGGATCGACTGCGAAATTGTGATTCTGCGCCGTGATCTCCACCTTGCCCGTCTCAAGATTCTTGATCGGATGATTGCCGCCGTGATGGCCAAACTTCAGCTTGTAAGTCTTGCCACCAAGCGCGAGGCCGAACAACTGATGACCCAAACAGATGCCGAACAGCGGCGTCTTGCCTTTCAGCTTTTGAATATTCGTCGCGGCGTAGGCCAGCGGCTCCGGATCGCCCGGGCCGTTGGAGAAGAAAACACCGTCCGGATTCAGCGCCATCACTTCTTCCGCGGAAGTCTGCGCCGGGACAACCGTGATGCGGCAGCCTTCGCGCGTCAGCATGCGCAGAATGTTCTGCTTGATGCCGAAATCGTAAGCGACGACGTGCAACTGCTCATCGGGATCGGAGTCGTCAACCGGCAGCAGGTCGTCGCCCGTCTGGTTGCGCGGGTCCTGCGCGTCCCATTCGTAACGAGTCTTGGTGCTGACCATGCTCGCCAGATCCAGGCCTTCCATCTTTGGAATCGTGCGCGCCTTCTCGATGAGCAGCGCGGGATCCGTCTCGATCGAGGAGATGACGCCTCGCATGACGCCGTAAGTGCGCAGATGGCGGACCAGAGCGCGCGTGTCAATCTCCGCGATCACGGGAACGTTGAAGCGTTCGAGATATTCGTCCGTGACCTGCTCGGAGCGCCAATTCGAGCTGATCGGAGAAAATTCGCGGACGACGAGGCCTTCAATATAAGGTCGCGTGGCCTCAGCGTCGGCAGCGTTGGTGCCGTAGTTGCCTATTTGAGGATTTGTGAGAACGACAATCTGTCCCGCATAGGAAGGATCTGTGAAGATTTCCTGATAGCCGGTGAGGGAGGTATTGAAAACGACTTCCCCATAACATTCCGCTTTGGCACCGTAACCTGTGCCGCGAAAGATGCGCCCGTCTTCGAGCGCAAGAGTGGCCTGCATTGCATCTCCGGGGACTGGATTTTTAAAATTTTAGCAGACCTTGAGCGGTGTCGCTGTGAATCCTGCGGGTCAATTGGCAGAATTCTTGCAGCCGGAAAGCAGATTTACCGCACCCAGCCAGCTTCCGGCATCGGCCAGTAGACGAACACCGCTTTGCCGTAAATAAAACTGCGTGCGACTGCTCCAAAGTCGCGGCTGTCGCTGGACACGTTGCGGTGGTCCCCCATTACGAAGTACTCCCCGGCCGGAATGACAGTCTCCGGATAGGAGCGGTCATCGCGGAAGCGCCGCGGCACATAAGCCTCCCGCAGATGCTCGCCATTCACCCAGACCTCGCCCTCATCAATGCGAAGCTTGTCGCCCGGCTCGGCGATGATGCGCTTGATGTAGCTCTTCGTCGGATCGTTCGGATAGTGAAAGACGACGACATCTCCGCGATGCACCTCGCCCACGCGATACGCGAGTTTGTTGATGAAGACGAGGTCGCTATTCCGCAGCTCGGGCTGCATGCTCGTTCCCTCAACCACCACTGGCTGATACAGAAATGTAATCACGAAAACGGCAATCAACACCGCAAGCACCAGCTCCCGCAACCAGACGCGAATGAGCCGTCCGTGCGAGCTGAATTGAGGATTTTCTGTGTGCATAGGGCGCCGGGACTGTCGCGAGTCCGATATCGAAGTGAAAATCGGCGCTCGCGGACTTCCTTTTCCGCTTCTCTCATTCTACGCAACTCGTGCGACCTTGACCGCTGCTGCATCCTCTCCAGTCAGCCGACCGTAGTTGCCAGATCCGTCGATTGACAGATTCCGTACCCGGCGTGGCACCGCGTAGTTTAAACTTCGCCCTTGGAAACGCTTCCATGACATCTGCGGACGGCCCTAAAAGAAAATTGGCGCGCCAGCTCTCCGATTCGTCGGAGACAGTGTGACCCTCTGGCAACCCGCGCGCGATGTGCTGTGCCGTGGCATTGCGGATCGCGCATTTCCGGGCGCCGCCTTTGGCGTTTGGCACGACGGAGCGAATGTCACAGTCGATGCAGTCGGAAAGTTCACTTATGCGGCGGATTCTCCCGCAGTCACGCATGACACGATTTTTGACGTGGCCAGCCTGACCAAAGTCGTCGCGACCACTGCCTTGTGCATGCGGCTGTGGCAACGTGACGCGCTCCCCTTGGATCAACCGGTGGTTGAGCTAGTGCCCGCGTTCGCACAAGGAGATTCCCGCAAAAGTTCGGTGACGCTGAAGATGCTGCTGGCCCATACCTCCGGACTCCCCGCGCATCGCAAGCTCTATGAATTGCCTGATGCGGCGGGCGCCGCCTCATCCGAAGCGCAGGCCGCCGCTGCGAAAGCCGCTTGCCTGGCGATGCCATTGGATGTAGATCCCGGAACACGAGCGGAATACTCTGACATCGGTTTCGTCGTCCTCGGCGAGGCGCTTCTCCAACTGACGAACGCGACAAATCTGCAAAACGCCTGCGCCGAGGAAATTTTCGACTCACTGCCTCTATCTGAAACACGCTTCCTCCCTCCGGAAAGTTGGCGAGCGCGCGTCGCTCCCACCCGCGAATGGACATGGCGTCATCGCGTTCTGCAAGGCGAAGTTCAGGACGAGAATTGCGCGTTGCTCGGCGGGATCGCCGGTCACGCCGGAGTATTTTCCACCTGTCGCGATCTTCTGCGTTTTGGCGCAGCTGTGTGTTCGCCGAAAGCTTTCTTTGACCAGCGAACGGTAGATCTATTTTCGACACGCGTGTCCGGCTCCCGGGCGCTCGGCTGGGACACCCCGTCCGCCCCCTCTCAATCGGGCAAATATTTCTCCCCGCACTCCATCGGTCATCTCGGTTACACCGGCACATCGCTCTGGATCGACCTCGAGCGCCGCATCGTAATCACGCTGCTCACGAACCGCGTCTACACGCAGCACGGGCCTCCGAATCAGTTAATTCAACAGGTGCGCCCGGCCTTTCACGATGCCGTGATGGAGACCCTCGGAGTTACAAAGTGAATCGCGATTCGGCGGCTTCCACGGATGGTGCATGGTGCGAGAGCATTTTGGCGATAGAATCGTAGAGGAGAGTTGGAGAACTCCGCACGTATGGCCATGACGCATTCTGCAGCCGAGACACCGGCGCAAGGGCGCAGTGATCTCACCCTGCAGGCCCTGACGACTGAAGGAACCAACGAAGCTTCCTCAGGATTTGACACAAAATCCGCGCTTGAAATCGCGCGCATCATCAACCACGAAGATGCCAAGATTGCTGCCGCGGTCAAGAAAGCGCTGCCTGAGATCGCACAAGTGATCGACACGGTCACGCGTTGTTTGCGCGATGGCGGCCGGCTGATCTACGTCGGCGCGGGCTCCAGCGGTCGCATCGCCGCACTCGATGCCAGCGAATGTCCACCGACTTATTCCACCCCGCCGCAGACCGTGCAGTACATCATGGCCGGCGGACCCAAGGCGCTCGCATCTGCGGCAGAAGTCAATGAGGATTCGCCAGAGCTGGGACAGCGCGATATCGCCCGTCGCCGACCGACTCGCAAAGACATCGTCGTCGGTCTCTCCGCCAGCGGTCGCACACCCTACGTCGTCGCCGCGGTTGAGTATGCACGAGCGCGCGGTGCCAAGACAGCTGGCGTAACTTGCAACCAGAATTCCCCGCTGGCAAAAGTGGCGGACGTCACTATCGTTGCCGAAGTCGGCCCGGAGGTAATTTCCGGGTCCACCAGAATGAAAGCAGGGACCGCGCAGAAGATGGTCCTGAACATGATCACGACTGGCGCGATGACGCGGCTCGGCTATGTTTACGAAAATATGATGGTCAACGTCCACATGAAGAACAACAAGCTTGTGGAACGTGGCATCGGCATCCTGATGCGCGCCTGCAACGTGGACCGCGAGACTGCCGTGAACACCATCAAGGTTGCTGGCAAGAGCGTTCGCGTGGCCCTGGTGATGCTTAAGGCGAAAGTCGACAAGCCGGAAGCAATGCGCCGCCTGCAGGTCGGCGAAGGCAACGTCCGCCGTGCGATTGAAGACTCAACTCTGGAAATTTAACCGGCAGGTACAAGCTGCGGTACTTGTGCGCTGCGGTGGCCGCGAGGATAAAAGCGTATGGACAAGTTTGTAATTCGTGGCGGCAATCCGCTGCTCGGCACCATCCGGGTCAGCGGCTCAAAAAATTCAGCGTTGCCTTGCATGGCCGCTGCCCTGCTCACCGAAGACGAAGTTATTTTGGAAAACGTCCCTGACGTGCGCGACATCCAGACAGAGCGCAAGCTTCTCGTCTCAATGGGGGCGGAAGTTGAACTTGGACAAGGCCGCGCTCATCACCGCACCGCCATCAGCTGCCGCAATCTATCGGACCCGGTTGCGAAATACGAAATCGTAAAAACAATGCGAGCGTCGTCGCTGGTTCTCGGACCGCTGGTGGCGCGCACCGGAATGGCTCGCGTCGCCGTCCCGGGTGGCTGCGCCATTGGCGGCCGTCCGATTGACCTGCACATCAAAGGCCTGGAAGCGATGGGTGCAAAGATGAGCCAGGAGCATGGCTACATCGAAGCGCGCAGCGAACGTCTCCACGGCGCGCATATTGTGTTCGACAAAATCACTGTCACCGGCACGGAAGATCTGCTGATGGCCGCGGTCCTGGCCAACGGCGAATCGATACTGGAAAATTGCGCGCGCGAACCAGAGGTCGTCGACCTGGCTGCACTGCTCATAAAAATGGGCGCGAAGGTTGAAGGCGCCGGCACCTCAACCATCCGCGTGCAAGGCGTGAGCAAGCTGCACGGCGCCAAGCACCGCATCTTTCCCGATCGCATCGAAGCCGGCACGTTCCTCATCGCCGGTGCAATTTCCGGCGGCGACCTGCTCGTCTCTGGCCTGGTGCCTGAGCATCAGAGCGCGCTGCTCTCCAAGCTGCAGGAATGCGGCGTCCGTTGCGATGTAGGTGCAGACACGATTCGCGTCCGCTCCGAAATTGGCAAGCTGACCGCTGCTGATATCTCTACCGAAGAATTTCCTGGCTTCCCCACTGACATGCAGGCGCAGTACATGGCTCTGGCGACCCAGGCTGAAGGCACATGCGTCGTGACGGAAAATATTTTCGAAAACCGGTTCATGCACGTTTCGGAATTGACGCGGATGGGCGCAAACATCCGTGTCGACGGCCGCACCGCGACGGTACGCGGCCGTACTCCGCTGTCCTCCGCCGCAGTCATGGCGTCGGACCTGCGCGCGTCCGCTTCTCTTGTGCTGGCTGCGTTAGTTGCTGAAGGCGAGACCATCATCGATCGCGTGTACCACATCGATCGCGGCTACGAACGGATCGAAGAAAAGCTTCGCGGTGTCGGCGCGCAAATCCGGCGCATGGGCGAGGTCTTCGGACGCAAGACCGCCGCCGAAGAAGTGACCGTCTCAGCTTGATGTTTAGCGCCAGCTGACGGCGAGGTGCCAGCGCAGATTGCGCGACGCCGCCTTCTCGAGCACCGTCATGTATTGTTCCAGTTCCTTGATAGCGATTCCCGAGTCCTCGCCGAGATACGACGGATTCGCTTCCAGATATTCCTGCAGCGCGGTCACCGTGACCAGACCATCGTCGGCGGAAAACCATTGCGGCGGCGGCAACCGGTCCGGCCGCGTCGGCAGCTTGTAGCCCTCTTCCTCGAGAAGCGCCATGGAGTTGACATCCGCCGAAAAAAAGTCGAGCAGGTGAGCGATCTGCAGCTGCTCTGCCAGCCTCTCCAGTGCATCCTCGTTTCGAGCCAGCGCATGTCCGTTTACAAACGTGTCAAAGCCCGGATCATCCCCCTCAATCACTATGTACAACGAAGCCCCCATGCCTTGTGCTCGCCCTCCGCGCGAATCATCAGCATCAGGGATGAATCGCACGTATGGAAGTGCAAACGCGGCACTCATCACCATTGAGTTGGTTTCGTCCGCTTACTGGTTCCTATGGGGTGAGCTTTTGGTTACCGGGAGGATGTCGAGGTAACCATCATCGTCAGCTGGGATGCGCAGCACCAGCACGACCGCCGATAGCACGACCAGTCCCCCGCAAATCTCGAGGAATGGAATTTGCTCGTGCAGCAGCAACGTGCCTTCGACGACCGAGATGATCGGAATGATGAATTGAACCGTGATGACGCGAAATGGTTCGACGGTTTTGAGCAGCCAGAAATAGAGACTGAATGCGAGGATGCTGCCGAAGAAAATCAGGAACAACAACGCGCCGAAAGCTGACGGTGTCCATTTTTCCGCCGCATGACCTTCCAGGACCAGGCTCAGCACCGCCAGCAGCGCGCCGCCGACGAGAAACTGAATAGATGAGGCCGCGAACGTCGACACTTTCTGCAATTCCCGGCTCGCATAGACCGAGCAAACGCTGGAGATCAGGACGCAGACCAGCATGACCAGAGCGGGAAGAATTTGCGCTCGCGATGCGACGGCAATGCTGCGCAATAAAAGCATCATGCCGCCGACGCCGACCAGCATCGCAGTCAGCGCGGCGCGCGGAATTGGGCGGCCAAGAATGCGGGGCGAGACGAAGCTGACCACGAGTGGCGACGACGCGTAAAGAATTGCGGTCAGCCCGGAGCTGATGTATCGCTCCGCGGTGAAGACCAATGCATACTGCACGCCGATCATGATGAGCCCGAGCAACAAAGTTGCCTTCAGTGCTCTCCCACGCGGAAAGATCATCTTGCGGCCCAGCGCGAATGGCAGCATCATAATCCCAGCGATCACGAACCGAATCGCGGCCAGCCGGATTGGCGCAACCTGCGTGACCCCGATGCGAATTGCCGCCCAGGTGCTGCCCCAGACAAGGCAGACCGTAATGTAGGCGGCAATCTGACGGCGTGTCATAGCGGAGGAATTCAATCTTACAAGTTTGCTGCAAAGCAAAGGCCGCGCACTTGGCGCGGCCTTCGCTAATTGCTGCCATTTGGTTACAAATTAGCTGCGGTTACCACCACCGCCGCTGCCACCAGGTCCACCCGGGCGACGACCACGGCGACGGCGTCCACGACCGCCAGGTCCGCCGGCGCCACCGGGACGCGGGCCTTGGCCCGGGCCACCCGCCGATGCGCCGACCTGCGGTGCAGCGTCGTCAGCGACGTTGAAGTTTGGCTCATCGTCCTCATCGAACTCCTCGCCTGCAAAACCTTCTTCGCTTTCGATGGTAATCGTACTGGCATTCGATGCCGGTTGTGCATCGCCTCGCGATTCGCGAGCCGGGCGCGGCGGACGCGGTCCGCGATCCCTGTCACCGCCACGATCACGCGAAGGTGCTCGGTCAGCAGAAGCTGAGATGTCGCTGCCATCGCCGCCTTCATTCGGTTCAGGCAGGCCCATCTTGGCGCGCTGCTCTTTCAGAATCGCCTTGCGTGACAGCTTGATGCGATTGCCTTCGAGCGCCAGCACTTTGACCAGCACCTGATCGCCCTCGCGAAGTTCATCCTTCACGTCAGCAACGCGATGCTCAGCAATCTCGCTGATGTGCAGCAGGCCGTCCGTGCCGGGGAAGATTTCGACGAACGCGCCGAACTCCGCCAGGCGGACCACTTTGCCGAGGTACGTCTTGCCGATTTCCGGCACAGCCGTCAGGTCGCTGATCATCTGGAGTGCCTTCGCCAAGCCCTGCTCGTCGCTCGATGCAACGTTGACGCGGCCCGTGTCGTCGACATCGATCTTGACCTGTGTGGCCTCGATGATGCCGCGAATTGTCTTGCCGCCGGGTCCGATCAGGTCGCGGATCTTGTCCGTCGGAATTTGCAGCGTCTCGATGCGCGGCGCAAACTTCGACTTGTTCTCGCTGGGCGCGGAAAGTGCCGCATCCATTTTGTCGAGAAGGAACAGCCGCCCGCGGCGAGCCTGCTCCAGCGCTTCCCGCATGATCTTGCCGGTAATGCCGCCGATCTTGATGTCCATCTGCAGAGCCGTGATGCCCTCGCGGGTTCCGGCAACCTTGAAGTCCATGTCGCCGTAGTGATCTTCCGCACCCGCGATATCGGTCAGGATGGCGTAATCTTCGCCTTCCTTGACGAGGCCCATGGCGACGCCCGCGACCGCACCCTTCAGCGGAATGCCGGCCTGCATCAGCGCGAGGCTTGCGCCGCACACCGTTGCCATCGACGAAGAACCGTTCGACTCGAGAATGTCCGAAACCACCCGCAGCGTGTACGGACTCTCATCCTCAGTCGGCAGGACAGCAGTGATCGCGCGATCGGCGAGTGCACCGTGACCAATCTCGCGACGGCCCACACCGGTCATGCGGCCTACTTCGCCAACTGAGAACGGCGGGAAGTTGTAATGCAACATGAAGCGGCGCTTCTGCTCGCCTTCGTAGGATTCCAGCCGCTGCGCATCGTCCGTAGTACCGAGCGTAACGCTGACCAGGGCCTGCGTTTCGCCGCGGGTGAACAGTGCCGAGCCGTGAACGCGGGGGAGCACGCCGGTTTCGATCGTGATTTCGCGAATCTGATCGAAGGCGCGACGGTCGGGGCGAAGCTGGTGCTTAGTGACCGCTTCGCGGAAGATATTCTCGCGCAACAATTCGTAATACTTCGCGACTTTTTTCGCGCCCGCAGGATCGTCAGCCGGAACATCTTTCTTCAGCTCATCCTTGATGCCCTTGATGAGCATATTGCTCTCGTGCTTGGGATGCTTCTGCGTATCCAACGCATCGATCAGGCGATCGCCAACTTTGTTCTTGATGTCGTTGTAATAGGCCTCGTCGAAATCAACGGCGGGCACGGCACGCTTCTGCTTGCCAGCGCGCGACGCAAGATCTTCCATCGCGGCAACAATCTTCTTGATCTCGACATGCGCGAAATCAATCGCGTCAGCAACGGTATCTTCCGACACACCCTTCGCGCCAGACTCCACCATCACGATGCCGTCCTTGGTACCGACGACCATGATGCTGATCGTGCTTTCCTTGCGCTCGGCGTAGGTCGGGTTGATGACGAACTCGCCGTTCAGCTGGCCGACGCGAACTGCGCCAACCGGACCGTTGAACGGAATGTCGGACAGCGCGAGCGCGCAACCTGCGCCGTTGATGCCGAGAACATCGGGATCATTTTCCTTGTCGGCGGAAAGCACCAGCGCGATGACCTGCGTCTCGTTGCGGAATGTTTCGGGGAAGAGCGGACGGATGGGCCGGTCAATCTGGCGGGAGGTGAGAACTTCTTTCTCGCTGGGACGGCCTTCGCGCTTGATGAAGCCACCCGGAATGCGGCCGCCGGCAGAAGTGTATTCGCGATAGTCCACAGTCAGCGGGAAGAAGTCGATGCCTTCTTTCGGATCCGGGGAGGAGGTCGCTGTCACCAGGACCATGTTGTCTCCCATGCTGACGAGGGCGGCGCCGGGCGCCTGTTTGGCCATGCGGCCAGTCTCAAAGCTGATGCGCTTGCCGCCGTGTAATTCGACGGTAACGTCTTGTTTCATAATTTCCTCTTCTTGAAAAACGAGCGATGGCTCGGAGAGGCGCAAGGTGGGAAATTTCTCTTTCAACAATTCGCTGGAAGAGCGGCGAGTAGGAAGGAAGCGGGGCGGTCTGCCTTTGCTGGCTCCAGAGGACGTCGGCGAAATGCGGCCATCCTCGAACTACTCGCCATCACAGCTTGCGCGACGGCGAGCAGTTTACTTACGGATTCCGAGCTTCCCGATCACATCCCGGTAACGGTCCGGGGTATGCGTCTTCAGGTAATCCAGAAGACGACGGCGACGGCTCACCATCATGAGCAATCCGCGGCGGGACGCAAAGTCCTTTTTGTGGGTCTTGAAATGCTCCGTCAGTTCATTGATGCGACCACTCAGGATCGCAATCTGAACTTCGGGGCTGCCGGTATCGCTGTCATGCGTACGATACTTATCAATAATTTCTGTCTTTTTCTCAGTAGCTAGCACGGGTGTGCTTTACCTCACTTTTACTGTCGATTCCACTCTCTAAGTGTATGACTCAGAGTAACATGGATTCGTTTTCCCCTGCAACGGTGCTATGCCAAATTCAACCAGCCCTCTAATCTCCCTGACAACCGACTTTGGCCTGCGCGATCCCTTCGTCGGAACGATGAAAGGCGTGATTGCCGGAATCTGTCCGGAGGCCCGTGTCATCGACGTGACTCACGAGGTCGATCCTTTTCATATCTTAGACGGCGCGATCAAGCTGTGGCAGGCGGCCAGATACTTCCCTGCTGGAACAATTCACGTCGCCGTTGTCGATCCCGGCGTCGGATCGGAGCGCCGTCCTTTGCTGGTAAAGCTGGGCGAACAATGGTTTATCGCTCCGGACAATGGCCTGTTGACCTGGGTGCTCGATGAAGCTGCCCAGAATTCCAGCCAAGTCACCGCGCAAATTTCAGCTTGGCAGATGGAAAACACAAAATACTTTCTACCCGAGCGCGGCAGTACATTTCATGGGCGCGACATTTTCGCGCCCTGCGCCGCACATCTCGCCGCCGGCGCCGCTCCGGAAAGCTTTGGCCCGGCATTGCTCAATGCTGGCCAATCTGTAACTGGTATTGCACCTTTAGTCCGGCTCGATGGCACTCGCCCTGCCAGAACGGCGGACGGAGGTTGGGAGGGACGCGTCCTGCTCGCCGACCACTTCGGCAACTTACTGACAAATTTCCGCTTGCAGGATTTTCCAGATAGGCTTTCCAGCTGGAAGCTCGAGGTCGCGGGAAAAACCATCGCGAAGTACCACACGAACTACGCCTCTGGATCAGAACAGGCACCATTCGCAATCTTCGGCAGTTCAGGATTGTTGGAGATTGCCGTGAACCGGGGCAGCGCAGAAAAACTTCTCGGTGTCTCAGCTGGCGCCGCAGTACGTTTGATTCCATAAGGCCCGGCTGACGCTGGATGTCATGCCCAGGCCGTGGAGCGGCGGCGGGACAATCGTGTGGTTGCTGTCAGATTCACTTCGCGAATTTGCCCTTTCGGACTTTTTCCATTTCGCCGGTCCAGAGAAGGAACCGGGACAGCTGGCCGCGTTCGCGCCAAACAAAACGAAAAAAGTCCTGCGCCGTAATCGTGTCCGCCTTCTGGCCCGAATAAGTCTCCAGGCGCCAGCGCAGATAATCGCTGCGCCATGGCCGCAGACGATGTCCCCGCGTAGCTACCCACCAGAATCGCACTGCTGCAAGCATCCGGCCCCAGCATAAATCACAGCCAGTCGAGCCGTTCCAACATACGATCCGCCAAATCCACGGCTGGAACCTTATAGGTCCCGGCCTCGATTTGCTTCCGTAATCTCTTGATGCGGATCGCCTTCTCTGCCGCACTTTCCGCCGGCTGCTCCGGCGGCTGTTCTTCGACTTTGATCATCTGTATGACTTTTCCTGGAACAATTGAACGATTTGCCGGCATTAACTCTCTCCCTGTTGAATTGCCTCATCGGCAGCTCTCAGGAAAACTTTAGAGAATTCTCAGATTTTTCTGACAGGATTCCCGAAATCACGCGGCGGCCTTCTTTCCGGCGGGCGTCTGAGCCGGGCGAGCGCGGCGTGCCAACTTCCGCGTGCCGAACTTACCCATCGAAGTCCGCAGCCGGAGTAGCGCGTTGGCGTGGATCTGCGAGACCCGCGACTCAGCGATCCCGATAGCTTCGCCGACTTCTTTCATGTTGAGTTCTTCAAAGTAATAGAGGCTCAGGACCGTCCGCTCGCGTTCTGGCAGCTCTTCAATCGCCGCGGCCAAGTGATTCCGCATCTCGCCCTTCATGCACTGCAGGAACGGGTCGTCCTCGACAGGTCCAGGAACGTAGTTGATCTCGTCGTCGCCGGCGTCTTCATTGCGGGCTGCGTTCAGTGTGCCGACCTCGAGGTTCTTCAACTCGCCAACAATCTGGTGATACTGCGCCAATGAGACGTTCATCTCTGCTGCAACTTCCGTCGCAAGAGGTGCGCGACCCAGCTTGCAGGTCAGACGACGCACAGCCTCATCTGCGGCCCGGCCCTTGCGGCGAAGGTCACGCGGGCTCCAGTCCAGATCGCGCAAGCTGTCGAGAATGGCGCCCCGAATCCGGAACTGGGCGTAGCTCTTGAACTGCACGTTTTTGCTGGCATCGTATTTGGTGAATGCATCCATCAAGCCGATCGAGCCAGCGCTGATCAGGTCGTCGATCTCGACATGCTGCGGCAGGCGCTCATGAATGCGGCGCGCGATGAAACGGACGGCAGCCATGTGTTCCATCAGCTTCTGCTCACGCTCGGCGACGGTCAGCGAAGCGAAAGGTACCGACGGCTCTTGGGGCGCGACGGCTGCGGCTGCGATGGCTGGTGGCAGGGTTGTGGGGGGAAGGGCAGAGACCAGGACAGAATTAGAAAAGGTGGAGACAGTGGCGATCATGGGTTCCTCTTTCTTGAGTGGTCTGAGGATCCGGGGGAGACTCAGATGCTCTTAGAGAGTGCAATCCCATGACCAAAGTTTGGCCTGTGTTTCTGAGACAAGGCACAGAAAAACCCGCCTTTTCAGCGGGTTTCGCGCGCATTTGTAACTTTTCCTGTGGGATTTCTTAGAAAGGCCACGCTGACTCTAAGAGAGGTCTAACAATCTGCCGAATTCGATCTCCGCCGCGGTGATCAACTCCCGCTCGTCAGCCAGAATGTAGGCGCGCTCAATGCAGTGCTCCAGCTCGCGAACATTGCCCGGCCAGCGGTGTGCTTTCAAACGGTCGAGCGCGTCGGCAGATAGCTTCTTCGCCGGACCATCCTGCGCGTGCCGTTTCAGGAAATGGGCGGCCAGCTGCGGTACATCTTCCGGATGGCTGATCAACGCAGGAGACGCAATCGGAAAAACCGACAAGCGGTAATAAAGGTCGGCCCGAAAGCTGCCCTCTTTCACGCGCTGCGCCAGCATTTGGTTCGTCGCAGCGATGACGCGGACGTCCACCTCGACCGGAGCATTCTCGCCAATCCGCTGCAACTCGCCGCATTCCAGAAAGCGCAGCAATTTGGACTGCAGCTCCAGCGGCATCTCGCCGATTTCATCCAGAAATAGCGTCCCGCCATGCGCAGCTTCCACCCGGCCAACGCGCGCATTCACTGCACCAGTAAATGCGCCCCGTGTATGTCCGAAAAGCTCCGCCTCGAGCAGCGCCTCAGGAATCGCCGCGCAATTCAACACGGTCATCGCCTTGTGCGCGCGCGGACTCAAACGGTGGACTGCGCGCGCAATCAATTCTTTGCCAGTTCCCGTCGGCCCCTCAATCAGAACCGGTGTCCGCCGCGGCGCAACCCGCCGAATCATGCGGACAACTTCTGCCATC
>Ga0302324_100001722_pt1 | contig 52441 bp, 44 predicted proteins | sample Palsa_T0_1_FD_201949 | JGI IMG/M metagenome (GOLD analysis project Ga0302324, IMG submission 201949) | Peat permafrost microbial communities from Stordalen Mire near Abisko, Sweden - Palsa_T0_1 | ecosystem: Environmental > Terrestrial > Soil > Palsa > Peat permafrost | place: Sweden: Abisko...
CGGGAGATTTTAATCCTAATCAACGATGATCCTAAATACGATGGCACCACAGAGTTTTACTTTGCTACGCCAGAGGACTTCGGAATCCAGAATCACTCCCGCGAGGAAGTAGCTTACCATCTCGCATTACTCATTCAGTCGGGCTACATAGATGGAGCCGTGACAATGGCTGTTCCAATGCAGACAATCAGGGCACTCACTATGCAAGGACATGACTTTTTGGGCAGTATCCGTGACCTCGGCATCTGGAATAAGACCAAGGAACGCCTAAGCGGACTGCCCGGTATAGCTCTTTCTGTTGTTGCCCAAATAGGCTTAGCCGAAGCCAAGAAACATTTGGGATTATCGCAATAATCTTCAGCCTTTACGCGGATTCCTGCACTATTTTCTTGACATGCTAAAGCGGCTGGCGTATAAGGGTAAGTATGAATTGCCTAGACAACGCGGCCCGCGCAAAAGTCGTTAGCTGCCTGATCGAAGGCTGTTCCGTTCGCGCTACTGTTCGGATGACCGGAGTTTCCAAGACTACCGTTATGAAACTGGTTGCCGATCTGGGAGCCGCTTGCGCCGCCTACCATGACCGCTACGTCCGCAATCTGAAAGTGCGCCGCCTACAGGCCGATGAGATTTGGCAGTTCGTTGGAGCCAAGGCAAAGAATGCGAGCGCGGAAAAGAAGCAAGAAGGCTGGGGGGATGTTTGGACGTGGGTTGGAATTGATGCCGATACAAAGCTAGTCGTTTCGTATCTGGTCGGCGGTCGGGACTTGGGTTGGGCTACAGAGTTCATTCTGGATTGCGCCAACCGGATTAGCAATCGCGTTCAGATCACGACGGACGGACACCGCGCCTATCTAGAAGCGGTTGAGACTGCCTTCGGCGCGGATATTGACTATGCCCAGCTACAGAAAATATACGGCGCTCCCGCAGAGAATCACACCCGCTATTCCCCGGCAAAGTGCATCGGCTGCGATATGAAGGTTGTCAGCGGAAACCCCGACCCAAAGCATGTGAGCACGTCATTCGTAGAGCGCCAGAACTTGACCATGCGGATGCACATGCGCCGCTTTACCCGCCTCACAAATGCTTTCAGTAAGAAGATTGAGAACCACGCGCATTCCGTGGCCTTGCACTACATGTTCTATAACTTCTGCCGGATTCACCAAACGCTGAAAGTCACCCCGGCAATGGAATCGGGTCTAACGGATCACGTTTGGACACTTGAGGAACTGGTTGCTTTGATGCCGAAACCAACGGTGAAGGCTTCCACGATTGAAAGCGAGATGGTCCGCAAAGCGTTAGGCGAGAGCGCTTAAACGCTTTCCTTCGCCCTGAGTGCTCTTACCTGATTACCAAACAATTCCGCCTTCCCAGCAAACTTAAACAGTGCTTCAGTTCTCGCACGATCAAACATTTCTGCGTCAGTAAAAACCGAAAACAGAGTAGCGATCTGCTGATCTATCATCTCTAGCGCCGTTTCCCACACACGGGAACTCGCTACGCCTATTTCGTGCCGTTTGCGGTTCTTATCAATTACGAATACGTCAGTCGGGCCACCGATGAACTGCCCGTCATAGGTTTTGCCCTGCAAGATAAAGTACATTCCTAATACACTGGCTTGCCACACACTCAACGGCTCCATTCGCAGACATAGGCCGCGCAAGTATCTGGCTAGCGGAGAATCGCCAGAGCCAATCACTTCACAACGCGGCACCGGAGAAACTGTTGCCGCACTCGACGAAAAGAGAATTGGTTCTTCCGCTTCTGTCCACGCTCCAAACAAAATCCCGAAGAATTCTTTCTTGCCAATACTGGCATCTTTCAATGCCGATGTAAGAGTGTGTTCTATATCAGCCCTGATGACAGTCGTGCCCTGATTGAAACGCTTTCCCAGTTCCTCGTTAACGCGACGTGCTACGTCTGGCGAGCCCGAATATCCCCAAATTGCCAGACCGTTATTCCATCGCAATTCACTTAGTTTGCATTCTTGGTAGGTATGCCCCACAGTGAGGCTCGTAAATTGACGATCTGCGGCGAGCACCAGTCCATCGCGGCAGACGAAACCAGCGGCCATTGTCACGGCTTTGACGCTCCTTGGCAGCCGTCGCCGCTTGAGGTTTTGAGGGAAAGTGTGCGGACGAATAGGGCGCGGCCTACGGGTCAGCATCCTAACACCGCCCCTGTGGAAAACGAAACTGGCCCACTACCGATTTTTCACACGGATCCTGCGTCAGAGAAGATTCTAGGCAAGATGCCTTCGTTCGCCGGCACAACGGCGCCGGTCGGAATGACTCCCGCCGGTGCGAACACTAACGAATTTCAAACTGTGCCACTGCCTCTGACTCTAATCGCTTGACCCTGATCGCGCTGGTCATATCTAATCCGAGCACGTTCTTTTATCTTTTTCGAGGACGAAGGAGCAGGGCGCATGCGAGTTGCATTTCTGGGGCTGGGAATCATGGGGCACGCCATGGCAACGAATCTGGTCAAGGCGGGGCACGAAGTTACGGTTTGGAATCGCACGCCGGGGAAGTTGGTGGAAGGAGCGGGAGTGGCTCCGACACCGGCAGCGGCGGCGCAGGGCGCGGAAGTGGTGTGGCTGTGCGTCTCTGACACGGACTCGGTGGAGAGCGTGATTTTCGGGGCGGACGGCGTGGAGTCGTCGCTGACCGAGGGCATGATGATTGCGGACTCGAGCACGATTTCTCCTTCGGCGACGGTGAAGTTTGCCGAGCGCGTGGCGGCGAAAGGCGTGACCTGGGTGGATGCTCCGATGACGGGATCGAAGATTGGCGCGCGCGACGGAACGCTGGTGTTCATTGTGGGCGGAAGTGAAGCTGCCGTGGACGGGCTCAAGCCATTGTTCGCGGCGATGGGGAAGAAAATCTTCCGCATGGGCGACACCGGGAAGGGGCAGGCCACGAAGCTGGCTATGAATCTGCAGATCGCGCTGATTTTTGAAGGCTTCGCCGAGGCGCTCACGCTGGCGACCAAGCTGGGCGTGGATACGCAGCAGTTGTTGTCGCTGATTGACGCCACCATGGTGCGGTCGGGGGTGGTGGATTATAAAGGCCCGTTTATTTTGCAGCGCGACTTCACGCCGAATTTTCCCCTGCGGCTGATGCACAAGGACATCAAACTGACGCTGGAGGCAGCGAAGGAAGCACGGGTGAAGCTGCCGGCCCTGGAAACCGTGGAAGAGATCTACGAGATGGCGACCGAAGATGGACACCAGGATCTCGACTACGCGGCGACGCTGACGCTGCTGGAAAAATGGGCGGGCATACAGGTGAAGGGGAAAGCTGCGTAAAGAGCAACTATGCGCTGGTATCACTATTTAGCTTACTTCTTCGGAGGTATGTTCCTGGCGAACGCGCTGCCCCATCTGGGGAATGGGGTTTCCGGGAATGCTTTCCAGAGTCCCTTCGCGTCGCCACCCGGCGTAGGCTTGTCTTCCTCGACGGTCAATGTCTTATGGGGTCTGTTCAACCTTGCCGTCAGCTACCTGCTGGTCTGTCGTGTCGGCAATTTCAATTTGCGCAAGACGCAACACATCCTCGTCCTGGGGGCGGGTGTCCTGATCATGTCGCTCATGCTTGCTCTCACGTTCGGAAGGCTTCACGGTGGTCGCTGAGGCTTGCTTCATCTGAATCCGACTGTCTCAATCTTGCAGCACATCGTCAGGAACGCTGCCGGCGAACACGAGGGCTGAGTACCTTCCCGTTACTCCGGTAATGACGAAAAAAGCCGCTATTACACAAGTATTACAGTCAACCGGGAGCGCCCTTGGTAGGTTAGCTATGGGCCGATCGAACTCACACACCACGAAATGGGGACCTTCTTGGATATGGAACTTCAGGACCTGGAAAGACGACAAGCGGAAACGGGCGAAGTGAACTGGATCACGGCGGCCTTCATGGCGGCGTTTCACGTTGGGGCCATCGCCGCGCTGTTCTTCTTTACGTGGAAGGCGCTGTTTGTTGCGATGTTCCTGTGGTGGATTTCGGGCAGCCTCGGCATCGGGATGAGTTATCACCGGCTGCTGACGCACCGCGGGTACAAGACTCCGAAGTGGGTGGAGTATTTTCTGACCGTCTGCGCCACACTGGCGCTGGAAGGCGGGCCGATTTTCTGGGTGGCGACGCACCGCATTCATCACCAATATTCCGATCTGGAAGGCGATCCGCATTCACCGATCGACGGCAAGTGGTGGGCGCACATGGGTTGGATTCTCATGGGCAAGTCGATGCACCACGACACGACCACGCTGGCGCGCTACGTTCCCGACCTGGCGAAGGACAAATTTCACGTGTGGATCACGAAGTATCACTATGTTCCGCAGGTGGTGTTGGGGATCGCGCTGTTTGCCATTGGTGGCCTGCCGTGGCTGCTATGGGGGACGTTCATGCGCACAGTGGTCGGGCTGCACGCGACCTGGCTGGTGAATTCGGCGACGCACTCCTGGGGCAAGCGGCGTTTCGCGACGCGCGATCTCTCGACCAACAGCTGGTGGGTCGCGCTGCTAACGTTCGGCGAAGGCTGGCACAACAATCATCATGCGCATCCGACGGCGGCGCAGCATGGGTTCAGATGGTATGAAGTTGATATGAACTGGTACGGAATCTGGACATTGAAGACGCTCGGCCTGGCCTGGGACATCAAGCGGGTGAAGCTGGACGAAGTGGAGCGTGGCCTGGTGCCGACCCCGAACGGGCGGCTGATTACGGCAGCGATGCCGGAAGCCGCGGTCGCAGGCGACTAAGCGGTCTGAATCAGGTTCGAGATCATTAGCCCTGGCCTTTTGGCTGGGGCTTTTTCGTGGGCAGGTTTGGGAGTCGACGAGTTCAGCATACACGCGGCCTGGTCACACGCGGATGATCATCACTTCGGTGGCTTTGATCAAGGCGGCGGCGGTTTGGCCCTTCTTTAATTGCATTTCGCGGGCTGAAGTGGCAGTGATGATGGATGTGATTTGCTGGCCGCCGATGGAAATCTTTACTTCCGCCATCAGGCCGCTGATGCGAACCGATTCGATGCGGCCCACGAGTTGATTGCGCCCGCTGACCCGGCGGACGACCTGGCCTCCCTTTTTTTCTGCTTTGTCTCTAGTTTTGTACAAGAGCCTATCCACTTCGCTCTGTGGGATGCGGTGGTGGCCCCCGGCGGTTTGGACGCTGCGAATTTTCTTCCTGTAAATCCACTGCTTGATGGTCGGGAAACTGATCCCAAGCTGCAGAGCGGCGTCGCGCAGATGGAGTAACTCCTCGGCGTGTCCTCGGGACTTGGCGCGGGCTGGCATCGGAACGAAATCCTACTGTTAGCGCCGCGCGTGGTCAACCACCTGGAGAAGCGCAATTAACTGTATAGGTTTGGACATATAAACCGTATTTAATGTACACTTCGATTCCTTTGTTGCAATTCCTGCTATTTTGGGAGGACCGAATGCGTTCTGTCGCTCCGTTTGCCGCTCTGCTCGTTTTCTGTTTTTCGTCAACATTCTCTGCAGCACAGGTGAGCACCCCCGACGCCTGCGCGAGCGGGCACGAGCTGGCTACCACCGATTGCACCCTGACCTGGCACGGCATCACGCTGTACGGCGCGTATGACGTCGGCGTCGGCTGGGTGAGCCACGGCTTACCGGAGAACGGCTATAACTATGAAGGCGAATCCCTGGTCAACCGAAACGGCTATCAACATCGGTTCCTCGTCGCACCGAACAACCTGTCGCAGACGGGACTGGGCATCCGGGGCAAGGAAGAGTTTTTGCCTGGCTGGTCGGTTGTGTTCAACGCTTCCACTGGCATCAATCCGCAGTCTGGCCTGCTCGCCAACGCATCAAAAACCGACATCATCAACAACGGCCTTCCCCGGAGCAGCTATTCGATAGCTATCGACGGCGCGCGCGCGGGCCAACCCTTCAATGACGAATTCTTTGCCGGGATATCGTCTACAAAGTTCGGTACGCTGACCTTCGGTCGTCAGCGCGCTCTCGGCACCGATGCGATGCTGCTTTACGATCCGGCCGGCGGCGCCTATGCCTTTTCCTACATCGGGTACAACGGCACGATGGCCGGCGGCGGTGACACCGAGGACAGCCGCTGGGACGACGCCGTGAAGTATCGCCTCAGCTATGGCCCGGTCCATTTCGGCGCGATGTATAAATTCGCCGATGGCTCTGGCGGTTGCTACTCGGCCTCCGCAGGCTGGACTGACACCACCTGTACGCCGGAATCGGCGCATAACAATGCCTATGGATTCGATCTTGGCGGACACGCCGGCAAGTTCTCTGCCGACTTCGTCTTCCAGCATTACAACCAGGCGATCAGCGTATTGAACCCCTTGCTGGGGCCTCAGAGTTTGTCGGCGCCATATCAGTCGACCACGGACAGCATCAATACAAATCAAATCACCGGGACCAATCTGATCGACCCGAACGACACCGTATACGGCATCGTGACCGACAACAACGCAGCTATGTTCGCTGCCAGGTATGCGTCGGAGCAGTGGAAGTTTTTTGCGGGCTACGAATATATCTGGCAGAACAACCCGAACGACCCGTTGGGCGTCGGAGCCTCTGATCAGGGCGGCTACTTCATGAGCGGGGTCGAAGACAACAATCTTGATTCTGAAAAGTTGGTGAATATCTGGTGGACAGGCGCAAAGTATACCTACCGCAGCAAAACCGACTTCACTTTCGCATGGTATCAACAGCGGCAGAATGACTTCCGTTATCCGCAGACCTGCTCGGCCTCAGCCGGTTTCCGCGCTTCCTGCGCGGGCACCCTCAACGAGGGATCGCTTTATATGGATCATCACTTCACCAAGCGTTTCGACGGTTTTGTCGGAATTGCGTATTCCTGGGTGAGCGGCGGTCTGGCCATCGCCATTCCTCACGGCCCCGGCGTCCCATATAACTCCGACAACAACTGTGCCCCGACAGTCGGCGGTCGTTTCACCTTCTGATCGTTTCCGCGGCGGGCTCAGCGGATTACAGGCTATTTCGGCATCACCACGACTTCATCCTTCGGCATGGCGTCGAGCGTGGCCTTGTCGATACCCAGGTGGGCCAGGACCAGATCCGGAGGCAGATGGGTGAGCCACTCCGAGAGCGCGAGGTCCTGGTAGAAGCTGCTCTTGAACATTTCCAGAAATTTCAGGTCGGTGTCGCCGGTATTCTGGACGTAATGGGGCAGCGTCTTGAGCACGTAGCCCACGTCTCCGGCTTGAAAGTCCATGGTGCGGGCGCGGCCTCCGGTAGCGAATATGGTCATTCTTCCGGCGCCGGCGATGTAGTACTGCCATTCATCGGCATTGGGATGCCAGTGCAGTTCGCGAATGCCGCCGGGATGGACGGTGACGATCGCGGCCGCCATGGTGGTGGAGACTTTGAACTTGCTCGAATCGACGATCCGCACTTCGCCTCCCTTGGTGCGCCTGGTTACAGCCTGCTGCGTGGTGCGAAAAGCGAAATCCAGAGGGGATGCGCCCAGCGAGCCGGCGGCTGCTTTCTGATCGTCCGCCAGCGGTCCGGGAACCGGAGCCTGGAAAATAAATTTCTCCCGCCGCGGCATTTTTTGCATGGCCTCTTCGCTCACGCCGAAGTTTTTCGAGAGCACGTCGTGGGGCGTGTGGGCCATCCAGTCGGTGAGCAGAACGGTCTCATATTCAGAAAAGTTGCCGTCGTCGAATACCAGCAGGAATTCTGCGCCGTCGGGATTCAAGCCTTGAATGGAATGCGGAATTCCAGGCGGAAAATACCAGAGATCACCTTCCGTGATGTCGGTTACGAAGCTCTTGCCGTCGGCGTCAAGCCCGGTAATCCGCGCATTTCCGTAGAGCATAAAGGCCCACTCCGCGGCCGTGTGCCAGTGCAGCTCGCGGATTCCTCCCGCCGTCAATCGCATGTCCACGCCGGCAATCGATTTGGAAACCGCCAGCTCCCGTACCGTAACCTCGCGCGACCATCCACCCTGCTGCATGCGTTTGTGCGAGATGCCGAAAGGGTATTTGAATGTCTGTACGCCGCCCGCATCGGTAGGCGGGGGCAGGAACGAATCTGGATTCTGAGTGTCAATCTGGGGATTGCCCGGACCCGGAGCACTGGAGCTTTTATCGCCTTTTGTCGGGTACGGCTTCTGATCTTGCTGCTGATTTTGGCCCGCGGCGTCTGCTGCCGATAGCATGCCGGCCGCCAGCGCAGCCGACCCTGCTCCCAGGAATCCACGCCGCGAAAATTCGTTCTTCTTCGCACCGTCGTTCATAAGCCTCCCTTGCAGCACGAGCACCGCAGGACAGCAGATTCCGCCCCGCCGGTTGCGCAAAAAGATACGGCAGTGTCACTGGCATGTCAACTGAGGAGCCGTGAACGCGGTAAAATCGGGCTGGGTCGCCATGCGCATCTCAAGCCGCCGCGGAACCATCGCGTTCTTCCTCATCCTGGGAATTATCCTGGTAGCGCTGGCGGTTGCGCTGAACGTTGGATGGATCATTCTTAACTGGCGCGAGGGCGTGCTGCTGTTGTTCGGCGTTGTCTTTTTCGCGCTGATCATTGCGGGGATGGTGGTCAACACTATTTTTCTGCTGCGCGAGCTCCGGCGCAGCGAACAGCACGACAGCTTCATCAACGCGGTTACCCATGAATTGAAGACGCCGGTGGCGTCGATCCGGCTGCACCTGGAAACCCTGCAGCGCCGGGAACTGCCGGAAGGGCAGAAGCAGGAGTTTTACCGGCTGATGCTGAGCGATACCGACCGGCTGACCGAGACGGTGGAGCAGGTGTTGCGCGCGGGACGGGCGGGCGACAAGAAGGCGGGGCAGGAAAAGGCGGAAGTTGATTTCGGCCAGCTGGTTCGCGAGTGCATGGAAGCCACCCGAGCGCGCCATCATCTGCAGCCGGAGGCGATCCGCTATGAAGAGACATCGAGCAGCCGCAACGGACTGCGGGTGCGGGGCAGCGCAGAGGATTTGCGCACCGCGGTTTCCAATGTGCTCGACAACGCCGTCAAGTATTCCGGGGATAGTGTTGATGTGCGGGTGCGCCTCGAATCGCCGGACAATAAACGCATTGTGCTGCGCGTGCAGGACCAGGGAGTGGGGATTCCGGCCGACGATATGAAGCGAATTTTCAAGCGCTTTTACCGGGTCACGCACCGCTCGCTGGCGCACGTGAAAGGGACCGGCCTGGGCTTGTTCATTGTGAAGGCGATCGCTCAGAAGCACGGCGGAAAAGTGTTTGCCGAGAGCGGCGGCGAAGGGCAGGGGACGACGATTGTTCTCGAACTGCCGCGGTGGGCAGCATGAGCCGGGTTCTGGTGGTGGAGGACGAAGCGCATCTGGCGCAGGGTTTGCGCTTTAACCTGGAAGCCGAGGGCTATGCGGCGGAAGTGGTGGGAGATGGCGAAGCGGCGACTGCACGTCTGCTCGAGAAGAAAGAGAATTTTGATGCCGTGGTGCTCGACATCATGCTTCCGGGAAAAGACGGATTCAGCGTGGTCTCGGAGTTGCGCGCCGCGCGCAATTATGTCCCGGTGCTGATGCTGACCGCGCGGGGACGTCCGGAAGATGTGCTGAAGGGTTTTGCGGCAGGGGCGGACGATTATCTGGCGAAGCCGTTTGATCTTTCGATTCTGCTGGCGCGATTGCAGGGATTGCTGCGGCGCAGCCAGTGGATTCGCGGGGGGCAGCTCACGGCGCAGGGTGAGGCGCGAGGAGATGCGGGTGGGGTTGGAGATTTTGGAACATTCTCGTTCGGCGGAAAGACGATCAACTTCGGCGCGCTGGAGCTGCAGTCGGGCGAGAGCAAGATTCATTTGACGCTGATGGAGTCGGAACTGCTGCGGCATCTGGTGCGCAACGACGGCAAAGTTGTTTCGCGCAAGCAGATTCTGGAAGAAGTGTGGGGACTGCACGAGGATACCGACACGCGCGCCATTGACAATTTCGTGGTGCGGCTGCGGCGCTACATTGAGGATGATCCGGCGAAGCCGCGTCATCTGCTTACCGTGCGCGGGGTGGGCTACCGGTTTCTGGCGAAGCCGGAGGGGATTGAGTAATTGTGTAATTTGGTAATTGTGTAATTGAAAATCCGAGCGCAGCGCGGTCGAGCTTTCCAAGTTCTCAATTACTAAATTTCCCAATTACTGAATTTCCGTTTCGCGCCTACGCGCGGCACAACTCCGCCAGCAGAGTCTCTCTGCGTGCGATGGCGATGCCGTCAATGCGGCCCAGAACAAAGACATAAAGCGGGATTGAGATCCCGGCCAGCACGAGGAACAGCAACGTCGCAATCCAGAGATTGTTGTAGAGACGCGCGACGAGGAAGGCTGCGGCGCCGACCCCGACGATCACGATCTGGATTCCCAGGCTCGCCAGGACAGTTGTCTGGGAGACGTTCTGGCGGCCGAAGGTGGAGAAGTCGCGCTTCTTGGGAGAATAGATCGAGAGCAGGTTGCCAGCGGCGAAGTTCAGCGGCGCGGCAAACAACAGAGCGGCCAGAGTCGCAATCGAAACTGCGATGGCCGGCGGGCCCCAGAAGTACGCGATCGCGAGCCACGCGAGCACAATGTTCGCCAGCAGGATGCTGGCGTGGGTGAGATTTTTCCCCACCATGATCTGGCGGAAAGTTACCGGCGAGGCGAAAAAAAATTGTACGCCGGCAGCGTCGCCGCCAAAGCTGTTGTAAAGCAGGTTGGTGAGCACGAGCATGGAATAAGCAGCGGCTATGGGGAAGGCCAGTTCAGGCGTACGGCTGAGGAAGTTCGACCCCGGCCGCATCGGGTTCGAGGGCCCCAGACGAAATACCAGCAGCATGAAGACTGGCATGATCAGCGTGAGCAGCATGGGTCCGCTGCGGGCGAGGTAGCGGACCTCTTTTTCGAACACGGCCGCGACCGGCTGCGAAAACCAGGAAAGATTCCATCCCACTTGCAGGCCCTGGGCTTGCGCAACGGCAGGAGGCGCGCCCGCCTCGCTGAGATTTTCACCACGGAACTGGGCGCGCAGCCGCAGGTTCAATAGAACTCCGGTGGCCGTCGTCAGCACCGCGAGAAAGAACAGGGAGAGGGCACCGCTCAGGAATTGGGCATGCGTAGTCTTGGCAATGGCGTTGGCGGCGAGGCCGGCCGGCAACACGGCCTGTAGCTGGGTCACGATCTGTGTCGCGCGGCTGAGCTGGGGGTGCGGGATCTTTCCTCCGCGCTCGATCATCGGCCCGATCAGCTGAAAGCTCAGCATGAACAGGATGAAAAGAACGCCCATGATTTCGCGGGTGCGGCGCTGCGCCAGCCAGCGCTCCAGCCAGGCGAAGATGGTCTGCTGCAGCACCAGATTGAACAGAGCGAAGGTTAAAAGCACGAGCAGCGCCCAGGGTAAGAGCGCGGGGCGGGCGAAGCTGGTGCCGAGAAGAATTCCGAACAATCCCAGACAGCCGAGCGCGCTGGCCGGGTCGAACAAGCCGTAGGCTAGGCGGATCAGAAAATACGAACTGTAGGTGAGCGGGAAGCGCAGCAAGTCGCCGGAGTCGGGATTGTTGGTGAAGGCGGTCGCCATCACGGGAAACACTTGCCAGAAGAAAAAGATCGGCCACAACAGCAGCGGGAGATATTCGGCCTTGTCCTGTGAGACCAGATACCAGGCGAACCCGGTGGCGGCGACGAAGGCGCCCAGTCCACCGATGGTGAAGACCGCGGTCACAATGACGCGCGAGAGCAATTCGAGCTTGCCGCGCTTCGTGCGCAGGCCGTTGAGGAACATGCGCCAGCGAAGCTCGGCTATGGCGGTGAGCTGGGCGCGGCGATGGAGGGCGGACGTCATTGCAGCTACTTTTCCACCTTCATTCCAGCCACGAAAGTTCCTGCTCGGTGCGGCGCGTACCGCCGACGATGCGCAGGAAAAGTTGTTCGAGCGTCAGTTTCTCGCCGGAAGCTGCGGCGCCGTCGCCTGAGCCGGCGGGAGCGTCGGCCGCGACTCCTGCGCGCAGTTCTTCGAGCGAGCCCTGAGCGACCAGCCGTCCCTGGTGAATAATGGCGACGTGGCTGCACAGGCGCTCCACGATTTCGAGCACGTGCGAGGTCAGGAAAATGGTTGCGCCGCGGGCGATCATGCCTTGCAGCATGGATTTCAGCGTTCCGGCGGCGATTGCGTCCACGCCTTCGAAGGGTTCGTCAAGGAACAGAACTTTCGGTCCGTGAATTACGGCGGCGGCGAGCGCCAGCTTTTTCTGCATGCCGTGGGAATAGTCGGTGACGAGTTTCTTGGGCTGGTCGGCCAGTTGCATGAAATCAAGCAACTCGGCGGCACGTTTGGCCGCGGTGGTGCGATCGAGCCCGTACATGCGTCCGGCAAAACTGAGGAACTCGGCGCCGGTGAGGCGGCCGAACAGCGCCATGCCTTCGGGCACGACGCCGATTTGGCGCTTGACGTTTACCGGATCGGTGCTGAGATCGAGGCCGAGAATTTCAATGCGGCCGGAGCTGGGCGCAAGCAATCCCGTGAGCATTTTGATGGTGGTGGATTTTCCCGCGCCATTGGGGCCGAGGAAGCCGAAGAATTGTCCAGGCGCGACGCGCAAGTTCACGCCGTCTACGGCCACGAGCTCGCCGAAACGGCGTGACAGGCCTTCGGTCGAGATGGTGGGTGCGGCATCCATCAAGCATCTGAATTTAGCACAGTAGCGGCGGTTCTTGAATGCCAGCCTTCCGCCACAGGCGGAGACTTCGATCACGGCTTTTGTTTCACGGGCGGACTCTTGGGCGACGGCTGGTTTACAGGCGCGTGCAGATTCGATGTTTTAAAAATTGTGTTTTCAGGCACGATCTTATGTTTCGCAGCGCTGAGATCATAGTTCACGAATGCCCGCCGATCAGCGACGTTCAACACTTTCAGAAACACAGCCGTGCCAGGTGCGGCGCTTGAGCCGGTAATCGAAAGTCCCGCGCCGTCAGAGAAGGACAGCGCTGCGCCACCGGCTGCGGAAGATTGCCGGCCATCGAACTGGTCGATAGTGACGTCGCGGAATTGCTCGCAGCGAATGCCGTCGGAGAAATAGTCCGGCAAATTCTCGCTCCATTGCAATTCCAGTCCGTGTACATGAAAATCCTGCACCCAGCGGCAATACACGGCGGGAATGTCGTGTTTGAAGATGGCCTCGTGAAGATTGCGCGCCGTCCAGCGCAGATCGAAGTTGCCGCCCATGCTGCGGGCGATAGCCGGCTCAGGCGCGGTGATTTTCAGGCGAATGCGGTCCAGCGTGAGGCCCACGATTGGATCGTTCTCTGCGCCGTAGATCAGGATACCGCTTTCGGCTTCGGCGGTGATATTGGAAAACGTGACGTCGCGGACTCCGCCTTTGCATTCTTCTTTTTGACACGGACTGACGGCAATGTAGATGGGCTCGGCCTTGCCCCACCAGTGGCCGAGAATCAGTTTCGTCCGCATAGTGATGTTGGAAAAAAGAACGCCCTCGGTGCTATCGCCGCTGTTTACACCGTGAAAAATGCCGATGCCGCGATTCGATTCGATAGAGAGATTGTCGAAAGTGCTGCTGCGGGTGCTCTCCAGTCGGATGGCGGCGGAGCGCGAGACCAGCGAGCAGTTGGTCACGTTGACGTCGTCACTGCCGAAAATCGCGAGGTCGTCGTCGCCGGCCTGAATATCGCTGTCGGAAATGTGGACGTGCCGGCAACGAATGCAGTCGATGCCGTCGTTGTTCGGAATCAGCAGGTCGTTGTCAATGTGGACGCCGGAGATGGTGGCCTGCTCGGAGTTCTGCAGATGAAGCGTCCAGTTAGGAGCGGCGCGCAGGGTCACGTCACGCACCAGAACGTTCCTGCAATCTTTGAAGATGATCATGGTGCCCGGACGTCCGGCCCCGTGTTCTTTGGGCAAGACAGGGCCAAATTTCAGTTCGCTCACTCCGGCGAGAAAGGCTTCGGGATTGCGGGTGTACTGCGCGTCGAAGTCCAGGCCTACGTGGGGAGTTGAAGGTTCCATGAAGGTGTCGCCCTGGCCGTCGATGGCGCCGCGGCCCACGATGGCGATGTCGTGCGCGTCTCGAGCCACGATGATGCCGACGAGAACGCCCTCGCCGGAAGAGTTCACCCCGTAGTTCCGGGCCATGCCGAAGTCCGCGAGCTTGCCGTAGTCGGAAATGTTGGGGCTGCCGAGAATGACCGCGCCCGCGTCGAGTTGCAACGTGATGTTGCTGACGAGTTCAACCGTTCCCGTGACGTAAGTGCCCGCCGGAAACAAGACCGTGCCACCGCCGGCTTGCGAACACGCGCCGATCGCTTTGACGATGGCCTCGGTGTCGAGCGTGAAGCCGTCGCCTTTGGCGCCGAAAGTTCTGACGTCGCAAACTCCGTCCGATCTTGAGGACGTTTGCGAAAGAAGGGAAAGCGTCCAGAGGAAAGCTGCAAGTAGCATCAGCGGGGTGAATTTGCTGGAAATCATGAGCGGCCTCGGGTTCCTGCGTTGCTGAAAAGCTTGGGCACAGCAGTATACGGGGTCTGGTGACACCGGTCTTGTTTGTCGTGTCGTGGCAGTTTAGGCGTGATCGTTCCGCCGCGCTAGCCCATGGTTTTCTCGAGACTGGCATTCGGCATGTGGGGACTTGATGACTGAAATGGGAATTTTTCGCCAGCAACCCTGTCGAGCCACTAACAACTCCCCGCGTTTCATTGACTTGCTTATTTTCACGCCCGTAATATTGGGTCGGAGTAGATTTTGGAGACACCAAGAAATCTGGATGCTGCAACCGTTGAAGGCTTTGGGAAGGAATGGAGCAAGTTCACCCAGGAGTCCCTCAGCGCGGCGGAGCGGGCGCAGCTTTTTGCCGAATACTTTTCGCTCATCGATTGGAGTAAGAGACCGAAGAGAGTTTTGGACATGGGGTGTGGCAGTGGGAGATGGGACGTGCTTCTTGCTCCTCTCGTGGGTGAACTTGTGGCCGCCGACGCGAGCCCCGAAGCTCTTGAAGTGGCGAAGCGCATGGTTCGTGCGCCTAATGTGTCGTTCGTGGAATGCAGCCCGGAGACTCTCCCGTTTTCAGACGGACATTTTGATTTCATCTTTTCACTCGGGGTGTTGCACCATCTGCCTGATACGGCGGAGGCGATTAAAAGTCTTGCCCGCAAACTTGATGCTGGCGGACGGCTGCTGCTTTACCTGTACTATGCATTCGATAATCGTCCAGCATGGTTCCGCTGCCTTTGGAGGCTCAGCGATCTGGTAAGACGCGGCGTGTGCAGGCTTCCTTTTTCTCTGCGGTACGTGCTGTCACAGATGATCGCGCTTTTTGTCTACTGGCCGCTGGCCCGCACCGCCAAGTTCCTTCCAGTTCCTAGTTCCTGGCCGCTCCGGTTCTATGCGGATCGTAGCTTTTACGTCATGCGCACCGACGCGTTGGATCGATTCGGGACAAAACTGGAAAAGAGATTCACGAAGCAGCAAATCGTCGCAATGCTAAAAGCCGCAAGCCTAGAGAACATACAGTTCGCTGACCATGCGCCTTATTGGGTGTGCGCGGCGAGCAAGGCTACATGAACCGTTATTCCAGGGAGAGCGTTTTGTTGGATCTTCTGTAGTCTTGCCGCTGGTAGGTCATTGATTCTCATGCGATGGTCCGGGCCCGCGCATTATTATGCGGAAAATGCCGGCAGCCGCGTAACTGCCGTGCACCGGCGATTACACTCAGAACCCTCCGCGACAGCCAGGGCTGCGCAAAAAGAAACGCCCCGAACTTTCGCTGGGGCGTTCGCGGCGGATCTGTCAGCGGTCTAAAACAGATTCCACAGGAACTGGTTATAGACCTCGTGGTGGAACTGGACTTCCGGCGCTTTGACGAAGGTGCCCAGAGCGCGCGGGCACCGGTCGGCAGCGGCCTGCTTCAGGTCGGCGTAACGGCCCTTGACGTCGTCCCCGAACAGGGTTGTGGTCCACTCGGCGTTGCGGTAGTTGGCCAGAGCGTCGTAGATGTTGTCGGGCAGGTAACGCTCGGCCTGGCGCAGGTTCTTGATCTTCGCGGTCTGGCCGTCGAGGCCGGTTTTGAAGATCGAGTACATCACCATGTAGGGATTCGCGTCGGGCGCGACGGAGCGAACTTCCACGCGCATGCTCTTCTCGTTGCCGATGGGAATGCGGATCATGGAGCCGCGATCCACGGCGGACGCCTTGATCTGGTTCGGAGCTTCGAAGTGCGGATCGAGGCGGCGATAAGCATTCACGCTGGCGTTCAGCAGCAGGCAGATGTCGTTGCCATGAGTGAGGATGCGGTCGACGAATGACCAGCCCATCTTGCTGAGCTTCTCTTCACCCTTCGCGTCCCAGAACAGGTTCTTGCCTTTTTCGCTGATCGAAACGTTGGTGTGCATGCCGCTGCCGTTCACGCCTACCACCGGCTTGGGCAGGAACGACGCCGTCAATCCCATGTGAGTGGCAACCTGGCGGCAGATCAGCTTGTAGAGTTGGATCTGGTCGGCGGCGGCAACAACTTCGCCGTAGCCGTAGTTGATTTCAAACTGCGAGGGCGCGACTTCCGGGTGGTCTTTTTCATTCTGGAAGCCCATGGCGCGCTGCACTTCGGCGCTGGTGTCAATAAACGTGCGCAGCGGGTCGCCGGGCAGGGAGTGGTAGTAGCCACCGGTGTTCACGTATTCAAATTTTCCCGCGACTTCGTGATAGTGGCGCTCGGCGTCGGGGCCTTTGAAGAGGAAGCCTTCAATTTCGTTCGCCGCGTTCAGAGTGTAGCCCTTTTTCTTGAACAACTCTTCGGCGTAGCCCTTGAGCACGCCCCGAATGTCGCCTGAGTAGGGAGATCCTCCCTTGTCGATGACTTCGCCGAACACCAGCACCTTACCCGAGCCGAATACGTCGGACGGCGCCCAGTAGAACGCGCCCCAATCGATGCCCAGACGCAGATCGCTCTCGCGCTGCGCGGTGAAGCCGCGGATGGAAGACCCGTCGAAGGTGAGGTTGTCCCAGCTCTTGAGCAGGAACTTCTTGTCGTAGTCGAGCATGTGCAACCGGCCTTCAAGGTCGCTGAAGAGCACGGTCACGGCCTTGATGCGCTTCTCGTCGGTCAGGTATCCGATGCGCTCGTCCTGAATCTTGTGAGCGGCAACGTGGTTCTTGCGCTGCTCCTTCGCTTTCAGGTTGAGTTCTTCCAGTTCGTCGTACGAGAGTGCCAGGAAATTGCGCAGTTCAGTGGGCATGGATGTCGTTCATTCTCCTTGGTCTAGAAGCGCATGATTTGAGCCAAAACACGTCACGGATACAGGGAAGTTGAAACGGCTGGTTTCAACACTTTAACTCGGAACTCGCTGCCTCGGAACACGGAAGAATAGCGCGGCGACCGGGCACCCGCCAATCGAAAAAGCTGATGAGACGCATAAAAGAGATTTATTCAGAAGCGGAATGAGGGAAGTTCGATGTTTTGCGGTCATCGTGCATCGGGGTGATGGCAGAGACCATCCAGTCGCTCATGGGATGCTGCTGGCCGCAGTCCAGGCACTTGGTCTGGGTGAACTGGGCGCCGCAATGCGGACACACGGCGTGGGTTTGAAAGGTGTCGAACGCCTGCCCGCACTTTCCGCACTTCCAGAATTCTCCGAGCGGCGGCGCAGTGTTACAAGTCGGGCAGGAAAAACCATCGCGGCGCGGCAACTTGGCCAGACGCAACAGCGCCCGCGCGTGCTGCAGTCCGCCCCAGCAGTTCAGCAGCATGAAGACGGCGAGGGCCCCGTACCAGACGGATTGCTCGTAGATGGCGAGAACGATGAACCCTGCTACTCCGACTAAGCCTAGAATCGTGGCGACCATCAGGCTGCGCGCCCGTCCCATCACAAACCACAGCAGCGCGCGAAGAATCTGGCCGCCGTCGAGAGGATAGATGGGCAGGATGTTGAAAACCAGCAATGCTACATTGATCCAGAAGATCGCCTGTAGCAACTGGAAGAGGTCGGGGGCAGTCGTGGCCAATCCCGCAGACCGGCTTATTGTGCCCGCGATCCATAGGATTGGGATGAGCACCACGTTGACCAGCGGACCTGCGGCGATGCTCCACAGCGTCGCACCCGGACGTGGCGGCGGATCTACATAGGCCACGCCGCCCAGTGGCCAGAGAACGATGCGGTCCGCCCGCCCTCCGACCTGGCGGCATGCGAGGGCGTGCCCGAACTCATGCGTGGTCACGATCAGGAACAGCGCCAAATACTCCAGCACATTCCAGGTGACGGAGGAATAGCTGCCTTTGCGAGTCTGGATTTCATACGCCGCCACCAGAAACCATGACCAGTGGAGAAATACATCAATTCCCTTGAAACGAAATAGACGAATTGACCCCTGACGGGCGCTTGGCATGTGTGCAGTCTACTGCATTTGCCGGAGGCTTGGGCTGGGTAAGGACCCACTTCTCGCAAAAGACGCGAGAAATGGGGCGCCCGTTTATGGGGCATCTTGTGACTAGCTCTTAGACTTAAGTGTCGCGCGGCTATTGCCGGTGGGCTTTCGCGCCGGCGGCCAATTCGCGCAGGGTGGTCAGGAAGCCGGCGGCGGTGCGCGGATCGTAGAGCGCGTCGAGTGCGATGGTGGCCGAGAACTGTGGAGACTCTGGGCGGAAGCGGACCTGCAATACGTCCTGCTGGCGGACGGTCATCAGAGTATTCAACTCAGGGGTCGAGTCCTGCTTCCAGTGGGTTCGGGTGGTGAGGATGACAGGGCCGGGTTCGTAGATATCCCACTCGCGTTCGTCGCGGCGGCGGGCGGTGACGCCGCGGCTGTGGGCGCACCAGCGATGGCGCACGACTTCGAGATGGAAGCTGGGCGCACCACCCAGGTCGGCCTCGAAGGTGAGCGTTTCTTTGTGCTTGTGGTACCAGCTTAAGAGCCAGTGCACCGGCAAAGCGCGCGGCCGGAACGTCATGGTGACGTGAGCGTTTTCAAAACTGCGGGAAGGGAACTGCAGCCGGGCATCAAGACGGGAACTGTTCAGCCAGCGCGAGTCGAGGATGCGCCCTTTACCGGCGCAGGCCGATTGTACCCAGCGCAGCGCTTCTGTACCTTTGCGGCGGTTGTAGGCGGCGAACAGGAAATACCACACCACCAACACCGCAATCGCGCCCACCACGTCAATGACAAGAAGGAGTGCCACCGCGTCTTCCTCTGGCCTCTAACGTTGATGGTACGTCCGAAGTTGCGGTCGGGGCAAGGGGACAATAGGCCCAAAAGAATGATTTTTTTCTGCCTGGCTGGTTCAGTTGCTGTGGAAAACAGGGCTGCCCGAAGAGCACGAGATTCCGGGGAGTTTCAGCAGTGTCCGGTAGCGGCGTCCGGCAGCCGGGACCGCTACAATACCGGCGTGGCCATCGTCATCCGCGAGTTCAAGCCCGGCGATTTTGAAACGCTCTGGCGCATGGACCAGGAATGCTTTCCGCCGGGGATTGCGTATTCCAAGCAGGAACTCAAGACTTACGTGCGGCATCGGGGATCATTCACGCTGGTGGCCACGAACTCTGACGATGGTAAGGCGGCAGGATTTATCGTTGTGCATGAAGGCGTACACGACGACCGGACCGGCCACGTCATCACCATTGATGTAATCGCCGCGGCCCGCCGTGCGGGAGTGGGGTCACTGCTGCTGCAGGCTGCGGAAGAGCGCCTGCGGGCCGGCGGATCGCGCGCCGTTGGCCTCGAGACCGCGGTCGACAACCTGGCGGCCCTGTCGTTCTACAAAAGGCACGGCTACAGCGTGGTCCGGACCTGGCCGCGCTATTATTCGAACGGCGTGGACGCGCTGGTGATGAAGAAGGAACTCACTTCTGCATGAAGCTTGCTATCTTGTGCCTATGGAGTCTGTTCCTGGCTTGCGGCGGCGCAAGATCGCAGGCTCAGGATCTGCCCTTCGCGGCGATCGACGTTTCTGTCTCGGACCCGCCGATTGCGTTTAAGGCCGATGGCCGATGGAACCTGGTGTACGAGCTGCGTATTGCGAGCTTCAACGATACCGGCGATACCACCATTACTCGCGTGGATGTACTGGACTCCAATCACAAGACACTATTCGGTTTATCCGGGGACGACCTCAAGGCATCGATTGATCCGACCGCCGCCGTGGGCCTGAAACTCGGGCCCCGAACATTTACCACGATCTATATGTGGATTACCGCGAGTTCGCTGGACGACCTTCCCGGGCAGTTGCGCCATCGCGTAACGGTCAAGGATTCCGACGAACCGCAAGAGGCTAGCACTGAAACACCCGCCGTACCCATCGATCGAAGAGCAGTGATCACAATCAGCCCGCCCCTCCGCGGAGACGGCTGGATGGCCTCCAACGGCCCCTCGCCCACCTCAGTTCATCGCCGCGCCATCCTGCCGCTCGAAGGGCATGCCACCATCAGCCAGAGATTCGCCATCGATTGGGCGCAGGTGTACGCGGATGGCGAGTGGTACCGCGGCGACCCGCCCAGCAACAAGAGCTATCGCAGTTACGGCCAGATGGTTTACGCGGTCGCCGACGGCACGATCACGGAAGCGAAGGACGGAATTCCCGAGAACACGCCCGGACCTACGTCTCGCGCCGTTGAGATGACCCTCGAAACCATGCCCGGGAATCACATCATCGAGCAAATCGGTGACGGCGCGTATGCCACCTACGCTCACCTCCAGCCCGGATCGTTGCGCGTCAAAGTGGGAGACCACGTTCGCCCGGGGCAAGTGCTCGGGCTGCTGGGGAACTCAGGGAATTCGACCGCTCCCCATCTGCATTTTCAAATCTGCGACGCGAACTCGATGATGAACTGCGAAGGCCTCCCCTACGCTTTCAAGTCGTTCGAAGTCGAGGGTCGCTGGAAGCCCGGAGACTTGATCTCGAAGCACGAAATGGAAATACCGACGGAAGGCGAGGTAGTGAGCTTTATCCCCACGCCGTAGCCGGCGTGTATTTTGAACGTGTCGCAGTTTGCATTCCGAAGTATCCTCAGGCTACCTTGCCAACATGAAAGTTTCGATTCAAGGGGAGCTCGGGTCATTCAGTCACGAAGCGGCGGAGAAGATGCTGTCGCGCTGCACGGTGGTGCCCTGCGCACGTTCGGTGGAAGTATTCGATCGGCTGCAGAACGGCTCAGTCGACGCCGCCGTGATTCCGATCGAGAACACGCTGGCCGGAACCGTGGCGGAACATGCCGATCTGATGGTCACGCGCGAAGTTTTCATTCAGCAGGAATATCTGCTGCGCATCGTGCACAACGTGATCGCGGTTCCAGGTGTTCGGCTGGGGGCGTTGCGGCGCGTGTTGTCGCATCCGGTGGCGCTCGACCAGTGCCGCGACTTCTTCCGCCGGCATCCTAAAATCGATGCGGTGCCGTTCTACGATACTGCGGGCAGCGTGAAGCACGTGATCGCAGAAAAATTGACCGATGCGGCGGGCATCGCCGGCAAGCAGGCCGCGCGGGAATACTCCGGGAATATTGTTCAGGCCAGCATTGAGGACGACAAGCGCAACTTCACGCGTTTCTTTCTGATTCGCAAGCTGGGCGGACGCCAGGCAACCGGAAAGAAGAAAAGAAGCCCGGATTATCACCAACTGATTCCTCCGGGCGCGAACAAGACCTCGATCGCGTTTCAGGTCAAGAACGAGCCCGGCGCGCTGTTCAAGTCGCTCAGCGTGTTTGCGCTGCGGGATATCAGCTTAAGCAAGATCGAGTCGCGGCCCATGCGCGGGCGGCCGTGGGAGTACGTGTTTTACGTCGACTTCCTGCGTGGCGACGACGAGCCGGCGCGCAACGCGCTGCGACACTTGGGCGAGATCGCCGAGTTCGTGAAAGTGCTGGGGATTTACCCCGCCGCTTAGACTTGTTTGCAAAAATGGGAAGGGCGTGACTCTACACGCACTAACTTAAGGCAGACTGGGCCGGTCTTCGAGGGCGATAACTTCCGAGTAGCCGACGATCCCGGGAACTGGGCGCTTCCTCTACACAGCGCCATTGATCGTGAGCTATCGAAACAGCTTTGGCCATGTCGCACAAAAACAATCAGCGGCTCAGCAGGTCGCGCGGCTAACTGACCGAATCAATCAGCGTCTAACATAGCTCTTATGCCCAATCAAACTTCATTGCTTCGGCGGAGTTTCCTCCATATTGTTGCGATTGCCCTCGTGTTGGCTGCTGGTTCAGCCTTTGGCCAATTGCCGTCGGACAACCCGACGCGAACGGTTCTCGACAAAGCTGTCGCTAAAGCTGCCCGCGAATTCTTTGCTAAAGGTCAACATGTCGGCCTCTCGATTGGGATTTACGATCGAGGCAAGACTGTTTTTTATGACTACGGGACGACGAACAAATCCAACGTTCGTTTGCCGGACCGAAAGAGCATTTATGAAATTGCATCGATCACGAAGACGTTCACGGGGGTTCTAGCAAGCAGGGCTGTGGTTGACGGAAAGATGACGCTCGACGGTGATTTTAGAGCTTATCTGAAAGAGCCGTATCCGAACTTAGAGAAGAATGGAAAGTTCATCACCCTGAGGTTACTTGCAGACCACCGCGCAGGTCTCCCGAAGAATGTTCCGGACACGGATGCACTCTTTAAGAATCCAAACTTCGATACTTTACCGTTTCAGCTGATCGAGTTGGAAAAGACATACGATGACGCGGCTTATTTGCGGGCGCTGCATCAGGTCGAATTGCGTAGCGAGCCCGGAAATGAGTTTGTCTACTCAAACTTTGGAATCAAGCTGATTGGCTTTGGGCTTCAACAGGTGTATCGCCAGTCTCTCGAACAGTTGCTCAAGACGAAAATACTAGGTCCACTCGGAATGAAGCGAACCGGCCTCGCGGTCTCGCCGCATAACGAAGGGCTCCTGGTGCAAGGTTATAGCCCGAGCGGCAAACCGATGCCTTACCATCTTTTCAATGCTGGCGCAGCCGGAGGGTTGTATTCAAATACCGAAGATATGGTGCGATACGTTGTCTGGCAGCTGAATGAGGGGGATCCTGTGATCAGGCAATCCCATTCCACAATCTTTGGCAAGGGCGAGAGTGTCCAGGAGGGTATGGTCTGGTACATGACACAAGAGGGTGGCGAACGGAAACTCTGGGAGAGCGGCGGGGCGTTTGGAATGGCTAGCCAGCTGGTGCTTTATCCAGAATCAAAGATTGGAGTCGTGCTTCTGGCAAACGATGGCGGGTTTTCTACTCAGGATGAGCTTGGCGCTATGGCGAAGGAGATTCGCGCCGCTTGCGGGTCGCAATAGGACATGCCGGCCAGAGTTCTGCTCGACGCTCCAGCCGGTTCTCCAAGTCAAAAGAGCGCGACGCACCGGAAGTAGTTGGCGCCATTGTGCGGTTTCGCTGTGGAAGCATCGCACTCTATAAGCTCATCAGCTAAATCCGAAGGCTGCCTCCCATGCTTTCCCAATTTGGGGCTTGGCAAGAATGGGTCTTCCGCGTTAGCCTCTGCACCTTAGGCACGTTCCGCTTGGGCCAAAACGGAATAGAGTACGATCTTGCAATGAATCCCTCGGAGGGCTTCTGAAACCTTTCCCCGAGGAGTATCATCTAAACTTGAGCGAGTTACACTCAAGGAGACATAATGAGCCAGCAGCCCCTCGTCGAGCGCGCTCCTAAGATTAAGGAAACAAAGGAAGCAAACGACCAAAAAGCGCTTCCGGTGCTCCCCGTACGGGACACCGTTTTGTTTCCGCATGCGGTTTTGCCCCTGACCGTGGGCCGGGAGAGCTCGGTTCAACTGATCAACTCACTGGGCGAAGACAAGACCATCATTGTGGTGGCGCAGCGCGAGGCGCGCGTGGATTCTCCGCAGCCCAGCGACCTCTACACGGTAGGGACCTCCGCCGTAGTGCATAAGGTCGTCAAGATGCCCAACCAGAGCCTGTTTGTGTTTGCCGAGGGCCTGGAGCGCATCAAGCTGGGCGAGTTCACGCAGTTGGCGCCGTTCATGAGCGCGCACTATTCCGCCCTGCCTGAGGGCACTCCACCGGCAGCGACCTCTGAGATTGAAGCGTTGCAGCGCAACGTCTTGACTCTGTTTCAACAGATCGTTGCCGGTTCGCCCACGCTTTCGGATGAACTCTCGACCGTGGCCATGAACATCGACGAACCCGGCCGACTGGTGGACTTTATCGCGTCGTCGCTGCCGTCGCTCTCAACGCCCGATAAGCAGGACACGCTGGAGACGCTCGACGTCCACATACGCCTCGAAAAAATCAACCAGCATCTCGCCAAAGAACTGGAAGTCCAGCAACTGCGCAACAAGATTCAGAGCGAAGTGCAGGACCGGGTGCAGCAGACGCAGCGTGAGTATTACCTGCGCGAGCAGATGAAGGCCATCCAGAAGGAACTCGGCGAACAGGACGAAGGCCAGCGCGACGTTGAAGACTTAAAGAAGAAGATTGACGACGCGGGCATGCCGGATGAAGTCAAGAAAGAGGCGCTCAAGGAATTAGGACGGCTTTCGCGCATGTCGCCCATGGCTGCCGACTATTCGTTGACGCGGAATTACGTCGAATGGCTGGCGGTACTGCCGTGGGCGAAGACTTCGGGGCAGGAGATCGAGATCATCAAGGCGAAAGAAATTCTGGACGCCGACCATTATGACCTCGAGAAAGTCAAAGACCGCATTCTCGACTATCTGTCTGTGCGCCGGCTGAAGCCGAACATGAAGGGGCCGATCCTGTGCTTTGTCGGACCTCCCGGAGTGGGCAAGACTTCGCTGGGAAAGTCGATCGCGCGTGCGCTCGGCCGCAAGTTTGTGCGGCTCTCGCTGGGCGGGGTGCACGACGAAGCGGAAATTCGCGGACATCGCCGAACCTATATCGGAGCGTTGCCGGGGCAGATCATTCAGGGCATTCGCCGGGCTGAGACCAAAGATCCGGTCTTCATGCTCGACGAAATCGATAAAGTGGGGCGCGACTTCCGTGGCGATCCGGCCTCGGCGCTGCTGGAAGCGCTCGATCCCGAACAGAACTCGACTTTCCGCGACAACTATCTCGACGTCACTTTCGACTTGTCGAAGGTGCTGTTCATCACGACGGCGAACATGCTCGATCCGATTGCCGAGCCGCTGCGCGATCGCATGGAGATCATCGAACTGCAGGGTTACAGCGAGGAAGAAAAAGTTCACATCGCGTTCCGTTATCTGATTCCGCGCCAGATTGAAGAGAACGGCATTACGGCCGAACAGATCGAGTTTCCCGATGACGGAGTTCGTTATACCATCCGCCACTACACGCGGGAGGCGGGCGTGCGCAGCCTGGAACGCACCATCGGCACCATCTGCCGCAAACAGGCGCGGCGGTTGGCCGAAGGAAAGACTGGGAAACTCAGCGTGACCAAGGAAGTTGTGCAGGAGTTCCTCGGCGGCATCAAGATTCGCAGCGAGGGGGAAATCGCGGAGAGGACGGAGCGGCCCGGAGTGGCTGTCGGCCTGGCTTGGACTCCCTCGGGCGGCGACGTGCTGTTCGTCGAGGCTAACGCGATGAAAGGCAAGGGCGGATTCACCATGACCGGGCAGATTGGCCAGGTCATGCAGGAATCCATGCAGGCCGCGCTGACTTGGGTGCGGTCGAATGCGGACCGGTTGGGGATTGCCGAAGACTTTTTCGCCGATCACGACATACACATGCATGTGCCGGCGGGCGCGATTCCCAAAGATGGGCCCTCGGCGGGAGTGACCATGGCCACCACCCTGGTTTCGCTGCTGACCAAGCGCAGGATCATGCCGCTACTGGCCATGACCGGCGAAATCACGTTGAGTGGGAACGTTCTTCCCGTCGGCGGGATTAAAGAAAAAGTGCTGGCCGCGAAACGCGCCGGTGTGACCGACGTGATTCTGCCCGCGGAAAACAAGATGAACGTCGAGGAAGATCTCACCAAGGAACAGCTCGCGAATCTCACCGTTCATTACGTGAAGACGATCGATGAGGCTCTGCGAGTTTCACTGCCTCAAGTAGAGAACAGTGCAGCCGCGACGATGCTCGCTACTCCAGCGGTCAAAGAGCCGGAAGCTGTTCGCTATAAGGTGCTGACGCAGGCTTGAAGCTGCAGGACTGAAGAAACTTAAGAACCGTAAGAACCGGGTGCCCCACCCTTCTCGCGTTTTTTGCGAGAGGGTGGGGGTTTTGATTTTTGGGCCGTGCCTTCCTGCGTGAACGGCGAGCGATGCCCCCGCCGCTCGGAGTAAACTGAACGCCGATGCGAGTGCGCGTTCTCTTTTTCGGCAGCTTGAAAGACCTCTCCGGCAATTCCAGCGACCGGCTGGAGCTTCCCGACGGCGCTTCGGTCCGCGATGTGCTCGCAACGTATGAGTCGCGCATTCCGAGTCTGAAGGCCATGCTGCCGTCGCTTGCGGTTGCGGTGAATCAAAATTATGCGGGGCCGGACACGAAATTGAGCCCGGACGACGAGGTTGCCTTGCTGCCGCCGGTCAGCGGAGGCGCGCCCGACGGGGCGGGCGGGACGCTTCAAGGACAACCCGCTGGACAGCCGGCGGGAAGCCGGCGCTACGCTTCTATTACCCGCGAGACTATCGACACGCCGCGAGTGCTTGCTGGACTCAAACGCGGGGACGATGGCGCCGCTCTGATCTTCGAGGGCGTGGTGCGCAACCAGACCCGAGGCCGCAAGACTCTCTATCTCGACTACGAAGCCTTTGAAGAGATGGCCCTGCTGCAGATGGAATCGCTGGCCAGCCAGGCGCTGCAGCAGTTCCAGATTCGCGACGTGGCTATCGTTCATCGCCTGGGTCGGCTCGAAATCGGCGAGACCAGCGTGCTGATCGCGGTTGCGTCGGCCCATCGCGCGGCCGCTTTTGACGCCTGCCGGTGGCTCATCGATACGCTCAAACGCACCGTTCCCATCTGGAAGAAGGAGCACCTCGAGGACGGTGCGGTGTGGGCCGATGGAGAGCCTTTTCCCGCCGAAATTCCGCGCGCAAATTCCTGAGGGCGAGGCAGCCCCGGATCGCAGGCCGCATCTAACTGAGCGGCCAGAACTGGCGCCCGTTGGATTTACGAGTTCTCCCACGCCGGGTGCCGCTGTCCACGCGAAGGTATAATTCAATCTCTCGATGAGAAAATCCGCCACGAGTCTGCTCCTGATTGGCGTGCTCGTTTCACTGTGCCCCGCGTGGGCGGAGCCGGTGTCCCACTCACAAAATCCGATCCTGCAGAGTGCGGCGCAGCAAACTGCGTCGCAACCAGCTGCGTCTCCGCAGTCTCTGACCCAGCAGTCTCCGTCTCCCCAAAGTCCGTCTCAGCAGGCTCCAGCTTCGCCCGAGCGGCAGTCGCAACCCGAGACCACGATGCGAGTGGATGTCAGGCTGGTGAACGTGTTCGTGACCGTCACCGATGACAAAGGCGCTCCCATCGGCGGCCTGACGAAGGAAAATTTCGTTCTCAAGGAGGACGGACACGAGCAGAAAATCTCCGTCTTCGACAAAGAATCGGAGCTGCCGATTTCGATCGCGCTCGCCATTGACACCAGTCTGAGCACGCGTCACGACCTGCCGCTCGAGCAGGCCGCAGCCAAACGGTTCGCTCATGACATCGTGCGTCCGGTGGACGCGCTCTGCGTCTATGGCTTCAGCGAAACCGTGTACGACTCCACGCATGGGTATACTTCAGACCTCAAGACCATCGACGGAGCGGTTGAGCACATCCGCGTCGGTGCAGCCACCGCTTTGTACGACGCCATTTATGTTGCTTCGCGCGCCCTGGACCACCGAAAGGGACGAAAAATCCTGGTCCTGATCACCGACGGCGAAAACGTGGACAGCAGGGTTGACTACAAGGAGGCCCTGCGCGCCGCGCAAGAGGCGGAAGCTCTGATTTACTCCATCATCATCGTTCCCATCGAGAGCAGCGCGGGGCGCGAAATCGGAGGCGAGCATGCCCTGATCCAACTCTCGGAGGACACGGGCGGCAAGTATTACTACGCGACCTCAGCCGGCCAACTGGACGACGCGTTCCACAAAATCAGCGAGGAACTGCGTACCCAATATCTGCTGGCTTATTATCCCTTGCAGCGAACATCGTTCTCGGAGTTCCGCCGCATCGAAGTGAAGGTAGCGGGCGTGCCGGATGCGGCCAGCTATCGCGTCCGCCACCGGGCGGGCTACTACACCGTGAAATCAGAATTCTGAACCGAACGGCCACAGGCGCGAATGAGCGTGACCGGAGTTTTCCGGCTGCCCGAGCGGGAATGCAGTACTTGGAGTTTGCCCCAGGTGACGACGGAGAAACGGAACTTCTGTTAAAACTTGTAGTTGGCTTTGTAGGCCAGATTTCTATCCTGTTGACGAGTGAGCGGGCCTGGGTAGCCTTAGTGGCGCTTTTCCGCGCATCCGGGCCGTCGCGGCGGGAAGAGATTCTGCGAATTCCGAAAGGATGGTTGATGAACCGTAAATCCCCTAGCATCGTGCTGGCGCTGGTCAGCGCACTGGTTCTGTTGTCCTCGGCGGCTGTTCTGGGGCAAACCGCGGTTAGTACCGGCAGCATCAGCGGCACGATCACTGACCCCAGCGGCGCGGTGCTTGAAGGCGCCCGGATCACGATCACGAATGTGGCGACCAACCAGGCCATCAATCTGACCTCGAACGCGGCCGGCGGGTTCAATGCCGCCGCGCTGGCTCCGGGCAACTACCAGGTCCAGATTGCGATGAAAGGTTTCAGCACGGTGACCCTGACGTTGACGGTGCAAGCGGGTACAGCGGCGAGCGCCAGTGCCAAGTTGCAGGTTGGCGAAGAGGTGCAGGTCAACCTGGAGCAGGCAACGGTGCAGGGTGATTTGACGGCCAGGCAAATCGACGCGCTGCCGATCGACGGGCGCAACTTTCTGAATCTGGCGCAACTCGAACCCGGCGTCCAGATTCAGGACGGCCAGAACCTGGGCGCCACCAAGGCAGGCTATTCCGCGGTGTCGTTCGGCGGACGATTCGGCGGAGACACTCGCATCGAGGTCGATGGCGTCGATGTCTCCGACGAGGCTGCCGGCAGCACGACCACCAACATCCCGGTCAGCGCCATAAAGGAATTCCAGGTCAGCCAGTCCAGCCTGGATCTCACCACCGGGCTGACTTCTTCCGGTGCGGTCAATGTCATCACTAAGACCGGAAGCGATGCGTATCACGGTGACGCGTTCGGAGCCTTCCGCGACAGTTCGTTCTCGTCGCAACTTCCGGGAGGGCCCGGTCCTTTCGAGCGTAGCCAGTTCGGCGGCGATTTCGGCGGCGCGGCCATCAAAGACAAGCTGTTCTTCTTTTTGGACGGGGAGCGGACCCTGCAGCATACAGCAGCGCCCGTGCTGGTTTCCTATCCTCTTCAGGCCTACTCGGGCAGCTTTCGAGATCCCTTTCATGAGGGCAACGTGCTGGGCCAGGCGGACTACGTGCTGAGCAAGAGCACGCGCGCCTTCTATCGTTTCTCTTACTTCAAGAATGACCTGGGGGCCACGTCCGGATCTGGCTACTCGCTTTACGACAGCACGAATACTGCCAGCAACGACGTGCTCGGCGCGGAGTTCGACGCGGCCGGCATCGCTCATTCCGTCCGCTTCTCTTATTTGAAATTCCAGAACCAGCTCGCGGATGCGACCACGGGCAATGCCGCGCTGCCGTTCGACAACCTGGGCGCTGAGATTTTTATGGGATCGACCGGCTTCACGGCGGGCCCGAGTTTTATGGCTCCGCAGAGCACTGCACAGAGAGACCTCGAATTAAAGTATGACGGCAGCAAGATGATGGGCGCGCACTTCATCCGCTTCGGGGCAGCGTTCAACCATCTCGTGGCTGGCGGCTTCGCGCCGCTCTATAACAACGGCCCGGGGATCTTGTCGAACGTTTCCAGCACCGAAATATTCAATGCAGAAAGCGGTCCGTTCCCGGGCGGCGCGGCCAATCCGTTCAACTACCCGGCGGACCTGGTGACCGTGGCCAATGGAATCGGCTATTCCTCTGCCAAGTCCGGGCTCGGTTTCCCGGCCGGCGAGTTGGGCCCGGACAACCGCATCTTCCTCTACCTTGGGGATACGTGGAAGGCCGGGCGGAACCTTTCTCTTACTTACGGACTGCGCTATGACCGCGACACTGGCCGCACCGACAGCCAGTTTCCCGCGATTCCTCAACTCAACACTTTGTCGCCAGGGCTGGGCGATACCGTCCGACAACCGAGCCTTAATCTTGCCCCGCAAGCAGGTTTTGCCTGGGATCCGAATGGCGACGGAAAGACCGTGATTCGCGGCGGTGCCGGTTTATTCTGGGAGAACGCTCGCTGGAACAACTTGCGCGCCGACGCTCCGTTGCGCGCGCTAACGGGCACGTTCCAGCAGTCTCTCTCGCCCTGCGCCGCGCCCGGGCAGCCAGTCACGCTGCAAACGGCGGCGGGGCCGATCAATACTCCGGGAAGCGCCAGCGCGCTGGGAGTTTGCGGCACCAGCGTTGGCTATCCTCTCATCGGCAACGCCCTGCCGGCGGTCATCGCTTTGCAGCAGCAATGGATGGCCGCATCGCCCTCAGCCCTCGCGGGAAACAATCCGGCTTACGCGGGTCAGTACCTCACCGATTGCGCCGCAGGCAGCAATTGTTACTTCGCGCCGGGCTCATCCATGCTGGATCCTAACTACCGCTCGCCCCGATCGATCCAGATGAATCTCGGCTTTCAGCGCGAGATCAGCAAAGGCACGGTGCTGAGCGTGGATTTCGTGCGCAACATGCAGACCCACTACCTGCTGGGCGTGGATAAAAACCACACCGGCGACACCCGGTACTTTAATCTGATCGGAGCGCAGGATGCCATCAACGCGGCGCTGGCCAGCTGCGGCGCTGCTTCGATCTCATTGAGCTGGTCCGTTCCCTGCCCGAGTGGGAGGTACACCGCCGTGAATTCCCAGGGCGTCACGGTGAACCGGCCGCTGAACATCGGCGATTATGCCGCGCTGGGCCTGGGTTCATCGTCCGACATGGGCGGCAACAGTTGCTTCGCGGTCCTCGGCTATTACTGCGCGTTCGGCGGCATCAACCAGAACGCACCCCCGCTCAACTTCCTGTCCCCCGTGGGCCGCTCCCTGTATGACGGCCTGCAGATGAAGCTGGTGGAGACCGTCAAGAGTCCGTTCCAAGGCGCCACATCCATGCATCTCCAGTTTGCCTATGCCATCTCCCGCTTCGACAATTCCGGCGCGGGTGTGGCCCCGGACAGTCCAGTAACGGCGTCCAGCAGCGACCAGGATTCTGCCGGGACCGCGCTGGACAATGCCAACGTCAACCACTATTTCGGGCCTTCCGCCCTCGATCGCAGGCACCAGATCTCTTTCGGGGGCATCGTGAACCTTCGTGGCAGATTTCAGTGGGCCATGATCGGCCATTTCGCCAGTCCGCTTTCGGCCACGTTGACGGTTCCCAATACCTCCTCGGCGGGACAAATCTTCCAGACTGACTTCACCGGCGACGGCACCACGCAGGATCCGGTCCCGGGAACCAAGGTCGGCAACTTTGATCGCGGCATCAGCGCTCACGACCTTGGCACGGTCATCTCCAGGTACAACACCACCGTGGCGGGGCAGTCGACTCCGGCGGGGAATGTTTTGCTCGGGGCCAACCTTGGGGTTCAAGCGAGCGATCTGGTCGGGTTGGGTGCGGTAGCCCCGATTCTGAGCCCGACACCGTTGGATCAGCAGGACTACTCATGGCTCAGAAGTTTTGACACCTCGCTGGCCTGGACTTACACCTACAAAGAGAGGGTGACGTTCAAGCCGTCGGTCCGCGTCTACAATGTTTTCAACTTCTCGAACTTCGATCTGCCGAGCAACATGATGTCCGCACTGCTGAATGGTTCCGTGGGCAGCCTGAACGGCACTACCTACGCCAGCCATTGGGTCAACCGCGTCGGCGTCGGCACGGGCGAGTTCAGCCTGGGCGCGCCGCGACAGATCGAATTCGGCCTGAAGATAAGTTTCTAAGCCGCACGAGCTTTGCGCGCCGCCGGCAACTCGCGGCGATCCTTCGGCTTTAGGGGCGGCCTTACGGGTTCAGTTCCGCCCGCAAATGTTTCGAGAGCTTTTCAATCTGCTTCAGCTTCTCAATTGTGTCCTTGGGCAGCATGCCTTTGCGGACGCTGGCGACATCCGACGGAATGGTCTGCGCGGTGCGCGCCAGGGCATCGGCTTCGCGCTGCAGTTGCTCAATATCAACGTGCCGCGAGAACGTGGTGGAATCCTTGTCGGGAGGCGCGGGATCCATCGACTCCGGGGGCGTCGGAAAGTGACGCGTGCTTTGCGGAACAGCCAGCACGACGAACAGCCCGAGTACTGAAGGGATTGAGAGCCAAGCCGATTTCTTCACGGTGCGCCTCCCGCCGGAAGAGCCGAAACGCTGAAACATAGAGCAAAAGAGCAAGGGTTTCAGGCATTGTACTCCCGATATCCGCCCGCCATTCCCCCGCTCTCGCTGCGCGGCCCGACCGCAGCTCTTTGTGTACAATGCCTGCATGCCCCTCCGCGCTCCCCAAGGAAATCCCAGCGCCGCCAAGCGCAGCCGCACCCCTCCCCCCGAAGATACATTCGAGGAGGCCGCTTTTCTCAAGACGCTGGGAGAGAAGCAGAAACCGGTTTCGGTCAAACTCATGGATGGCCAGGTCTTCCACGGATGGATCGAGTATTACGACAAGAATATGGTGCGGCTGACCCGCGAAGGCGCTCCCAATCTATTCATCTTTAAGCACGAGATTATGTACATCGCGGAAGACGGCGGAAAGAGAAAGTGAATCGGCTTCCGGCTTTCCAAGGCTTCCGGCTTCCGGAATGACCGGTTCGGTTAGCCCCCGCTCTCGTGCCGGCTGACCTTGTGAAACGCCTGCGGGAAGTCTGAGGAACACAAATCCGGCAGCCGGCAGCCGAAAGCCGGACGCCCATAGCCAATGTCATCCACTGCACACCATCCCGAAAGCTTCCTTCCCCCCATGTCGGCCATCGCTCGCGAGGCGGGCGCGCTGCTCATGCAATATTTCCACCAGGGCATCAAGATTGAGTACAAAGGCGACGCCGACTTGGTGACCGCGGCGGACCGCGCTTCCGAGGTGCTGATCCGGGAGCGCATCAGCCGGCAGTTTCCTTCCCACGACGTGCTCGGTGAAGAGCAGGGCCTTAACGATCAGGGCAGCGATTACCGCTGGTACGTCGATCCGCTCGACGGCACGACAAATTTCGCGCATGGATATCCGGTGTTTTGCGTGTCGATGGCACTGGAGCATCGCTCAGACGCGAAAACAGAACGCATCGCCGGGGTGGTCTACGATCCCACGCGCGACGAACTGTTCGCGGCCGAGCAGGGAAGAGGCGCGCAGCTCAACGGCCAGCCGATGCGCGTGTCGAAGGCCTCGCAGTTAAAGGAATGTTTAGTGGCGACGGGCTTTCCCAGCCACAAGCGGCACAAGAATCCCAACATTCATTTCTATCACCAGATCACGCTGCGCACCCACGGCGTGCGCCGTGCGGGCTCGGCCGCGCTCGACTTGTGCAACGTGGCCAGCGGCCGTTTCGACGGCTTCTGGGAATTCAATCTCAATCCCTGGGACACAGCCGCGGGTGTGCTGATCGTGGAAGAAGCTGGCGGCCGGGTCAGCCGCTTCGACGGTTCTGCGTTCGTAATCGACAGCCGCGAAACTCTGGCGACGAATGGCCTGGTGCACGACGCGCTGCTGCACGAATTCCAGGAAGTCTTCGCGGGACGCGGGCTCGAACCCCTTCCTGTTCCCGGCGATTATCGAAGATGATTTCCCTCTGTGTCCTCTGTGGTTCAAAGATTTTCGTTACGACAAACGCTGCCGGAACAAGTGCCGCCCTGTTCTGCCCAGCGTTACAATAGTCGGGGACGACCCGCCAAGCTTCTTTCCGGCCGTCCCTCATTCTTGATTTTGGCAGGGTCAACGTGATTGATTCGCTCCTCGAACGCAAGATCGAAAAGCGCCCGGACAAAGTCCGGCTGCAGGGCCGCATTCTTTTTCTTACCGAAGATCCGGAACTCATCAAACGGCAGCTCGCGGGCGAAGACCTGCCCTGGGACACAAAGAATCCCGCCAATAATCCCAAGCTGCGCGACGACATCTCGACCGACGAGATCACGCCGGCACATTATTGCTTTTACTTTGATGAAACGCTGGGCGAGATTCCGTACCTTGGCCTGAAGTGCGGCAACGGCACGCCCATCGGCCGCGGCGACGTGAAGCGCGGCGGATTTGTGTGCGCGGTGAGCGGAAAACGGCGCGGCAAAGGCTCAAGCCGCGAGCAGTCGCCGTATGCCGAAATGTGCGCCGGCATTCGCGTGGTGATCGCCGAAAACATCGAACGCATTTACAAGCAGAACTGCCAGAACCTGGGCCTGCTGACCTCGACCAATTTTTCGCTGATCGATCGCATTCGTGGCGGGGAAGAAATCGCGCTGAGCGAATTCACCGCCGGCGAAGACGAAATTACTCGGCAGGTGATCGAGTACGGAGGCTTGTTTCCATTTAATGTGGCGCGCATGCAAGGGAAAGTGTTCTTGCCGTCGATCGAAAACGCGGGCGAGAGCGCCCGTGCCACCCGCGCGATGACGCTGGCTGAGAAGATCTTTGCGCGACACATGATCCGGCCCAGCGAGGCGATCCCGGAGGTCGGTGTTCCATCCGTGAAACCCGGGGACACCGGTTTTGCCCGCGCCGACCTCCGCTTCAGCCACGAATACGTCACGCCCATGGCGGCGATTTTCTTCGAGCGCTACGTCGGCAAGGACGCGAAAGTCAACGATCCCGCGAGCATCCTCTTCTTCCGTGACCACCTGACCTTTCTCGACGAGGTGATTTCCGAAGAGAAAAAGAAGCTCGGCCTGCTCGACCTCGCGACCCAACTCAAACTCAAGCAGCAGGATTTCGCCGCCAAGCAGGGCATTCATCTGCACGGCGAATTGACTGACCGCAAGGGTTCCGAGGGCATTTGCCACTCGATCGTGCTCGAAAGCTACGCGCTGCCAGGGCAACTGAATATCGGTTCCGATTCGCACACCCCACACGTGGGCGCGATCGGCTGTGTAGCCTTCGGCATTGGCACCACCGATGTGTTCAATTCGTGGATCACGAAAGATGTGCGCGTGAAAGTGCCTGAGTCGGTGAAGATCGTGGTTCGCGGCAGGAAGCATCCTAATGTGACCGCGAAGGATTTCATCCTCAAGATTCTGAGCCTCGACTACGTGCGCAGCGGCAAGGCGCTGGCCAAGGTCATGGAGTACGCGGGCGAAGCGATCGAAGAGTTGAGCGTGGACGAGCGCGCCACCATGACCAACATGGCGGCGGAAATTGGCGGATTCACCGGCATCGTTGCTCCGGATAAAAAAGCTGTCGACTTCCTGGTCGAGCGCCGCGGTATGGATCGCAAAAAAGCCGAGGCCATGATCGAGGGTCTCTACAGCGATCCCGGCGCGCAGTACGCGCACGTGATCGAACTTGATGCCGCCGAGATCACGCCGATGGTCGCCACCCCAGGCGACCCCGGTAATGGAAAATATGTGCGCGAGTTGAACACGCCCGTACCGGTCGAGATCGCCTACGGAGGCACCTGCACCGCCGGCAAAAATGAAGACATGGATATGTACGCCGCCGTGCTTGCCGACGCGCTCAAGCGCGGCAAGCGCGTGGCCAATTCGGTCGAGTTCTATATCCAGTTCGGCTCGCAGGAAACGCGCGAGTACTGCCTGCGCAAAGGATATCTGGAGGTTTTTCAGAAATCCGGAGCGCGCGTGATCGAGCCCAGTTGCGGCGCCTGCATCAACGCCGGCCCCGGTGTTTCCACGCGTCCCGACCAGGTTGTGATCAGCGCCCAGAACCGCAACTTTCCCGGCCGCAGCGGCCCCGGGCAAATGTACCTGGCCTCGCCTTACACCGTCGCTGCCAGCGCCGTCGCCGGCTACATCGTGGAGTACGAGCCGAGCGAAAAGAAGGAATTGGTGGGCGCGTAGGTGCGCTAATCGGCGTTATGGAATCTTCACAATGCCTTAATTCCGTGCCTGTGCTTAACTTCTTTACCCAAGATGCAAATGGTTTCCGTTATATAGCTTTGTAAGGCGAAAGGCGGAGGCCAGTGACTAAGTCACGTAAGAAACCAGAGACCAAGAAGGAATTCTTCTGGTGTGAGTGCGAGTGCGCCAATTGCGAGATTGGAGCCCACGAGCGCTGTCACTCACCAAAATGCCACATGCCGAAGTGGAAAGACATCCAAAACAAGACGCCCAAACGCCACCGCTAGCGGAGGCTCTTCTGGGCAAACTGGCGAAACTGGAACTCGAATTCTTCCGGCGAATAGATGCCCTTCTGGACGAGCAGGGTATTCATGGCATAAACGGTGGAGCGGAAGCGCTCCTCGCGAGACAGTCTCTGCATAGCCTCATCGAAGCCGATGAGTTCCTTGTCCTGATCCGCGTGACCGGATCGACCAACTTGCGTGGTTGCCATAGTATCCCCCTGAGAACAGTATTCTACGATGCGCCCATGCTAAGCTTCACGTGGAGATTTGGGAATCTGCGCTAACTGTCATTGCACCCAAGGCACTCGTTTCATCCATGTCTCCTAAAATTCCTCCTAAGTGGCTGATTTCAACCAAGATGGCCGAAATCAACCACTCCTGAATCCGCAACTTTTTCATGCCTGTATTGTTCATACCAGTAGCGGATTTGAAAGGGCTTCTGGATCTGAAGAGGTGAACGGATCCGAAGCGGGAGGTGAGTATGCGGTACATGAAATGTTTCGCGCTGTTGGCGGTGCTGATGGTGATGCCGCTTGCTTATTCGCAGGCGCAAGTCAGCGTGGGAGTCGGAGTCGGGCCGATCGGAGTAGCAGTTGGCGCGGCGCCGGCTTGTGCGTATGGATATTACGGATACGCTCCGTATGCCTGCGCCCCTTACGGCTACTACGGCGCTGACTGGTTTGCGGGCGGCTTGTTCGTAGGAGCTGGCCCATGGTTCCACGGTCCCGGTTGGCTGGGATACTGGGGCCGGGCTAACGGGTGGTACGGCCGTCCTTGGGTCGGTAATGCGGGCTGGGGCCGGGCTTGGGGATATCGCGGACGCGGCTATGTAGCGCGCGGTGGCAGTTTCCACGGCGCGGCCGTGGCACGCGGAGGATTCCACGGAGCAGCAGCGTTCCATGGCGGAGGTTTCCACGGTGGCGGCGGCTTCCATGGCGGCGGACGCCGGTAAGGTGTTCCACGCGGTGAAACGGTGACAGCGGCTGGCAGCCCTCAAGCTGCCAGCCGTTTTTCTTTGCGCATGCCTGCAACGATCAGACTCACCGCGTCAACCTGAATTTCCTGTGCCCAGAAGCTAAAATTAGTGAGCTAAAGCAGTGAGGCGACTCGCTATAATGGCTGGTCCCCGTAAGTGGTTGAATTTAGCCAGGATGGCTGAAATGAGCCATTCCGATACTGCAACTTTTCTTCGCTTGACGCGTTCAAATACATAGAGAGACTTGGTCACTGGGTGCCAAAGGCAACCGCGAGACCACGAGGGGGTTCAATATGCGATACATGAAACATCTTGCGTTAGTGGCTGCCCTGGCCTTGCCGCTGGCTTACTCGCAGGCCCAGCAGGTTGACGCGCAAATCAGCGGCGGAAACGATCCAGGCTACGCCAATCAGGGACAGGGGCAAGTTGACCAGGGCCCGCCGCCCAATCAGGGACCGCCTCAGGCTCAGCCCAATCAAGGCTATTCCGACCGGGACTATGACGATCGAAACTATGACCAAAGCTATGCGGCCGCGCCTCCGGTGTGTGCGTATGGTTACTACTCGTATTATCCCTACGCCTGCGCGCCTTACGGCTTTTACGGCCCGCGGTGGTTCGCAGGTGGAGTGTTCCTCGGCGCCGGCCCGTGGTATGGCTGGGGTTGGGGTCACGGCGGCGGATATTGGGGTCGGGGCGGATATTGGGGTCGCGGCTATGCTGGTGGACGTGGCTTCGCAGGGCGCGGCTATGCAGGGCGCGGCTATGCCGGCCGCGGTTATGCTGGGCGCGGCTATGCAGGACGTGGCTATGCTGGACGCGGTAACGCCGGTGGCGCATTCCATGGCGGCGCGGTTCGCGGCGGCGGTGGATTCCACGGTGGTGGACACGGTGGCGGCGGATTCCACGGCGGCGGCGGTGGACATGGCGGCGGACACGGTGGTGGTGGACACCGCTAACGGTTTCCAGCCTCATCTTCTGACCACGGCCGGCAGCGTCAAGCTGCCGGCCGTTTTTCTTTTCCCGCCGCCCGCATTCTTGCTAGAATGTCCGGTCACGAAACCGCCGCGTAGTAAAATAGACCCAGAGACTCTCAGGAGACCGAACCCGTTATGACCTACGTGATTGCCGAACCGTGTGTTGGAACCAAAGACACCGCATGCGTGGATGCCTGTCCGGTGGATTGCATTCATCCCAAGAAAGATGAGCCCGCCTACGCCACCGAGGAGTTGCTCTACATCGATCCAGTGGAATGCATTGATTGCGGCGCCTGCGTTCCGGTCTGTCCGGTCTCAGCCATTTTCGCCCTCGACGATCTGCCGGAGAAGTGGAACGCCTTCACCGAGCGCAACGCCAAGTACTTCGGTCGGTAGGCAGCGCTTCGCAGGAGCTGGACAAGGCTGGCTAGCAGGTTCAGGCTGAATAAGATTCATAGGCGCGCGTCTTTCATAGGCGCGCGCCTTCTTCATTTCTGGAATGAGGCTGAAGTAGGGGTCGGCCGAGCCAAAGAATGCAGATCGTGAGAAGGCGGATCTACCTCTTCCGGGCATTTCCCAGAACTTCCGCGTCCATTCCCGTGTGCGCTTTCAGCGCGTCCAGAATGTGCAGGTATTCCCGCTTGTCCATCTGCAGCACGAACACCTTGGGCAGATCCTGATCGCGGTAGTGGATCTCCAGCCAGTAGTCCTTCTCTCCCATGAGCGCGTCGGAGTATTCGTAATCGCACTTGTCAATCTTGCCGTAAGGAATGGTTACGGTCGCGCCCTTCGCCGGATGCACTTCGATCGCTTTGTCCTGATCGCTGAAGGTCAACACGGCTTTGACCTGCTGCCCCTTCGAGTTGGGTGTCCAGACGCGACGGAACGAGGTCTCCTCCGCCAACCCAAGCGAAGCGACCACTAGGATTACAACAAAAATAGAAATACGCTTCTTCACGATCTTGGAAGTATATCGAAAAGGGATCGAAAGTAGAGATGCACAGCGGCGCAGATTAGCTGCCTGCGCCGGCGGACGATGATTTTAGCTCGAAGTGAATGCCGGCTTTTTCCTGGAGACAAGAAACAATCTCAAAGAGATTTCGGGCGTAGGGGTTTCCCGACGGTCCCAACATCCGCATAAGACTCTTCGGGGAACGGTGCGTGATCTCCGCCAGCTCTTTGAAGCCAATCGTGGCATTGATGTAGTCGCGCAGTATGCTCTTTCCGGTTTCCACGTCTCCCGCCAGGAAGCTTTCGACGCCTTCGCGCAGGAGCTCTTTGCGAAACGCAGGATCACGCTGTGCTCGGGCGCGAACGGTGGCTTTGAAATCTCTGGTTAAAGCCATTCAGATTGCTCCTGTATTCTTTCTTCGTTTGTAGTCATGCCATCGCTCGGCAGCCAGTGTGATATCCCGCTGCTGCTTTTTCTTCGTCCCGCCTGGTCTCGCCTCGCTACTGCATTGATGGTACCATATGTGTTACCATTGGTCAAAGCCGCCGGACGTGAACTGACCGCCGTTTTCGCATCCACTAGAATCAAGCTTTCACCCGCGAACTCCCATGGCCCTCAGAGAGTCGGAAGCGATTGTGCTGCGCAGCTATCCCTTGCGTGAGGCCGATCTGCTGGTCACGTTCTTCACCCGCGCCGAGGGCAAAGTTCGCGGCGTGGCGCGCTCGGCCAAAAAGTCCAAGCGCCGCTTCGGCGGAGCCCTCGAACCACTCACCTACGTGCGCGCGTTTTACGACGTGAAAGAAGGCCAGGACCTGGCCCGGCTCGATTCCTGCGAGGTGCTGGAATCTCCCATGGCCTCCGAGGTCAGCTACGCGCGCGCCGTTGCCCTGGGCCACATCGCCGAATTGCTCGACGAACTTCTGCCCGACCGCGAGGCCAACGACGCCATCTTCCGCCTGACTCTTTCGGTGCTGCACGTTCTGACCGGGCCGGACATATGGATGCCGGTCACCTACTTCGAATTATGGCTGACGCGCCTGGTCGGCTTTCTGCCGGAACTAACCGACTGCACCGTCTGCGGCCGCAGCCTGAACGGAAGCCGCGCCTGGTTCCACGCCCTCGCCGACGGCCTGATGTGCCCTGACGACAAGCGCCTGGCTTCGTCCGAGATTTCAAGTGACTCGCGCACGCTGGCCGCGCAAATGTTCCGCGCCCCGGTAGAAAGTTTCACCGGAACGCCCTGGCCAAAGTCGCAAGGCGCCGACCTGCGCAAATTCCTGATCCAAATCCTGCAGCGGCATCTGGAGAAGAAGCTGGTCACGGCAGGAATGCTGGAGAAGGGCGGGTTCTAGACAATCGCTGGAGGCTCCAGGAGCCCCTCTGGAAGCAACTCCCCGCTTCGCAGGCGGTCCTCAATGTTCGCTTCAACGGCTAGAACGAGTCCGAACCAACTAATCCCCCGTATGCTCCCTTTTCATCGATTCCGCTTGCTTATCTCCCACGGGCAGCTTGTGAGGGTAATTATATACTTGACCTACCACGAGCAAAGGGCTATATTTGCTACATGGAACACATAAAAACTCTTCAACAAGCCATCATCCACTTTCAGGACTTTGAGAACTGCCGCAAGTTGATGATGGAGCTTCGCTGGCCCGATGGCAAGGTCGCCTGTCCCCACTGCGGTTCTGAGAAAGTATCCTACCTCGAAAAGGCCCGCGTATGGAAGTGCTACAGTAAGCATCCACGCCCAACCTTCTCCCTTAAGACTGGCACTGTTCTGGAAGAGTCTCCGGTTGGCTTGGACAAATGGCTCCCTGCTCTGTGGCTCGTAGTGAACTGCAAGAATGGGATTAGCTCTTGCGAGCTTGCGAAGGATTTGGGTGTCACTCAGAAAACCGCGTGGTTCATGGCACATCGTTTACGCTTCTCCTTGACCGAAGGCGGATTCGGATTGCTCTCCGGCGAAGTGGAAGCGGATGAGACCTTCATCGGCGGCAAGGCGCGAAACATGCACGTTGCCCAGCGCCGTCGCAGAATTACCGGAACTGGCACCAAGGATAAAACTGCTGTCATGGGCATTCTTGAGCGCGGCGGAAAAGTTCGCGCAACCGTAGTCCCAAACCGCAAGCGCCATGCACTGCAAGCGGAAGTAAAAAAGCATGTCGAAGCGGGATCGGCTCTGTACACCGATGCGCTGCTTTCGTATCGGGGATTGGAAAGCGATTACGCGCACCAAGTCGTAGACCACGCGGTTCAATACGTGGATGGCAAGGTTCACACTAACGGGCTGGAAAATTTCTGGTCACTCCTCAAGCGCGGTATCGCGGGAACCTACGTTAGCGTAGAGCCATTCCATTTATTCCGATACTTGGATGAGCAGACCTTCCGTTACAACTACCGCAAAGACATGAACGACGGCGACCGCTTCAGACTGGCGCTATCACAGATCACAGGCAAGAGGCTCACCTACGAACATCTGACCGGACGCGACCGGGATATGAGCACACTCCCGATCAACTAAAACGGCAGAGAAGAGGAAAGCGAAAAGCTGGTTAGCCCTTCCGGGCGGCTGGCTTTTTTCGTTTTGCGCTGGATATTTTTGGCTTCGAGAAGGGATTCGGAACGGAACTCTTAGGCACGGAGAGAACTGCTTTCAGCGCATCAGTAAACCGCGTTGCGGCTTCCGGTCCTTCTATCATTTCCGGATGAGGCTTCATGCCTGTATTATGCCACGAGGATAAATTGGATGCCTACCATATATTTTAAGGGCAGAGTTTTGCCAACGGCGGTTCAGATTTCATTCACCGACATTCCCCAAGTAAAATGGGTGTGGCAAGAAGAGGGCATTACGTTCGATTTCGTGATACGGATAATGAAATCCCAAGTTGAAGTCGAGTGTAAATTGGATCGTTATGAAGACGGCTACATGGTGGAGATACATAGGCGAGCGTTTGATCTGGCCCGCGCATGTGTTAATGTCGCAGCTTTTGGGACTGGATTTGGTGTCACTGTGTCCTTTGACGAGTTCATTGGGCCAAACGGAATCTCATCTTCTCTCGTGTTCACTAATCCGCATCTTATAGCCGAATGTACAGCTTTCAAGATGAATCCGGTGACGTTAGAGGAGAAACGAAACCTCGAAGCAATTCTGGCGCTGGTAATGCGCGAACCAGCCCTATTTATGGCTCTCAACGATCTTATTCAGGCCGTCTCTACGCCTCACATGGCGCCGGCAAACTGCGGTCGTATACTGGACGGTCTCAGAAAGCTAGTTGCTCCTGGGATTGAACCAAAGCGGGGTTGGCCTATATTTCAGACAACGATCCAAACTGACGAACCCTACTTGAGCTTTATTTCAGAGCACTCCAAGAAACCTCGACACGGCGAACACGTTCGCATAGACGGCCCTACAACGACAGAGATTGCTAAGAGGACATGGATCATAATGAATAGATTCTTGGAGTTTAGGAAGAGAGGTAATCTACCGTTGCCCTTGGCCGAGTTCCCGATCCTTAAAGGATGATTCCCATACTTCAATCATATCGCGCCAAACTCCCGACGCATTTTCTTCGTGTGCCTCGTACCATCCCGCCTTAAGCATCGCTTCGGTGGGCGTGCGAGGCACAAGAACATAATCCCCGTGCTGCCCTGTCACGGGTTCGACTTTACGCTTTAAATCGTGGTATGACAAGTATATAGTTCCCCTTGTGAGCGTAGTGAATCCCCTTAGATTCAGGTTGGCCGAAGACTTCTGGATGGAGGTAGTAGCCACGCTCAGCGGAAGGCTTCTCCTCCTCGACCACGAGTGGATGTGCCTTAGCGTATGCGTCCTGCCGGATGCCGGTGACCTGCCATGAGACTTCGACGTTCGGTTTGTCCGTCTTGATTCGGAAAGTGTGATTGCTGATCTTGTGGGCCACTATCGCCTGCGCGAATTGGCCGATAACCGTAAGCTGGTAACGGAAGTTGCCGTTCAGTGCCTCAAACCAGGCTGGGAGTTGAACTATGGCGTCTCCAGCGGCGTCCGTCGTTGCATTACCGGTGTAGATGTTCATCACCTCCGACGATTCAACCGCAGCGTGGTACATATACTTGCCGGACGGGTCCAGGGGATCGTCGATCTTGAAGTTCTTTAGCCCCCCAACGCTGAGGTTGCCACCGATGCTTAGACTGCCAGCGGCAGTGACGTCGGCCGAGGAGTCGACGACGAAGCCGCTGTTCGCAGCGCTGAAACCTTCACTGATGGAAACAGGCGTGTGGAAGGATGAACCGTTTGAGTCGAAGCTTGCAATGGGAGCTCCGATATCTCCTCCCGGCGTCACGATAGACACCTCGCCGCCCGGCGGCGCGCTGATGAATGTTGTGGCTTGGTTGCCCACACCCCCAACTCCATAAGCCAAGCTGAAGCCCGAACAGGAGAGTTGGTTGCCGAACGTGATGGTTGCGAAAAGCCCGAAGGAGCTATGGCATCCGCTAATAGCAGTGACGGGCAGTGCGACATCTTTCAGTTTTGGCGCGACTGCCAAGCCTCCGCCCTGTACAAGCGCGTTGCCCCCCACGTCCAGCTTATACGTCGCGCTCGGGGCGGTCCCGATGGCAACGTTCCCGTTCGCCTCTGTGATTGCCGATGGCTCGATGTTGCAATCCGTCGTGAACTTCGAGACCTGATTCGCTACCGCCGTTCCATCACTCGTAACCGCCGAGCACTGCGCCCACAAACTCGGAGCGCAGAGTAAGGCCAGCACGCACAACAGCAGAACGATATTCCTCATGGGCCGATCCTCCTTTTTTGATCTGGACCGCGGACGACTGGACGACCTGACGCGAGTGCCTTCGCTTGACGCCGGAGACGATATCCTCGGGAAGTTACTCTTGTAAATGGCGCTTAGGTGCCAGTGTACCGCCGACATCGACCGGGCCGCAGACCTCTTCATTGGAGCACCCTGCACCCTCTTCGTTCGTTTTCGTCAAGTCCATTTTCGTAGGCATTCTGGCCCCAAAAACGTCCACGAAAGTAGACACTTTTTCCACAACCTAACTCCCGTCCCCTCAATGCGGCCTGAGATTATCAACGACTTGCGGTGATTTCTTCTGTCGTTATCCACAGTGTTCCTGCAGGAACCTTTTCCGCGCCGCCTGCTGACGGCTGCCCGCTGCTTCCATTACAATCGTGGATTACCTGCTGGCCTCCGGCTACGCTGTAAGCCGGCTTCTAGCTCCTAGCCTCTAGCTTCTATCGAAGGCGCTGCGGGTTGGCTAGAAGCTAGCAGCTAGAAGCTAGCAGCTTCGTTCATGACTCCATCTTCACCCAACCCGCTCACGTTTCAGGAACTCATCCTGCGCCTGCAAACCTTCTGGGCCGAGCGCGGATGCGTGCTGCAACAGCCTTACGACGTCGAAGTCGGCGCGGGCACCATGGCGCCGGAAACTTTTCTGCGCGTGCTCGGGCCCAAGCCTTATAAGGTTGCGTATGTGCAGCCCTCGCGCCGTCCCGCCGACGGGCGCTATGGCGAGAATCCTAACCGGCTGTTCAAGCACATGCAGTTGCAGGTGATTCTGAAACCTCCGCCGGAAAATGTGCAGGAGTTGTACCTGGAATCGCTGACTGCGATTGGTATTGATCTGCGGCAGCACGACATCAAGTTCGAAGAAGATAACTGGGAAGCGCCCACGCTGAGCGCGTGGGGTGTGGGCTGGCAAGTCATGCTCGACGGTTTGGAAATCACGCAGTTCACTTATTTTCAGCAATGCGGCGGTGTCGATCTGTTTCCAATCTCGGCCGAACTGACGTATGGCCTCGAACGCATCGGCGCGTTTCTGCAGGATGTGGATTCGATTTACGAGATCGCGTGGGCGCGCGACCCTGACACGGGCAGAGTCGTGAAGTATGGCGACGTTCGCCTCGCCGATGAACTGCAGTTCTCGGTTTACAACTTCGAAGCCGCTGACGTGGAGAAAAGTTGGGAGCATTTTCGGCTATATGAAGCTGAGTGCAAGGGTTTGTTACAGAATATTGGCGATAATCTCGCGCCAGTTAAGGCCCACGGCGGGAGCGTTTCAGAGTCTGTGGCGCTTGCTGAAGGTGATGAAACGGCCATGGCCCGTGTCCTGCGGCGCCCCATTTTGGCAGCTTATGACTTGTGTCTGAAGTGTTCGCACCTGTTCAATATTCTCGATGCGCGCGGGGCGATTTCTGTGACTGAGCGCGTGGGGGTAATCGCGCGCGTGCGTGCGCTGGCCGTAGGGATCGCGAAGGCCTGGGTGGACCAGCAGAAAAGTGAAGTCGCTGCTGAAAAGTCCGAAGAGCCTGAACTCGCCAGCGCGAAGTAGCCGAAGTGCGAAAAGTTAGAGCCCGCGTCGGCTAGAGTCTAGTAGCTGTGTCATCCTGAGCGGAGTGGAAAGTTCGCGAAGCGAAATTTCCACGCAGTCGAAGGATCCCTATCGCGGTACGAACAGGGCGGTCGCCGGCGTTCCGGTTCGGGCTGTGCACAGCGAGAGCTCGGGATGTGTCAGGAGAGCGAGGAAGTGATAGGGATCCTTCGACTCCGCAGAACGATTCGCTTCACGAATCATTCTGTTCCGCTCAGGATGACAATTCGGCTGTGATGGCGGTCGCAACACGGCAACTTCAGCGCCGCGAAAATAAAGAATTCTGATATGCCAGACTTTCTACTCGAAATCGGATGCGAAGAGATTCCGGCGCGGATGATTGCCGCGGCGTCCGCGGAACTGCGCGAACGCGTCGCCGCGCTGCTGACTCGTGAGCGGCTGGCAGGCGGTGAGGTTTCGCATTTCGATACGCCGCGGCGGCTGGCGGTGCTGGCGTCTGGCATCGCATCGTCGCAAGCCGACGCGGTCGAGCAAGTCAATGGGCCTTCGGTTGCCGTCGCCTATAAGGATGGTCGGCCGACTCCCGCAGCCCACGCGTTCGCCAAGAAGGCCGGCGTTGATGTGACGCAACTGGAAAAGGTCTCCACCGCCAAGGGCGAGTACCTGGCCGCCAAGGTTACGAAAAAAGGCCGCGGCGCATCTGAGATTCTGGCCGAGGGCTTGCCCAAGGAACTCTCGGCAATCTATTGGCCCAAGAATATGTACTGGCGGAAGCCGAACGAGCGCTTCGTGCGTCCGGTGCGTTGGCTGGTTGCGATGCTCGACGGAGAGACCATTCCGCTGGAGTTTGACGGCATTCGGGCGGGAAAGGCCTCGCGAGGGCACCGGATTTTGTCGGATGGCGCGGTGACGATTCCCCACGCCGGGCCGGCATACTTTGATTGTCTGCGCGCCGCCAAAGTGCTGGGGCGCGGGGAACGCGAGCACCAGATTCGCAAGGCGCTCGATGCTGCGACGCGAACCATCCCCGGTGCGCGCTGGCGCGAAGACAAGGCGCTGCTCGATACGGTCGTCAACTTGACGGAATTTCCCTCCGCCATTCTGGGCAGCTTCGATCCGCAGTTTCTGGCGTTGCCCGAAGAAGTTCTGGTCACGGTGATGCGCGATCACCAGAAATATTTTGCGGTGGAGGATGCGAGCGGAAAACTGGCTCATCATTTTCTGGCCGTGCTCAACACCGACGGCGATCCGCAGGGACTGATTCGTCACGGCAACGAGCGGGTGCTGCGGGCGCGCTTCAACGATGCGCGCTTTTTCTGGCAGACCGATCAGAAAAGATCTCTGCTGGATCGGCTCGAGTTGCTCAAGTCGGTGACGTTCCAGAAAGACATGGGCAGTTACTTCGAGAAGACGCAGCGCGTGCAGCGGCTGTGCAGCTGGCTGAGCGAGATCCTCAAGCAGGCCGGGATCGCGGTGCGGCCAGGCGTGATTCATAAAGCCGTCTGCCTGGCGAAGACCGATCTGACAACCGAACTGGTGAAAGAGTTTACCGAGTTGCAGGGAATCGTGGGCGGCCTTTATGCGCGGGCTCAACAGTTGGATGAGAGCCTGCCGGAAGCTACGCGCTTCGCCATCGCCGACGCGATTTACGACCACTATAAGCCCGAATCGACGGACGATAGTGTGCCAAGGTCGATGGAGGGCGCGGTGCTTTCGATCGGCGATAAGGCGGACACGATTGCCGGAATGTTCGCGCTGGGACTGGTGCCGAGCGGGTCGAAGGATCCGTTTGCGCTGCGGCGGCAGGCCAACGCGATCGTGAAAGTCATTGCGGAGAAGAAATTGCCGCTGCGGCTGGGTGACCTGATGCGCGATGCGCGCTCGGGATATCAGCGGTCTGAGGCGGAGAAGAAGTTCGTCGACGATGCGAAGTTTGAAGAGTCTGTGGCAACCTTCTTCCGCGAACGGCTGGAGTTCTATCTGAAAGATGTCTGCGGATATGCGCAGGATGTAGTGAAGGCCGTTCTCGCGGCGGATGCGGAGGACGTCGTCGACGCGGTGCAGCGGGCCGAGGCGGTAAAGCAGGTTCTGCACTTGCCTGAGTTTCAAGCCATTGGCGCAGCCTGCAAGCGCATGCGAAACATTCTGAAGCAGGCGGAGGAGAAGGGAATTGAACCGGCACTAGCCTTCGCCGATCTGCCTAATGCAGCGCCCGAAGAAAAGAACCTGGCTGCCTACGTGGAAGTCAACGGACCGAAAGTAGAAGCGCTCCGCAAGAGAAAGGAATACAGCGAAGCGCTCAGGTTGCTTTCGACCGCGCGCGAACCCGTGGACGCGTTTTTCGACAAAGTGATGGTCATGGTCGAGGATGCGAAGCTGCGGGCGAACCGCCTGGCGCTTCTGCGGACGCTGCTGACAGAATTTTCAACGATCGCTGATTTTTCGGAGATCGTTTCTGAAGGGAAGGCCTAAATTTGGGCCGTCCCTCCGGGACTTGTTATTGATTTTGTGGTTTTACCCACCGCTGAAGCGGGGGGCTACTATCGCGACGCCCCTACGGGGCTGGATCTGAATCTACAAAAAAGGACTCATATGGCGACCATGACGCTTCCCGAAACTGAATCACAGCAAAGCAAGAAGTCCGCAACCAAATACGTTTACTCTTTCGGCGGCGGCAAGGCCGGCGGCAAGGCCGACGGCAACGGCAAGATGAAGGACGTGCTCGGCGGCAAGGGCGCCGGTCTGGCCGAGATGACCAACGCCGGGCTGCCCGTTCCTCCGGGCTTCACCATCCAGACCGAGGCTTGCCGCGAGTACATGCGGGGCGGCCTCTCGCCCGACGTCGATAAACAAATGGATGCGGCTCTGGCACAACTGGAAGCTCTGCAGGGACAGAAACTGGGCACGGGCGACCATCCGCTACTGGTGAGCGTGCGCTCGGGATCGAAATTCTCCATGCCCGGAATGATGGATACGATTCTGAACCTCGGGCTCAACGACAAGAGTGTGGAAGCGCTGGCCAAGCGCAGCAACAATCCGCGCTTCGCGGCTGATTCCTACCGGCGTCTGATTCAGATGTTCGGCAGCGTTGTGCTCGACATTGAGAAGCACGCGTTCGATGAAGTGTTTGACGCCAAGAAGAAACAGAAGAAGACCAAGCTCGATACCGACCTCGACGCCCAGGCGCTGCAGGAAGTGATTGCTGAATACAAGAAAGTCGTCAAGAAGCATGCCAAGCGCGACTTCCCGCAGGACCCGCGCGAACAGCTGGTTATGGCGCGTGATGCAGTTTTCCGTTCGTGGCAGAACGAGCGCGCCAAAGTCTATCGCCGCATCAACAACATCGACGACATGCTGGGCACCGCGGTCAACGTGCAGGCCATGGTTTACGGCAATCTCGGCGATACGAGCGGCACCGGTGTGGGTTTTACGCGCAACCCGGCGATCGGCACGAAAGAATTTTACGGCGAGTTCTTGATGAACGCGCAAGGCGAGGATGTGGTTTCGGGAGTACGCACGCCGGTGCCGATTCTCGAACTGCAGAAGGTCATGCCCAATGTCTACGACCAGCTGCGCGAGATCACGACGCGGCTGGAAAAACATTACAAGGACATCCAGGATTTTGAGTTCACGATCCAGGACGGCAAGCTCTACATGCTGCAGACCCGCGTCGGCAAACGAACGGGACTGGCGGCAGTGCGCATCGCGATTCAGATGGTGGACGAAGGACTGATCACGAAAGAAGAGGCGATTTTCCGCGTCGAGCCGAATCAACTCTACGACTTCCTCGTGCCGCGGCTCGATGAGAAGAGCACGAAAGTGGAAGTGCTCGCGACCGGGTTGCCGGCTTCGCCGGGCGCGGCCGTGGGGCAGATTGTGTTTACCGCGGACGAAGCGGTGAAAGTGGCGGGTCACGATGCCGTGAAGAAGCCGGTGATTCTGGTGCGCGCCGAAACCACACCCGAAGACATTCACGGCATGGAAGTCGCGAAAGGCATTCTGACGTCGCGCGGCGGAATGACGAGTCACGCTGCCGTCGTTACCCGCGGTATGGGCAAGTGCTGCGTGGCGGGCGCGGGCGATATTGACGTCAACGAAAAAGCACGCGAGATGCGGGTGAAGGGGCAGACGTTTAAAGAGGGCGACTGGATTTCGCTCGATGGCACGACGGGCCGCGTGATCAAGGGCAAGCTGGGCACGCTCGATCCTTCGCCGGACGATCCGGAGTTGCAGAAGTTTATGCAGTGGGCCGATCCGTACCGCAAGATGAAAGTTCGCGCCAATGCGGATATTCCTCGCGACGCGATTCAGGCGCGGGCGTTCGGGGCCGAGGGAATCGGGCTGTGCCGCACCGAGCATATGTTCTTCGGCGAGGACAAGATTCGCCACATGCGCGCCATGATCCTTGCCGACAATGAAAAAGACCGGCGTGCCGCGTTGAAGAAGCTACTTCCACTGCAGCGCAAGGATTTCGAAGGCGTCTTCAAGGCGATGGACGGCCTTCCGGTCACGATCCGCACCCTCGATCCGCCGCTGCACGAGTTCCTGCCGCGTCGCGAAGATTTGATGGTAGAGATTGCCACGCTGCCGCATGCCGGAGCGAAAGAAAAGAAAGAATTGGTCAAGCGTTATTCCGATTACGGAGCCAAGAGCGTCGGCGATCTGAAGAAACTGTTGCCCTCGCTGCTGGCGCGAGTCGAGCAGTTGCACGAGTTCAATCCCATGCTGGGGCACCGCGGGTGCCGGCTCGGCATCACCTATCCCGAGATCACCGAGATGCAGGCGCGCGCGATCTTTGAGGCAGCTGTTAATTGCGCAAAGAAGGGAATCAAGGTGCTTCCTGAAGTCATGATTCCACTGGTGGCCATGGTGAAGGAAATGGCGAACCAGGCGGCCATCGTGCGGCGGGTGGCGGACGAAGTGTTCAAAGAGAAGGGACGCAACGTCGAATACATGGTTGGGACGATGATCGAGTTGCCGCGTGCCGCGCTGGTGGCGGACGAAATCGCGAAGGAGGCGGAGTTCTTCTCCTTCGGCACGAACGATCTCACGCAGACCACGTTCGGCTTCTCGCGCGACGACGTGAACAAGGTGCTGCCGACGTATCTGGCCGAAGGGATTCTTAAACAGGATCCGTTTGCCGCGCTCGATCAGGAGGGCGTAGGACAACTCGTCAAGATGGCGACGGAGCGCGGACGCAAGACCCGGCCGACGCTGAAAGTCGGCATCTGCGGCGAACACGGCGGCGAGCCGTCGTCGGTGGAATTCTGCTATCGCACCGGGCTGAACTACGTTTCGTGCTCCCCATTCCGCGTGCTGACGGCGCGGCTGGCGGCGGCGCAGGCAGCCGCGACTGAGACGCTGAAGGTCGAGGGCGGACGAACGAAGTAAAATCAATAACCACAGAGGGCACAGACGGTCACGGAGTAAGAACCGAACCTTGTGTCCTCTGTGGTTACTGCACTTTCTGTAAGCGCGCGATCAGTTTCTGCGGCAGGCTTTCTTCCGATTCCGACCAGAGACGGCGCGAAGTGGCGCGTGTGTTCGATTCCGCCTTTTTCGTAAACTCGACCAGCTTGGCCAGATTGTCGCGAATCTTGGCTTGGGTCTCCTCGGTGAGCGCAACATTCTCCTGCACGAAAAGCGAGTCGAGGCCGAAATCGATTTCGATGTGGCCGTTCTCGTTGTAAGTCCCGTCGTCGAATTCCTCCGCCTGCACAATGAACTTGACCAGGCTCGGAATGAGCTGCCAGTGGCCGTTCTCGTCGGGCGTCCACAGATCCCAATAGGCGTCGAAGACGTAGGCGTAGTCGTCGTGGATGAGGTCGGCGGCGACCACGACCGCTTCTTCCGGCGTGATTCCGGGAGCGAAGCGGCGCTCCAGCACTGTGGCTTCGTTCCATGACACGGGTTGCACGGCAGCGTACGTGACGCCGGGACGTTGCTCCGAGAAAGGGAACTGCTGCAGCAGGGCGAACATGTGAGGCAGCATCGCCGGTCCGGAGAAGTCGGGAAACCACAGGCTCAGGTATAACGGATCCGCCATACGTTCGGTGCCGAGGCCGTTCAGCCTCGCTGCACTATTGTATGCGATGCAGGTCGTAGCCTGGAGTTCGCCGCCTGGAGTTCGCCGCCTGGAGTCCGCGGCCTGTAATTGAAGAGCAGAGAGATCGCGGCCCGTCTGGCGTTGCGACTGAATGAAATCGCGAGCGCGGGCTGCGCAGGCAATAAATCCGGGCGTGCGAACAGGTCTTTGACAGTGAGTTCACGCGGCTGTTACGATCAATATTTCGCCGGTACTCCAGCCTCATCATCGTCCCCGTCGTCTAGCCTGGCCTAGGACATCGCCCTTTCACGGCGGTAACACGGGTTCAAATCCCGTCGGGGACGCCAACCTTATCAACCACTTGCAAATCCCCTCCAGAATTTTGTACGTCCGTTAACGTCCGATAAGCCTCGGTGCTTGGTTGTTCTTCATTTTTGTCGAGCAACAAGCTCACAACCCGGCTCTGCGCGTCTCGCTTTGTTTGCGTGATCGCTTGCGCGTAGATGTTCAGAGTGACCGAGATGTTTGCGTGTCGCATTAGCTCTTGCACAACCTTCACGTCTTCGCCGTTCCCCTTGAGGAGCGTCGCATACGTGTGCCGGAACGTGTGCCAACCGAAATGGCCCACGATTCCGATTTCTTTCGCCGCTGGCTCCAGATGCGCCTTGTACAGCGAACCCGGCCAGTACGGCAGTTCCCCTCCGCTGTGCGGACTGGCGAATACCCAGTCCTCATCGGTTGGGTACGGACTATGCAGCCGCCAGTTCCACAAAACCTTGGACAGTCGCGAGTCGAGCGGAACCGGCTTGCGAGATGCCTCGGTCTTGCAATCGCCCACGTGTTGCATGACTATCGAGCGAATGACATGGACCTCCATCTTCTGAAAATCGATGTCCT
>Ga0302324_100001723_pt1 | contig 52429 bp, 43 predicted proteins | sample Palsa_T0_1_FD_201949 | JGI IMG/M metagenome (GOLD analysis project Ga0302324, IMG submission 201949) | Peat permafrost microbial communities from Stordalen Mire near Abisko, Sweden - Palsa_T0_1 | ecosystem: Environmental > Terrestrial > Soil > Palsa > Peat permafrost | place: Sweden: Abisko...
GATCGACCGGCAGCGCCCGGCCCGGCCGCACTGCGCTTCCGTATAGATGAGACCGAAAGCGTCCACTTCGTGGACCGCTTTCAGGGTCCTTCTTCCTTCGCGATGGGTGCGCTCGGCGATGTCATAATCCGCCGCCGCGACGGCGTCATCGCCTATCAGCTGGCGGTGGTGGTGGATGATGCGCAGCAGGGCGTGACCGACGTGGTGCGCGGCGCGGACCTGTTGCCGAGCACACCCTGGCAGCTTCTGCTGCAGCGGGCGCTCGGGGTTGCCACCCCGCGCTACGGCCATCTGCCCCTCGTCGTGGAGCCGGACGGTGCAAAGCTTGCCAAATCCCGCCGTTCGACACCCGTGGACCCACAGCGCGCCACCGAGCAGCTGATTGAGGCGCTGAAACTCCTGCGCCACGCTCCGCCTTCCGACTTATTGGGCGAGAGGCCCGAAGTGGTCCTCGCCTGGGCGCTCAATCATTGGAATCCGGCCAATTTGGAACGTGTCCAAAAGGCAACGGCGCCTGCTTCGTCGCCTTAATTAGGTCCTATCCGGCTGTTGTACTAAGGTATGCATTCGAGCCGACCCTGACGCCATGGGAATGGAGAAGCCGAGGGACTGACTAAAAACCGAGAACACTAAAGGGGGCGTTCAATGAATGAACCGCGGGTCATAAAAAAATATCCCAACCGGCGGCTGTATGACACGGTGGAGAGCCGTTACATCACGCTGGCGGACGTTCGAAAGCTGGTCGTAGAACAAATCGATTTCGTCGTCATCGACAAGAAGTCACAGGAGGACATCACACGCTGCATTCTGTTACAGGTGATCGCTGAGTTGGAGCAGGTGGCCGAGCCGCTCATGAGCCGCGACTTTCTCTCGCAGGTCATTCGTTCCCACGACACTCACTTTCACGACATGATTGGCAGCTATTTGGAGCAGAGCTTCAAATTATTCGCATCCCACCAGCGCGACACGCGCGAGCGCGGCAAAAGCGATGGCGATGCCCTGCAGGTCATGGCGAGCCTTGCGCAAAAAAACTATCAGCGCTGGCGCTCGGTGCAGGAGGAGATCTACCGCACGCTCGTCAATGCCGCCAACGGCAGCCGACGCGACTCGCCAAGCGAAGACAGTTCGGGGCAGGCGCGCCCGCCCTGACGGGCGCTCTCGCGGTCAGTCGATGCGGCTAGGCCGCATCGACACTGCGCATGGTGAGTCGCACCCGCCCTTGCCGGTCGACCTCGAGCACTTTCACGCGCACGACGTCGCCTTCCTTCAGCTTGTCGCTCACCCGCTCGACGCGCTCGTCAGAGATCTGCGAGATATGCACCAGGCCGTCGCGCCCGGGCAGGATGGTGACGAATGCGCCAAAGTCCATCAGGCGCACGACTTTGCCCTCGTAGATACGGCCGACTTCCACATCGGCGGTGATGAGCTCGATGCGCCGCTGCGCCTCGCGCCCAGCGGCGCCGCTCACCGAGGCAATCTTCACCGTGCCGTCGTTTTCAATGTCGATCGTCGTGCCGGTCTCTTCGGTGATCTGGCGGATAACTGCGCCGCCCTTGCCGATGACGTCGCGGATCTTTTCCTGGTCGATCTTGAGCGTGATGATCGAGGGCGCCCAGTCGGACATTTTCGCGCGCGTGCTCGGCAGCACCTTGTTCATTTCACCCAGGATGTGCAGACGCCCATCGCGCGCCTGATCGAGCGCCACGCGCATGATCTCCGGCGTCACGCCCTCAACTTTGATATCCATCTGCAAGGCGGTGACGCCATCCTTGGTGCCGGCCACCTTGAAATCCATGTCGCCCAAGTGATCCTCGTCACCAAGGATGTCGGTCAGCACCTTGAAGCGCCCGCCCTCGAGCACGAGTCCCATGGCGACTCCGGCGACCGGAGCTGCGAGCGGTACGCCTGCGTCCATGAGCGACAGGCTCGTCCCGCACACGCTCGCCATGGAGCTTGAGCCATTGGATTCGAGGATTTCCGAAACCACACGGATGACGTAGGGGAACGTCGCCATGTCCGGCATGACGGCTTTGACGCCGCGCCGCGCAAGATTGCCGTGGCCGATTTCACGGCGCTTCGGCGATCCCATCATGCCCGTCTCGCCGACGGAGAATGGCGGGAAGTTGTAATGCAGCATGAAGGACTCGCGGCGCTCGCCGTCCAAGCCATCGATGATCTGCGAATCACGCCCGGTACCGAGGGTCGTCACCACCAACGCCTGCGTCTCACCGCGGGTGAAGAGCGCTGAGCCATGGGTGCGCGGCAGAACGCCCACCCGCACGGTAATCGGCCGCACCGTCACCGCATCGCGGCCATCGATGCGCGGCTCGCCATTCAGGATGCGCTGCCGCACGATGTTGCTCTCGAGCTTGAAGAGATGACCCTCCACCTGCTCGGCGCTCCACTTGGGAGCATCTCCGGCGCTCAACGCCGCCTGCGTCTGGGTTTTTACTTCTGAGAGCCGATTGCGGCGCTGCAGCTTCTCCGTAATCGCATAGGCCTGGGTGACCGCGGCCTGCGCATGCAGCGCCACGGCGTTGGTCAACTCCGCGTTGTGCGGGTCCGGCTGCCAGGTCCAGCGCGGCTTACCCGCCTGCGCGGCAAGCTCACGGATGGCGCTGATCGCGACCTGCATCTGCTCGTGGCCATAGACGACGGCGCCGAGCATGACCTCCTCGGAGAGGCCGCGGGCCTCGGACTCGACCATGAGCACGGCGGCCTGCGTGCCGGCGACCACCAGATTCAAGGACGAATCGATGAGTTCCTTCGCGGGCGGGTTCAGGAGGTACTTGCCGTCCTTGTAGCCAACGCGCGCTGCGCCGATCGGACCGTTGAACGGTATACCCGAAAGCGCCAGTGCCGCGGAGGCGCCGAGGAGCGCCGGCACATCCGGATCAATCTCAGGATCGACCGACAGCACCGTCGCCACGACCTGCACTTCATTGAGAAAGCCGTCCGGAAAGAGCGGACGGATGGGCCTGTCGATCAGGCGTGAGGTCAGCGTCTCCTTCTCGGTCGGACGGCCCTCGCGTTTGAAGAATCCGCCGGGAATGCGTCCCGCGGCATAGGTCTTCTCGACGTAATTGACGGTCAGGGGAAAGAAGTCACGCCCGGGTTTGGCCGTCTGCTGAGCACAGACCGTGACGAGCACGATGGTGTCGCCCATTGAAACGCGAACCGCAGCGTCCGCCTGACGGGCGAGCTCACCGGTTTCAATAGTGATGTTGTGGGGCCCGTATGCGAAAGATTTACTGGCAGCGCTCACGCTTCATTCCTCGAAGTGAAAACCATGATGGAGAATGCACGGGAACGCGCCGCTCACGGCTGCGCGGCCCGGATGTGGATCAGCGTCGAAGCCCCAGGCGCTCGACGAGCTCCTGGTACTTCTGAGGTTGCGTGGCTTTCAGATAGTCGAGATGTTTGCGGCGTTGATTGACGAGCTTCACCAAGCCGCGACGCGAAGAATGATCCGCCTTGTGCGCCGTGAAATGATCGCTCAGTCCATTGATGCGCTCGGAGAGCAGCGCCACTTGGACTTCGGGCGATCCGGTATCGCGTGGACCGCGGCGGAACTGCTCGAGGATCCCGTCCTTCTTCTCGCTGGTTAAGGTCATTAACTAATCCTGAAACTTGATCTTTAGGGCCATTGCAACCGCGGAATTCTACCTGTCCTTAAGGTCCGGCTACAAGACAAACAGCCTCCGCGGACGCACTTCGCCTGCCGCGTTCGCTTCGCCCATGCCAAAAAAGCGCCCTGCCTCGTCGTAGAGGCGCACGCGGCCGCTCACGCAGTCCTCCACTCGGACCGCCTGCCCGTGCCGCAGGCGCTGTGCGCGCGCGGCATCCAGATGCACCGCTGCGAAGTGGCCGACGCCAAAGTCCGCGGGCAAGAGTGCCGGGAAGTCTCCGGCGGCGCAGGCACTCGCGATCGCAACGAGCGAATGCATGGGCTCGGACACGAAAGGCTCGACGTACGAGCGGTGCAGGCGGGTGACGTAGCCGCAGGTGCCGAGGGCGCGCGCAATATCCTCCGCCAAGGTGCGCACGTAGGTGCCCTTTGAACAAATAACCTCAAGCTCAAGGGCCGTGCCTTCAAAGGACAGGATCTTAAGCTCGCTGATGTGGATGTCGCGTGCCGCGCGCTCCACCACCTGCCCAGCTCGCGCCAGGCGGTAGAGGGGCTGCCCGTCGCGCTTCAAGGCGGAGTACATGGGTGGAATCTGCGCCTGGGGTCCGAGAAACGACTCGAGCGCGCAGCTGATGTCGTCCGCCTGCAAAAGCGGCACCGGCGCTGTCTCGATGACCGCGCCTTCCGCATCGCCCGTGGCCGTGCGCGTGCCCAAGCCGATGCTGAAGCGATAGCACTTGCGCCCCGAGAGGATGTCGCCTGCGATCTTGGTCGCCTCGTCGAGGCAGATCGGCAGCATGCCGGTGGCGAGCGGGTCCAAACTTCCGACGTGCCCCGCCTTCGCCGCCCCCAGCAGGCGCCGCACCCGCTGCAGAGCCGCGTTCGAGGAGAGACCCAGCGGCTTGTCTAACAGCAGGATGCCCGTGCGCACGGGTAAGTTTCAGGGCTCGCCATCGCCGCGATCGCGCGCCACCGCCTGATTGATGAGGCCGGTGAGCTCAGCCGCCTTGTCAAAGGCATCGTCGAACACGAACTGCAGGCGCGGCGCGTACCTCAGGCCCAAGCGGCGGCTCACCGCGCCGCGCAGGAAGCCCGCGGCGCGCGTCAAGCCGGCGCGCACTTCCTCCACCGGATGGGGCGAGGCAAACGGCGTGAAGAACACCCGGGCCAAGCGCTTATCGGGCGACAGATCGACCGCCGAAATCGTGACATTGCCGACCCGCGGATCCTTCAACTCGCGCGCGATGATGTCAGCGAGCGCGCGCTGCAGCTCGGCCTCGATCTTGCGGTTGCGCGGGCGCGGACTGTCCAATAATTGATCCCGCGGCATACATCACTACTGCAGCGTGCGCGCGACCTCGACACGTGCGAAGCATTCGATCTGATCGTTCACGCGCACGTCCTGGTAGTTCTTGACGCCGATGCCGCACTCCGTGCCGGCGCGCACTTCATTGACGTCATCCTTGAAGCGGCGCAGGGATTCGAGCGCACCTTCGAAAATGACGACGTTGTCGCGCAGCACCCGGATCGGATTGTTGCGCCGTACCGTGCCCTCAGTCACGAGGCAGCCGGCGACGACACCGAACTTGCTCGAGCGGAACACGTCGCGCACCTGGGCAATGCCGAGGATCGTCTCCTTGATCTCCGGCTGCAACATGCCGGTCATCATCTGCTTCACATCATCGATGGCCTCATAGATGATGCTGTAGTAGCGCAGCTCCACACCGGTTTCCTTCAGCGCCTCGCGCGCACCGGCATCGGCGCGTACGTTGAAACCGATGATGCGCGCCTTGGAGGCGGAGGCGAGCTGCACGTCGGAGACCGTGATGCCGCCGACACCGCTCGCGATCACCTTGACCTGAATCTCATCGATCGACAGATTCGTGAGCGCATCGCGCAGCGCTTCGGCGCTGCCCTGCACGTCGGCCTTGAGCACTATCGCGATGGTGCCCGTCTTGTCGCCGTCGATCTGCGAGAACACATCTTCGCTGCGCGTCGTTTGCCGCGCGAGCTTCACATCGCGGAACTTGCTCTGCCGATAGACCGCAACCTCGCGTGCCTTGCGCTCATTTTCCACAACCAAGAGGTCATCGCCGGCGTTCGGCGCCCCGGAGAGGCCGAGCACCACGACCGGCATCGACGGCAGTGCCTCCTGCAGCGCCGCGCCGTTCTCATCAAACATGGCGCGCACCCGTCCCTGCTCGGCGCCGGCGAGAATGACGTCGCCCATGCGCAGCGTGCCGCGCTTCACGAGCACCGTCACCACCGCGCCACGTCCCTTCTCCATGCTCGATTCGATGACGACGCCGGAAGCAAGCCCGGCGCGCGGCGCCTGCAGCTCCAGCACCTCGGCCTGCAGCAGAATCGCCTCGAGCAGCTGATCGATGCCCTCGCCGGTGCGCGCCGAGACTTTGACGAAAATATTCTGGCCGCCCCATTCCTCTGGAATGACTTCGTGTTTGGCAAGCTCGGTGCGCACCCGATCCGGATCCGCGTCGCTCTTGTCGATCTTGTTGACGGCCACGACGATCGGCACGCCCGCGGCGCGCGCGTGCTGAATGGCCTCGATGGTCTGCGGCATGACGCCGTCATCCGCCGCCACCACCAGCACCACGACGTCGGTCGCCTTGGCGCCGCGCGCGCGCATGGCGGTGAATGCCGCGTGGCCGGGCGTGTCGAGAAAGGTGATGACGCCCTTGGGGGTCTCCACGTGATAGGCGCCGATGTGCTGGGTGATGCCACCCGCCTCGCCGGCGGCGACCTTGGTCGTGCGGATGAAGTCGAGGAGCGAGGTCTTGCCGTGATCCACGTGGCCCATCACGGTCACGACCGGCGGGCGCGGCTCTTCTTCACCGGCCTCGCTCGGCACGCCCTGCAGCTCGTGTTCGATCTGGTTCTCGCGCAGAACCTTGGCCGTGTGCCCCATCTCCTCGACGACCAGCACGGCCGTCTCCGATTCAATCGGCTGATTGATGGTCGCCATGACCCCGAGGTTCATGAGGACTTTGATGACTTCGGTCGCCTTGACCGCCATCTTCTGCGCAAGCTCGGCGACGGTGATCATCTGCCCGATCGCGACTTCGCGGCGCACCGGCGCGGTCGGCATCTCAAAGCCATGCGGGGCATCGGTGCCCACGCCCACCGTGCGTGCTTTCAGGCGGCGCTTCTTCTTGTAGCGGGAGCTCACGTCGCCGGCGACGTGCAGCTCCTGGCGTCCGTAGCGGGTCTGCTTGTCATCGACCTCTTCGGCGGCGACCACCGCCTCCACGACGCGCGGCTTGGCGGGCTCAGGCTGGGCACGGCGCTGCTCGCGCTCGCGCCGTTCGGCCTCTTCGCGCGTGCGCACCTCGGCAAGCCGGCGCGCCTCGTCCTGCGACTTTTTGCGATTCTGCTCTTCCTCGGCGCGTCGCCGGTTTTCCAGGTCGAGGCGTTCGCGCTCGCGGCGCTCGTTCTCGAGGCGATCCTGTTCGCGCCGCTCGGCCTCAAGCGCCTCGCGGCGCTTGACGTCGATCTCTTCCTGCTGGTGGCGCGCCTGCTCTTCGAGCACGTCGCGCTTGATGTAGGTGCGCTTGCGGCGCACCTCGACGTTGACGGTGCGCGCACGCCCCTGGACGCTTGCGAGCTTAAGCTCGCTCTGCGTCTTTCTCTTCAGCGTGATCTTGCGCGGTGAACCGCCGTCCTCTTCGCTGCCATGGCTGCGCCGCAAATGCGTGAGGAGCTCGAGCTTCGCATCGTCGCTGATACGATCGTCCGGGCCGCCGACCTTGATGCCCGCCTGATCAAGCTGCACGAGCAGCCGATCCACCGGCACCTTCAGGACTTCGGCAAATTGCGAAACGGTTACTTCGGCCATGAACTCAAATCCTCGGCCCCCATCAGTGGCTCGCTTCGAACCAGGGCGCGCGTGCTGTCATGATTAGCTTGCCGGCCTCTTCGGCCGCCAGGCCTTCGATATCCGCAAGATCGTCCACCGACTGGTCCGCGAGATCCTCGCGCGTGCGCACGCCGCGGCGTGCCAGCGCGAGCGCAAGATCCGGACTCATTCCCTCGAGCAGCAATAGATCATCCGCCGGCATCGACTGATCGAGGCTCTCCTCGCTCGCGATCGCCTGTGTCAAGAGCACGTCGCGCGCGCGGTTGCGCAATTCCTTCACAATGTTGGCGTCGAACTCCTGAATGGCGATGAGCTCGGCCTGCGGAACGTAGGCCACCTCTTCGATGGTCGAGAAGCCCTCCTGCGCGAGGATCGTCGCCACGTCCTCATCGACATCGAGCTGCTTCATGAAGAGCTCCACGAGACCGCGCGCCTCGCTCTCGCTCTTCGCCTCCGCGTCCGACTCGGTCATGATGTTGAGGTCCCAGCCGGAGAGCTGGCTTGCGAGGCGGATGTTCTGGCCGCCGCGGCCGATCGCTTGGGAGAGCTTCTCCTCGGCGACTGCGATGTCCATGCTGTGCGACTCTTCATCGACAACGATCGACAGCACCTCCGCCGGTGACATCGCATTGATGACGAACTGCGCCGCGTTCGCATCGTGCGGAATGATGTCCACGCGCTCGCCGGCAATTTCATTCGACACCGCCTGGACGCGCGAACCGCGCATGCCCACACACGCGCCCACCGGATCAATGCGTGGATCGTTGCTGCGCACGGCAATCTTGGCGCGCACTCCCGGGTCGCGCGCCGCGCCCAGGATTTGAATCAGGCCCTGGCCCACCTCGGGCACTTCGAGCTTGAAGAGTTCCACCAGAAACTCTGGCGCGGTGCGGGTGAGAAACAGCTGCGGGCCGCGCGGCTCGGAGCGTACATCCTTCAGATACGCCTTGACGCGATCCTGGGGCTTCGCCTGCTCGCGCGGAATCATGTCGGTGCGCGGCACGAAGCCCTCGGCATTGCTGCCGAGATCAACATAGATGCCATTGCGATCGACGCGCTTGACGACGCCGCTCACGAGCTGCCCTACGCGGTCGCGGTATTGTTCGACGACCTGCGCGCGCTCGGCCTCGCGCACCTTCTGCACGATGACCTGCTTCGCCTGCTGCGCGGCGATGCGGCCAAATGCGACCGACTCCATCGGCTGCTCGACGAAGCCACCCGGCTCGACCGTGGGGTCGATATCGCGGCCGTCCTCGAGCCGCAGCTCGCGCTCCGGAACCTCGAGTTCCTTGGAATCGTCAGCAAATACCTTCCAGCGACGGAAGGTGTCGTAGTCCCCCGTCTTGCGGTCAATGGCCACGCGCGCGTCGAACTCCTCGCCGTACTTCTTGCGTGTCGCCGAGGCGAGCGCAGCCTCGAGCGCTTCGAAAATGATCTCTTTATCGACGCCCTTCTCGTTGGAGACGGCATCGACGACCATCAGAATTTCCTTGTTCACAACCTTTTACCTCCACCGCCGGCTCACTAGGCCTGCGGGGCAAGCTTTGCCTTGCCGATTTCGCGAAACAGCACGCTGACCGTCTGGTCATCGACTTCCAGCGTGATACCTTCATCCTCGACTGCAGCCAGCCGTCCCGTATACCGGCGGCGGCCGCCCTCGCGCGGCACCTTCAATTCAACCCACACTCGAGCTCCGACAAAGCGCTCGAAATGCGCGCTCGTGCGCAGCACGCGATCGAGGCCCGGTGAGGACACCTCGAGCCTATAGGCGGTCGGGATCGGGTCCTCGACATCCAGAAGTGCCGACACTTCACGACTCACCCGCTCGCAGTCCTCGATGCGCACACCAGCCGCGCGGTCCACGAAAATACGCACCAAACCCGGGTTCAAGTCGATGTCCACAAGCTCGCAACCAAGGCCGACCACGACAGGTTCAATGAGGGCAAAGAGCCGCTCGCGCAAGGTCCCCGTCATCCCGCCGCCCCAGGCCCAAAAAGCCCCGCACAAAAAATAAAAGCCCCACGGGGGGCTTTCCGCTCGATCACTTGGAGGCGCCCAGCCCGCACCGCCCCGCGCACAGCGCGTGGCTGCCCGAGCATCCCCGCCCGTCCCCCATGCAGGGGACTCTCTCCAATACCCCCGCTAGGGGGCCGCCTATTCTAACCAAACCGAGCTGCCAGCGAAACCCGGAAAGCAACCTAACTGCGCCGCGCTGCGACGGCACCGCACGAACCCCCGAGTGCTGGTAGAGTCGCTAAACCACACCCGAATAGAAGAGGCGAGCTGTGTCTCAAAGCGCCCATAACCACCGCGGCGAACTGCTGCTCTTTGCACGTAACTTCCTGAAGCATCCGCGCATGCTCGGTTCGCTCATCCCCAGCTCGCGCTTTCTGATCGACGAGGTTCTGCAGGCCGTCGACTGGGCCAATGCCCGAGTCATCGTCGAATACGGCCCGGGAGTAGGCACTTTCACCGCTGAGGTGCTGCGGCGGATGCGCCCCGATGCGAGCTTGATCGCGATCGAGACCAATACCGATTTCGTGCGCTTCCTGAAGAGCTCCATCGCCGATTCGCGCCTGCAGGTGGTGCTTGAATCGGCCGAGAATACGGACAAGGTGCTGCGCGATCTGGGGCACGTCAAAGCCGACTATGTGATCTCGGGGGTGCCCCTGGGGTCCATGCACCCGGAGCTGCGCCGCGGCATCCTCAATACGACCCATTCGGTGCTCGATCCGCGCGGCAGCTTTCTCGTGTACCAGTTCACGACGCGCGTGCTGCCCGACCTGCAACGGATCTTCCGCCTGGTGGAGCGGCGCTTCGAACCGCTCAATATTCTTCCCGCGCAGGTGTTCTTCTGCCAGCCGCGCTCCGCCTGATTCGGCGCTGAAAGCCGCCCGCCGGCGCAGCATTCCTCGGGCGCGACGGTCGGATTGATCTGCGTTTATCCCGCCTTAGGCTTCGGCCGGGCAGCCTGTCCGCGTGGCCTGCACAATGGGCGCGGCACGCGTCAAGCAGCGGGGGCTACTGGTCGTGCGCACGCTCGTGCTCATGTCCATGGCCGTGCTCGTCTTGAGCGCCTGCGTGTTCCTCGCTCGCCTCCACCGCCGTGATGGCGCGATAGTCATCCGACGTCATGTGCGGCAATTGCCGCACAAACGAGACGATGTTCCAGATCTCATCGTCATCATGGCTCTGTCCCCAGGCGGGCATCCCCGAGGCCTTGATGCCGTGCTTGATCGCCCAGAACGCCACCCGCGGATCGATGGGCTGTTGCGCGAGATTCGGCGGACGCGGCATCAAACCTGCGCGGATCTCGCTCACGGTGATGCCTGGAGCCAGATGACAATCGACGCACATGGCGCTGTAGTGCTCGGCCCCCTCACGCACTCGTGCCGGATCATCGAGCGCGGGCGCCACAATATCCGCGATGCGATGCTCGATCGATCGATCGCGCAACATCGCAAGCAACGTGCGAGCGGCCGCCGTGTGCGGCCGGTCCGCACCGACGTCATACAGGCCGGACAGGATGCCGAGCAGGACGAGGAAGACCCCTGCGGCGAGCGTTGCGCATACCACGGTCAATCGATTCAAATGCTGTGCCCTACAACCACACTCGCAAGCCCAGCGCGACGCTGAGCTCATTCTGGTCGCTTCCCGCCGCGCCCGGAAAATTTCCAGCGCCGTAGCGCCGCACCCATACCACTCCCGCATAGGGAGCAAATTCGCGCCGCACTTCGTAGCGCAGGCGCAATCCCACCTCAAGATTGGCGACCCCGGAGCCTAAGTCGCGCGCGGGATCTGCCCGGCCGTAAACATTCACTTCCATTTCCGGCTGCAGTATCAGGCGCTGCGTGAACAATAATTCGTATTCGACCTTAAGCCGCGCGGCGCTGCGCGCCGCGTCGCCCGCATAGAGGGTAGCTTCCACATCGAAGCCCTGCGGGGCAAGGCCCCGCACGCCGAACGCCGCCCAGCTGCGCGTCGGGCCCGTGCCGAAGTCCTCGCGCCCTCCGACTTGTAGATTCCACCAGCGGGTGATGGCATGGTCCCAAAAGAGCTCCGCGCGCGCATCCGCCGTGCCACCCGCATACGACTCGCCCTGCGTGCGGATCCAGGCCCTATCGTAGTCCCCTCCATACCAGCCCTCCCCCTGCCAGGCCGCGCCGTTCGGCTCGTTGAGGCCTCGCCACTCGAGCTGATCGAGCCATACGCTCCCGAAGCGCGCCGCGTCGTTCATGTCCATGCTCTGCGCCATCGCGCTCTGGGCTGCCGCTCGGCGGGCGAGCGCAAGCGCCACCAGCACAACGAGGCAGAATCGGGCGACCCGCATCACGAGGCGGCGGGTGCGACCGTCACTTCGCGAAACATCCCCGCCTCCATGTGATAGAGCAGATGGCAGTGAAAGGCCCAGCGGCCCTCGGTGAGAGCGCTCACGCAGTAGCTCAGCTTCTGCGCGGGACGCACGAGCACGGTGTGCTTGCGCACCTGAAAGGCGCCTGTGGGTGACTCGATCTCACTCCACATGCCGTGCAAATGGATGGGATGGGTCATCATGCTGTCGTTCACCAATACGATCCGCAGCCGCTCACCCTGCGAAAACTCAAGCGGCGGTGCTTCGGAGAATTTGCGCCCATCGAAGGACCACATGAAACGCTGCATATGTCCGGTGAGATGCAGCTCGATCTCGCGCTCAGCCGGACGCGTATCGAGCGCTCCTCCTATGGTGTGCAGGTCCGCATACGTCAACACGCGCCGTCCGTTGCCGCGCAGGCCGACACCCGGATCAGAAAGACTGTCATCCGGCGAAGCGACGCGCATGTCGACGCCCACGCTGTCGTCATGCCGCGGCTGCGCGCCCGTCATGTGCATGTCTTCGCGCATGCCCATGTCTGCCATAGACAACAAGGGCCGCGGATCCATGGGGGGAATGGGCGCGCTCATGCCGGCGCGCGGCGCGAGGGTTCCGCGCGCGAAGCCCGAACCATCCATGGACTGCGCAAATATGGTGTAGGGCGCCTCTTCGGGCGGTTGCACGATGACGTCGTACACCTCGCCCGCGCCGATGCGAAACTCATCGACACTGACGGCATCCACATCCTGACCGTCCGCGGCGACGACGGTCATTGCTAGCCCCGGGATGCGCACATCGAAGAAGCTCATTGAGGAGCCGTTGATGAAGCGCAATTTGATGCGCTCGCCGCGGTGAAACTCGCCGCTCCAGTTTCCAGCCGGCGTCATGCCGTTCATCAAATAGGTGTAGGCGTAGCCCGATACGTCGACAAGATCGGTCGGATCCATGCGCGCCCGGCCCCACATGCGCCGCTCGGCGAGCGCTTGGCGCCAACCGCCGCTGCGCGCATCGGTGAGGAGATCTCCCACCGTGCGGCGAGCGAAGTTGAAGTATTCGCTGTCGCGCTTCAGCGTTGCGTAGATGTGCTCCGGATCGGCGTCCGTCCAGTCCGACAGCAGGACGACATAGTCGCGCTCCACGAGGTGTCCCTCGCCGCCGGCGGGAACGATGATGATCGGACCGTATAGGCCCGTCTGCTCCTGAAAGCGCGAGTGGCTGTGATACCAGTAGGTCCCCGTCTGCTGCGGGCGAAACTTATAGACGAATGTCGAGCTTGCATCGATGCCGTCAAAGCTCAGACCGGGGACGCCGTCCATGTGTGCCGGCACGAGCAAGCCGTGCCAGTGAATCGAAGTACTCGCCGGCAGGCGATTGCGCACCCGTACTGTGATGAGGTCGCCCGCATGAAAGTGCAGCAGCGGCGCCGGGATCTGCCCGTTGACCACGGTCGCGGTGCGTGGGCGGCCGGTAAAATTGACCGTTGCGGTGCCGATCTCAAGGTCGAACTGCGTCCGCCGAGGCACGACGGCTGACAAACTAAGCGCGCGCCTCGTGCCTGCCGCGAGCGCGATCGCGCCACCGCCGACGCCCTGCACAAAGGTCCGGCGCGAGATCCCTGCAAAAGCAGCCCCGGCGTGCGCCGGCGTGGTCGGTCGTTTAGCCATTTCAGCGCATTGTCGCGCAACTTCGCGCCGGACGTGCAATCCGCTCCGCGCGCGGTTGGCGCCACGGCTACAATCATTGGCGTACGATGATGAAGCGTGGGGCGATGTCGACAAGCTCAACGAACCCGACCGACTCAATCCGACCTGGCGCGCGCAAGGGCGCATGGCCGGGCATCGTTCTCCTCGCGCTCGCACCGCTGTGGCTCCTTGGGATGTTTGACCGCGGACTGTGGACTCCGGATGAGCCGCGCGAGGCGGACATTTCCTGGCGCATGAGTCAGCAAAGCGACCGCTCGATTCCGCATCTGGCGGATTCTCCATTCCTCGAGAAGCCGCCGCTGACCTACTGGCTCGCCGCAACCTCGATCGCAGCCTTCGGCGACTCCCCCGCCCTCGAGCGTCTGCCCAACCTCCTGTATGCGCTCATCGTCGCGACGGCCATCGCGACGCTCGCGGCGCGCATGGCCGGACGCGACGCCGCATTGGTCGCGGCGCTTCTGGCAGGATCTGCCCTCATCAGCTATCGCGTTGCAGTTTGGCTCGCGCCCGATGCGGCGCTGCTCGCCGGCTGTGCGGTGGCGCTCCTCGGAGCCTACAGCGGCTACACCTCTGCCGCCGGCTCGCGAAAATTCTGGGGCTACATGCTGATGCACGCAGGAGCTGCCTTTGGATTCATGGCAAAGAGCGCCCCGGGCTGGCTGGTTCCGGCTCTGGCACTGGGCACGCTGATCATCTGGGAGAGGCGCTGGTCGGAGTTGCGCCGCTGGGAACTGTACGCAGGCTTCGCGCTCGAGGCGCTCATGATTGGCCCATGGATCATGGCCGTGGCGAGCTCACCCGACGGCGCCGAGTCGTTGCGCGTTTTATTCTGGGACAATTTAGCGGGGCGCTTTACTGCGCTGGCGGCAACAACTCCGGGACACGACTACGCGCAGGGTCATCTCAATTGGTGGGCCAAGTATCTTGTCGAGCTTCCCGTCTACCTCTTGCCATGGACGCTCTTGGCGCTAGCCGCGCTCGCACGCGCGCGCCGCGAGGTGCGCGTGGCGGCGACGGCGCTGCGCCCCGTCACGACAGGCACGCCGTGGCGCTTTGCGCTGTGCGCGAGCCTGCCCTTTCTCATCGTGCTCTCGCTCGCCGCCACCGCGCGCGATGTCTACGCCGCGCCTGCGATGCTGGGGTTTTCCCTGCTCGTGGCACTGTGGGCGAGCGCGCTGCGCCACGGTTGCTCGCGCTTGGATGCGATTTGTCTTGCACTCACTCGTTACGTGATCGGCGCTCTTGCATGCGTGCTCGCCATCGTCCTCGGAATCCTCGCGGCGGCCGAACGTGATCCGAGCATTGTCATCGCTGACCTTGTCGTCGCTGCCGGCGTCGTGCCAGTGACGCTCATGGCGTTGCGCTTCGCAGCAACGCTGCAGCGCTCGAAAGACTATGCCGCCAGCATCGCTGCCAGCTACGCGGCCTACGCCATCGCATTCACGCTGACCGGTCTCCTCGTTTTACCGGTCATCGACCGCTGGCAGGATCTGGGCGCACTCGCGCGGCGGATCGAGCGCGACTGCGTCGGCTGCGAGCTTGCAGTGCTCGATGCCGATGAGACAACCATCGCCATGCTCGATCATCGTTTGCGCACTGCCTTCACCGCGCTCTCGGCCCGACCGGATGAGGCCCCAGCAGTGGTCGCCCGTTGGCTCGGCAGCCATGGCGCCCAGGCCCACGTGCTCGTGCTGCTGCCCGGGCATGCAGCGGGTGATGTCACTCGATTGATGGGTCGCTGGTACCCGCTCGGAGCGAGCGACGACGGCCTCGCAGGGGCAGTTGCGGCGACCGGCAGCGCGCGCATCAGCAGGCGCTACGAGCTGCCGCAGGGACGCCGCTATGCACTTTTGAGCGCGGCGGTGCGCTAGCTGAAAAAAGAGCTGCGCTAGGCCTTGGGGATGAATTTCAGCGCGGCCGAGTTCATGCAGTAGCGCAGATGCGTCGGCGGTGGACCGTCGTCAAACACGTGTCCCAAATGCGCATCGCACTGCGCGCAGGTGACTTCGCTGCGGGTCAATCCCAAGCTTGTGTCCTCCGAGGTGCGGACATTGGTTTTGGCGATGGGGGCCCAGAAACTCGGCCAGCCAGTCTTCGAATCATATTTGGTCGCGGAGCTGAACAACGCGTTGTTGCAACAGATGCAGCGGTACAGGCCAGGCGCATACACATGGTCATACTCGCCGGTGAATGCCCGCTCGGTTCCCTGCTGACGCGTCACCTGAAACTGCAGTGCAGTGAGCTGCGCTCGCCACTCCTGCTCCGTTTTGACGACTTTGGCCACTTGCGCGATCTGCAGTTGCTTGCCGGCATCGTCGAAGAGCGCGATATTGACCAGCGCGGCATCCGCTTTTGCGAACGCAATATTGACGAGGCCGCCTTTTCCTGCCGGTAACAAGAAAAGCCCCGCGAGCGACAAGGAATTTGTCAGCACATGGCGACGCGTGATCATCGGTACAGCTCCGGAAACTGCTTCTGCAGGTGATCAACTTTAGGCGCGTCGTTGTAGACGATATATAAGTCGTGCGGATGGCGCCGCGCATAGTCCTGGTGATAGCCCTCGGCCTCATAGAATGCCTGCAGCGGCGTCACTCGGGTCACGATCGGGCGAGGGAAGACCTTGGCCTCACGCAATTGTGCAATGTAGGCCTCGGCTACGCGCTGCTGTTCCGCGTCGCGGTAAAAGATGACGGAACGGTACTGAATTCCGCTGTCGGGGCCTTGCCGGTCGAGCTGCGTCGGGTCGTGGCCGACTGCAAAGAACACGCGCAGCAGCTGCCCGTAGGTGATCTGTGTGGGATCGTAGGTGACTTCCACGGACTCGGCATGACCTGTGGTGCCGCTGCTCACCACTTCATAGTGAGCAGTCCCCGCCGTGCCACCCGAGTAGCCCGACGTCGCGCGCACCACGCCTTTCACGTGCTGAAACACGTCCTGAATTCCCCAGAAGCAGCCTCCTGCCACGACGGCCGTGCGCAATTTCGCACCGGATTGGACGACTTCGTCTGTCGCAGGCGCTGGCAGCGCGGTAGCGGCGGCACTCGCCAGATGGCATCCCGCCGCGCCGGCGCATAGGACGGCATACAGAATGGCAACGCGGGCAAATCTTGTGACCATGATGAGCACTCCTTGCAAGCACTGACCGGTCGGCGCCGTACAATATTGCAAGCGCCAGCAGCACCGCAACCCGAGCGGAACTTAGCGCCCTGGATGTGGTCTACCGTAGATTGCGACTGACCTTCAACATTTAAAGACCGGCAACGCCGTGACGGGAAGCTTCCTGCGCAATAGAGCTTCGATGTCCTTCAGGAGCGGCGCCTCATCCGGCGAGACCAGCGACACCGCCTGCCCTGCGCCGCCGGCGCGCGCGGTACGTCCAATACGATGAATGTAGTTCTCGGGCACATTCGGCAGCTCGTAGTTAACGACGTGTGGCAGCTCTTTGATATCCAGGCCGCGCGCCGCCACTTCGGTCGCGACCAGCGCCGTCACTTTGTTCGTCTTGAAGTCGTGCAGCGCCTTGGTCCGCGCAGCCTGGCTTTTATTGCCATGAATCGCGGTCGCCAGAATGCCGGTCGATTGCAGCTGCTTCGTCAGGCGATTGGCGCCGTGTTTGGTGCGCGTGAACACCAGCACCTGATGCCAGTTACCGGCATCGATGAGGTGCGCGAGCAGGTGGCGCTTGTGGTCCTTCGACACGCGATAGACCTGGTGGTCGACGCGTTCGGCCGTGGCATTGGGTGGAGCGACTTCGATGCTCGCGGGGTTGCGCAGGATGCGACCGGCCAACTCGCGTATCTCGGGGGTGTAGGTCGCCGAGAACATGAGGTTCTGGCGCTCGCGCGGCAGTAGCTTGAGCACGCGTTTGATGGCTGGCATGAAGCCCATGTCGAGCATCCGATCCGCCTCATCGAGGACCAGGCAGCGCACGCCACGCAAATCGACGGCCCCCTGGCCCGCAAGGTCGAGCAGCCGTCCCGGAGTTGCAATCAAAAGATCGCAGCCGCCGCGCAGATTGAGGATCTGCTGTTTGATATTGACGCCGCCAAATACGACGAGGGTGCGAAAATCCAGATACTTGCCGTAGCAGCGGGCGCTCTCAGCAATCTGTGCGGCAAGCTCGCGCGTCGGTGTCAGGACGAGTGCCCGCGGGGAGCGCGCCGGCGGCGCACCGAGCTTTTGCAAGATGGGCAGAATGAAAGCGGCGGTTTTGCCAGTACCCGTTTGGGCTCCGGCGAGTACGTCGCGATCGGCGAGCACGGCGGGAATGGCCTGGCGTTGGATGGGAGTCGGCGTCGTGTAGCCCTGTTCGGCCACGGCGCGCAACAACTCGGGCGTCAGCCCGAGATCAGCAAATGACATGAATGGAAATCCTTTGAAATGACGTGCCAGGAGCGCGCAAATGCGGCGGCGGCAGGAAGAGAAGACGTCTAACACTCTACAGGCTTTGACGTGACGGGCGCAACCTTCACAATCCACACTATGTCACTCATCACACTCCTCGATGGACAACTCGCCTTCGGCGATCACCCGCTGCTCGACCGGGCACAGTTGAGCGTTGAGGTCGGCGAGCGCATCGGTCTCATTGGCCGTAACGGCAGCGGCAAGTCCTCGCTGTTGCGCGTATTGGCCGGTATCGGCGCGTTGGACGTCGGCCAGCTGCAGCACAGGAACGGACTCAAACGCGGCTGGGTCGAACAGGAGCCGGCGCTGCCGAGCGCCGCGACGCTGCGGGAGAGCCTGCAGGCACGCGCGAGCGCAATGGCGGCGATGCAGGCAGAAGCAGCGCACGCGCACGACGAGCGCGACCTGTGGCGCTGGGAATCGCGCCTGACGGAGTTCCTGCATCGTTTTGACCTTGAGGCCAGCCAGCCCCCGGACGTCAGCTCTGGCGGTGAATGCAAACGTGCGGCGCTCGCACTCGCATTTGCGCTGCAGCCGGAACTGCTGTTGCTCGATGAGCCCACCAATCATCTCGACATCGGCGGTATCGAGCGCCTCGAGGAGCTCCTGCTCAAGGTTCCGAGCGCCATTTTCATCACCCACGATCGAGCCTTTCTCGATGCCGTCGCGACCCGCATCGTCGAACTCGACCGCGGAGTGCTGCGTTCGTATCCCGGCAACTTTGCCGCCTATGAGACGCGCAAAGAGGCTGACCTTGCCAGCGAAGCGCTCGCCAACCGGCGCTTCGAGAAGTTCTGGCAGCAGGAGGAGGTGTGGATCCGCAAGGGGATCGAAGCGCGCCGCACCCGCGATGAGGGCCGTGTGCAGCGGCTGGAGAAGTTGCGCCGTGAGCGCGCCGAGCGCCGCGAGCGTTTAGGATCTCTGCGCCTGAGTCTCGACGCCGGTGCTCCTTCGGGACAGCTCGTGGCCGAACTGAGCGACGTCAGCAAGGGGTTCGGTGAGCGCAAGCTCATTGATCGCCTGTCAATGCGCATCATGCGCCAGGATCGCATCGGTCTCATCGGCAAGAACGGCGCCGGCAAGTCGACGCTCATCCGTCTGATCCTCGGCACGCTCGCACCCGACAGTGGCGGCGTACGCCGCGGCACCAATTTGCAGGTGGCCTATTTCGATCAGCTGCGCGAGCAGCTCGATCCCAACCGCAGCGTCGCCGAGACCATCAGCCCAGGATCCGACTGGGTCGAGGTCGACGGCGCCCGCAAGCACATCATGAGTTATCTCGCCGACTTCCTCTTCCCCACGCAGCGCGCGCAGTCCCCGGTGCGGATGCTCTCCGGCGGCGAGCGCAACCGCTTGCTGCTCGCGCGCCTGTTCGCACGTCCGGCCAATCTTCTAGTGCTCGATGAACCCACCAATGATCTCGACATCGAATCCCTCGAGCTCCTGGAGCAGCGCCTGCAGGACTACGATGGCACTCTCATCCTCGTAAGCCACGACCGTAAATTTCTCGACAACGTCGTGACACAGACTCTGGCGGCGGAGTCCGGCGGAGTCTGGCGCGAGTACGTCGGCGGCTATAGCGATTGGCTTAAGCAGCGGCCCGCGCCGAGCGCAGCACCGGCGAGCGCTCCCAAGAATTCGACGGCACGCCCCAAGACGCGCACCAAGTTGAGCTACAAGGATGAGCGCGAACTTGCCGCCCTGCCGCAGGCCATCGAGGCTCTGGAGCGCGAGCAGGCGGAAGTTACGGCGCGCATGAGCCTGCCGGATTATCACAAGGGCGGCCCCGAGCGCCTGCGCAACGACCGGCAGCGCGTGCAGGAGATCGAAGCGCTGCTGCAGGAGAAATTTACGCGCTGGGAGAAACTGGAAGGCGGGCGCGCGCCCTAGCCTCACGGCATCATTCTCGATCGGCCGACGTTGCATTACGCAACGCCTGCGCCAGGTCCGGGGAGCTGAAAACGGGCTGCGAGCAGGCGTTGCCGGTGCAGATGAACGCCGCCGCGCGCGCAAGTTCGGGATAGCGCACATCCGGATTGGGCATCGCGCCTTCGCGCTTATCCCACCAGTCGATGCGCCGGTAGAGCACCGGGTAGCGCAGCGCCGCCGCATGCAGGCTCTGCGCGCTCGTATCATCGCGATGCCCGACGATGGTCACGTGCGTGGGATCGTTCGCAAGCTCATCGTCAGCGAGCAGGATACCGCTGCGCAGGTGCTCGCCGTCAGCAATTTGTGCCGATGCGAGGTAGCGCATCGCATGCTGCGAGTGCTTGCGCGCCTGCGCATCGCCGCCATAGTGGTAGAGCGCATTGCCGAAACGCGCCACGCCAATATTTTCATCGACGTCGCGCACCGATGTCCGAAATACGCCGCGCGCGCCTGCGCCTGCGGCAACGGTCGCATAGCCGCCGTCCGGCACGGAGAAATGTCCTGCAATGAAGTCAAGCGCCTGCCGCGCCTGCACAAGATAGCTGCGCTCGCCCGTTGATGCGTAGAGCGCGAGGAAGCCCTGCCCCATGGCGAGCGTGTCGCCGAGCGTGGCCGGCGCGCCGGCACGGCCGTCGTGACTGAATCCGCCGGCGCCGAGAGCGCGATGGCTTTGGACCCAGGCTGCGGCGCGGCGCGCCCGCGCAAGGTATCCCTCCTCGCCGGTCGCATCGTAAAGGGCCGCGAGCGCCGTGATCTCCCAGCCGTTCTCACGCGCATAGACATGCGTGTCGATATGCGGATTGGGCTGGCGCCGGCGCTCCGCGTCACTCAGCGCATAGAACACATGACCGGTCAGCTTCGCATCAACGTCGGCATCTTGACTCACGTAAACGACGCCTTCGGCGCTGGTGAGGAATTGCTCCACGTAGCGGTCAATACTCTGTGCCGCTGTGAGGAAGGCCGCATCGCCCAGTACCCGGAATCCGGCCGCGTACATCCGTACGTACTGCGTCTGGAAAGATATGATTTTCTCAAAGTGCGGTGATTTCCAATCGCGCGCGTCGGAGTACTGGAAAACCCCGCCCCACACCGGGTCGATGAGCGCTGTCGCGGCAACGAGCGTGCTGCGCGCCATCGCCGCCTCCTTGGGCGCCTCTTTTGCGTGCGTGAGCGCAAGCTCGAGACTATCCGCATCGATGAACTTCTGGACGCTTCCCCAGCCGGCGTACTCGCCGTCGTAGGACTCAAAATAGGTGGTCATGAGGGCCTTGCGCGCTTGCGGATCGAGAAACGCCGAGCGCGCGGGCTGCACTTTCTCCTCGGCCACGACCGAAGGCCCGGGCGATGGGTCTTTGATGATGGCCGCAAGGAGTGATGCCATCGCCTCGGGTGACAGGTAGCCGCGGCGCTTGACGATCTCCGAGCCGTCAGCCGCGAGGACCACCGTCGCGGGCCAGCCATAGTCCTGGTAGCGCGCCGCGAGCGCCGGATCAGCATCCTGATCGACCCGCACGGCGACGTATCGTTGGCCGATGAGCTGCCGCACCCGCGGATCCTGATACGTCGTCTCATCCATCACGTGGCACCAGTGACACCACACCGCTTCGAGATCCAAGAGGACGAAGCGCTTCTCGGCGCGCGCCTGCACGAAATCATCATCGCTCCAGCCGCGCCAGCTGATGGCGGGCGTGCGAGGAGCCGTTACTGCCCCCGCGTGAGCGGCGGCACACGCGAGCAGCGCCGCGACATATAGAAATCTCTTCATGATCGCCCCAGCTGCGGTAGATACTGGCCACCGATGGGCCACGACTCCCGCTGTACGCGCCGCGTACAAAACCGGATGCATGACTTGTCGAGATTGTATTCTTAAGCCATTGAATACCATCACTAACATATGAATAAAAACTTCAAGTATTACGACCTCATTCTCGGCGCTTATGTGTGCGTGCTTCTATGCGCCAATCTGATCGGCCCTGCGAAAGTCTCGACGGTGCATCTGCCGATCATTGGTTCGGTAACGTTTCTCGCCGGCGTTTTATTCTTTCCGATTTCCTATCTTTTCGGCGACATCCTGACCGAGGTCTACGGCTACGCACGCGACCGCCGCGTGGTATGGAGCGGATTCGGGGCCCTGGTGTTCGCGGCTTTGATGGCGACGGTCATCGTGCATCTGCCGCCGCGCGACAAGACTTCAGCAGTCGAAGCGATCTTCGGTAATACGCCGCGCATCATTGCCGCATCCATCATCGCGTTCTGGTGCGGCTCCTTCGTCAACAGCTACGTCCTTGCGAAGATGAAACTGTGGACTCGCGGCCGCTGGCTGTGGACGCGCACCGTCGGCTCGACGATCTGCGGCGAGCTGGTCGACTCCGCATTGTTCTATACCATCGCATTTGTCGGCCTGTGGAGCAGCGACAAACTCCTGGCGATCATGCTGACGCAGTACGTGCTCAAGTCCGGATGGGAGATCATCGCGACGCCACTTACTTACAAGATCGTGGGTTTTCTCAAGCGCGCCGAACATGAGGATTACTACGACCGCCATACGCGCTTCACGCCTTTCTCGCTTACAACCTAGAGAGCAAAGTTGCCGATGCGACACGCGGCCGCACTGCCCCCGGCGCGTTAGCGCAGGCGTCCGAAACACTGAAGTCGCGGCATCGAATCTGGGATACTACGGCCCGGCCTCTTCGAAACACCCGCCATGCTGCAGCTCGATTTCAAGGACGCGGCGTCCGATCACTCGGCAAGCTTGGGGCCAGCTCAGACCTTCAAGTTTTCCCGAAGTGTGGTGTGCGACGAGTCCCGCGGGCACGTGCTGGCAACGTATCGCAGTGATCAGTGGGAGATCGAAGGCAGCTTGTACACCGGATTTCAGTGCAGCCGCCCGAGCCGCATCTACTTTGAGGACGCGACCGGCCGACGCTCTTACGGCTGCGGCCCCTTTGCCGGCATCGTGGTCACGCGCGGCGCATTGCACATCGGCCACCAGCTCTTCGCTCACTATCAAAATCGTACGCAGCTGTGGCACTGCTACGCTCTGAGCTCCGACTGGCCCGTCATGATCCTCAAAGCAACCACGGCGGCGGAGGCATACGCCGCGGCCTGAAGATGCGCTACGCGAGTTACGCGGGGGCGCTCCGATAGCCTGGCAGCTCGCGTGCCGCGGGACTCCTCGCCAGCGCCAAAGCTTCAGCAACCGCGCGCATGAAATCCTCGTGCGTCGGTCCAACGACGATGCGCTGGCGGAAAAAGTCCGCCCACGCGAATTCGCAGAATGCGGTCGGTGTCTTGTCGTAACCGCCGGCGCTGCGCACGAATCCCGCCAATGAACGATAGACGTCGTCGCGCAGCTCCTCGAGGTGCTTGGGTATCGCCGTGAAGGGTTGCCGATGGCCGTGCTCATCGATCGGATGAGCCCAGTGCTTCTCGCCCATTTCGCGCCAAAATGCAGTGGACTCGAGCTGCGCCAGGTCGGCCTCAATCAGGAAAAATCCGCTCTCGACGCCAGCTTCCAGCGCCGCGCGCGCCAGGTGATGGTGGTCGGTGATATGCACGCGCCCATCCGGGCCATAGACCGCCGGGATCATGTGCGCGGCGAGAAAGTCGCGCTGCTGGTGCTTTTTCAGCGCCTCAAGTTCCTTGCGCTTGACGCTGACCTCAATGAAGCCAATGGTAATTTGCGTCGGCCGCAGCTTGTGAATGGGTGCTTCGTGCTGGCGCGCCATTTCTATCCTCGAATGCCGCAGGGCGCAGATTACACCAGAGCGAAGCGCCCGCCCGCGAGAGTGCGGTGACACATGCGCTACCTGGTGCGCTCCCCGAGCTCTATTAGGCCGCGCCACTCATTGCGCCGAAACTGACTGAAAAGCGCGCGCCGCGCGCGGCGTCGCCGCTGCCGACTTCGACTTGCGCACCGTGCAATGATGCGATTTCTTGAACGATCGAGAGTCCAAGGCCGCAGCCATCGCCACCTGCGCTGGCAAGGCGGTAGAAGCGCTCGAATATTTTCTGCCGTTCGGCCACCGGAATACCCGGCCCATCGTCCTCCACGGTCAGACGCGGTGCGCCGCTGCCGTCGACCATCAGGGTAACGCGCCCGCCTGCATGGCCGTAGCGAAAGGCATTGTCGATGAGATTAGACAGAAGTTCGCTCAAGAGACGCTCATCACCACGCACCCACACCGGTTCCTGCGGGACGACCAGTCCAAAATCCAACTCCTGTTCAAGCGCGCGCGCGATCCATTCCTCGCCGACGCGGCGCGCCAGTGCGGTCAGGTCGACTCTGCCGAACTGTACCGCGACCGCCGCTTCGGGTTCGGTCCGCGCGAGCGTCAACAGCTGCTGAATCAGGCGCGCCGCGCGCTCCACGGAATCGTGCAGCGCGCGCAATGCGAGCCGCTCGGACTGCGGATCGGCCGCCCGCTCCGCGCGCTCCGCATGCAACAGCACCGCCGCAAGCGGCGTGCGCAGCTGGTGCGCGGCATCCGCGACAAAACGCTTCTGCGCGCCGATGACGGTGCCGAGGCGCGCGATGAGCTCATTGATGCGCGTCGCGAGCACGCGTGCTTCGCGCGGCAAACCCGCCTCGGAAACGGGGGCGAGATGATGGTGATCGCGCGCCTCGATCTCCCGGGCAAGGTCCGTCAAAGGCTTAAGCCCGCGCGACACGCCCAACCATGCGAGCAACAGCGCGATCCCGAGCAGCGCCACTTGGGGCGCAATCATGACCAGCAAAATCTCGCGCGTCAGAGTTGCACGTTTGATGAGGGTCTCGGCAACCGTCACGGTCACGATATCCTGTGAATCGGCAGGTGCGATCCGGATCCACACCAGACGCACCTCCTGGTTATGGACCGTGCCGTTGGCGAGGCGGATGGCGCCGATGGGAGACGGCGCCTCCACCGGCAACGCCGCCTCGCCGGCGATGAGACCGCGGTTCGCGGATTGAATTCTGTAGTAGGTCTTATCGACCTCATCGAACTGAAAGACTTCGAGGCCCACCGCCGGAAGATCAAACACGACCTGGCCGTTGGTGGTACGCAGAGCCTGCGCCAAAGAGTGTGTGGAATCGATGAGCCAGCGATCATAGACAAGGTTCGCGAAATGCAATGCGGTGAAGTAGGACGCGACCGCATCGAGCGCCAGCAGCAGAATGAGCGCACCACCCAGCCGCAGCAGCAGGCTGGCGCGCAGGCTGGCGCTATTCATCCGCCGGAATCTCCAGAAGGTAACCAAAGCCGCGCAGCGTGCGCACTTTGAGTCCGAGCGGAGTCAGCCTGCGGCGCAGCCGATGCACACATACCTCGATCGCCGTGTCGGACGGCGGCTCCGTGCCGCGACCGAGCCGATCGGCAAGATCATCGCGGCGCACCACGCGGCCGGCGCGAGTGGCAAGTGCTTCTAGAAGAGCAAATTCACTCGCCGGCAAATCGACTGCGACACCACCCAGCATCACGCGCGGCTCGCCCGGCGTCAGCACGAGCGCGCCGATGCGAATTTGCGCATTGCGATCCGCGCGGTGCCGTCGCAGTAGCGCGCGTACGCGCGCCTCGAGTTCCTGCAGCTCAAACGGTTTCACGAGATAATCATCCGCCCCGGCGTCCAATCCGGAAACGCGGTCCTCCAGCGCATCGCGCGCCGTCACCACGAGAATCGGCAGGCCGCGTAAGTGCCGGCGCAGGCTGCGCACCAATACGAGGCCATCCATGCCCGGCAAACCGAGATCGACGATGGCGAGGTCGTAGTCGCGCGATAAGAGCGCGTTGAACGCCTGATCACCCTCGGCGAAAGCGTCCACCTCGAATCCGGATTGGCGCAATAGATCAGTCAGCGCTTCGCGCAGCTGGCGGTCATCTTCCACAATTAGTAGACGCATGTCACACGTGCGAAAGGTTGACGAAAGCTTGGCCCACTACACTCGGCGGCATGCTGCAATCTAGCGATCGCCGGCGGTTTTTGTCGTGCCTGTTCGCGGCGCTCTGTGCCGGCAGCTTTGCTGCGCGCGCACTTTCGCAGCAGCCAGCGACCATGAGCGAAACCGCGCACCGCGCCGATAAAACTTGGACCTTGCCGGAACTCATCGATGAACTCAAAGGCAGCAATCCGCAGCTCGAGCAGGCGCATGAAGCCTATCTCGCCGCAAAACTGCAAGTGCCGCAAGTGTCGGCTTTGCCCGCGCCGCAAGTCGCGCTCCTCGAGCAGGCCAATACCGGCGGCCCATTCGATTTCAAAGGTTCGTCGGATTTCTTCGCCTACCCCAGTTTCACACAACCGTTCCTGTGGCCCGGTAAGCGCGGCCTCGCGGGCGAAGTCGCCGGCGCGCAGGCTGAAGTCGTGGGACGACAATATGACAGTCTCGTGATCCAACTGATCGCACAATTGCAGCTAAATTTCTATCAGCTGATCGCGCTGCAGAGTCAGCGGCATTTCATGGACGAAGATCTGCAACGGCTGGAAGAGATCAAAGAAGTCGCCAAAGTTCGCTACGCCAACAATGCGGCCGCTTTCGTCGATTACCTCAATGCGCAGGTCGCCGTGGGCGCGCTCGTCAACGAGCAATTTGGCATCGATAAGCAGATCCACTCCGCACAGGAGCAGATCAACACCCTCATCGGTCACGCCTCGCAGACGGCTCTTGCGGTACGTGACACTGGCAGCGCCCCGCAGCTGCCTGCGCAGCCGCTAGCCGAGCTCATTGCGCTCGCGCAGCGAACCAATCCGCGCGTGGCCGCCGATGCCTCGCAGATGGAGGCGGCCGACAAGAGCTTGGCGCTTGCCGAAAAGGCCTTCTATCCCGACTTTTCATTGAGTGTCGGTGCCTACACGGACCCGGCGCTCGATCGTCCCGATTCGACGCGGCTGTATTCCGTGGGCGTCAGCGTCAATCTGCCGACCTGGGGGTACCAAAAGGAACGCGCGGGAGTTGGGCAGGCGCGCGTCCAATTGAAGGCGGCGCGCGCCGGACAAAGCTCCGATCTGCAACTGCTCGATCTTGCCGTCGCCAATGCCTATCACGCCCTCGAGACCGCCTTGCAGCAAGTTAAATTCAACCGCGAACGCCTCCTGCCGCAGGCGCAGATGGCTTACCGCCTCGCGCTGGCGGGTTACAGCAGCAATGGCGGCACGGCGTTCTCGGATCTGTTGACTGCCCAGAGCAGCCTGCGCGGCGCGGAGCTGAGCCTCCTGCAGGCGCAAAACGCGGCGAGCCAAGCGTACGTCAGCTTAACTGGCGCGATCGGCCGCGAACCGGATTAAAGGACTAGCCATGTGCAAATCGTTCGCCCTTCGGATCGCGGCGCTCGCGACCCTGGCAGTTGCCAGTGTCTCCGGCGCCGCACACGCTGAAAGCGCTGCGGCGAACGGCCCTGCCCCGGGCTTCAGCGAAAACTTCGTCAAGACCGCGCTCCCCGTGCAAGAGCGGGTGGCGGATACCATCCCCATCACTGGAAAGCTCGCGCTCGACAAGCGCCAGACGCGGATCGCCGCCGCGCGCGTCGCCGGCCGCCTGGGGCGCATCTTCGTCTTTGAAGGCCAGTCGGTGCATGTCGGGGATGCGCTGGCTGAGATCTACAGTCCCGACTACATCTCCGCCGAGAACGAATTTCTGCTCGCTAAGCGCTTCCACGACACTCTTGCGGCGGACGGCACCGATGCTGAGCTGCATAGCGATGCAGACCTGACACTGCGCTCCGCCGCCAACAAGCTCAAAGTGCTCGGCGCTTCGAGCGCAGACATCGACGCGCTCGGGCGGCGCGCGACGATCGCGGAATACCTGTTGGTGCGTGCGCCGATCAGCGGCGTCGTCACGCAGCGCAACGTGGATCCGGGCGGCTATCTCAACGTCGGCGATGCTCTGATGTCGCTCGCCAACCTCGATACGCTGTGGTTGTTCGCCAATACCTACGATGCCGACTATCAGTATCTGAAGCTCGGCGAGCCGCTGTCGTTCGAGACTCCATCGCTTCCCGCACAGCACTTCAGCGGCCAAATCGCCTTCATAGCTCCCAGTGTCGATCCGAGCACCCACACGCTCCCGATACGCTGCGACGTGCCGAATCGGGACTTTCGCCTGCGACCGGAGATGTTCATACGCGGCGAGCTGAAAGTGGGCGAGCGCATGGCGCTCATCGTGCCCAAGACCGCGGTCATCCACATCCGCGATTCGGATTACGTCATCGTGCATGACAGCGGCAAGCAATACCGGCGCCTGCCCGTACACGGACACGCCATAGGAGCGGACCGCTACGCGATTACGGCGGGACTCGGCGCAAACGTGGCTGTCGTGACCGACGGCGCGCTCCTCCTGAACGAGACGACCAACGAGAATTGACCATGACGGCGCCGGGTATGACGTCACGGTTCATTGACCACGCGATCGCGAGTCGCGGCCTGGTGCTGCTGTTGTGCGCGCTCCTCCTGGCGTTGGGCGGCTACTCCTTCCGGGCGTTGCCGATCGAGGCCTACCCCAATATCGCGCCCCTCAACATTCAGATCATCACCCAGTGGGCCGGCCGCAGCACGCTCGAAATAGAACGCCAGCTGACAATTCCCATCGAGACGGCCGTCGCCGGCGTCCCGGACGTCGACTCGGTGCGCTCGGTATCCCTGTTTGGTCTCGCGGTCGTCACCATCAAATTTCGCGAAGGTGCGGATGATTTCGTGTCGCGCCAAAACACGCAGATGTATTTGAGCTCCGTCACGCTGCCCACCGGCGTCATTCCGGCCATCAGTCCGGACGCCGATGCGACCGGGGAAATCATGCGCTACCGAATCGACGCAGATAATCCGGCCGTCGACATCATCGACCTGAAGAGTCTGCAGGACTGGGAGGTCTTCAAAAGCTTGAAGAGCGTGCCGGGGGTGGCGGACATCAATGGCTTCGGCGGCATGGTCAAGCAGTATCAGGTGCTGGTCGACCCGCAGAAGCTCGTGTTCTACAACATCACTCTCGCGCAGGTCGCACAGGCCCTCGCTAACGGCAACGCGAATGTGGGCGGCGGCCTCATGCCGAGCGGCGAGCAGCAGCTTGTGGTGCGCGGCGTGGGGCTGGTCAGGAGCCTGGATGACATCCGCAACATCGCCATATCAAGTCTAACGGGTGGCGGCGCCACGGGTACCCCGGCAGGCCTTAAAGCTCCGATCCGCATAGGCGATGTCGCGACCGTGCAGTATGGCAACGCCGAGCGGCTGGGACAGGTGCAGTTCGACCAGGAAGCGGAGACGGTCGAGGGAATCGTGCTCATGCGCCGCGGCGAGAACGCAAGCGTGGTGCTCGCGCGCGTGCGTGCGCGGGTGAATGACATCAACGCAAGCGGACGACTCCCGCCCGGAGTCAAGATCGTTCCCTTCTACGATCGGCAGGAATTGCTCGACCTGACGGTGCATACCGTTACGCACACGTTGCTCGTGGGTATCACCCTGGTGCTCATCGTACTGTGGCTGTTCCTCGGCAATCTGCGCATGGCGCTCATCGTTGCCGCCATCATTCCACTCGGCTTGTGCGTGTCTTTCACGGGCATGAGCTGGTTGGGAGTCCCTGCGAATCTCATTTCCCTGGGAGCCATCGACTTTGGACTGATAGCCAATGCCGCCGTGATCGTCACCGAGAACATCATGCAGTATCTGGAGCGCGAGCACCGCCAGACACTCGAGGCTTTTCGGCAGGCGACGGCTGAAGTCGCGCGCGCGATGATCTTCTCCACTGCCATCATCATCGTCGCCTATGCGCCGCTCTTTCTACTCGGCGGAGTCGAGGGCAAGATTTTCGAGCCGATGGCCTTTACGATGGGTCTTGCCCTCCTCGCCTCGATTCTTCTCAGCATCACCTTCATCCCGGGCGCTGCGGCCATGTTGTTTGCGGGCAAAGATGCGCTGCGGCCGCCCAAATTCGTCGCCTGGCTGCAGCACGGTTACCGCCGCCTGCTCGCGTTTCTGATTCACTATCCCATCAAGCTCGGGCTCGTCTCGCTGATTCTTCTCGTACTGTCCGTGTGGCTCGCGATGCGCCTGGGCTCGAGCTTTCTGCCGACATTGGAGGAGAACAACCTTTGGATCCGCGTCACGCTGCCGAATACGGTGGGGTTTGACTATTCGGCGCGCCTGGCGACTCAGATCCGGCAGGAACTCATGAGGCAACCGCAGGTTCGCGACGTCGCCGTGCAGATTGGCCGGCCCGATGACGGCACCGACTCGACCGGTATCTTCAACCAGGAGTACGGCGCGTACTTCAAAACCCCGCAAGAGCTGGGTTACGTCGTCGACCGCCAAGAAGTGATTAAACACCTGCAGAAATATTTCGACGGCATTCCCGGGATCGACGTCAATTTCTCACAGTACATTCAGGACAATGTCGATGAGGCGCTCTCCGGAGTAAAGGGCGAAAATTCGGTAAAGCTCTTCGGCACCGACCTGCAGGTGCTCGAATCCCGCGCCGCGCAGATCAAGCACGCCCTGGAGCAGGTCCCCGGCATCGCCGATGTGGGTGTTTTCACTGAGCTCGGCCAACCGACGCTGAACGTGACGGTGGACCGGATCGCTGCGCAGCGATTCGGCCTCAACGTCGCCGACGTGGAGAACGTGGTGCTGAACGCCGTCGGCGGCAATGCCCAAAGCCAGGTCCTCGAGGGCGAGCGCGTGTTTGATCTATTCATGCGCCTGCCCGAGGGCTCGCGCAGCAATCCGGAGGAACTGCGGCGGCTCTTGATTGACGCCCCCGATGGCAGCCGCGTCCCGGTCAGCCTGGTCGCCGACGTCAAGGTCATGAACGGACCGTTCTTCATCTATCGCGAAACCGGGCAACGCTACATCGCCATCAAATTCGGCGTGCGTGGGCGCGATCTGGGCGGCGCTGTCGCCGCGGCGCAGGAACTCGTCAAGCGCGACGTGCACCTGGATCGCGGTTACACCATCCGCTGGGACGGACAGTTCAATGAGATGAAGCTCGCGCAGCAGAAGCTCATGGTCATCATCCCGGTGGCGCTGATCGCCATCTTCGTGCTGTTGTGCCTGGCATTCCGCGGCATCAAGGATGCGACCCTCGTGCTGATCAATGTGCCATACGCCGCGATCGGCGGCATCGCCGCACTGTATTTTGCCGGCGAGGACTTGAGCATCTCCGCCGGGATTGGATTTCTGTCGCTCTTCGGGATTGCCATCCAAAATCTCGTGATTCTGATCACGAGCATTCGCGAACTCGCGGGCGAGCCCGGCAGGACGCTGCACGACGCCGTTATTGAGGGAGCAGCCAGGCGCTTTCGCGCGGTACTCATGACCGCGCTCTTGGCCGCATTGGGACTCGCGCCGGCGGCCTTCTCCCACGCCATCGGTTCGCAAGCGCAGCGGCCATTGGCGCTGGTGATTTTCGGCGGCATGTTGTCAACGACCCTCCTGACTCTCCTCATCCTTCCGGTCGCGTTCGCCCGGGTGAACGCGCGCCAGAACGCAGCGCCCGCACGGGCTTAATCCGTGGCCGCCATGCCTGCGCCGGCGCGGTAAAAAAGGCCAAATCCGTCTGAAAATGGCGACAGTCCACAGATGCACAAACACTTCATCACAGCTTCATGATTCTTGATGGCGCGCGCGCGGGTTTGCCGGTAATCTCCAGGCATCTACACGGAGCGTTCCATGCGAAGTCGATTGGTTGTGCACGTCAGCTTGCTCTTGGCAGCGTGCTCGCTCGCGGGGTGCGGAGCGCTGACGAACGTATCGGCGACTTCAAACGTTCCGTCTCAATATTCCCACGTCTGGGTGACCGTCCAAGACGTTAAGTTCAACTCCAGCGCGACGGCGGCACCCGGCGACAGCAGCTGGCTCGACTTTCCTCTCACCACCCCAGTGAGTGTCGATCTTGCAACCGTAACCAACGGCGGCCTCGCCGTGTTCGGCAGCTCACTGAAGATCCCGCAAGGCAACTACGCACAAATGCAGCTGCTGCTGACTGACAACGCAGCGCCGCTCGGAACGTCTGCCCAGGCGGCCGCCCTCACCTTCAACGATCAGGTCGAGTATCTGGATAGCGCCGGCACCTTGCTCACGGCGCCGCTCAATCTAGTGCATCCGGAGAACGGTATCATTTTGGCGGTCACCTTGAGCATTCCGAGCAACCTCAAGGCGGAGCTCGAAGCGCTGAATGCGGGCGGTTCGACGACGGCTGACGATGAGACGGATACAACGACCGGCATTGGCACCACCGGCACAACCGGCGTTGGCACGACCGGCGTTGGCATTGCCGAGCCCGCCACCACCACCTGCGCCACGACCACGACCAATACTGCGACTGCAACGCCGGTCACAACGACCACCAACGACTGTACCAACGGCGTCGCGAATACCGCTTTCGCCGTCGGCATCGATTTCGACGCCGAAAAGGATCTCGTACCCTTTATCTACAGCGGGCAGCCCGGTTTTCTCCTGAACCCGCACCTTGTGGCCTATGACTTGTCAACGGCTGGCACGATCCAGGGCACGCTCACTCTACCCGACACCACCACGACGACCGGCACAACAACGACGACGTTTGCAACCGCCAGCGGCGGTCCAGCCATCGAAGTAAGCGCCGAGACTTTGAGCGCTGACGGCACGCGCCATGTCGTAGTCAAGAGCACGCCGCTGCAATCCGATGGCACCTTTGTGCTTTATCCGCTGACGACCAATGCCACGAGTACCGACTCGACGACCACCACGACCTACGATCTCGTGATCCACGGCCCGAACATTCAAACCGTCGTGATACAGGGAGTTCCGCCGAGCGTCGCCGCTCCCGCCGCGGCCACCACCCTCACACTGACGGGCGTCACTTTGACCGCCGTTTCGGACTACCTCGTCAATGTGGCGACGGTGACCGGCTTCTCGAGTGCCGGGGCTCTGGTGCAGTTCTATCAGACCGTTCCGGCCGGCGGCGAAGTGCCGTATGTGGTCGCACAGCAGCCAATCGATCCATTCAACAATAATTTCGCCGGCGATGCCGGACTCGCCGAAGGTCCTATCGCCGTCGTGGCCTACAGCGGCGGCGTGACGGGAACACCCGTGAGCGAGCCACCCAGCGAAGGCTCCAGCACCTACCAGGTCGCAGCGATTGCACCGAATTTCAATGATGGCCCGCTGGGCACCAAAGTGACCGCGCCGGCCAGCGCCACGACTGTAGTGGTCGCCAAACTCGACTCTCTCACCGCGGCGACCGGATCGACGAGCGGTACGGTTGAGGTAAAGACCGAAGTCTCTGCCCCGGGCAAGTACACGAACGGCGAGCTCATCCTCAGCCAAAACGGCGCGATCGTTGCGGTTGCCGCGCTCGGCACCGTCCTCGATCAGAGCTCGGGCAGCGTCACGTTCAGCCATGTGCCAGGCGCTTCGTCGACTGAGGGCGCCAACAATGGCTCCTACGAGCTCTCCGCGTGGGTATGGAACGCCAGCAATCCTTCCGGCACTTTCACCCGCGAGTCGAGCCCGACGGGCGTCAGCCTGAGTAGCGGTACGACCTCCGCGTCGATCACCATCGACTGATTACGCGCTGAGTAGGCCCGCGAGCACGCGCCGGTAGCGAGCGGCGATGGCGTCGCGGCGGATGTGCCGTCCGCCGACTACCACCTTACGTCCGAACCGCCAAACACAATCAATCGCGCTCGCGCGCGCGGCAAAAACCCAGCTGTCAAGAAGCGCATCCGCGTGTCGGTTCAGGAGTGAATCGTGCGTCGTATCGAGACTGACAATGTCCGCATCGGCTCCCGCCACAAGTCCACGCCGATCAACCCCCAGGGCCTGTGCGCCACCTGCGAGCATCGTTTGCAGGAGGCGGCGGCCCGTCGAGTGCTCAAGATCGCTCGCGAGCACGTTGCGGCGACGATGGGCGAGGCGCTGCGTGTATTCGAGCGTACGCAGCTCCTCTGCCGCATCGATGAGCACATTCGAGTCTGTGCCGATCCCACAGGCACCACCCGCGCCGAGATACTCATGGGCGGGGAAGACGCCGTCGCCCAAGTTGGCCTCGGTAATCGGGCATAGACCTGCGACCGCCGCGCTCGCGGCCAGGCGGTGCGTCTCCTCGGCATTGACGTGCGTGGCATGCACCAGACACCAGCGCTCGTCAACCGGCTGATGATCGAGCAGCCATTCGACGGGACGCGCTCCGCACCAGGCCACGCAGTCATTCACCTCTTTCAGTTGTTCAGAGATGTGCAGATGCAGCGGCGCATCCGGCGCGAGCGACACAAGCGCAGTGAGCTCCTGCGGCGTGACGGCGCGCAGACTATGCGGTGCGACGCCCACGCGGGCAGCATCCAAAGCCTGCACCGCGCGACGACTCGCCTCGAGGAGACGTGCGAATCCGTCAAGATTGTTGATGAAGCGGCGCTGGCCGGGCCCGGGCGGCAGGCCACCGAAGTTACTGTGCGCGTAGAAGACGGGTAGCAAGGTGAGCCCAATGCCGGCGTCCTCGGCCGCCGCAGCAAGGCGCTCGGCGAGTTCACCCAGGTTGGCGTATGGTTCGCCGCTGCGATCGTGATGCAGGTAATGAAATTCACCGACCCGCGTGAAGCCCGCCTGCAGCATCTCGGCAAATGCAAAGGCGCTGATCGCCTCTATATCTTCCGGACCCAGACGCTCAACAAAGCGGTACATGAGGTTGCGCCAGGTCCAGAAACTATCGGCACCCGGCCCTGCGTTCTCTGTCAATCCGGCCATCGCGCGCTGGAAGGCGTGACTGTGCACATTGGGCAGTCCGGGCAGCGCCACGGCGTGCCGCTCTTCGTCGCCGGTGGCTTCGACGCCCACGTCGATGCGGGCAATGCGGCCGGCCTCGATGCCCAAACGCACTTTTTCCGCCCAACCGGTTTCGAGCAGCGCGGCGCCGAACCACAGGCTGACCATTCCCAACATCCCCTTCGAAGTCGATGCAAGCATAATAGCAAGCGGCTACGAGTACTTACGGGAGAGGCATCTGGAAAAGCTAAATGACTGGCTGCACGTCGTCACTCACGATGCTCCGCTGATCCTGAGCATGCCGCATGCGGGCGTCGAGATTCCGGCAGCGTTTGCGGACGGCCTGGTTTCGCCGTGGCTTGCCCGGCGCGATGCGGACTGGTGGATCGACAGGCTCTACGACTTTGGCGCAACGCTGGGCGCCACCATCGTCCGCACGTCGATCTCGCGCACGGTCATTGATGTGAACCGCGATCCTGACGGCGGGTCACTTTATCCCGGACAGGCGACCACGGAGCTTTGTCCGACGACGACCTTCGACGGCGATCCGCTCTATCATGCAGGGGCGGCGCCGAATTCAACCGCGATTGCGCAGCGCCGCGAGAGCTATCACGCGCCTTATCACGCAGCTCTCGCCCGCGAGATCAAGCGTCTGAGAGCCCTGCACGCAGCCATCGTCGTTTACGATTGCCACTCGATCCGTTCGCGTATTCCGCGCCTCTTTCAGGGCGATCTGCCTAACTTCAATCTTGGGACCTATGATGGCGCCAGCTGCTCGACGGCATTGACGGCCTCGGTGGAGCGCGTCTGCGACCGCACGGGGTTCTCGCGCATCACCAACGGACGCTTCAAAGGCGGCTATATCACGCGTCACTACGGACAACCCTCGCGGGGCGTCCACGCCCTGCAAATGGAGTTGGCGTGCCGGGGCTACATGTCCGAAAAGCCGGGCGCCGTGGAACCTGACTCCTGGCCACCGCATTATGATCCGCAGGGTGCGGCGGCCATGCGGCAGGCGCTCAACGAGATCCTCAATGCCTGTCTCGAGTTTGCTCGGGGCGAGTAATCGTTACCTGCTCTGTAGGGCGCCGGCCGAAATTAAAGAAACGCGGGCGCGTACGGATGCGCCCTGGATGAGGATGGCGAGGATCCGGGCTTGGCACGGTGCGGTGCATGATCACTCAGCAAGCGCGAACGCGAGCGAGAGAATCGCAAGGGGGGGTGTTATGAGTGTCGATCGCCGGGTCATGTGCCGCTGCTCGTGGCGCTGAAAGTCGCCGCAGAGCATCTCGAGGGCTGGCACCCGGTGCGCGATTTTCTAAGCCCGAGCCCGCAGTGGCGGCCGATCAAGATCACACGTGCCGACGACTCGACCTCTGAACGGGTGCATATTGGCCTCGCAGACCGCGTGTCACCGCACGCTTGAGGCTCCTTGCCACCGTCCACGATCACAAGAATTTCAGGCACCTCCCTGGCTTGCGGATATCCCCGGAAATTCCGCGGGGCTTCCCGCAGGCCGTGTGTCACGATCCGGTTAGCAAGGTTTCCGGACGGACCCTAGGTCTGACGCTTATCGATGTCCACGCTCGCAACGATTGTCATTACCCTACTCACAACGGCGCTGGTCGTTACGCTTGGCATTAACCTCGCTACCGCCGAAAAACGCCTGCTGTATCGCCCGCGACGTCTATACACAAGCAGTGACGCCGGCTTCCGACGTGCTCTAGGCGTGCTCTTGGGGCCGCCGCTCGTCGGTGGCAACGAAGTAACGACCCTTATCAACGGGGTTGAAATCTTCCCTGCGATGTTGGAAGCCATCCACGCTGCTAAGGTCAGTATCACTTTTGAAACCTTCGTGTTTCGTGATGAAATCGGCAAGCTCTTTTGCAAGGCGCTGACGAGTGCCGCGCGCCGCGGCGTGCGCGTACATGTGCTCCTCGACTGGCTGGGCTCGCGGTCAATGCCTGCCACGATGTTGAGCGCAATACAGGATGCGGGCGCCGACGTACAGCTCTACCACGCGCCCTCCTGGTTTCACCTCGGCCGTCTTAATAATCGCACGCACCGCAAGCTTATGATCGTCGATGGCAATATAGGCTTCACGGGCGGTGTAGGATTTGGGTCCGAATGGGCCGACAACCGCGAGCATCCCAAGGAGTGGCGGGAGTCTCACTACAAGGTGATTGGGCCCGTGGTCGCGCAGATGCAGGCTGTGTTCGTGGATAACTGGATCAAGGCCACCGGGCGCGTGCTGCACGGTTCCGAATACTTCCCGACTCATCTTCCCAGCCACTCCGATATGGATGCGCAGATGTTCGGCAGCTCTCCGGTCGGCGGCTCGGAGAGCATGCATCTCATGGTGCTGCTCGCTCTGACGGCCGCACACACTTCAATCGATATTGAAAACCCCTACTTCGTGCCCGATCGGCTGACGGTCGATGCTCTAATCGAGGCGCGCCGCCGCGGAGTGCGCGTGCGGATTGTCGTTCCAGGTCGTTATATCGACGCTCGCATCGGCCGCTGGGCTGCCCAAGGCCTGTACGGCGTGCTGCTGCAAGCAGGTATCGAGATCTACGAGTATCAGCCGACCATGATCCACTGCAAGGTCATGGTCATAGACGCGGAATGGACCTCCGTCGGGTCCGCCAACTTTGACGATCGCTCCTTTCGTCTGAACGATGAGGCGAATCTCAACGTTTTCAGCGCGCGCCTTGCGACTGAGCAGATCCGCCAGATCGACGTGGATATTGCGCAGTCAAAACGCATGGTCCTCAAGCGCTGGGCGCGTCGGCCCGCGTCACGCCGCCTCTACGAGAATCTCGCCCTGCTGCTGCGTTCGCAGTTGTGAATCGCCGTCTCTGACTCACCGTAAGTCGGCGCGCGCCCGAACGCCCTCCTGCGCCGTCCATTCCACGGCGGCCTCGCCGGCGCGAAAGATGCGGGCATCGGCGCCCGACAGCCGCACCTCGCCACCTTGCACGCGCAGCAAGCTCCCTTCGCGCAGGCCCACGACAGTCACCGCAGGCTGCAGGCTCAGGAACTCCGCAATCCGCTCGGCGCGCGTCTCGCCCTGGTGCCCCGGCGGGTGCACGTCGGTGTAATGCGCATTGATCTGGAACTCGACGAGCCCCAGGGCACGCAACGACCGCGGCTCAATGATGGGCATGTCGTTGGTCGTCGCGATCGTTGGGCAAGCGACGACGCTGCCAGCGCTCCAGCCGATGTACGGGACTCCGGCACGTACACGCTCGGCGATGATCTCCAGCAAGCCCGCCGCGTACAGCCGAGCAAGCAGATGAAAGGTATTGCCGCCGCCGATGACAATCGCCGCAGCTGCGCGCACGGCTTGCAGAGGATCGACGGCCTGATGCAGCGAACGCACGTTGTGCCCTAAATCGCCGAAGGCCGGTCGCACACGCTGCGCGTACGCATCGTATGCGCTTTCGGTCCCGGGGACCGCAGCATAAGGAATGAAAAGTGCCGTGACGCGCACGTCGCCCAAAAAAGCCTTGAGCTCCTCTCGCGCCCACTTCAGATACGTTCCGTCGGGGGCGCGGGAGTTGCTGAGGAGGAGCAGGTGGCGGGTTGTCGTGGACACTCGATCTACTGGTAGGAATTGCGGTTGGTGTAACCGAGCGTGTCGACAACAATGCATGCAGACGCAGAATGCTCGCTGGCACAGATACTCGTATTCAACGGCGCAAATTCCCAAGCGCACCCGTCAGGCATACTGCGCCTCGCCATTTCCAAATGACCAATTCTCCCTTTTCACTTCTACAAGATTGATGAAGACATCCTCCCGCCGCAGACCGACCCGTTCATGCAGACCGTCGGCGACGCTCTTGTAGAAGGCTTGCTTTAGTTCCAGGGTGCGGCCTTCATTGAGCGTCACCTGAATCAAGATCGCATCGGCGCTGCGCTGAATGCCGAGATATTCCGAGTTGATTACAAGATCGCCGGCCGAATGCTCCGTGATAATCTGAAAGCGGTCGTTGTTGGGCACCTTGAGGGCGGAGAGCATCGCCGAATAAACTACTTCGCCAACCGCCGCACGGTAGGCGGGCGACTTTCCTGCGGGCAAATCAATCCGGGCAAGCGGCATCAGTCGATCCCTGTATTGGAAATTGCGTGTAGCGGCGAGTGTAATACAAAGTGCCCGGAGCAAGTCCCATCTCGCCACGTCCAGTACGCAGGACCAATACTCACTCGAAGGGCATTGCAAGGGCGCGCGGCGGCCGATGCGAGCGCTGCGTTAGAACGACGGGCCACGGGTAAACATTGACTATGACTGCAGCGCAGCCCGCGCCCGGCGTCGTGAGCGCCCAATTAGGATCAAGCGTCGTCGGCGCCAAATATAGCCCAATCTAAACGTCTATTATTCTTATTAATCAATAACATATATGGCTATACTAAAGTTGTTTATTTAGCGGTTTCACGACTGACTTCGAGTCACGCACCACCGCCGCCGTCACAAGCACAGATTTGGAGTTCGCTTACGACACTTCTAACGCCGCCAACCTTTTTGCTAAGCCGTCGAGCGATTCGCAGATCCCAATCGTCAAGAACCACGCCCTCAAGATGAACAACGCCATTCGTTACTGTAACGGTGACATGAGCGTCGTAAAAAAACGGGTCGGAATGCAGGCCACGGGTGCTGGAGTTTTCTTTGCCGTAACGACGATCGTGTTGACGGCACTCCTCGCAGGCGCCGCGCCATCGCCCGCGCTAACCGAAGTCCCCCAAAAAGGCCACGCTGCGAGCAGCGCGATGCGCAATGCTCTGAGCGACGCGGGAAAGCTCCTGGAGCGAAACACCTTGCACCTGCCAGCAGGCCTTTAAATAAGAACGGATGCTATTCTAACCGTACCAGGATGAGCATGATTTACACGGGCAGGGATCGGCGCAAGTTATGGCTACGGATTCGCTGGCCGCGAGCAAGATCGCAGCACTGTAGAGCGACTGAGCGGCCAGGTGCCTAGCCCCCCATTACTTGAGCATCCGCGCGGAAGTCCCGCGCATAGCTTGCGAATGGTTACCTGCAACGCGTAATGCGCCACAAATGCGCACCGATGAGGCTATTCTGGCGAGCAATCGCAGGTGCGTCATAGCAATCGGGGATGCAATGTCTCTGCCGAACTGTCCAAATTGCGGCGCGGCGCTGACCGGGCCGTACTGTGCGGCGTGTGGCCAACACGCCCACGACAGCGCCCGTACTGTCGGCGTGCTATTTCACGACGCATTACACGTGCTCACCCATGCAGACAACCGATTTTGGCGGACGCTGTATACGTTACTGCTACGGCCCGGGCGGTTGACGCAGGAATATTTTGCCGAGCGGCGCGCCCGCTATCTGCCTCCAGTGCGGGTATACCTGATCCTGAGTTTGCTATTCTTCGCGCTCGTGCCTTTCGGCCCGCATAGCGCTAGCAAAACTGCGCCCGTGGCCTCAAATGAGGCCGCAAGCTCAGTAGAAGGTAAATCCGCGCGCGCGTTAGACAAGGCCGCCGCATTCAACGTCGAGTTCTCTGACTGTGACAGGATCGAGTCGTCCTTCAAGTGGCTCGAGAGCTCGTTGCGGCAGGCCTGCAGGCGCAACGTGGGCTCGGGTGGCGCGCCGGTGCAGGCCGCTTTCATCGCCAATGTCCCGAAAATGATGTTCGCTTTTTTGCCGATGATTGCGCTCGTCATGCTGCTGCTGTACTGGCGGCCGCGGCGTCTTTACGTGGAGCACGTGGTATTTTTTCTGCATACACACGCGGCGATGTTCTTGATTCTCCTGCTCCTGCGTCCGCTGGACTGGGTAGTCACCGCGCTGCCGGCGCTTAACGGTGCCGGCGAATTTCTCAAGCTGGGCGCACGTGTCTTTGCGGCCTGGTACGTATTTCGGGCCATGCGCGTTTACTACGGGCAGCGCCGCTGGCTCACGTTCGCGAAGTTCGTTGTCGTGGGCGTCACGTACACCATATTTCTCGCGCTTACTCTGGCGGCGACACTCGTCATCAGCGCGCTGACGGCCTAACAAAGGGACCTGCCGCCAGCCGTCCAAGTATCTGCCATCCTTGCGGGGTCAAGCGATCCCAAAAATCCTTACCATAAGCGGCGTGTCAACAATCACGTGCGGCGCAACAGCGTGGTAGCTGAGCGCGTGTACCCAGGCGTTGCCGGTGCGCAGGGTGAGCACGCTCTTGAACATTCCGGGCCCGAAATACTGCAGCAGCACAAAAATTAGCGAGAGTGCAATGTTTCGCGGCGAATTAAACACCGACCACCCTTCTACGACATGCATGCCTGCGTAGGTGAGGCCGCCGAGCAGTACAGTACTGATCGCCGACCCTGTCAGTGTGAGGTATCGTGGCAACAGGATCGCGTAGATCAGAACCATCGTCGGCAGCACCGTCCCGATGAAATAAACGAAAAACGTTAACGGCGCTCCTATAAGTACCTGATGCCGACTCAAGCGAAAAACGTTTTTGTCGAATACTGAAAGTTCAAAGAGTGCTTCAACGATCAGTACGGTCAAGATCACAAGTGCGTCGTTACCGCGATTGCTGGAGCGAAGATTGAGCTGCGTATTCGTGTAACGCCGCCGGAAATACCAGTAGGGTATAACCGCAAAAACCAAACAATTGTAGAAGGCCCATATCCACACTTCGTCGGGCTTCGGCGTCACACTGCATCCGAAGACAGAACCGGCGATATGGAAGCTAAACGGCCGATAGCCAAGTGCGGAACCTGCAATCCAGCCGCCCACCTGACCGAGAGCCGCGTAGCCGAGAACGAACGTCATTTCGCGCATGGCAATTCGACGTTCGGGCGCGCGCGCCGCCATGTCGGGAATAATGCGCTTGCGCGTGAGCAACCAGACCATCCCCACGAGTCCGAAGATCTCCACCAAGGTGATGGTCGGCGCTGCTATTTGCAGCGCGAATGGCAGCCTTGCTACCGCAGGTCTGTCGAACGGTAACGATCCGTCCGCGAGCCATAACACCACCACGTAGCCAACAATCCACAAGACCAGCGCGCTTTGGACACCGCGATGCGAGCCGATTGCTCGTAGCGCCGAACCGGGCGCGGCTGCCGCCTCAGCGTCCTCCTGTGGTGATTGAAGACTCATGACACTCTCTCGCCAATCTGCAAGTACAAAAAGCCTCGGTGCCGCGCCGCCGGCACGCGACACCCCGCAATGTTTCGTGACAGCTTCAAATTACAGTCCGCCTCAATGGCATGCTTTCCACCGCTTTGAGCTCTGGGCCAGGGAATCCGGTGATCGTGCACCAATGCTGTATGCCCCTGACGTGTTGATGACGCGCCGCGACAAGCGTCGCCGGCATCAGCGAACTGGCGAGGTGGAATCGATTGGGGCGCAGTTGGTGCGGCCCTGCATCACGCAATCTTGCAGACGCGATGAGTCACTAAGTATGTGTTCCAGGAGCAGTCCGCCCAGGACGAGCATTAGGACAAGGATCAGGGCCACCACAGCGGCCCGGCGCGAAGTGCCATTCTGCGGATCTTGCGGTTCTCGCGTGCTCATCGACTCAGATTGATTCCTTATCCACCTGGTGGCTATGCCATGCTATCAGCTCATTCGGAGTGAATACGATGGTCAGGTACACATCCGTCGGCGCATGTGCCGCTCTTCTGGCGCTCGTGGGACCCTGGGGCACTGCGACGGCTGACGAGGTTGCCGGTCATCTGACGGTCATACGCGCTGCGCGGTTAGTCAATGTCACGACCGGCCGAATAATGGCGCCCGCGCAAATCCTGGTCGAGGATGAACGCATCAAGGCCGTCGGCTCGTCGGTCGAGCATCCTGGCGAGGCGCGGGTTATTGATCTGGGTGACGTTACGCTGTTGCCCGGGCTCATTGATGCCCATGTGCACCTATTCCTGCACCCGGGATCGGAAAGCCTGCAGACTGTGGAAGAATCGGTCCCGCAACGCACGATTCTTGCGATGCTCGCCGCGCGCGACGACCTCCTCGCGGGCTTCACGGCCGAACGGGATATGGGCACGGAAGGCGCAGGATCGGCGGATACGGCGGTGCGCGATGCCATCAACAAGGGTCTCATCATCGGGCCGCGTCTTCGGATCAGCGGCAACGCCATCGACATTCTAGGCGGCCACGAGGACGCCAATCACTTCAACCCCGCACAACACGTCCTATCTAATGCGACGTATGCCAACGACGTCGACGAACTTGTAGCGGCCATCCGGCAGCAGCACAAGGAGGGTTCAGATTTCGTAAAAATATATGAGACTGGTCCCGACCGAATGCGGGACGGCGTGCTCCGCACGCCTTATCAGTACACAGCTGCACAATTAAGAGCCGCGGTCGACGAGGCAGCTCGCCTCGGGACCACCGTGGGTGTCCACGCGACGGGCGAGCCCGGCACGCTTTACGCTGCGCAAGCCGGTGTGGCCTCCATCGATCACGCCTCTCAGCTCAGCATCGAAACCATGACGCTCATGAAGCAGAAGCACATCCCGGCCGTACCGACGTTTGCAGTTTTCGAATACTTCGCGAACCACGGAGACGCCGCCGACATGCAGCGCGAAAGCGCCTTCCTCGACTACAAGGTATTGGAGTTCAAGAAGCAGATCGCCGCGGGCATTCCCTTCGCGGTAGGCTCGGACGTAGGTCCTTTCCCGCATGGCACCCAGGCGCGCGAGCTTGAGCTATTGGTCAAATACGGCATGACGCCCTTGGCCGTGCTGCAAGCGGACATGCTCAATGGTGCACAGCTACTCGGTTGGCAGGGTCAGATCGGCGAACTCAAGGCTGGTTATTACGCCGATATCGTCGCCGTTCCCGGCAATCCTCTCGAGGACATTCGTGCGCTCGAGCACGTCCTGTTTGTGATGAAGGGCGGCGTGATCGAGAAAATGTCGCCGGCCGATCGGTAGCCGGCAGCCTGCGACCGCCGTCCGCGCGCCGCTATAAGCGTTGCCCGCGCCCTTTACCCGCGAATGGCCCGTCCGTCGTTCGTGCGACACGCCTGCGAGGCGTGGTCAGTTGCGTGCGGCCACAATATCGTCGAGCCGCGCGGGCCCGGTCCCATCGCGCTCGAGGTGCGGGTAACGCAGGCCCTCGTGATAATCGAGGTTTGTGACCATGAATCGATCCCCAATCTTAATGATGAGCTCGATGGGCAGTTTCGTCCCTTTGGCCGCAGCGATAGCCGCCTTCAGAGCATCGGCGCTGTACGCGGTGCCGTTGACCGCGAGGATTTGCGCGCCCTCTATAAGCTGCGCCTTAAAGGCGGGGCTGTTCCAGATGGCCAGCAATACCGAGCCGTCTTTGTCGTCGATTTCCACCCCTATCGAGAAGAGCAGGCTTAGCCGTTTGCGCTTAGCGTCTCGCGCCTTCTGAAAATCGCTTGGCGAATCCGTGTATGTCAGTTTGTAGCCGCCGCGATGCAGACCGTCGAGAGGCGCGGGCTTGTCGATCGAATCGAGACGCTGCCGCAAGAACGCGGTCCAGTCGTATGACTCAACCGAGTTCAGCGTATTTACGACATCGTTAAAGGTATAAGTGACGACCGTGAAGCTGCCGTCGTTGATTCCGAAGAACGCCCGTGCGAAGTCGTCCAGCGAGCGCTTGCCTTGCGATCGCTCGCGGATCAGTGTGTCGGCATCGAGCCAGATGAGAGCGCCCTCGGCGTAATAGTCCTCGAAGCGTTGCCAATCGCGCCAGGGCATCGGACGGCGAGGATTGATGATCGGGTCGTTGGTCGTATCCTGAAGCGCGCGCCACTGCCGGCCGGTCTGAGTCTCGTAAAAGGCGGCCGTTAGCGCCAGCTGATCGAGGGCTTCCTGCTTATTCCACAGTCCCGAGCGCGCAGCCAGCACTTGCCCCCAATATTGCGTCTGCCCTTCATAGACCCACAGCAGGCTATCCTGCATCGGCACGTTGTAGTTGCCGGTCCAAAGATCGGCCGGACGCCGGAACTTGCCGTTCCAGGAATGAGTGAATTCGTGCGGCAGCAGATCGCGGCTGTACGCCGTCTTGTCCCATTCAGTGAAGGATGTCGGATCGGTGCCATCCTCGCTCGACTGATGGTGTTCAAGACCATTTTGCTCAACCTGATCACTCAACGAATATAGGAAGTCATAGTGTGCGTAGTGGTGAGCACCGAAGAGCTTATACGCCTGCTGCACGAGCGAACGGTAGGCTTGCAGCTGTTCGGGTTTCACCGCGAGCAGCTCCGGCCGATCTGCGAACAGATCCAGATGCACCGGCGCAGCTGCGCTCGTGTCCAGGTCAAGCCGCGACGCATATCTTCCCGCGTACAGGGGACTGTCGATGAGCGTCTCGAGGCTGACTTGCTTGAAGACCGTCCGCGCTGCGGTTGCTGACATCGGCTCCAGCGCAGACGCGAACTGCCAGTCGGCCGGAAGCACAATGCTCGCCTCAACGGGAATCTGCCGGGCAAAATATCCGGCGGGGTAAAGCACGACGTTATTCCACTCGAGGATCAATAGGTCCCGACTGAGCTCCAGATGTCCAACTTTCGGGCTCGTCGGAGACAGGTAGTCGAAATCGACATCGATCGATTTGATTGGAGATGACGTATGCACGTGAAACGCGTAAACGTCGACCGGGTCGCGCGCCCATGCGACCGGCACGCCATTTGCGCTGATCCTGAGTCCTGCAAACCTGTCGATCGGACCCTGGGGCGCATGATTACCGGGAAGCCACTGTGGATAAAGCAGGACGGTCTTGCCGTCAACGCCGCTCAGGCTCTCATGAATATGGACTACTCGACGTTCAAGATCGGACACGTCCACCGAAAGCCGCATCTCGCCCGGATATGGACGATCCTTGGGCGGCGCAATCGCGCTCACAGGCGCAACGCCAGTCGGGCCTGCGCTCGCCGCAAGCGCCAATGGGAACACCACGCTGCATACGGTCATCGCCAGGACAGCCAGCTTCATATGATGAAATTCCTTTTCGGTACGATTTAAAACAATTGAGATCGGTGTGCCGACCGCGTGTCATCGAAAGGCTTCGTAGTTTGTTCTGGCCATTTCGCGGTGGCGCCGTCCACATGCGCGTCGTAACGGCAACTATACCTTGCCGGAGCCTGCACGCGACAGGCCTGCCGCTTTAACCGGCCACGCCAACAGCACAACAGCCTATGATCCGCGAACGTGGGCCGCAAGCGCACTGCAGCCCACGTCTAAACACTGACCGCGCGCCGCACTGCTTCGCACAATCCCGCAGTCCAGCGGCCGCTGCTCAGGCGCTGGCGTTGGCGCGACTTACCGGACCGCGTCGGCAGTTGGAGGACCTGACGCCGCGCAAGTTCGACGTTTTGTGCATGTTGGTATCGCCTGCCGCCGTGCGGGAAATCGCACAGCGGCTGCATCTCTAAGCGTCAAGACCGTTCAGAATCTGCACTACCAGATCAAGAGCAAGCTCGGTGTCGACAGTGACATCGAACTCACCCGATTGGCGTTGTCCTGGGGCCTGGATCTGGAGCCGGTCCGCAATACTGGGAACTGAAGTCAGCTTTGCGCGCGAATCGTGGCACCGAGTTCGCCTGGGCCGACTTCTTCCACTACGACTGGCGTTCCGGGCTATGATTCAACTTCGGGAGGAAGCGTTATCACTCGCTAAGGCTATTCTCCTGCAATAGGAACGACGTGGAGTTTGCGGAGCTCCCAATGAAATTCGAAACGGTGGTCGCTGGCGGTTGCCGCTCCTACATCATCGGCTGCGAGGAAACCTGCGCCGCCGCACTGATCGACCCGGATCTTAGTCAAATCGACCGCTACCTGGCGTTAGCCGCAAAAGATGGTCTGCGCATCCGCTATCTCGTCGATACCCATACCCACGCGGATCACTTCTCGGCGACACAGCAGCTGGCCCGCCAGCTCGGCGTGCCGGTGGTCATGCATGATGCGAGCCCGGCGCCATTCGTGGACCTGCGCCTGCGGGGCGGTGAACTGCTGATCGTCGGGCGCTTGAGGCTAAGGGCCATCCATACGCCCGGCCACACACGCGATTCCATGTGTCTGTGTGTTGAAGATCGGGTGTTTACCGGCGACACATTGCTGATCGGAGGAACAGGCCGCACCGACCTGCCAAGCGGTGACGCAGGAGCGCTTTACGATAGCTTGTTCGAAGGCGTGCTGACTCTCGATCCGACAACGAAGGTATTCCCAGCACACGAATACAAGGGGCGCTCCCACTCGACCATCGGCCAGGAGCTCACCGACAATCCGCGGCTACAAAAACGCGACCGTGGTGCCTTCATCGAGATGATGCAGAACCTCAATCTGACGATGCCGACGCATGTCACAGAGGCACTGCGCACGAACATGAGCGGCGGGAAGACGGTGGCCCAGATGCTTTCCGAAGCCGCAGCGGCGGTACCCTTCATGTCCCTTGTAGAACTAAAGGCCTGCCTCGAGCCGCGCAAGGATGGGCTGATCGTACTCGACGTTCGTGAACGCGACGCTTTTGAAGAAGGACATATCCCAGGCGCGCAGCTTCTGCCGCGCGGGCAGCTCGAGTTACGCGTAAATGACGAGTTGGCGGACCCAACGCGAAGAATTCTTGTCTACTGCGAGTTCGGCCGTGTATCGACGCTGGCGACGGCAACATTGCGTCAGATGGGATTTCGCGGTGCCGTGGCGCTGGACGGCGGCATGAAGGCTTGGCGCGACGCAGGCTACGCGGTAAGGGAGGGTAAAGAACCTTGATGAGCGCTGCCTCGTTGCCGGCCGCAATGTTTGAGCCTTTTCATCCGTTTTTGGCTCCGCCGGGTATATTGCGGCAATGACTGGCAACCGCTGGAAGTATCTTGCTGGTACGTACTTGGTTTTCTATGTCGCGATCATCGCTCTGGAAGGATACGGCTTCGAACGCGGTCCAATGTCACCTATTGATCGGATCCTCACTGCCCCAATTTTATGGGGCTTCGCAGCTTACGGAGCGCAGCGCGGTGGTGTCGCCGGCCGGATTTACGGCATCGATCGCTCGCAGTACCCAGTCAGGTTTTGGACCTTGATCATTTTCGAGCTTCTGTTTGGGGTATTTCTGTTTTGCTGGGGCTTACGAGATGTGCTGCGGTGAATAGACCCATTCATTTCCTGCAAGCGCTCGGCGTCAGTTTGCCCCGCAGGACCTCCTCCGCATTTCGTACGAGTACCTTTGAGTGCCGCTGGCGTGCCTTGCCTGGTTTCAAGCTCAGCCCGCAGCTTGCTTTCCGAGCTGTGAACGAATTCCTTGTCGAGCGGCGCCCGGCGACTGTCGCGCCCGGCGCGTACGAATATGCCTGAAACGATGATGCCCGCCGACAAAACCCCCACCCACGTCCTGCACAAATCGCTCGGTCTACGCGACCTCGTGCCGATGCAGATACTGATCGTAATCGGTACGACCTGGCCCGGCACAGCCGCTCATCAGGCCGGCACTCAGGTCAGTTTTTGGTTGATCGGCGCCGCATTGCTATTCCTGCCCGTCGCAGCAGTTGTCCATTATTGTGTCCAGATATGGCCGTATGAAGGTGGCGTCTATCAATGGACCAAACACGCTTTCGGGCCTTTCGCGGGTTTCCTGAGCGCCTGGAATCTCGGAGCCTGGGTTGTGATCCTCGTGTCGAGCACCGGTCTTCAGACCGCGAGCGGTCTCAGTTTTGCGCTGGGACCCAGCGCCGCATGGATGGCAGAAAGTCATGCCGTCATATTGGGCCTCAACGTGGGTCTGTTCACCGGAATATTCCTGGTGAATGTCCGCGGTCTGCACATGGGACGGTGGATCTCGCATGTCGGAACCGCTACCACCCTCCTCGTCGCCGCTCTGCTGAGCGTGCTCCTATTCGTTCACCCTCACGCCAGTCTGCTGCACCCGCATGTCGCGCCGCAACCATCGTTCTTGCTGCAGTCCCCGGTACTGACCCTCGTCAGCCTCAACCTTTTTACCAAGATCGCATTCAACGGTTTCACGGGCTTGGAACAAGTGGCGGTATTTGCGGGCGAAACTCGCAACGCAGCACGATCAATACTCCGCTCGGCGTGGATCGCCGCGCCGCTGATTGCTTTGATCTACATTTTGATGACCGGCTCCATTCTCATGTACACGCGAGCCGACCGCGTCGATCTTGTCAATCCTGTTGCGCAGGCCGTCGCGGCCGCATTCGGAGACGGCTACTCGCGAGGCAACTCCACCGACTGGGGGCTGATCCTTGGACGCGCATCGATCCTCGCCTTTACATTCTCCCTCGTCGCCCAAACGGTCGTGTACATCGCCGAAACGAGTCGCCTACCGATGGTCGCCGCATGGGACCACCTCCTTCCGACGTGGTTCACGCGTCTGCACCCACGCTACGGCACGCCGACTCGTTCCCTGGCTGTCATCGTGGCGATGGTCGTCGCTTGCAGCTTCCTCGCGTCGTTTGGTGCCGGAGCCAGCGAGGCGTTTCAGCTGCTCGTCACCAGCGCCTTCATCTGCTACGGCATCAATTATTTGTTGATGTTTTCGGTCCCGCTCCTGGTCGGCACGCGCTTCAGCCTGCGCCGGGACCTTAGGCCGTCATGGCTCCTTCGTGCCGCCTGCGTCTGCGGCGCTTTGGTAACCATGCTCTCGATCATCTTCAATCTGGTCCCCATCGTGGATGTCGCAAGCCCGTGGTTATTTGGACTCAAAGTCGGCATCGCTGCACTGAGCATCAATTTGCTCGGAGCCGCCATCTATTGGCGAGGCTCGAGCACCGCGCCATTTGCCCGAAGTCGACCGATCATCAGCGTTCATCAGCGTGATTGAAGGTTTCGTAGAGCAAGTGCTGCCGGAACAGATCCGGGGCTGGGCATTCGATCGCGACCATCCAAATTCTCACTTAGTGATCGACATCTATTGCGGCGTTCAGCTACTGGGTTCGACCAACGCCGACATCTTTCGATCAGATCTCGCCGACGGGCGAATCGGAGCAGGCGATCATGCATTCCAGTTCCACTTTCCGAGGAAGCTCGATCAGCAGCAATCGGCAGCTGTCGTGGTACGCGTTCGCAGCGAGCTTGATCCCGCCGGCGTGCGGGAGCTGCCTCGGTACGTGCAGAACGCGCGTGCCAACCCGCAGCAACTCGCGCCGGGCGTCGCAGCGAGCGCTTATCAAGGCGATACGCAGTATCCGGTGTTCGTGCTTGGCGCGCCGCGCTCGGGGACGAGCGCGGTTGCTCTGGCTCCGCAGCGCCGTTTACCTGCTACGGACCAATGCCACGAGCAGCGCCCGCCATAGCCGGCAGGCCCCTCGACCCGAGGGCCCTGCAGTCGTTTGCGGCTTCCGTCAGGTTTGAGATGCCGCCATTTTCAGGAAGCGCGTCTTAACTCGCCGCTCGCGCGCCGCGGCAATTTCACCTTCTCGATCCAGAAGTCGTTAATTCTCTTCACCAGGTCATCGAAGTCGTCCAGATCGACGGGTTTGGTGAAATAGCAGTTTGCATGCAATTTATAGCTTGTCGTGATGTCGACTTCCGCATCGGATGTACTCAGGACAACGATTGGAATTGTTTTTAGCGTGCTGTCCTTCTTGACCAGCGCCAATACCTCGCGACCGTCTAATTTCGGAAGGTTTAAGTCGAGAAGGACAAGGTCTGGCCGCGGGGCATCGATATGTCTGCCTCGGCGGCGCAGAAAGTCCATCGCCTCCACTCCATCAACGGCCACGTGCAATTTCACATTTGCATTGGCGTCATGGAAGGCTTCTTGCGTCAGTCGCACATCGCCTGGGCTGTCTTCCACTAACAGAACTTGCGCCGGACTGAGTATTTGTGATTTAGCCGTGACAAGGCACTCCTTAGCGTTACGCACGGAAGGAAAGCACATGTTGCCGCGGCGGTCTGTGCTCGAAGCCACATGCGCAGCTTGTAAATCGAAGCGGCCGTGTGGCTTGTGCGCGTCCAAAGCTGCGATTTCACGCATCCAATGCTGCTAGTCCACAGCAACTTGCGCCTGCGGGAAATTGCCGGCGCTGCGGTACATCATCGCTCTTTCCGCCCATATATAGGCGCGCCGGTGCGCCGCCAAATAGACGTCGAAGTCGAAGCGGCTGGGTCCTTTCTTGATGCGCAAGGTGACGGCTCGTTGTTGATTTTCAGGCACCGTCGGCCCGGCTCATGCACCCTGGCAGCGTTCCGATTTGGAATCCGTGCGACTGGCGCTAGTAACGAAGCCGTAGCCCTGATATGTCGCAGTCCAAAACTACTAAGTGCAAGCTTAAGCTTAACGCACGCCGACCCCGTCACTGGCTATGTACGATAGCGCACAGAGAAGACGATGAGCGATTTATAGTCTTGTCTTTGCAAGTTGGTGCTCACGCTTGGATTCGCTCAATGACCGGTCTGCCTGATCAACTTTGCAATCGCCTCCTGGATAAACTGTCGCAAAACGACCGCAATCGCCTCTGCCCGCACTTCAAATTGGTAGAGATGCCGCTGGGCAAGGTGCTATACGAGGCCGGCGACGTTCTGCGCCATGTTTATTTTCCGTTTGACTGCATCGTATCGCTCCTTTATGTCATGGAAAATGGATCATCGGCAGAGATCTCGGTCGTAGGTAGTGAGGGCATGATTGGAATCGCCCTGTTCATGGGCGGCGATTCCACTCCAAGTCGGGCACTCGTGCAAAGTGCTGGGCTCGCCTACCAGTTGCCTGGACAAATTCTCAAAGATGAATTCAAGCGTAATGGTGCGATGCAGGTTTTACTGCTGCGCTACACACAGGCACTGATCACGCAGATGAGCCAGACTGCCGTCTGCAATCGGCATCACTCGGTAGATCAGCAGTTATGCCGATGGCTCTTGCTTTCACTTGACCGATTGCCTACCAACAAATTGTCTATGACTCAAGAACTCATCGCCGACATGCTGGGTGTTCGACGCGAGGGCGTCAATGAAGCCGCCGGCAAGCTGCAAAAACTTGGCGTAATTCGATACTCGCGCGGGCAAATGACAGTGCTGGACCGACCCAAGCTCGAAAAACTCAGCTGCGAGTGCTATGCCGTCGTCAAGAAGGAGACCGATCGCCTTCGGGTCGTCCCAAGCTTCGGCACACGGTAAGCAGGCGCGCGCAGACTGCTCCGTCTGGCACGGCCAGGCTTAGAATCTAGTGGGACGGGTGGGGATCGAAATCTCCCTACAAGTAAATGAAGCAGCGAGACTTCCTGAATTGGGCTTCGGCAAGTTGCCCCAATTCTGTCTCCAAACCAAATGCACTCCCCTTTTCAGGCGGCAAACCCGCTTAGAGTTCTTTGTGGCACACGTTAAATAATTGAGCTACAATGTAGCACAGCTAACTTGAAAGGGTGCCCCATGGCTCAAAGCGCCGTAGTTCGAGCCCGAATCGATGAACGAACAAAGAACGAGGCCGCCGCGGTGCTCGCCGCGATGGGACTGACCGTGTCTGATGCGTTCCGGCTTCTGATGGTCCGCGTCGCTAGAGAGAAGGCGCTGCCATTCGAGCCGTTGACGCCGAATGCCACGACGATCCGCGCAATGAAAGAGGCGAGGAAGGGGAAACTCAAGGGATTCGACCGGGTCGAAGACTTGATGGCCGACCTGAATGCGAAGGATTGAGCGGACGAAAGCGTTCAAGCGCGACTACCAGCGAGTGATCGCAACGCCCAAACACCGCGACCTCGATAACCTGCTTCCCGCCATCCTAACGCTTCTCGCGACCGATACTGAGCTCCCCACAAAGTACGTCGATCATCCGTTGCGCGGAGAATGGAAGGACTATCGCGATTGCCATGTAAAACCTGACCTTGTGCTGATCTATCGGAAGACCGGTGATCAACTTCAGCTTGTGCGCCTGGGCTCGCACAGCGCTCTGGGATTCTAGA
>Ga0302324_100001724_pt1 | contig 52423 bp, 47 predicted proteins | sample Palsa_T0_1_FD_201949 | JGI IMG/M metagenome (GOLD analysis project Ga0302324, IMG submission 201949) | Peat permafrost microbial communities from Stordalen Mire near Abisko, Sweden - Palsa_T0_1 | ecosystem: Environmental > Terrestrial > Soil > Palsa > Peat permafrost | place: Sweden: Abisko...
CTGTCTGACTTCTTCCTCGAGAGCGGATTTCAGAACCAGTACATGGGCTTCAGCGAGTGGAATCAGCACACGCTCGAAGACTTGAAGAACGCTCTGCAGCGAGCCATTGAGCAGGGCGAGATGTTCGATCCCGATCAAGCCCAGCGCATCCAGCAGGCGCTCGAAAACATGTCGCCGGAGCAGATGGACGATCTGATGAACCGCCTGGTCCAGAAGCTGGTGGACGATGGCTATATCAACACCGATCAGCCGCAAGCGAGCGAAAGCGGCCCCGGCGGAACGGGCAACGCCGATCGTCAAGTGGACGTTAAGATTACGGACAAATCCATTGACTTCCTCGGCTTCAAGACGCTCAAGGATCTGCTCGGATCGCTCGGGAAATCCAGCTTTGGCGCGCATGACACGCGCGATCTGGCGACCGGCGTCGAGACCAGCGGCGCGGCAAAAGCTTACGAATTCGGCGACACGCTGAACCTGGATATCAGCCAGACGCTGTTCTCGGCGATTCAGCGCGAGGGCCTGAAGGTTCCGGTCAATCTCGAATATTCTGACCTGCACGTGCACCAGTCCGAATATCAAAGCTCTTGCGCCACGGTGCTGATGCTGGATTGCAGCCACAGCATGATCCTGTATGGCGAGGATCGCTTCACGCCGGCCAAAAAAGTTGCGCTCGCGCTGGCGCACTTGATCCGCACGCAATATCCGGGCGACAGCCTGCGCGTTGTTCTTTTTCACGATTCCGCCGAGGAATTGCGAATTTCCGAGCTGGCCCGCGTGCAAGTGGGTCCCTACTACACCAACACGCGCGACGGCCTCATCCTGGCGCAGCGGCTGCTCAACCAGGAAAAGAAGGACATGAAGCAGATCATCATGATCACCGACGGCAAACCGTCGGCGCTGACGCTGGAAGACGGGCGCATGTACCGCAACGCCTTCGGCCTGGATCCGCTGGTGATCAGCAAAACGCTCGAAGAGGTGGGCCGCTGCAAGAAGCAGGGCATCCTGATCAACACCTTCATGCTCGCGAGCGATTTCGGCCTGGTGAACTTCGTGCAGAAAGTCACCGAGCTGTGCCGCGGCAAGGCGTACTTCACGACGCCGTATAATCTGGGGCAATATTTGCTCATGGATTATATGAACCGCAAGACGCGGACCATTCACTAGCCACAACCGCTTGCTCACGCGCGCGGCTGGGTAGCGCGTTGCTCGGCCGCGATTGTCCCCGGCTATTCTGTCGTTTTACAAAGACTATAGCGTTTTTGAATGACACTGCCGGAAGAGATCCCGGGCATGATGGCCACCCTGGCCTGCTATGAGGGCTTGTTTGGCCCCTACCATCCCCAAACGCTGGCCCTGACCACTTCCCTGGCGATCGCCCTCTGCACTTCAGGTAATTCGGCGGAAGGCAGGCGATTGCTCGAACGAGCGATCGGAGATCTCACGAAACATCACGGCAGGCATCATCCGGTTCTGATTCGTGCTCTGGAGGCCTGGTTCGCGGTCTCAGGACCGGAGAGCGACGTGCCCACAAATCCATCCCGCTCCTCCGCGCTTATTTCTTGAGCAGTTCGGGGAAATGCTCTTTCGTCTTTTCGACTTTTGGCTCCGCCACGCTCGCCACGTACGGGTTGTGCGGATTTCGGCTGCAGTAATTCTGGTGATATTCTTCCCCAGGATAGAAAGCCGTCAGTGGAGTGACTTCAGTCACGATCGGTGAGCGGAAAACTTTGGCCTGGTCCACTTGTTGGATGTAAGCTTCAGCGATCCGCTTCTGCTCGGCGTCGGAATAAAAAATCGCCGATCGATACTGGGTTCCGTGGTCGTGTCCCTGCCGATTGAGCTGCGTGGGGTCGTGCGCTACGCTGAAGAAGATCTTCAGCAGTTGCCCGTAGGAAATCTTGGTGGGATCGTAGGTGATCTGGATCGCCTCGGCGTGCCCGGTTCTGCCGCCGCACACGGCTTCATAGTTGGCCGTCGCGCGCTCGCCGCCGGAGTATCCGGAAACCACTTTTTCCACTCCCTCAATCTGCACGAAAACGGCCTCGGTACACCAGAAACAGCCTCCGGCCAGCACCGCGGTCTGTTTCGTGCCGGAAGCGCCGGGCGCATCAATTACGGGATCGGGGAAGTCTGAAGCGAGCATCTATTTGAAACGGTAACACAGCTCTTTCGGCCCATTTCGGACGTTGCGAAAACGTGGTATCGTCTGTTCTAGCTGACACTGCCGCCCAGCGCTACGGGCAGCGGCGCGTCACCAAGTAAAGGAGCAACGTTATGGCATCTGTATTGTCCTCTCCCTCTAAAAATCAAGTCGCCGTTTCAGCGACTAAACTTCTGATAAATAATCGATGGGTGAACAGCCTGTCCGGCAAGACGTTCGCCACCATCAATCCGACCACCGGCGAAGAAATTTGCCAAGTGGCTGAAGCCGACGCCGCGGACGTAGATCTGGCGGTGAAGGCGGCGCGCGCTGCTTACGACCAGGGCCCGTGGCATAAGACTTCCGGACCCGAGAGAGCGCGGCTGCTGAACAAGCTGGCCGATCTCATCGAAAAGAATGCCGATGAACTGGCGCGCCTGGAATCCATGGACAACGGCAAGCCGCTCGGGATGGCGAGGAATGTGGATGTCGCGGCCACCATCGGCTGCTATCGCTATTTCGCCGGCTGGGCGGATAAGGTGATGGGCAAGACCATACCGATCGAAGGCCCGTTTTTCTGCTACACCCGTCACGAATCCATCGGAGTGTGCGGGCAGATCATCCCTTGGAATTTTCCGATGTTGATGCAAGCCTGGAAGCTCGCGCCCGCGCTGGCTACGGGCAACACCATCGTGCTGAAACCCGCCGAGCAGACTCCGTTGTCGGCGCTTCGCATCGGCGAGTTGATTCTGGAAGCCGGCTTCCCGGAAGGTGTGGTCAACATTCTTCCGGGCTTTGGCGAGACGGCGGGCGCCGCGATCGCGAACCACATGGACGTGGACAAAGTTGCGTTCACCGGTTCCACCGAAGTGGGGCATCTGATCATGCAAGCCGCGGGCAAGTCCAATTTGAAGCGCGTCTCGCTGGAACTGGGCGGCAAAAGCCCGAATATCGTGTTTGCCGACGCCGATATGGATCAGGCCATCGAAGGCTCGCACATGGGACTGTTCTTTAATCAGGGCCAGGTGTGCTGCGCCGGATCGCGCGTGTTCGTCGAAGACAAAGTCTATGACCGCTTCGTGGAAGAGAGCACCTCGCGCGCCAAAAAGAGGACCGTGGGCGATCCGTTCGATGCAAGCACGGAGCAAGGTCCGCAAGTGGACAAAACGCAACTCGATCGCGTTTTAGGATACATCGAGTCCGGCCAAAACGAGGGCGCGAAGCTGAACTGTGGCGGTGGACGCGTGGGAGATCGCGGGTACTTCGTGGAGCCGACCATATTCTCCGACGTTCAGGACAACATGAAGATCGCTCGCGAGGAAATCTTCGGGCCGGTGATGAGCATCATCCGCTTCAAGAACCTGGATGAAGTGATCGATCGCGCCAACAAGACCGTCTACGGGCTGGCTGCGGGCGTTTGGACGAAGGATGTCAGCAAAGCTCTGGCGATCGCCAACAATGTTCGTGCCGGCACGGTGTGGGTGAACTGCTATAACGTGCTGGACACGGCCGCTCCGTTTGGCGGCTTCAAACAGTCCGGAATCGGGCGCGAGCTCGGCGAGTACGGCTTGCAGCAATACACGGAAGTGAAAACTGTAGTCGTGAAGCTATAACGGCAAGCGGGGCTGGCGTGTTTCTGCGTCGGCCCCGAACATCCTATGCAAGCAACCGCCACTGACCAACTACTCGACCCCTCTGTCTGGGAAAAGCGATATTTCGATGGCGCGTGGGAGATCGCGCCCGTCACCATCCAGGTCCGCGAACCCGCGACAGGTATTGAATTGGGTGTTGCAGGCGCCGGCACCCCTGAACTGGCGGTAGAGCTAACCGAGCGGGCAGCGCGCGCTCAACCCAAGTGGGCCGAGACCCCGCCTGACGAGCGAGCGCGCATTCTCCGTCAAGCGGCCCGGCTGATTGAGGACAATACTCCGGAGATCATGAGCTGGATCATTCGCGAAACCGGCGGCGTCACTGCCAAAGCCGGGTACGAAGTCGCGATGGCCATCGGAGAGCTATATCATTCGGCCGCGCTGTTAACGCAGCCGATCGGCGAGATCCTGCCTTCGGCGGACCCGGAGCGGATGAGCCTGGCCCGCCGCGTTCCAGTAGGCGTCGTGAGCGTCATCACTCCCTGGAATGTTCCGCTGGTGCTCTCCATGCGTTCCGTCGCGCCGGCGCTCGCGCTCGGAAATGCCGTGGTCTTGAAGCCCGATCCGCAAACTCCGATCTGCGGCGGCTTTCTTTTGGCGCGCGTATTCGAAGAAGCAGGCGTGCCTCCGGGCGTGTTCGCGGTTTTGCCGGGCGGCGCCGAAGTGGGCGAAGCTCTGGTGACGGCTCCCGTCGTTCGCCTGGTAACGTTCACCGGTTCGAGCGCGGTTGGGCGGCGCGTCGGCGAACTTGCCGGACGCAATCTCAAGAAAGTGTCGCTCGAACTTGGCGGCAACAGTCCCATGCTCGTCCTGGACGATTGCGATCTCGACGCTGCCAGTTCGGCCGGCGCTTGGGGATCGTTCCTGCATCAGGGCCAGGTCTGCATGGCCACCAGCCGCCACATCGTTTTGCGCAGCGTTGCGGACGCGTATTTGCAAAAGCTGGCGGCGCGAGCGGCGGCGCTCCCGGTGGGGGATCCATTTCGCAGTGAAGTAGCTATCGGTCCGCTCATCAACGAAAAGCAGCTCAACCGCGTGCACGGCATTGTTACGGACTCAGTGGCCGCAGGCGCGAATCTGGTGACGGGCGGCACGCATGATGGGTTGTTCTACAAGCCGACCGTACTCGGCAATGTGGCCGCCAACACCCGCGCCTTTCAGGAAGAGATCTTTGGACCTGTTGCGCCCGTGACCATCGCCGAGGACGAAGATCACGCCATTGAACTGGCCAATCAAACCGGCTACGGCCTGGCAGCCGCCGTGCAAACCGGTTCGGTGGAGCGCGGAATGCGCGTCGCGCGCAAGCTGAAGGCCGGGATGGTTCACATCAACGATCAGACCATCGCCGATCATCCCGGAATACCGATGGGCGGCATGGGCCAGTCCGGCAACGGCGCGCGGTTCGGCAGCACGACGAATCTGGACGAGTTCACCGAGTGGCAATGGGTGACGGTGAGCGGGAAGCCTGCGCGGTATCCGTTTTAGCGGGTTTCAAATCGAATCTTTTGCAGCGCCGCGGCGTCCGTGGGAAGTTCCTTCGATCCAGCTGGAAACCCGTTGAACCCGAGCACAAAAGCCAGAATATCGGCATTCTCCTGGCGGCTCAATTTTCCTGGTTGATCGGCGGGCATGGATGATTGCATCTTTTCGAACAGGTCGTCGGCGGTTTGTCCGTTCCAATTGCCTTTGAAGTCGGGGCCTGCGAGTGGAGGCGCTTGACCGCTGCCATCCAACGCATCGCCATGGCACGACGCGCACTGCTTGCTGTAGAGCGTCTTGCCGCGGCTGGCTTGTTCCTGAGTGTAAACGCCATCCCATACGGACGCCGCTTGTTGCGCGTAAAGCATTGTGCTTAGCAAAAGGGGTAGCCCGTTCGCGATTTTCACTCTGCTACTATTTTAGGCGATGAATCGCTTACCCCTCGCCCTTGGATTACTCGTCGCAAGCATCGCGGCGGCAGCTCCGCAGGCCTGTGATCCCGACAATGGCGGCATCACGCTTCCCACGGGCTTTTGCGCGCTGGTGGCCGCCGACGACCTGGGTCCCGCACGGCATATGATCGTTGCGCCCAACGGCGACCTTTACGTCGCACTCCAGACGGGAGCGAAAGGAACCGGCGGAGGTGTCGTCGCGTTGCGCGATACCAAGGGCGACGGCCACTTCGACATGAAAGAAACCTTCGGCGAAGGCAGCAGCACCGGCATCGGGCTGAGGAACGGCTATCTGTACGTCGCCAAGGTGAATTCCGTCGAGCGTTACAAGATGACGCCCGGCCAATTGAAGCCCACCGGCGCGGCCGAAGTCGTAGTCAGCGGTTTGGAAGGAGTGCGCCAGCACGGCGACAAGGGGCTCACGTTCGATGGCAAAGGCTCGCTGTATGTCAACGTCGGCGCGCCCTCGAACGCCTGTCAAACCAAGGATCGCACGGCGAAATCTCCCGGTCAGGATCCCTGCCCCATCCTGGAAAAACACGGCGGCATCTGGAAGTTCGACGAGAACAAGCTCGGGCAGAAGCAGGAAGACGGCGTGCGTTTTGCGACCGGCTTGCGTCAGATGCCGGCTATCACCTGGCATGACGGCGCGTTGTATATCGCCATGAACAATCGCGATCAGCTCGACATTATGTGGCCCGGCGAGTTCACCGCGGAAGAAAACGCCGACCGCCCCGCCGAGCCTTTATACCGCGCCGTGCAGGGCTCCAACTTCGGCTGGCCCTATTGCTTTTATGATTACGGCCAGAAAAAGTTTTTCACCAACCCCGAATACGGCGGAGACGGCAAGACGTCGGATCGTTGCGGCTCGTTCACGCCGCCCGTCGTCGCCTTCCCCGCCCATTGGGCACCGGTGGACATCATGTTTTATTCCGGCAAAGAGTTCCCGAAGAAATACGATGGCGGCGCGTTCATCGCGTTTCACGGATCCTGGAATCGCGCGCCGCTGCCGCAAGCCGGCTACAACGTGACCTTCCAACCCTTCTCGAACGGAAAGCCGTCGGGTAACTTCGAAGTATTCGCGAGCGGCTTCACCGGAAAAAATCCGCTCATGAACCCCACCGACGCCGTCGCGCGGCCCGATGGAGTGGCCGAAGCGCCGGATGGTTCGCTCTATATTGGCGACAGCCAGAAGGGCAAGATCTGGCACGTGTACTATCGAGGGAAATAGTCATTGCCTCGGCTGTCACCAGCCGAAATTGCTGACCACGAAATAAACCACTGGCAGCGCGAATAAACTACTGTCCAAGCGATCCAGCCAGCCGCCGTGCCCAGGCAACAGATTGCCGCTATCCTTCACGCCCGCGCCGCGCTTGATGGCCGATTCGCACAGGTCGCCGAACTGGCCGGCTACATTTGCGATCACTGTCAGCATCAGCGCCCCGGCCAACGGAACCATCTTCAATAAGGAGGGAAAATAGAACGAGCCATAAACAACCGACGCGAGCGTGGAAGCGATGGATCCCTCCCATGATTTTCCCGGGCTCACGCTCGGCGCAAGCTTATGGCGTCCGATCAGTCGTCCGACATACAATGCCGCTATATCGCCCGCCCAGTTCAGCGAAAGCGCGAAAAACAGCCAATAAGGATTGATCGCCCGCAGTTCCACGCCGCATCGGAGGGTCCCGAAAACATACGCCACTCCCAGCAACAACGCTGCGGCATCCGGCAGCGCCCGGGCCATCTCTTGCGACCGCAATGCCAGCGCCAGCGCGAGTATTGCCACCAAAACAAAAAACGCGCCGGCCTTGCCCGGCAGCAGCAACACCAACAGCCCGGCTACGTATCCGAACAAGCCCGGCTTTCGGACTCCGTGCAACGCCGCCAGTTCGCTGTACTCGCGGAAGCACAGCACTGCCACGGCCGCGATGGTAACCAGAAACGCCCATTGCGGCGCCCAGAGCGTGACGTAACAAAAAAAGGGGATCAGGATGAGCGCCGTGACGACGCGCTTCATCGCGCTAGCGTGCCGGCCACTTCAACCCACTCGGTTTCCGCCGGACCGGCCGGACTCAAGCCGCCAAACCGCCGGTCGCGCTTCTGATAATCCAGAATCGCGTGCAGCAGATCCGCGCGCCGGAAATCGGGCCACAAAGTTTCCGTGACGTACAACTCGGCATAAGCGATCTGCCACAACAAAAAGTTGCTGATGCGCATCTCGCCCGAGGTCCGGATCAAAAGATCGGGATCGGGCAGCCCCGCTGTGTAGAGGCGCGACGCGATGGCCTGCTCGTCGATACGCAAATCGCGCAGCCGACCTTCCAGACGCGCGTCGTCGATGATAGCGTTCAGAGCATCCACGAGTTCCGCCCGCCCGCTGTAGTTGATGGCCAGGTTCAGGTACATGCCGCTGTTCCCGGCAGTCGCGTCGATTACGGTTTCCAGTTCTTCCCGCACCGGCGCGGGAAGCTGGTCCATGCGGCCCATGCACGTAAATCGGATCCCATTGCGCTGGATTTCCGGCAGCTCACGGCTCAAATAAAGCCGCAGCAGACGCCATAAAGTGTCGACCTCGGCGCGCGGGCGCTTCCAATTTTCGGCCGAGAACGCGTACAGCGTTAACGCCTTGATCCCGAGCCGCGTGCACGTCTCCACGGTGGACCGCACCGCGTCAACGCCCGCTTTGTGCCCGGCCACGCGCGGAAGATTCCGGCGGCGAGCCCAGCGCCCATTGCCGTCCATGATGATTGCGATGTGAGCCGGCAACCGAGCGGGATCAATCGAGCTAAGCAGTTCGTTCATCGGGCCAAACCGCTATGGTACACCGGATCGGCGCGACAGCGTTGTCGATTGAGCGTGCAGAGCCAGAGCTTTCTTGGCGGTGGTGCTTACCGGAACATCCCCCAGGCTGCTCTTCTCGATCCATCGAAACCCGTTCGGAGGGGAAGGGACGCTAGCCCGACAAACCTCCACAAGATAAGTGGTGTTTACGATGGTGTGTCGAAAAGTCCCGGCAAAATCAGTCACCTTCGCGTCGGGGAGTTGCTCGCGTTCGGGAAGCTCCCAGAATTGGGCCAGGCGCGAGCTTTCGGCCGGACGCTGCCAGAAAAGCACCTTGCCCGCCTTTTCAATGACCAGCAGTTTCTTCGCGCGCTGATCGGCGCTGGGACGCGCGCCGCGTACCGGCAATTGATTTTCCAGCCCCTGTTTACGCGCTTCGCAGTACAACCGGATGGGACAGCGCTCGCATAACGGCCGCTTGGGGAGGCAAACCGTCGCGCCCAACTCCATCATCGCCTGATTGAATTCTCCGGGACGCCTGCGATCCAGCAGCCGCTCTGCGAGCGCCCGCAAACGCTTTCGAACGGTCTCCGATTTTATGTCTCCCAGCTCCGGCGCCAGGCGGCTCAATACCCGCGCGACATTTCCATCCATCACCGCGTGCGGCAATCCGAAAGCGATGCTCGAAACCGCGGCCGCCGTGTAGTCGCCCACTCCAGGCAGCTCTCCGAGCGACGAGTGATCGCGCGGAAATTCGCCCCGTTCCACAATATTTCTGGCAGCCTTTTGCAGGTTGCGCGCGCGCGAGTAATAACCCAAACCAGCCCAGGCCGCCAGTAGATCTTGCTCCTCGGCGCCGGCGAGCGTCTGCACATCCGGGAACCGCGCCAGAAACCGCGCATAATAAGGAAGCACGGCGGCCACGCGCGTTTGCTGCAACATGATCTCGGAAATCCAAATCCGATAGGGATCCGCGGTCCGCCGCCATGGCAGATCGCGTTTGTGCTTGCGATACCACGCTAACAGCCGCCGTCGAATCCCACCCGAATCTGGCGTGTTCGTTTGAACCATCTGGGAACGAGTATACTGGCACCAGATTCGTGAGCGGGCGCATTCTTCGCAGATATATCTGGAGCGGCTTTCTTCTGCTGGCGATTTCGCTCGCCGCGATGGTTCTATATGTGGCCACCCACGGCGCCGCCAGCGGGGATGAACTGTGGCGTTCGCTGGCCTTTGCGTCGTTAGTGACCCTGGCGGCCGCCGGTTTGCTGGCGTTTCTCTTCGCCCTGACCTTTTCCCACCGCATCTCCCAAATTCGGGCCTATGCGGAGCGCTTGCTCGATCCCCCCAACCTCGAGCAGGAGCTGCCCTCGGGCGACGACGACTTGGGCCTGCTGGCGCGTTCCCTCCAGCGCACCGCCCCGCGCATCCGCGAGTTGGTGGAGAGCCTCAAATTGGAAGGCGCCCGCCGCGAAGCGATCCTCGTGAGCATGCTGGAGGGCGTGCTCGCGGTCGACAAGGATCTGCGCGTTACCTTCTGCAATCAGTCCTTCGCCCGTACCATCGGCGCACGACTTCCCGTGATTCCGGGCATGCCGCTGGCTGAATTGGTGCGCGACCCCGGATTGCGCGAGATCATGACCACCGTCCTCGCTACCGGAGAACGCGTGGAACGCCGGCTCACTCTGGCGGCTGCCAGTGCGCACTCCTTCGAGGTGCTGGCCGGGCCGATGGGAGGTCCGCCGTCGCGGGGCGCCCTCGCGATTTTGCACGATGTCACAGAGCTCGAACGCCTGGAACGCGTCCGCAAGGATTTTGTCGCCAACGTCTCGCACGAACTACGAACCCCGCTCACCGCCATCCGAGGCTACTCAGAAACGCTGCTCGACGGCGGCCTCGAGGACCTGCAGAACAACCGGCGCTTCGTCGAAATCATCTTGGCGCAAGCCACCCGGCTCAGCAACATCGCAGCCGACCTGTTGTCGCTCTCCGAGCTGGAATCCAGCGGAGCCACCGCGCCGCCCCATCCGGTCTCCATCCGCGACGCGCTGGAATCCGCGGTGCGCACCGTGGAATCCGCCGCGCGTCTGCAAGGCGTCAAGCTGATCTGCGAAAAACTGGAAGACGTCAAGGTCGTCGGCCATGAACTGCGGCTGGAACAGATCTTCGTCAACCTACTCGATAACGCGGTCAAGTTCAACCGCCCGAGCGGAGAAGTGCAGATCGAAATGCGATCCAAGGATGGAAAGGTCAGCATCCTTATTGGAGACACCGGCATCGGCATCCCGTCCGAGGATCTGCCGCGCGTCTTCGAGCGCTTCTATCGCGTCGACAAAGCGCGATCGCGCGCTATGGGCGGCACGGGCCTGGGCCTTTCCATCGTCAAGCACGCCGTCGAGCAGATGGGCGGAACTATCAGAGTCGACAGCCGCTTAGGCGAAGGATCGGAGTTCACCATCGAGCTCCCGACTGCCTAATCTAACGTTGTAACCGGATATTAACCCATTAGTCATTTATCGCTAATGCCATCCCGCTATCCTCCGTTAAGCGGTCGCAACACAATTGCCGCTTCGCTTTGGAAAACAAATCTTGTAAACCCTACTTGGGATGGAGACGATGAAATTAAAAACGCTTGGAAATGTGATTTGCTCCGCGGTTTTTTTGGCCGCGTCGCTGTGGGGACAATCAACGGCGCCAAGTCCAGCCAGCAGCCCTGATCTTGATACGCTGAAAGCGCAACTAGCCGCGCAACAGAAGCAGATCGATCAGTTGAAACTGGCGCTGGCGGACCAGATGAAGCTCATCCAGAAGGCGACCACCGCCGCGCCCCTTCAACCGGGTCAGGACACTGTCGCTTTACCGCGCGACAAAGCCCTGGGAGACGTCGCCAGCACCACGCCCATTATTCCTTCGATCGCGCCCGCCGCCAGACCGGTCTTGAGCGGGGGGCAGCCTGCATCCGCGTCCAGCAATCCATGCGACGGCCCTCCGGACGGAAATGCAGTGCCGCCTTATTTGCGGCTCGGTAGCGTTTGCATCACCCCGGTTGGGTTTGTGGACGCGACCTTCGTGTGGCGAGACAAAAACGCAGCTTCGGGTATCGGAAGCAATTTCGGTAGCGTTCCCTACAACAACACGGTCAACGGAAACCTTTCTGACAGCCGCTTCAGCATCCAGAACTCCCGGCTCGGGCTGCGCGTCGATGGAGACTGGATGGGCACTCACTTCATTGGCTATAACGAGTTCGACTTCCTGGGAACCAGCGGCGCAACCAACCTCAACACTACCAACGGCGGCATCGTTCCCCGGCTTCGCCTATTTTGGTTGGACGCAAGGCATGGCGGCTGGGAGTTTCTGGCTGGCCAAAGCTGGAGCATGCTGACGCCGAACCGCTTTGGGATCTCCCCGCTGCCGGCCGATATCTTCTACTCGCAAGTGATGGACGTGAACTATATGGCGGGCTTGACCTGGACACGTCAGCCCGGATTCCGCGTCGTCTACCACGCCGGCGATAAGCTGGCGTTTGGCCTCGCGGCTGAAGAGTCCGATCAATACATTGGCGGTTCTTCGGGCGGTTCTTCAATCGTCCTCCCGGCCGCCTACACTACTCTCGCGGGCACGCAGCTAGACAACGCGACCTATAGTAATCCTTATGCCGGGCCGCAGCTCACGCCCGACTTCATTGGCAAGATCGCCTTCGACCCGACGTCCCGGTTCCACGCCGAAGTCGCCGGTGTTGTGAGCAGCTTCAAAGTCCTGAACATAGCGAATCTATCGGCGGGACAAACCAGCACCAAAGCCGGCGGAGGTATTCAGGCCGGGTTCAACGTCGAAGTCCTCCCGGGCTTCCGGCTCATCACCACTAACTTCTGGGGTGACGGCGAGGGTCGGTACCTGTTCGGCCAAGCTCCGGACGTGGTTGTGAACGCCAATGGCTCCATTAGCCCGCTGCATGCCGGCGGCACCGTGGATGGTTTCGAAGCCCGATTCGGCAAACTCCTGTTGTTCGCCTATTACGGCGGCATCTACATCGACCGCGATACTGTAATTGATGTCACCGGGAAACCGGTCGGTTACGGTTATACCGGTTCAGCCAACAGCCAGAACCGCGCCATTCAGGAAGGCACCTTCGGCTTCAACCAGACCATTTGGGCCAACCCGCGTTACGGCGCTATCAATCTCATTGGTCAATATGAGTACTTGACGCGTGCCCCGTGGTACGTGGCCCCGAATTCCCCGGTTGATACCCACGACAACACCGTCTACTTCGACGTCCGCTACACGCTGCCCGGCAGCATGCCTAAGTTTTAAGACCAGGCCGAGACTATTCTAGTGGTATCGGGGCGGCACAAACCGCCCCGCGAAGCGAAAGGATTGAGTTCATGAAGACATCGCTGATTTGGAACACGACGCTTTGGATCGCCGTGTTCACGGCTGCCGGAACAATGGCGGCCTCAGCCGAAACCATCAATGCGGCGGGGGCCACCTTCCCCGCCCCTATTTATCAAAAGTGGTTTGAAGAGTTTCACAAAGCCCACCCGGATATCCAGATCAACTACCAGGCCATCGGCTCGGGCGGCGGAATCCGGCAGCTCACCGAAGCCACGGTGGATTTCGGCGCCTCCGATATGCCTATGACCAATGACGAGCTGTCGAAGGTCTCGAAATACAAAGTGCTGCATTTCCCAACCGTGCTGGGCGGCATCGTCCCAACCTATAACGTCCCGGGCGCAGCCTCGCTAAAGTTCTCAGACGCCACTCTATCCGGCATCTACCTGGGCAGCATAAAGAAGTGGAACGATGCGGCGCTGAAGAAGGACAATCCAGGCGTGAATCTTCCCAACGAAGATATCACCGTCGTTCACCGCTCGGATGGCAGCGGTACCAGCTTCGTGTTCACCGACTATCTCGCGAAGGTCAGTCCGGAGTGGAAATCAAAAGTAGGCGTCAATACGTCCGTGAACTGGCCGGTCGGGTTGGGCGGCAAGGGTAACGAAGGCGTGGCCGGCTTGGTAAAGCAGACCCCGTTTTCCATTGGCTACGTCGAGCTAATTTACGCCGTGCAGAACAAAATGGAGTATGGTCTTCTCAAGAATGCGGCCGGTAATTTCGTCAAAGCCGATTTCAACACCGTCTCCGATGCCGCGGCCGGCGCTGCCAAGGATATGCCGGCCGACTTCCGCGTTTCCATCACCAACGCTCCCGGCAAAAACGCCTATCCACTGTCGAGCTTCACCTGGCTGCTGATCCCGGACAAATTCACCGACCAAACGAAGAAAAAATCGATCGTCGACTTCCTGCAATGGATGTTGACCACTGGCCAGGCGGATGCGCAGGCGCTCAGCTACGCTCCGCTCCCCAAATCGATCGTCGCCCAGGAACAAAAGCAGATCGCTTTGATAAAGTAAGAAGTCCTACATGGGAACAGCCGTCGTCACCGCGCCGCCCCAATCGCGTGCGCGGAATCTCGGGAAGTTATTCCGGGATGGGGATCAGATCACCCATTTCGTCACGTTCCTCTTCGCCGCCAGCGTTTTTCTGGTCACCGTATTTCTGGTATATGAGCTCTGGATTCACTCCGGCCCCTCGCGGGCGAAGTTCGGATTCGGGTTCCTGACGAGCCGGACCTGGGACCCCGTGGCCGACCAGTTCGGCGCGCTGCCCTTTATCTACGGAACCGTGCTGACGTCCTTCCTGGCACTGCTGATCTCGGTGCCGCTGGGTGTCGGCGCGGCCATTTTCCTGGCCGAATTGGCTCCGCCCAGGTTCTCCAACATCTGTACGTTCCTGGTAGAGCTGCTGGCCGCGGTGCCCAGCGTCATTCTCGGCCTGTTGGCCATCTTTACTCTGGTGCCGATCATGCGCCAGTCTATCGAACCGTTTCTCAAGCACACGCTCGGCTATCTCCCCCTGTTCCAGGGACCAGCGTATGGAGTCGGCTATCTAACTGCCGGCATCATCCTGGCCATCATGACCTTCCCGTTCATCATTTCCATCTCGCGTGAAGCGCTGCTGGTCGTTCCGCGCGAACAACGCGAAGCTGCGCTGGCCCTGGGTGCAACCAAATGGGAGTCCACCTGGCAAGTCGTCGTACCGTATGCCCGGCTCGGGATTATTGGATCGGTCTTTCTCGCTTTGGCGCGCGCCTTGGGAGAGACCATGGCCGTCACCATGGTGATCGGCAACAACACCGGCATCCACACTTCCCTGCTTTCGCCCGGCTATACCATCGCCGCCATCATTGCGAATGATTTTAGCGAAGCCAGCGGAGATATGTATCTCAGTTCCCTGGTCGAACTCGGGTTGGTTCTGTTCGCGCTCACCATGGTCCTGAATGCCGCCGCGCAATTGTTAATCATCGCCACCACGGGGAAGGGATCGAAGCAACCTTAATGAATCGCATCGCTTTATGAATAGGATAGCCCGGCGCAACATCGTGAATAATGTCATGCTGACGGTCACCGGCATCTGCACCGTAGTCACGGTCTCGGTTCTGTTCTTGATCCTGGGCTATCTGGTGGTAAACGGCTGGCGCTCGGTGGACTGGAACTTCTTCACCAAACTACCCCTGTCCCCCGGCGAAGCCGGCGGAGGCGTTGCCAACGCCATCGTGGGTAGCGGCGTGGTGGTCTTAATCGCCATGGTCATTGGCATTCCGGTGGGATTCCTAGGCGCCATCTACCTGGCCGAGTTCGGCGGCAAAACCGTGCCCATGCTGATCCGTTACACGGCCGACCTGCTCAACGGCGTGCCGTCCATCGTCATCGGAATCTTCGCCTGGACCGTCATCGTGGTGCCCATGCATCATTTTTCAGCTTGGGCCGGCGGCTTCGCCTTGAGCCTCATGATGATCCCTATCGGCCTGCGCGCCACCGAGCAATTCCTCAGAGGCGTCCCCAATTCGCTCCGTGAAGCTTCACTCGCCTTAGGCGCAAGCAAAACCCGCACTATCATCTCGGTGATTGTGCCCGCGGCTAGACAAGGCATCCTCACGGGCATGATTCTCGGCGTGGCTCGCATTGCGGGAGAAACCGCGCCTTTGCTGTTCACCAGTCTCAACAATCAATACTGGGCCAAATCACTGAACGAACCCACGGCCGCGCTTCCCGTGCTCATTTACAATTACGCGATCTCGCCTTACGAAGACTTGCATCGTCAAGCCTGGGCCGCCGGCCTGGTGCTGCTGGTGCTGGTCTTGATCGCCAACATCGCATCTCGCTGGGTGCTCTCTCGCGGAACTACCGCGCAAAGGGGATAGTAATCTAAAAGTATGGCAGCCACACCGGAATCGGCCAAAATGAGTGAAAGCCCCGCCCCCCCGCCTGAACCCTCCGGCGTACCGCCAACGGCCGCCGGAAAGCCCAAGCTTCAAGCCGTGGATCTGAACTTCTATTACGGCACTTTCCAAGCACTGCACAATATCAGCCTGGAAATTCCAGAAAAGCGGATCACCGCGCTCATTGGCCCCTCCGGTTGCGGAAAGTCCACTTTTCTGCGGACCTTGAACCGCATCAACGAGACCGTCAAGAACGCACATTATGAAGGGCAGGTATTGCTGGACGGCGAGAATGTGCTGGAACAGGACGTCACCAAGCTGCGCCGCCGCGTTGGCATGGTGTTTCAGCGTCCCAACCCGTTCCCGAAATCGATCTTCGATAACATTGCCTACGGCGTCAAGGTGAACGGCCTGAAGGGCGGCCGCTCGCTGCCGGATATCGTCGAGCACAGCCTCAAGCGCGCCGCGCTATGGGAGGAAGTGAAAGACAAGCTGCATCAATCCGCGTACGGACTCTCCGGCGGCCAGCAGCAGCGCCTGTGCATCGCGCGCGCCCTGGCGGTCGATCCGGAAGTTTTGTTGCTGGACGAACCCTGCTCGGCGCTGGATCCGATTGCCACTTCCAAGATCGAGGATTTGCTGTTCGCTCTCAAAGATCAATGTACGCAGGTGATCGTTACGCACAACATGCAGCAAGCCGCGCGCGTCGCGGAGTTCACCGGTTTCTTTCTGCTGGGCAACCTGATCGAATTCGATAAGACCGAGATCATCTTCAAGCGCCCCTCCAAGCGGGAAACGGAAGATTACATCACCGGGCGATTCGGTTGATCGCGGACGATATTGATCCGGGTAAGGAGTCAGTAAGGAGTTAGCCTTGATTCACTTTAGAGAAGAACTCGACGAAATGCAGAGCCGCCTGCTCGAGATGGCGGGCCTGGTGGAATCGGCCATCCACCAAAGCGTCGCCGCGCTGGTGCAGCGCGATGAGCAGCTAGCTAAGGAAGTGCTGTGGAAAGAGGCGCTCATCAATCAGAAGGACATCGAGATTGACGAGTACGCAACGCGCCTGCTGGCGCTCTATCAACCCATGGCGCGCGACATGCGTTTTCTCACCGCCGTCATCAAAATCAATGGCGACCTGGAACGCATGGGCGATCTGGCCGTCAACATCACCCAGCGCGCCCTGTCGCTGATGCGCGATCCGCCGGTGAAGCCGCTCATCGACATTCCCCAAATGGCCAGCCTGGCCGAGGACATGGTGCGCAAAAGCTTGGATGCGCTGGTCAAGCGCGACGAAGACCTGGCCCGCAGCGTCCTGGTTTCCGATGACGAAGTGGATCGCCTGCGCGACGCGGTTTACAAGGAACTGGTGGCGTTCATGCAGGAACAAAGCACCACCATCCCGCGCGCCGTGGACCTGATGTTCATCGCCCACAACCTGGAGCGCGTGGCCGATCACGCCACCAACATCGCCGAAGATGTTCTGTTCCTGGTCAAGGGAATCGACGTGCGGCACCACGCCGAAGTGCGCGAGCAACCCATGCTCACAAAACCGTAACCCAGCCCGGCGCACATCTCCCCCTGAGTGACCCGGATCGCGCTCGTCTCGGCCGGGCTTCGTCCTGCGCGATCAGCAGCGCTACTCCGATTGCGTATTCGGGTTGGATGGCTTCTTGTACATCACCCGGCGGCAGCAAATGAAAACGCCGGTGAACGCCAGCACGGCGGGCACAAGTCCTAAAAGACTCCACAGCGCCTCGGTAAACCAGCCGAACCTGCCAAAATGCAACTGGGATAGCCGGAACAAGCCTTGGTCGGTAAAATGGTCGGCGGGATCGAGGTGGTAGAAGACGTCGAAAAGTTGTGGGAAAGAGAAATAGACACCGGAAATTCCCCACATTAAAACAAAAACAAAACACCAAAATCCCAGGGCGCTGTGCAGGTCCCAGCTGATCCGCGCAAAGTGCGCTCGCCAGTTCACGGTCAGGCTGCGTTGCCAATTCTTAATTCCCGGCCACCATATAATGGCTCCCGTCAGGCAAAGCAATGTTACGCACACCGCGCCCATGCCGTTCACCAGACGGCCGGTTGATCCGAATAGCAGGTTCTCGTGAAGGTTCACCAGCCATTCGACCGAGAACCTCCGCGACAGCTCGTTGCGATAAACCAGTATGCTGCCGGAAACACCCATCAAGAGAATATAGGCGCCCGCTGCCGCTCCCACCCACAGGTGAATCTGGAATAACGCATTGCGCAACCACGATTTCTCGGGGCGTTGCAGGAATTGTTGCCAGGCGGTCACTTGGAGCAACACCCGCCGCGGGCATCTGTACATACCTCTGCTCGCGGCCGAAGCAACAACCAGAACAGAGCCACTACAACTGCCACGAGAAGGATCAAGACGACCCAGGGCGGCCAATGCAACTGCGGCGCGAGCGAAGCGCGGTAAAAGCTGATCACGCCGACCAGCGCGAGAAAACAGGATAGCACCAGCCGCAGCGTGGTTTGCGGCATTCGGCCGGCCACGATGGAGGCGATCTGGCCGCCAATGAGAACCGCCGGTGCGGTCGCCGCAAGTATGTTCCAGGGGATCGTCGCCCCCGTTGTGGCGTCGACGGTCAAGTGCGTGATCCCAGCCGAAATCGAAGCGGCGGCGATGATCATGTGGGCGTTTCCCGCCGCCAGGCGCACGGGAATGCCCCGCAGCACCTGTTCCACCGTGCTCATCTCCCCCGCCGAGAATCCCACCAGTCCCTGAAACACCCCGCCGACGGCGGCCGTGCCCGCGCGCCAGGCGTCATTCTGCCGTCGATAGCGATAGATTCGTCCCCGGCTGTCGGTGTGCTCGTCAGGCTCTTTGCCTTCGTCGGCCATACCACTCCGGCCGGTGTCCACTGTCTCGCGAATCAGGAGAAACGCAAAAAGAATCAGCCCGACGCCAACCACGACGAGCAGCCAGTATCCCGGCAGAAGGTGGGCCGAGTATCCGCCCAACACCGCCGTCGGGACTGCAAACGCAAGCGCAAATGTGGAGATTTTGAAGTCGATCAGGCCTGCGCGCCAAAAGGCGGACGTCGAGCTCATGAAGCCGACGATCTCCGTCAGCAGCCCAACCTCCACGGCCTGCACCGGCTCAAGACGATGTCCGAGGAGGGGAAAAACGATGGTGAAGAAGGGGACAAAAATCACGGCCCCCGATACTCCAATCGTTCAAACCGCGATGCATACGCACAGCGCGATCGGGAACATCCACCAGAATTGAAACCAGTATCCTAAATGCATGGGCGCACCTCCTATCCAAGAAAGAGGCTATCAAATCGGATGAAGCAGACGAATTCGACAACCCCCGCGCGTGAGACATGGGCAGCGGGAGATTTCCCCAAAATGGGCGTGGAGCTCGCAATTGTTGGCGAACAGCTCTGCGAGTCCATACCGGTTCTCGCGGGCGATCGCGTGCTCGATGTGGGCACCGCATCCGGCAATACCGCGATTTCAGCCGCCCGGCGGCGGGCCATCGTAACCGGCGTCGATCTGGTTCCGGCGCTTCTTGGACACGCGCGCAAAAGGGCGCAATCGGAAGGGTTGGAGATCGATTTTCAGGAAGGGAACGCCATGGCTTTGTCGTTCGCAGACGCTTCGTTCGACATTGTGCTCAGCACCTTCGGCGCGATCTTTGCTCCCGATCCACACCTGACCGCGGCCGAGATGGCGCGTGTCTGCCGGCCCGGTGGAAAAATCGCCATGGCGAACTGGACTCCCGGCGGGATGCTCGGCAAGCTGTTCAGGCTGCTCACACGCTACTCCGCGCCCGGAGCCCGTGTCGATGCGCCCGTGGAGTGGGGCGACGAGGCAATGCTCGGCGAGCGACTCGGTCCCTACGTCCAGGATCTTCGCTTGCAGCGCCGCGCTGTCTACTTTCGCTCTCAGTCCCCCGAGCATTGGGTCGAGTTCATGCGGCTGAACTTCGGCCCGGCCATCGAGGCTTTCCAGTACTCCGACACGCCGGCTTCGCAAAAGCTTCTCGCGGACGAGATGGCGGCCCTCATGCGGAAACACAATTGCGCTCAAAACGATACGGTTCTTGGCGAAAGTGAATACTTGGAAATCGTCGCCACGCGCCGCGGCAACCAATAGTCCGACTGTAGGCCTGCCAACAGCTTCGCATCTTGCTTCGAGATCTCGAATGCGCTAGCATCTCTTTTACAAGACAGCTTCATCTTTAAAAGACAACTTGCTATGATCTCTCACAAATTAAGTGTGGCCGTACTGTGCCTTGCGATGGCGGCGTTTCCGGCGTGGGCCCAAACAGGAGCGAGCCTTTCCGGCGTGGTGACGGACAAAAACGGCGCACCCCTTCCCGGTGTCGCGGTGACAATCAGGAACCTGGACACAGGCGAATCGCGCACAATCCCAACCGACGGCGCGGGGCACTATCAGGCGACCGGGCTGCCCCCGGGGCGCTTCGAGATTCGAGCGGCAAAGCAAGGATTCGCTGATGAAAGGCGCGAGGGAATCAGCTTGGCGGGTGGCCAGGAGGCCACGGTCGACATTAAATTGGGCACCCCCGACGCCTGCACCAGTGGCCACGAGTTTCTCACCACCGATTGCACGCTGACCTGGCACGGCATCACGCTGTACGGTGCGTATGACGTTGGCGTCGGCTATGTCAGCCACGGCTTACCGGTAAATGGCTCTAACTATGAAGGCGAATCTCTGGTGAACCGGAACGGCTATCAACATCGATTCCTGGTCGCGCCGAACAACCTGCAGCAGACCGGGTTTGGCATCCGCGGCAGGGAAGAGTTTGCGCCTGGCTGGTCCGTTGTGTTCAACGCTTCCACCGGCATCAATCCAAATTCCGGCCTGCTCGCCAACGCGTCAGCCACCGACTTCAACAACAACGGCCTTCCCAGGAAGAGTTATTCGATGGCCATCGACGGCGCGCGAGCTGGCCAACCCTTCAATGACGAATACTATGGCGGTCTATCGTCCACGCTTTTCGGCACGCTGACCTTTGGTCGTCAGCGCTCTCTCGGTACCGATGCGATGCTCCAATACGATCCGGCCGGCGGCTCCTATGCCTTTTCGTACATCGGGTATAACGGCACGATGGCCGGCGGCGGCGACACCGAGGACAGCCGTTGGGACGATGCCATGAAGTATCGCTTCGCCTTAGGCCCGGTCCATTTCGGCGCGATGTATAAATTCGCCGATGGCTCTGGCGGCTGCTACTCGGCCTCCTCAACCTGGACCGCGGCCAACTGCACTCCGGAATCGGCGCATAACAACGCCTATGGATTCGACTTCGGCGGAGACGTCGGCAAGAAGTTCTCCATCGACGTCGTCTACCAGGCTTACAACGACGCGATCAGCGTATTGAACCCCTTGCTGGGGGCGCAGAGTCCGACGCAGCCATACGAGTCCACCACCAACAGCATCAATACAAATCCCATCACCGGGCCCAATGTGATCGGAACCACCAACACCTTATATGGCATTGTCACCGACAACACCGCGATTATGGTTGCTGCCAAGTATGCGTGGGACCCGTTCAAGTTTTATGGCGGCTACGAATGGATCCACCAGACTAACCCGGCGAACCCGTTGGGCGTTGGCGCCTTAGACCAGGGCGGTTATCTGTTGAGCGGCGTCGAAGACAGCAATCTGGATTCTCCCAAGATCGTGCAGATCTGGTGGATGGGCGTGAAATACGCTGTCGGTAGGAAAACCGATATCACCACGGCCTGGTATCATCAGCTGCAGAACGACTTCCGTCTTCCGCCGACCTGCTCCGTCGATGCCGGTTTCCGCAGTTCCTGCGCGGGTACTCTCAACGAGTTTTCGCTTTATTTGGATCATCACTTCACCCCGCGTTTCGACGGCTTTGCTGGAATTGCGTATTCCTACGTGGGCGGTGGTCTCGCCATCGCCATTCCTCACGGCCCCGGCGTCCCCTATTTAAACAACAGCAACTTTGCTCCGACGATCGGCGGCCGCTTCACCTTCTGATCGGCCGGCGCCCCTTACTGAACCGCGCACGTCAGTAAGCGGTCTCTTACAATAGATCATTGGAACCGGTCTCCCACTATTACTATTCCCATCGCCTGAAGTTGCAGTTCTGGGACTGGGGACAAGAAGGCAAGCCCGCGCTGCTGCTGGTGCACGGCGGCCTGGATCACGCGCGCAATTGGGATTGGGTGGCCCGCTCCCTCCGTGAGCACTTTCACGTCTATGCCATGGACCTGCGCGGGCACGGCAACAGCGCCTGGGCCCCCGGCGCCAGCTATAGCATCCCCGAACATGTTCTCGATATCGCCACTCTGGTTGATTTACTGAGCCGCGACGTACCGCTCCATTTGATCGGGCACTCGCTGGGCGGCGTCCTGACTCTGGTCTACGCGGGCCTGTATCCGGACCGCGTGCGCAAAGTGATCGCCATCGAAGGCCTCGGATTTCCGGCTTCGCATCGCATCCACAAACCCCCACCCGAGCGCCTGCGCGCTTGGATCGACGACGTTCGAAAAATCGGGGAGGTTCGTAACGTGGATCGGCCCGACCCGCGTAGCTATCCCACGCTCGAAGCTGCCGCGGAACGGATGAAGGAAGCCAATCCTCACCTGTCCGATGAAGTGGCGCGCCACCTCACTTTGCACGGAACAAATTGGAACGCCGATGGCTCGTTGAGCTGGAAATTCGATAACTATGTACGCAGTCTCCCCCCCTTCGGCCATAGCGTCGAAGACCTGCGCGCAATATTCTCCCGGATCACCTGCCCCGTGTTGCTCTTTTGGGGACTCGAAAGCTGGCTGCCCGATCCGGACGGCGACAATCGCGCCTCCGCCATCAAGAATCATCGTCTGATCAAGGTTCCCGGCGCCGGCCACTGGGTGCATCACGATCGCCTGGATTTGTTCCTGGAAGAATCCACGCGCTTCCTGCTGGAGCCGTAACGCCAAATCCGGTTCCATGTGCTTCAATATTGTATAAGGATGTTTCCATGCGAGATCGATCCCGGTTCTTGACCCTGTTGCTCCTTGCCGCTGTGCTTCCGGCGCTCGCCGATTTCCAAGCCGGCCTGGACGCATTTCAGAAGGGCGACTACGTCACAGCCGTTAAAGAGTGGCGCCCGCTCGCGGAGAATGGCGACCCCGAACCTCAATTCAACCTAGGGCTCCTCTATCTTGACGGTCATGGCGTTCCTCAGAGCTCTGCCGAAGCGGTCAATTGGTTCCGGCGGGCGGCCGAGCAGGATTACACGCCGGCCCAACACAACCTGGGAGCCATGTACGGAACCGGCCAGGGCGTCAAGCGCGATTACATCCAAGCGTACAAGTGGCTGAATATCTGCGCGGCCAAGGGCAACACCGGATGCATTACGCAGCGCGATCTGCTCGCCAAGAAACTCAAGGCCGGCCAAATCGCCGAAGCTCAACGCCTGGCAACCGAATTCCAACCCCAGAAGGAAACGGCCAAACAGTAGTCAAGGGTCCGTTCGGCTCGCTAGGTAGCTTCACTGGGATGAACGACGGTGATGTCCCTGTAACGGGTGAAGTCATCGAGGTCGAAGCTGAGAATCCTGTTCACCTCGTGAACGCTCATCGCAGCGACGATTCTGGCATCGTGGACCTGAATCCCCGAGACCCGGTACTCAATCACGAGTCTCCGCCAAGCTGGGAAAATCTCCGGCGTCTCAGGTAGCAGCCGCAATAGCGTCTTGGAAACGATCGATGGCTCGAGCTGCTTGCTCGGGAGAAAAGCCGAGACCATTTGCATTGGATGGACGCGTCGAGGCGTTCCAGAACTCGACGAGGTTCTGCGGAAAGCACAAGAGCTGCTCACCCTGACCAAAGAGAGATTTCACGGCACGGCGCGCAGTTGCTCGCAATTGAGGATCAAAAGTCTGCATCGCACCAATCAAAACGTTGGTGTCGACTGCGATCATCGATACCAGTTCTCACGGCGTAACGCCCCCTCGCCTACTCCGGGCGGGACATGAACGGCATCGAAGAGCTCGTCGATCGCTCGGTCTAGATCTTCTACCTCACGCGGGAGGGGCTGCGCCGAGCTCATTGACTCCATGGCAGCAGCTTGAGTCGCGATGATGACTCGGAGGAACGCATCGAGCGAGAGCCCGCGAGCTTCTGCTTGGGATGCGAGCGTCGCTCCAATTTCAGGTGGAAGTTCCAGTGTGACGGTCATCGTCGCCTCTTTCAACATCGTACCTCTTCTCCCGCCCGACCACTAGCCACCAGGTACTGGCCTCATAGGCATTCAGAACTAGCTTGCTATCGCGCTCAATTGCGATCGGCAGATACGAGAGTACTTCGTGAAAATGGGAAGGATTGGCGGGGCGAAGGGCCTAGGCGCGCGAATGAAAAGGTCAGGCCAGAACGACGAAAAGAGATCGCCAAGAAGGCGATTGCGGCAAGATGGGCGAAGACCAAAACAGACACCTAGCGATGCGCTTGACGAATTCAGAATTCATGGTGTAATGAATTTGGGACGGGAGCCAGTTTTACCCGGCTCCCTACTCGTCCAAGCTAGGATTGGGTTGCGCTAACAACCCGAAATTCACCCTAGCGAGGATTTAGACTGAACATTCTATTCTTTGTTCTAGTCATCAAGACCCCCTACGGCTGCGTAGTGGTGGTCTACATAATACGGATCTGGCGGGGCGTATCAATTCCATGGGCCCGTAGCTCAATTGGTAGAGCGACTGCTTGAGCGGCAGGGGGGTTGTTGCTTCAAATCCAATCGGGTCCACCCGCCCACGGAACTTTTTATTGTTGACAATCTGTCCTCGCTACTAGCGTAATCGATGCAAGTACTTTTTGCGAGAACACAACTTGTGTTTCGAGCCCATACTAACCTTTTAGTCCCCTGCACTCAATCTTTTACTTACCCATCGCTCAGCCGATTACTGACCGTGAACTATATCGCAGGAGCCGCACTACCTACCAGTAGCCCGATGACTCCGGTTCAGAACGCTTGCCTGTATTGATCCGTTCTAAAGCTGCGGAGCAACTGTCAAGCACCAAGCCCAAGTCATAGCCTACTAAACCCTACATCGCCAGCCAATCACCAATAACCGACAACCAACCACTATCCTAGAAGTATGGCATTCCATCTGGGCGTCGATTATCGCCCCCGCGGCGATCAAGCCGCCGCCATCGATCAACTCTTCCGCGGCCTGCTGGACGGCGAGAAACATCAAACGCTGCTCGGCGTCACCGGCTCCGGCAAAACCTACACCATGGCCCAGTTGATCGAAAAAACCGGCCGGCCCGCCCTGGTCCTGGCCCACAACAAGACTCTCGCCGCGCAGCTCTATCATGAGTTCAGAACGTTTTTCCCTTCCAACGCGGTCGAATACTTCGTCAGCTATTACGACTACTATCAGCCCGAAGCGTACATGCCTTCCGGCGACATCTACATCGAGAAAGAAGCCACCATCAACGACGAGCTCGACAAGCTGCGCCTCTCCGCCACGCGTTCGCTATTCGAGCGCCGCGACTGCGTAATCGTCGCCAGCGTCAGTTGCATCTACGGCCTCGGTTCGCCCGAAGCCTATTACGGCATGCTGCTGATGCTCGAAAAAGGCCAGAAGATCACCCGCCAGCAGATCCTCACGCGCCTGGTGGAAATCCTGTATGAGCGCAACGATGGCAACTTTACGCGTGGAACGTTTCGCGTGCGCGGCGACGTCATCGAAGTCTTCCCCACCTACGACGATTACGCTTACCGCATCGAACTCTGGGGCGACGAAATCGAAAGCCTCAGCCAGATCGATCCGATGCTCGGCCAGGTGCGCCAGACCTACCTGCGTCTGCCCATCTATCCCAAGACCCATTACGTGATGCTGCCCGAGACTCGCGATCAGGCGCTACGCAGCATCGAGACTGAGCTCGAATGGTGGCAGAAGGAACTCGAAAAGGGCGGCAAACTCGTCGAGGCCCAGCGCCTCTATCAGCGCACCATGTTCGATCTTGAAATGATCCGCCAGATCGGCTACTGCCACGGCATCGAAAACTATTCGCGCCATTTCTCCGGACGCCTGCCCGGCGAAGCCCCACCAACATTGCTCGATTACTTACCCAACGATCACCTGCTGTTCATCGACGAAAGCCATCAGACCATACCGCAACTGCAGGGCATGTACCATGGCGACCGCTCGCGCAAACAGGTGCTGGTGAATTTCGGCTTCCGCTTGCCCAGCGCGATGGACAACCGTCCGCTCACTTTTGAAGAGTTCGAGAATCGCGTGAACCAGGTGCTGTTTGTCTCGGCCACCCCTGGTCCCTATGAACTCACCAAATCGGCCGGCGTCGTCGTCGAGCAGATCATCCGTCCCACTGGCCTGGTCGATCCTCAGATTGACGTGCGCCCCATCAAGGGCCAGGTGGACGATTTGCTCCACGAAATCCGTAAACGAACCGAGCAGAACGAGCGCGTACTGGTCACCACCTTGACCAAGCGCATGGCTGAGGATCTTTCCGAATATTACACCGAGGTCGGCGTCAAGTGCGCCTATCTGCACTCCGAGATCGGCGCGCTCGATCGCATGAAAATCCTGCGCGACTTGCGGCGCGGCGAGCTCGACGTCCTGGTCGGCGTCAACCTGCTGCGCGAAGGTTTGGACCTGCCCGAAGTTTCCCTCGTCGCCATCCTGGATGCCGATAAGGAAGGCTTCCTGCGCTCCGCCGGTTCGCTGATCCAGACCATGGGCCGCGCCGCCCGCCATCTCAACGGCCGAGCCGTGCTCTACGCCGACGTCTATACGGCCAGCATGAAGCGCGCCATCGATGAAACCAACCGCCGACGCGCCATCCAGGAGCAGTACAACGAACAGAACAACATTATTCCGCAGTCCATCATCAAGCCAATCGACATGAGCCTGGTACGAATCGCCGAGGGAGATTATGTCACCGTTCCCATCGAGCCTGAAGATCCCGCCGAGGAGCTTACTCCCGAGCAACGCGACAAATTCATCGCCGAGTTGGAAGAAAGCATGCGCGATGCCGCGAAAAGATTCGAGTTTGAGAAGGCCGCCCACCTGCGCGATCGCATAAAAGTGCTAAAATCGCTCGGAATTCATGAAGAAAGCCAAGTCGGTGGGCCTGATCGGAGCGGGTAACCTAACCGATTCTCCGTTGACGCGCTTCTGGTGGCTCCCAGATCGCCTCGGTCCCGTGAAATCGGGCTCTTCTCGCTTAGCCAGCCGCATTGCCAATATGCTGCGGGCCGGCCATCCAGTCAAGGATTACGCGGAGTTCGAATCGTGCATTCTTATCCTCGTCTGCGTACCCGAGGAAAATATTCCGAAAGTGGTGGCCGAAATGCTATCCGCCGGAATCTCCTGGCGCGGTAAGGCCGTGGTGTTGTGCAGCGCCTGGCTCGATAGCACCTCACTGCGCGAGCTTTCCGCGCGCGGCGCCGCGGTCGGATCCATCAGCCCGATTCCCGGCTTCGAAGACCAGCGTTATTTAGTGGAGGGCGATCCCTTTGCGATTCGCCAGTCGAAACTCCTGGTGGAGTATCGCGACCGTCGCGCCGTGGCCATCGAGCGGCCTCTCAAGCCGTTCTACCTGGCGGCGCTCACCTCCACCGGCAGCCTGCTGTTTGCCCTGCTCCTGGTGGCCTTCGAAGCATTGCAGCACGCCGGGATCGCGCCCGCGCTTTCGGCCACACTGCTGGAACGCCAAATTACTCGCACGCTCCGCTCGTTTCTCAAAGGTGGACGGCGCGCGTATCCCCCGCCGCGCGAACTCCCCAGACAACTGCGCGCGCTGTCGACGGCCTCTCCGGAGCTGGCGCACTACCTCGAACAAAGCTGCCGCCTGGCATCGCGCCTCATGGATTGATAGAATGACCCCCGGGAGAAAAACAATGGAACGGCGTGAATTACTGAGTCTCGGCGGGATCGCGGCCATCGCGGGAGCATTAGGTGTGGCTGGTGCGGAAGAACCGGCCGGCGGCAAGCGCATTCTGCGCATTTATGCCGACGCCGATGGCAATTCGCACATTCAGGAACTACCCATCTTTACCAAGCCCGGCAAAACTCGCCGGACAGAGACGGCGGCCGCGACCGGATTGATTTACGCCGATTATACGGCGAGTTCTGTCGAGGATTGGCATCAGACGCCCGGGCGGCAGTTTTCCATTTCGATGTCCGGCGAGATCGAAGTGGAGGTGTCAGATGGCAAGAAACACGCCATCCACGCCGGCGACATCGTGTTCCTTGAGGATCTCAAAGGCAAAGGACACATCACGCGCATTCTATCGCCCGTCACCAATATCTTCATCCGTGTGCCTGACAGCTTTGATGTCGTCAAGTGGTCGCGCGGCGAAGCTTGACCGTACGCACGCTCTCGGAAGGACGACTGGCACGCGCTGGCGTCACGCTCTCCAATTGGAGCGAACGCTGGTTCCCCGATCCGCTGGTGTTCGCGCTGGCAGGCATCGTGGTCGTCTTCCTGATCGGAGTAGCCGCCGGTGAAAAACCCCTCGACCTAGCCGTCCAGGGCGGCAAAGGCTTTTGGTCGCTGATCCCCTTCACCATGCAAATGGTGATGATCATCGTCGGCGGCTACGTGGTCGCTTCCACGCCCTTGGTGCAGCGCGCCATGCAAAAGCTGGCCGATGTTCCCAAGAGCCCGCGCCAGGCCATCGCACTGGTGGCGCTCTTCTCCACAACCACGTCGCTCATTTCCTGGGGCATGAGTCCCGTCTTGAGCGCACTGTTCGTCCGCCAACTCAGCCAGCGCGTCAAAGGCCTGGACTATCGCGCCGCAGGCTTCGCCGCGTATCTCGGAGGAGGCACAGTATGGGCTCTCGGGCTTTCTTCCTCCGCCGCCATGCTGATGGCCACCAGAAGCGCCATCCCTCCCAAGCTATTCGGCATCAGCGGCCTCATTCCACTCACCAGCACCATCTTCCTCTGGCCCAGCCTGCTGACCACCGCGGTGCTGATTGTGACCGGAGTCTCGGTCGCTTATCTCTCCGCGCCCGCCGCGGCGAAAGCCAGAACCGCCGAGTCTTACGGACTGCACTGGGAGCCTTTCCCATTGGATCTCGAACCGAGGAGCACGCCCGGCGAATGGCTGGAATACAGTCCGCTGCTGACCGTCCTGGTTGCCGCGCTGCTCTCCGTCTATCTGCTGGATGTCTTCCGCACGTCTCCCCAGGGCGCTCTCGCGGCGCTCGATCTGAACACGTTCAATCTGATCTTCATCACCGCCGGTCTGCTGCTGCAATGGCGGCCCAAGCGCTTCCTTCGCGCCGTAATGGAAGCCGTGCCCGGCACCGCCGGCGTCATCATCCAGTTTCCTCTCTACGCGGTGATCTTTGGAATGATCGTGGGCACCGGTCTCTCCGACAAAGCCGCCCGGCTGCTGATATCCGCCAGCACGCACGACACCTTTGCGTTGCTGGTGGCAATTTATTCGGCGACCCTCGGCGTCTTCATCCCCTCCGGCGGCAGCAAGTGGATCATCGAAGCGCCCTACGTGCTCCAGGCGGCCATTGAGCATCGTGTGAACCTGGGTTGGGTGGTGCAGATCTACAATGCATCCGAAGCGCTGCCCAACATGATCAACCCGTTCTTCATGCTCCCGCTGCTCGGGATCTTGCGGCTGCGCGCCCGCGATCTGGTGGGCTACGGATTGCTGCAAGTGATGGTGCAAGCACCTATCGTGTTTTTCCTATGCTGGCTGTTCGCCCGGCAGCTGCCGTTCATCCCGCCGATAAGATAAGGTCACGCAGAACTACAGCGCCGCGCGGGCCGCCTCGCCGGCGGCGTTGGGAATCGTAAAGTAGAAGGTGGAGCCCGAGCCCGGCTGGGATTCAACCCACATCCTTCCAGCATTGGTCTGGACGATCTTTTGAGCCAGCGCCAGACCGACGCCCGTGCCCGGGATGTCCCTGCCGTGTAATCGCTGGAAAACCTGGAAGATGGTTTGCCAGTAGCGCGGCTCAATGCCGACGCCGTTATCGCTCACAGAAAGCTGCCAGGCGTTGCCATCCAATTTGGCGGCAACGTGGATTTCGGGCGTAATGTCCTTGCGGGAATACTTAATGGCATTACTGATCAGGTTTTGCAGAACGCTCCCAATCCGGGCGTCGGTCACCAGCACGGGAAGAGGATCGTGCGTGATCTTCGCGCCGCTTTCCTGAATTGCCGCCCCCAGGGAACTGACGGCTTCGCTGAGCACCGCCTCCATGTCGAGCGCCCGCACGTCGCTTCCGGCATGGCTGGCCTGCGAATACCGCAGCAAATCGTCAATGAAAGCGCGCATTCTCTTGACGCCTTCTTGAAGGAATCCGAACGACTTCATCGAATCTTGATCGAGATTCCCCAAGATCCGCGCCTCCAACAACTGTGCATGCATTGTAATCGTGCGCAATGGCTCGTTCAACTCATGCGTAACGCGATAGGCGAAGCGTTCCAGATCTTCATTCGATCGGCGCAGCGCAGTCTCGGCCTGGCGCACTCGCAGATAAGCTCGGATGGTGGCCACCAGAACCGAGGGATCCACCGGTTCGATCAAATACCCGTCCGCGCCGGTGTTCAAGCCATTTACCTGTTGGTGCTCCTGAACGCTGGATGCCGAGATATGCAATATCGTCGTGGCAGCCAGCGCGGGATTCATACGGATGCGGCGGCACACCTCGAAACCATGCATGTCCGGAAGATTTACATCCAATAGAACTACAGCCGGCTTTCGCTCGTCGACTAGCTTTAACGTCTGGCTTCCGTTGGTTGCCTCTAACACGTCGAACCCGGCTTGTCTCAAAATTTTGCTGCGCGCGTACAGCCCCGGCGGATAATCATCGACGTTGAGTACCGACGTTGTTGGCAGATCCATGCTTGACTGACCCATGCGACGCTTTCTTAAATTGCCGCGACAGTGAGCCGCACAGGATTCACTGCGCGGCGGATGACCTCGGCAATCTCCTCGCATCCTGGCCCTTCCTTGGGCAGGATCGCGGCAGCCTTTCCTAACAATTGTAACCTCTCTGACTCTGCCAGAACGCGCGAGGTACAAATGATCACGGGGATGTCTTTGGTCGCAACGTTGGATTTCAACGCGTCCAGCACTTCAAACCCGCTCATGCCGGGCATCGTCAAATCCAGAATAATCGCGTCCGGCCCTTCTTTGGCAGCCTCGCGAATGCCCTCCGCTCCGCTGGTAGTCTCCTGGATCGTCACGTCGGATTCGCGAAATAGTTGTTTCAGCAAATACCGGTCGCGCTCGTCGTCATCAATGATAAGAACCCGGGTCGGGCGCGCCTGAGCCGTGAGCGCCCGCAACCTTTCCAGCAGCTGCGCTCGCTCGACGGGCTTGAGCATGTAGTCGTCGGCGCCCAGGTGAAAGGCCTTGGCTTGATCCTCAATCGTGCTCGCGATCATCACCGGAATGTCGCGTGTACGAACGTCCCGTTTCAAATCCACCAGAAGCCTCCAGGAATCTTCGGCCCTCAGGACCACGTCGAGAACGATCGCCTTCGGTATTATGCGCTCCAAAACTTCCTGTGCTTCGCGAATCGTACCCGCCGGAACCAGATCGAACCCGGAGTTTTTCAAATAGCTCCGGTACATCATCATCATTTCGGCTTTATCTTCCACCACCAGCACGGGCATGCTGCCGGCGTGGGCTTCCACAGCGGCGATGGCAGACGTAGATCCCAGGCCCAGCTCCGTGCGTTGTTCGTAGCGCAGAGGAATCTGCACCATGAAGGTCGATCCGATTCCCAACTGACTCTTCACCCGCACTTCGCCGGCCAGCAAAGTAGCTAGCTTTTGCGAGAGTGGCAGCCCCAGGCCGGTGCCCTTCACCTTTCTCTGAATCGGATTGTCGACCTGCGCGAAATCCTCGAAGATGCGCGGCTGGTCTTCCGGCGCGATTCCAATGCCGGTGTCGGCCACTGAAAAGAGAACATCGTTATTTTCCGCCAGCCTCGCCGACACGCGAACCTCTCCGCGTTCGGTGAACTTCAAGGCATTCGAGATGAAATTGCGGAGAATCTGCGAGATCTTGCCTTCATCGGAAAACATGGCTGGGATATGGTCTACATCTTCGAACACCAGATCCACGGACTGATTCAGCAACAGCGGCCGCAGCATCCCGCGCAAGGCGGCGAACAAATCCGCCACGCGAAATTCCAGCGGCTTGGCTTCCACCTTGCCCGCTTCCACTTTGGCCAGATCCAGAAGATCGTTCACTAAATCCAGTAAGTCGCGCGCGGCCTTGCGAATGTACTCGGTTTGTATCTGCTGCTCTTTCGATAAGTCGCCATCCGATCGATCCAGCAACAGGCCGCTTAACGCCAATATGGAATTCAGCGGCGAGCGGAATTCGTGGCTCATGTTGGACAGAAAACGCGACTTTAACTCATCGGCGCGGCGCAGATGATCCGCCTTTTCGTCCAATTCCGCGTACAGCGCAACTACACCCCGATTGGTGTCTTCCAGCTCCCGATTCAGGCGCGTCAACTCGATCTGCCGGGTGCGGATCTCTTCCATCGCCCCGAGCAACTCCTGGTTTTGATGCTGCAGCTCCTGAAACGCGTCTTGCGGACCCTCCCCCATGAGCATGGCCGCCAGACCTGGCAAATCTTCCGTCCTCCAGACCCGCGTCCGGCTCGGGAGCAGTTTCTTGAGCCAAATCGTGGTGCCTTGCCCCGGCGTGGACTCAATCTGGAATTGGTCCATCAGACGCCGCGCCCCAAGAATACCCATGCCCATTCCGGTCGAAGATTTGTAGTGGCCTTCCAGAATGTTCTTCAGGTCGCGCACCCCCGGCCCGCTGTCTTTGATCTTGATAATGAAAAGCTGCGGCGAGGTGCGGCCCTCAATCGAATATTCCACCCGGCCGCCGCCCGCATAGTTGAATGCATTGCGCGCGATCTCGGAAACTGCGGTGGATATCCTGGTCTGATCCTGCCCTTCGAAGCCCAGCAGCCGTGAAATCTGGCGGGCTCGCTGCCGTGCCGCCACGGTATCGCGCTCAGAAGCGATCGCGAGGGTAAGAATCGTCCCAGCCATCTATGCAGCCTTTACGATTACCACTGTAGCGTCATCCCGCCCGCGGCAGAAATCCCGGTACAGCACGCCCGCGATCAGCGCTGGATCGCGCGCCGCCAGGCCCGGATAGGATTCCAATCCGGTGCCCGTCGAAAGCCCGTCGGAGTGCATCACCAGCAGACCATTTTCCGGCCAGGAATAGCTGAATTCCTGGATTCGCTCGCACTGATGGCCGGCCGTCCCGTTCAGCGATACCAGGTTCTGCCGGCTGTCCGAGCCTGCGTAGATTCGCGCGGAAATGTTGCCCACACCCGCGTATGTCAGCTTGCCCCGCACGCTATCGATCTGAGCGATGGCCACCGCCGCGCCGCGAGTACTACGCAGGGCTTCATGAACCCGCGTCAGTAGCGCCTTGGGAGGCAGGTTGGAATTCTCGTAGAGCTGCCGGACGGCTTCGGCGGAGGCCAGCTTAGCTTCCATACCGTGACCAAGCCCATCCGCCACCAAAATCACCAGAGTCCCGTCGGCCCGCACGCAACCCCAGGAATCGCCGCACACTTCCTCGCCCGGCTTGGAGACATTCACCGCGCCAATGCGCCGTTCCGTGGCGGGGTTCCATCCATTCTGTGACCGCCACCAGCGAGCCAGCACCACCGTGCCTTTGCCGGCAACCGTATAGATGTCCGATTCTCTCGACATCCGCTGAATCGCGCCCAATCCCTGCCCTGGACTCGCCCCCGTACTGAAACCGTCTCGCAGGCACTGATCCAGGTTGTCCATTCCAGGACCTTGATCCACCGCCAGCAATTCCAGCAATGGCCTGCTCTCGGACCCTTCCGTGGTGGTCTGCAAAAGGATCTGTCCCCGGCTGGCATGCTTCAACAGATTGGTACAGACTTCGGTGGCAACTATGGCGACGTGTTCGGCGCCGCCCTCGTCCATCCCCAGCTCCAGCGCCATGGTCCTAGCTAGCCGCCGCGCCTCGGCCGTCCGGCTGCTTTCTTCCACCACGATGCGAACTGCGGTCGACAACTATTTCCACCTCAGAATAGAGACTCTGGTCCCTTCCCCCGGTTTCGACCAGATTTCGAATTCATGAGAAAGCCGCTTGGCGCCGCTCAATCCCAGCCCCATGCCATTTCCCGTAGTGTAGCCGTCGGTGAGTGCCAGCGCTATATCCGGGATGCCCGGCCCTTGGTCCTCAAACGTCAGCCGCAATCCCGAGCGAGTCCCGTTTTCTACCCGCTCCAGATGGACCGTGCCACCGCCTCCGTAGTCCAGAGTGTTGCGCGCCAGTTCGCTCGAAGCGGTCACCACTTTGGTTTGGTCCACCAGCCCCAACCCCAAGGCAATCGATTGCCTGCGCACTGCCTGGCGCACCAGCACGACATCGTCGGAGGCGCGAATTTCCATCGACTCAGCGGATACTACTCGAATCGCCATCCTGCCCTTCCAAAATCGCGGTCCGCAACGCTGTCATGCCTTTTTCCACGTCCAGGGCCGTGCGGATTCCCCGCATCGGAAGCCCCAGTTCTACCAAGGTAATCGCCACCGCCGGCTGCATTCCCACCACTACGGTTTCCGCGTCCAGCAGATGCGCCATCGATGCAATGCTGGCCAGCATCCGCCCGATGAACGAATCGACGATTTCAAGCGCCGAAATATCGATCAGCACGCCGTGAGCCCGATGTTTGACAATCTGTCCCGTGAGATCGTCCTGCAGCGTGAGCGCCAGCCGGTCGTGCATATCCACTTGAATTGTGACGAGCAAAAACTCGCCCATCTTGAGGATCGGTATTCGCTCCACGCTTACCTCGCCGCGGCGCCCGATGGAGCCGCGTCCTGGCGAACCACTTTGTGGCCGCTGCGCCGCAAAGCCACGTCGAAAGCATCCGCCAGAGTGGCCTTGGTGGTGACTTCCGATAGGTCGACGCCCAGGTGAATAATCGTCTGCGCGATCTGCGGACGGATGCCGCTGATCAGGCAATCGGCACCCATCAAGCGCGCCGCGGCCACGGTCTTCAGCAGATGCTGGGCTACCAGCGTGTCCACCACCGGGACGCCGGTGATGTCGATGATGGCATAGTCCGATCGCGTCTGGACAATCGCTTCCAGCAGGTTCTGCATCACCACCTGCGTGCGCGCGCTGTCCAATGTTCCGATGAGCGGGAGCGCCAGGATGTTCTCCCATAGCCGTACTACGGGTGTGGAAAGCTCCAGCAGCTCTTTCTGCTGGCGCAGGATCACTTCTTCGCGCGTCTTTTGGAACGCTTCCGTCGTCAACAGTCCGAGTTCGTCCACCAGAAGTGTAGCCTGCCAGGTTTCATCCGCCAAAACTTTGGAGTCCGCGCCCAACTCAGTCCGCAGTGCGGAAAAAAGCGGCTGCTTGAGAGAAAAAACGAAGGAAGCAGTCTCCCTGGGACTGTAACCGTCCTTGGCCCTTCGACTCGACAAATCCACCAAAAAGTCGCGAACGCCGGCCCACTCCGGTCCAGAAATCCCGCCGCCGGAGTTTTTCCGCAAAGCTCCCTTCAGCGACCGTATAAACTCACGGGATTGCCGGTTAGCTTCCTCGCGCTCGGCGGCGGTAAGTTTCCGCCCTGTGGCCTGCTGCTGTTCCACCCACTGGTCAGTGATCTCTTGTTCTCGTTTTTCAAATACTTCCGGAAGCTTGCTATTGGACAAACCAATCTCCTTGGGTGGGCAAATTCATGATACTACGCCCTGGTCATTTGTCCAGGGGTGACCGCGCCCAGTACTCTTGACAACTTCTCGCCAAATGAGCAAAATATTAAAGGCGAAGAAAGGGCGAAATTGCATGAACCCAAACGCCGCTCGTATCACTACGCTTGGACTGCGTCCGGACGCCAAAATCCGGGAGCGCCTGCCTATCGGTATCGCGTCGCTGGATGCTCTGGTCGATGGTTTCCCGCGCGGCGCCATCTCGGAGATCCTCGGCCCGGAAAGCTCCGGCCGCACCACGCTAGTCCATTCCCTGCTGGCCGCATCCACCGCACAGCTTGAAATCTGCGCTTACGTCGACACCGACGACTCCTTCGATCCCGTATCGGCAGCCGCGGCCGGCGTAGCTCTCTCGCAGCTGGTCTGGATTCGTTGCGGCCACAACGCCGGACACGCGCTCAAAGCCGCCGATTACCTGCTCCACGCCGGCGGATTCGGCGTCATCATCCTCGACCTCTGCCAGGTCTCCCCGCGCATCTCCAACCGCATCCCGATCTCCTATTGGTATCGATTCCGCCGCGCCATCGAAAACACGCCGACCATTCTCGCGATCGCAGAAAAAGAGCCTATTGCCAAATCCTGCGCTTCGTTGATTCTTGATGTGCAACGCACAAGAACCGCCTGGCGAGGCGCTCCGGGCTTTTCGCTCTTGCGTGGCGTGGAGCTGGAAGCTCACTCGCGCAAACCCGTACGGCACGCCACGGCGCAATTCAAAGCGAGGGCCATTGGATGATCTTCGCCTGTATTCATGGGACCTCGGTCGATTTAGCTCAAATCGCAGCCGCCTTTTCGCCGTCATTCGAACAGACCGCGCCCGACACCATCGTCTTCCGCATCGATGGCCTCAAGCGCCTGCATGGCACGCCTCAGCAAATCGCCCAAGCCATCGCGAAACGCGCCGGCGCAACCATCCATATCGCGATTGCCGAAACCGCCGACGCAGCCATCATCGCCGCGCGTAATTTTCCCGGCGTCACCGTCGCACCCGATCTCAACGATCTCGATGTTTCGACGCTCCCGCTTACGGAAGAAATGGCGCAGGTTTTCGAAGCCTGGGGCATCTACACCTTCCAACAATTAGCTCAACTGCCGGAAACCGGCCTGGCCGAGCGCTTCGGATCCGCCGGCGTCTACCTGCAACGGCTCGCTCGCAACGCCATCCAACGGCCGCTCAAAATATTCCAGCCGGAGACCACCTATGAGGATCGCATCCAGCTGGATCATCCGGTCAGCCTGCTCGAGCCGCTGCTGTTCCTGATCGCCCGGCTGCTCAACGATCAATGCGCCAAGCTCCTTTCCAACGCCATGGCAGCCAACGAAGTGACCATCCGATTGGAACAAGAAAATCGAACAGAACATATCCGCACTCTGCGCCTCCCCGTCCCCATGCGCGAAAGCAAGGCGCTATTGAAGCTTCTGCAAATGGATCTCGAAGCGCATCCGCCCACGGTGCCCACCGTCGCTCTCACTCTCGCGCTCAAACCGGTGCATCCGCGCAGCGTGCAAACTGGAATCTTTCTGCCCGTCACCCCGGCGCCCGACAAACTGGAACTGACGCTCGCCCGCATCCGCGGCATCGTCGGCGAAAACAACGTCGGCATCCCCGAGCTCCTGAACACACACCACCCCCATCCCTTCCGACTGGTCGTAGCGCAGCCTCACACCGCCAACCCCCAACCCCTAACCCCCAACCCCGCGTTACGTTATTTCCGACCAACGCTACCTGCAACGATTGACCTCGTCAACGATCGTCCGGCCTGCATTTCCGCCCCAGGTATTCACGGAAAGGTGCTCAACGCCGCCGGCCCCTGGCGAAGCTCGGGCGATTGGTGGACCACCACGGCCTGGAACCGCGATGAGTGGGACATCGCACTATCCAATGGATCTCTGTACCGTATTTACTCCGACCCCCAATGGTTTGTGGAGGGTTCGTATGACTAACTCACCAGCCACCAGCCACCAGCCACCTTATGTTGAACTGCACGCCCGCAGCGCCTTCAGCTTTCTCGAAGGCTCTTCGGTGCCCGAAGAACTGGTGGCCCGCGCCGCCGCGTTCGACTTCCCTGCCCTCGCAATCCTCGATCGCGATAACATCTCCGGCGCTGCCCGCTTCCACATGGCCGCGAAAAAAGCCGGCCTCCGCGCGCACATCGGCGCCGAAATCACCTGTACCGACGGTCACCGTTATCCGCTGCTGGCTGAAAATCGCACCGGCTACCAGAACCTGTGCCGATTGATCACGCGCATGAAGATGCGCGCGAAAAAAGGCGAGGGCGCAGCGGCTCCTGAAGAATTCGCCGAGTTCTCCAAAGGCCTGGTATTCCTGGCTTCGCGGCCCGATCCTCATCTTCTCGAAATGTTTGGAGCCAGGAACATCTTCGTCGAACTCCAGCGCCACTACAATCGCACCGAAGAAGCCCGCAACCAGGCGCTCATCGATTTCGCACGGCGTCACCGCATGCCGCTCCTCGCCACCAACGGCGTGAGCCATGCCACGCCCGAATCGCGCGAAGCGCTGGATGTTCTCACCTGCGTTCGCCACAAAACCACCATTCACGAAGCCGGCCGTCTGCTCTCCCTCAATTCCGAGCGGCATCTGAAAAGCGCGCAAGAAATGTCATGCCTCTTTGCCGATCTGCCGGAAGCCATCGCCAACACCAAAGAACTCTCCGACCGTCTGCAATTCACCCTGGCCGATCTCGGCTATCAATTTCCCAGATACCCCACGCCAGCGGGTGAAACGATGAACTCGTTCCTTCGAAAACGCGTGGAAGAAGGCGCCATCAATCGCTATCACCAAAAGTCCGCCGATCTGCGACGCCGCGCCCGCCGCCAGATCGATCACGAGCTCGCTCTCATCGAAAAACTCGACCTGGCCGGCTATTTCCTGATCGTCTGGGACATCGTCGAGTTCTGCCGCAAACAAAACATCCTGGTGCAAGGCCGCGGATCGGCCGCTAACAGCGCGGTCTGCTATTCGCTCGGCATCACGGCGGTGGACGCCGTCGAAATGGAATTGCTCTTCGAGCGCTTCCTGTCGGAAGAGCGCGGCGAATGGCCGGACATCGATCTTGATCTCCCGAGCGGCGATCAGCGCGAGCGCGCCATCCAGTACGTTTATCAACGCTACGGCCAGCTCGGCGCCGCCATGACCGCCAATATCATCACCTATCGCGGCCGCTCGGCCGTGCGCGACATCGGCAAGGTGCTGGGCTTCCCCGAAACGGATCTTGCGCGCATCTCGGCGCTGGTTCCATCCTGGGGTTGGACCGATCCTAAAGATACTGCCGAGCGGCAGTTCCGCGAAGCAGGCTTCTCGCCCGACAAACATCCGCTGATTGGAAAATTCCTGGATCTGTACATGACCATCCAGGATCTGCCGCGCCATCTCGGCCAGCACTCCGGCGGCATGGTGATTTGCGAAGGCCAATTGGATTCCGTCGTTCCGCTCGAACCGGCTACCATGCCCGGCCGCGTGGTCATCCAGTGGGACAAGGAAGATTGCGCCGACATGGGGATCATCAAAGTGGATTTGCTGGGACTTGGGATGATGGCCGTGCTCGAAGAATCCATCCAGCTCATTCGCACCGCCTATCGCGAAGAGTTAGACCTCGCGCATCTGCCGCAAGACGACCCGCTGGTTTATCACGCTCTGCAAAATGCCGACACCATCGGCCTGTTTCAGGTGGAGAGCCGCGCCCAGATGTCGTGCCTGCCGCGCCTGCGGCCCGAGCGCTTCTACGACATCGTGGTGCAAGTCGCCATCATCCGCCCCGGCCCCATCGTTGGGCAAATGTTGAACCCATTTCTGCGCCGCCGGCAGGGCCGCGAGCCGGCCGAGTGCCTGCATCCATCGCTCGAACCCGTGCTGCGCCGGACTTTGGGAGTCCCTCTATTTCAGGAGCAGTTGCTCCGCATGGCGATGATCGTGGCCGGGTTCTCGGGAGGCGAAGCCGAAGAGCTGCGCCGCGCCATGGGATTCAAGCGCTCCGAAGCCCGCATGCGCGACATCGAGACCCGCCTGCGCGATGGCATGACGCGCAAGGGCATCATCGGCCAACAGCAGGAAGCCATCGTCAAATCCATCACCGCGTTCGCTCTATATGGTTTTCCCGAATCGCACGCCGCGAGCTTCGCTTTGATCGCCTATGCCAGCGCGTATTTGAAATGCCGCTACCTGGCCGCTTTCACCGCCGCCATATTGAACAATCAGCCCATGGGCTTTTACGCGCCGGCTACATTGGTGAAGGACGCACAACGCCATGGCCTGCACTTCAATCCGATCGATGTCACACGCTCGGATTGGCTGTGCACCGTCGAGGAAGAAAATGGAGAGCGGCGCGTTCGCCTGGGCCTGAATTACGTCAAAGGACTGCGCGAGCAGCCGGCCAAAGCCATTCTCGCCGCTCGCGCGCAAGCCCCTTTCGCGAGCATTCAGGATTTGGCGAACCGCGTCCCCGAGCTTCGCAAAGACGAACTGCGCAAGCTGAGCGAAATTGGCGCGCTCAATTTCATCACTGCCTCACCCACGCATCGCCGCGCCGCTCTCTGGGATTCCGAACTCGCCATCCGCCCGTCCGGCCCCTTGTTTGCCAACAACCAACAACCAATAACCAGCCACGCGCCACTCGCGCCGATGTCCGCCAGCGAACGCCTCAATTCCGACTTCCGCCAGACCCGCCTCACCATCGGCAAGCATCCCATGGCCTTTCATCGCGAGAAAATGCACGCCCTGGGAGTCACGCCCGCGTCTCAGTTGAAATTTGTGCGCAACGGCCGCGTGGTTCGCATCGCCGGATGCATCATCTGCCGGCAGCGCCCAGGCACCGCCAAAGGGCTCCTGTTCCTGAGCATTGAAGACGAAACCGGAGTCTCGAACGCCGTGGTGATGCCTGACGTTTTCGATCGCGAGCGCAAAACCATCCTCAATAATTCTTATCTGGTGATCGATGGCGAAATGCAGAACATCGACAACGTGTACACCGTGCGCGCCGCGCATTGTGAGCCGCTGGACGTGGCTGAGGAAGCGGTGCCCTCACACGATTTTCATTAATACAAACCCATGCGCTCTTTGACCAGCTGAACGGTGGATTTTGCGATCGGCGATACCCGCTCCGCGCCTTCTTTGAGCACGCCCGTCAAATAGCCTGGCTCGTTCATGATTTCTGCATATCGTCTTTGCAGCGGCTCCAGATGAGACACCACGATATCGGCTACCTTCTTCTTCAGGTCACCGTAGCGCAACCCGCCGAACTCGGCCTGCGCCTCCTGACGCCCCCAACCCATGAAAGCCTTGCTGACATCGATCAGGTTCAGAACGCCTGGACTGAGATTCTCAAAGTCGACGGCAGGCTGAGAATCCGTGGTCGCACGCATAATCTTTTTTCGCGCGACTTCAGGAGCATCCAACAATCCAATCGCGTGGCCAGAACCAGCCGCAGACTTGCTCATCTTCTTCGTCGGATCATCCAGCCCCATCACGCGCGCGCCAACCAAGGGCAGGCTTGTACCCGGCATAACAAATGTGTCGCCATACAGAGAGTTGAATCGTTGCGCGATGTCCCGCGCCAACTCGAGGTGCTGCGCCTGGTCCTCGCCAACTGGAACAACGGCGGCTTGATAAACCAGAATGTCCGCGGTCATCAACACGGGATATTGCAGCAGTCCATCACCCACCGTTTCCTGCGCCTGCGACTTGGCTTTATATTGCGTCATCCGCTCCAGCCAGCCTACCGGCGTGACGCAGGTCAGCATCCACGCGAGCTCGGCGTGCTCCGGCACGGACGATTGCACAACGATGGTCGAATGCTTGGGATCGATGCCCGCCGCCAGAAACAGCGCCGCAGTCTCCAGGATCTTCAAGCGCAGCTCGGCCGGCTCTTGATAAATCGTAATGGCATGCAGATCGACGATACCGAAGATGCTCTCGTAATTGGCCTGAATCTCAACCCAATTCTTCAGCGCTCCCAGATAGTTTCCAATATGCAAATTACCAGTCGGCTGGACGCCGGAAAACACTCGTGCCTTCATGTGTGAACATCCATGTTTGATCAACCAGGCTTGATCAATCATGATACCCTTTCGATTGCCCATTGAAGAAACTCTAACCATTGAGAAGCTGGTCTATGGCGGCGAAGGTCTGGCGCGCCCGGACGGCAAAGTGATCCTCACGCCTTGTGTCCTTCCAGGCGAAGTGGTGCGCGTGGACACCGAGCGCGCGAAGAACGATCTGTGGCGCGGCCGTTTGCTCGAAGTGCTGCAGCCATCGCCTTCGCGAGTCACGCCTGGATGCCCGTATTTCCAGCGCTGCGGCGGCTGCCAATACCAGCACATCGACTACCCATTTCAGTTGGAACAGAAGCGCGAGATCCTGCGCGAGGTCTTGCGGCGTGTCGGCAAGATTGAATTCGCGGGCGAGATCGGCACTATCTCAGGCGAACCATGGCACTATCGCAACCGGGTCCAGCTTCATATCGAAGGCGGCGTCGTCGGTTACTTCGAGCAAGGGTCCCGAAAGCTTTGCGCGATCGATCACTGCCCCATCGCTTCGCCGAAACTCAATGAGACCATCGGCAAAATCGAGGCACATCGCGCTACCACGGCGCTGGAGCTTTTCACGAATGAAACGGACGTCCAGGTAAACGTGATCGACCGCGTGCCACGTCCGGAGCTGACCGCGCTCGCATCACTGGGCGCAACCACGCCGATAGAATATGGCGGCTTCCAGGTCAGCCGCAATTCTTTCTTTCAGGTGAACCGCTTCCTGATCGATCAGCTGGTGGAATGCGCCACAGGCGACGCACACGGTGAGTGGGCCGTCGATCTCTACGCAGGAGTGGGCCTCTTCTCGGTGAAACTGGCCCAGCGATTCGGCAAAGTAACGGCCGTGGAATCGGGCGGCAGCGCCTTCCGCGATCTGGCGCATAACTTCACACAACCTGCTGTGAATGCCAATGTCGAAGACTACCTCTCTGGCTTCGAGGAAACGCCCGACTTCATCCTGGCCGATCCGCCGCGCGCCGGTCTCGGCAAAATCGTGGTGATGGAACTGCTACGGATTCGTGCGCCGCGGCTGACCATCGTTTCGTGCGACCCCGCGACGTTAGCCAGAGATTTGCAAGGCTTGCTCGCAGGTAATTACCGCCTCGACAAAATCACGCTGGTTGACCTTTTCCCCCAAACATTCCATCTCGAAACTGTAGTGGAGCTTTCCGCAGGAGCAACTCAGCCAGATTGAGCGCGATCGCCAAGCCCAGCAGCGCCGGCCACAACCTCAGCGTGGACGATTGGGACCGGCCGCCCGAATCGAATACCTGCTTTGGCTGGGGATTGAAACGGCCGCCGGTGAATCGCGAAACCGATCGCAGCAAAAATTCATTCGATCCGTATTCGAGCAGCTCTTGTTCCGGCTGATAGAAGCCGATCTCGGGAAAGGCGCGTGAGTCCTCGAGCGGGCGAACACGGAACAGGCCCTGCAAGTCGCCGATGTGAATCCTTCCGCGATAGGATTTGCCGGCCAGCTTGACCACCGGCACGGGATGGCGGAATCCATTGGGGCCAAGAACGAAGACCTCGGGCGGTTTGGCGGGATCTTCAACGTCGCCGCCCAGATGATAATTCACCACCAGGTCGCCGCTGGCGCTGTCGTATTCGGCTTTGGCTTCGCTGCTCTCGGTGTGCGGCAAAAGATCACGCATGGTGTTGGTCCAAAACCGGTCGAAGCCTTTCCAGGTGACCCAATCCGCGGCCCAGCGGCTCTTCGCATCGGAGGTAAAGATCACGGCGCGGCCCAGTCCATATTGCCAGCGGACCAGCAGCGGATCGGTGTCTTCGACTTTCAGGATCGTGTCGGCGCCGGGCTTGCTGATGAAGCGGACGTAGCCCTTCAGCGGCGGAGCGGTTTCAATCCCGACGCCGTCCAGAATCTCGGTGTTCTTGGCGACCACCGGGTGCAGAGTCTTCTCCACGGCCGTGGAGCCGGTGTGCTCCATAACGTCCTTGAGCACGATTTGCTCCAGGCCGGCCGGCTCATTCAAGAAGTACGATTTGCCGCCTGCCACTGAAGCAACTTTTTCAAGATACGCCCGGTTCACGTCCTGGCCGAGGCCAACCGTGGAGATGGTCACGTGCTGCGTGGCCGCTTCCTTGGATAGATCGAGACTGTCGCCCTCTTCGGAGATACCGTCGGTGAGCAGGACGATGTGCTTGAAGGTCGCGTGCGCGGGCAGCACCTTGTGATACGCCTCCGCGAGCGCGGGCGCGATCTGCGTACCGCCATCCGGCACGATGCCCGAGATCAAGCGTTTGATCAGAACCTTGTCTTCAGCGTGGCGCATGGGAACGTCCCACTGAAATGAATTGTCGAAGATCAACACGCCGACCAGGTCGATAGGACGAAGATTCTCCACCACGCCGATCGCGGCCTGCCTCGCGAGTTCGATCTTCTTGCCTTCCATGGAAGACGATTTGTCGATGATGATGACGACCGCTGTGCCTTCCGGCGATCGCGGCGGAGCAAGCTTGGCAGGCAGAGTTCGATCGAGCGCGTCTTCCACCTTTTTGTTTTCGGCGTAGATGTTGCGTTCGCCGGCGATGACCAGCAGTCCGCCGCCTTGCTGAACGAACTTCTCGATCTCGTCCTTGCGCGCGGTGGGAAGCGACTCGAGATCCAGATTGTTCAAAACCACGATCTGATAATCGGCCAGCGATCCGTGCGAGGGATCGGCCGTGCGATCGACATCAAATTGTCCGGCCGCGAGAGCTTGGACCAGGTTCGTTTCGCTGCCCGCCGGGTCTTCGGAGATATAGAGAACCTTGGGGCGGCGCAGCGTGAGGGCGCGATCGAATCGAATGTCGCCGAGACCGTTGGTCTGGATCACTCCGGTCAAGCTCAACGCGCCGGCCGCGGTCAAGCTGGCGTGAACCCGCACCTGGTTGTCGCCCTTTTCCAGCTTCAGCGGATTCGAACCGAGCGTTTTTCCTTCCGCGCCGATTTGCACGGAGCCCGCAACTGGAGCCGGAGATACAATGTTCAGATCCACGGGAAATTGCTCTCCGGTGAACGCAACCGTGGGAACGGTAACCGATTCCAGGCGCAGACTCGGCTCGGGGCGGCCCTGCATGGGGATGGTGTCGATCGGGATCCCGAGTCGCTGCGCTTGCCAGGCCGCGCGCGTGATGCTGCCCGCGTTTTCCTTGCCGTCGGAAACCAAAACCAGGCGCGGCACTAAGCCGGAGGGAAGCGAACTGATGGCCTCGTCGATGCTGGATTCGAGATCGGTGGCGCGTCCCCCTTCGCCGGCAGTCAACTGCAAGTGGTAGCCGCGCTGCTCTTCGGGAGTCAGATCGCGAACGGATCGCGCGAACGGCAGGATGCGAATCCAGTGGCGGCCTCGCGCCTTGTCCAAAGCGGATGCGAACTCGGAGGCGCGCTCCAAATCTTGCGGCGCGACGCTGGCGGAGGTGTCCACCAGAACCGCCACGGCCATTTTCGTTTGGGGAACGGTGAGCGTGGGCTCCGCGAGCGCCAAGACGATCGCAAGGAACGACAGCGTCTTTAGCAGCAGGGCTGTGACGCGCCGCGTCCGACGCCACTCGAAAAAGGCCCAACCCAACGGGAGGAGCAGAAAAACCAGCACCCATGCGCGCTCGAAGATCATGAAGCCTTCCTCCAAGCATCGCTCGGCTGAGCGCCGCTGGCTGCGCGGCTGCGGCGATCGATTCTGCCAAAGAGAATCCAATCCGCCAGCAAACCGGCTGCTCCGGCGATGGCCAGCCACTGCCAGATATCACGAGAGATCGGCCCGGCGGGCGCGCGGCCGGGTAGCCCGACCTTGACATTCGATGGCTTCCACGCCGTGTCGCCGGGTTGCGGCAAGGTGAGCGAGTAGACCAGCTCGCGATCGCCGGCCAGCACCCGCACGATTCCCGGATCCGCCGTGAAGAAGCGCAGGGTCTTCCCTTCGATGGTGAACGGCAGCGACTTGCCATCTTCGGTTTGAACACGAACCGTATTGGGATCGGTCTCCGATTCAAGCTCAACGTCCACGGTGCCTGCGGCGCCCGCCGTCAGTTCCCAAGAACGGAAAGCATCGGGCGCCATCCAGCGGATTATGTTGGCGAACAGCAGCGGCGTGGTGAGCTGATACTTCAGGCCGGAGCGGACAGGATGAAAACCGAGCACCACCATTTTCGGCGGACCTGGCCGAGCGACGATCACCGCTCGACCGTCGGATCGCGCGATCGTGATGTCACCCGGAGCAGGGCGGAAAATTTCGGCGTTGGCGAGTTCGATATCGCGCGCTCTGAGGCCGGCGCCCAGCGGATGATCGGCCTGCCATTGATTGAGCTTCACGTGTGACTGAATCGTCTGCACAGGGATCGGCGATCCATTGATTGGGGGCTCGATCCAGACGCTTTGCGTCGCGGGCGGCGACGGAGGAGCGAAGTGATCGATGACGACGATGCCAGTGCGGGCGTTCGGATCGTATTTGGCGATCGGGAGAAACGTGGCTTGAATGCCGGGAATGGCGGTGAAGATCGGCCGCAACAGATCGGGTTCGGCAGAGTAGACGGTAACCGGAGCAACGCCGCGCGGCGGCAGCTCAAGAACCGCACGGCGATCTTGATTAAAGGCGTCCTGACGGAACGAGTCCTGCGCCGGCAAGCGCGCTTCCAACCATCCGGCAGCGCGGGTTTTGAAACGAAAGGAGAAGCTTTCTTCCGCGCCAGGAGGTAGCTCAAAGCGATGAGTGGCGACCGGAGAGCCCCCGAAATTGACGACTGCGGGAATAGACCGCGGCGCTGTACCGTAGTTCTTGGCGGCGACGAAGACTTCCCAGGCATCGGGATCGTCCACGGCGCGGTGAACGCTGATTTTGCGCAAGCCAACATGCTCGCTAGGGCCGGCAATCGGGATGAAGCGGAAATTCGAAGGCGGATTCAGGCGAGCAGCTTCGTCGCTCGGGACGCGAGCCGCGCCGACGAAAACAATTTCTCCGGGACGCTGGGCCTGCACTCGTTGCGCCTGCTGCGCGAAATCGAGGGCGCCCGGAAGATCCAGCGACGCCGCGCCGGGCTGGGTCTGATTGATGGCGAGCTGAATCTTCTTGCGGTCGGACTCAAACAGGAGCGCGGGGGTAGCGAGTACGCCGGCGCGCACTACCATCACGCGATCGGCCAGCGGGAGCGCGTTCACGTAATTGCGGGCCGCCAGGCGCGCTTGATCGATAAGACGGTTGGGGCCGGAGCGCGCAGCCATCCAGGGTGAAACATCGAGGATCAGCACGTGATCGCGCGAGTATCGGACCGGCGAACCAAAGCGGAGCTGCGCAATGGCAAGCAGCAGAAGAAGAAGACTGAGCAACTGCAACAGGAGCGACCAGGGTTGTTGCAGCTTGCGGCGGTGTTTCAATACGGGCGGCTTTTCAATAGCGGCAAAGAAGCGCAGCGTGGGGACCGTGTGGCGCTTGCGTAGACGATCCAGCAGATAGAGCGCCACGACGACGCCCGAGAGCGATCCCAGGATGGCGAGAAACTCGGGCAAAGAGAGATTGAGGAAGAACATCGCGGCTACTCGAGTCCGCCTGACCGGACCAGCGGCCCGAAGATTGCTTCTTCGATTGTGGTGGCAGTGGAGATGCCCACGTAGCGGCCGCCGTTGCGCAATCCGACTCGCTGAATATCGCGAGCATAGGCATCGAAGGCTTCGACGTAGTTGCGGCGCGCGGCGTCGTCAAATCCGATCTCGAGCGAGGCGCCAGTTTCGGCGTCGGTCAAATCGAGCTGCCCATCCCAAGCCGGCTCGCGGTCTTCGCCAGCCCAGACTTGAACCAGAACCAGCTCGTGGCCAAAGTCGGACAAATACTGCAAGGGGCGCTCGCATCCAGCGTCGTCAAGAAAATCGGAAATGATCATGAGCAGTCCACGTTGCGGATAGGTGGAGATGAACTCGCGCGCGATTTGTATAAAGCTGGTCCGGCCGGACGGCTGCAGATCCTGCAGGAAATTCACGGCGGGGATGAAACGATGCCGGCCGCCGCCGCACAGAAACGAGTCCTCCAAATGCTCTCCGAAGGGCTGGATGCAAATGGTATCCAGGCGCACCAAGCCGACATAGCACAACGCCGCGGCCAGTTTGCGCGCATAGTCAAACTTAGAGACGCCGCCAGTGGTCATGGAGTTGCTGCAATCCAGCAGAATCCGGACGGGAATGCGCGGCTCCACTTGAAACATCTTGAGGAAGAGCTTTTCCAGGCGTAAGTAGGCGCGCCAGTTGACGGCGCGCAGATCGTCGCCATGGTGGAACTGGCGATGATCGAGAAACTCCTGGCCAGGACCGGCGAAATGCGAAATGTTGTGGCCGCCGACCAGACCGGGAAAGGATTTTTGCCAGCGAATCGCCAGCCTCTCGAGCTTCTCGAGCAACGCGCTGTCGATCAGAGGCTGAGGTTTCACTTGACGGCCAAAGCAGAGACGCTTTCGATAATCTTGGGCAGAATGGTTTCGGGCGTCTGGCCATCCGCGTGGGCGTCGAAATTCAGAATGATCCGATGGCGCAGCACGTCGGGCGCGATCTCGCGAATATCATCACTGCTCAGGTTGAGGCGGCCGCGCATAAACGCCAGCACGCGACCGCACTCGACCAGAGCCTGGGCGCCGCGCGGCGAACTGCCGTAACGAATGTACTTGTTGGCCAGCGGGTGCGCGGAGGGCGTTCCGGGCTGCGTCGCCATAACCAGGTCGATCGCAAAATCCTGCACATGCTGGGCGACCAGGACGTCCCGGCAGGCGGCGCGTAATTGCAGAATGGCTTCGCGGTCCACCACTTGTTCGAGCGCGATTTCGTCGCGATGTATGGTGCGTTCGACGATGCGATTCAGATCTTCACGCGAGGGGTAACTGACCAGAATCTTCATCAGAAAACGATCCAGCTGCGCTTCGGGGAGCGGATAGGTTCCTTCCATTTCGATGGGATTCTGGGTGGCCATCACCAGGAACGGCAGCTCGAGCTCATGCGTCGTGGTACCGCTGGTGACCGTGCGTTCCTGCATGGCCTCGAGCAGGGCGGATTGCGTTTTGGGCGTGGCGCGATTGATTTCGTCGGCCAGGACGAGGTTCGCGAAGATCGGCCCGGGCTGGAAGCGCAGCGCCTTGGCGCCGTGATCGTCACTTTCAATGATCATGCTGCCCACGATGTCGGCGGGCATGAGATCGGGCGTGAACTGGATCCGCGAGTACTTGAGATGGAGCACGCGGCCCAGAGTCCGCAGCAGGGTGGTTTTGCCGAGGCCGGGAACTCCCTCGAGCAGAACGTGGCCTCCGGCGAGTAGGCAGATGATGACGCCATCGACTACATGCTGCTGGCCGACTATTACTTTACCTATTTCCTGGCGCACCTGGTCGAGATGACGGGTGGCGAGTTGGACTGAAGACTCGGGACGCACAATCTTATTTTAACGGTGACGAGCTGGCACTGCTCGGGTGTCATGTACTATAACACGAGTACTATAACACCAGGCGTCATGTCGTCCACTCATTCCTCTCCCGATCCCGAAAAACAGCGTCTCACGGAGTTGCGGAACGGTCTGCTTAGCCTGCACAAGACGCTGCTGGATTCCGAGCGCGCCGTGTACGAGCGCGATATCGCGCGCATTACCTCGAGCGGTGAGTTGTTGAATCTCGTAATCAATGACCCGTGGTTCGCCTGGTTGCATGCCCTCTCGGAATTCGTGGTGCTGATCGACGAGAGGCTGGATGCGGAAGAGCCGCCACAGGGAATCGAAGCGGAGCGGCTGATCGAGCAGGCCTGGGAGCTGCTGGCGCCAAATGAGAACGGCCAGGGCTTCGCCAAGCGCTATTTCGAGGCATTGCAGCGCGATCCGGACGTGGTGCTGGCGCACGCACGAATGCGGAAGGTTCTCGGGAATTTGGCTTGACGTCAACCGCCTGGTGACGCGCGCGGCTCAGTTCAGCGCGGGGCAGTTTAGGTTAGTTGGCCGACTCGGTTTTGCGGCTGAGGTCCTCGGCCAGAATGATGGCCTCGGCCAGTTCCTTCATGGGGCGACGAAGCCGGCGGCTCTCGTTGCGAAGGCGCAGGTAAGCCTCTTCCTCGGTAAGGCCGTGACGCTGCTGCAAAATGCCTTTGGCGCGCTCCACCAGCTTGCGTGTCTCGAGCTGACGCCGCATCTCGAGAGTCTCTTCCATGAGGCGGGCGTTGGTCTCCGACAGGCTCGACTTGGCAATCGCGCCGCCCATCTGCTCGCCGATAAACGTCAACAAGGAAATCTCCTCGCCATTGTGATTGTGATTATCGCGATGGTGCACGTTGATGACACCAATCACATCGCCTCCGCTCACCAACGGGACTGAAAGGAATGCTTCGTAGGTGTCCTCCACCAGGGCTTGAAAGCGTTTGAAGCGGGCGTCCGCGCCAGCCTTGGAGGATAAAGCGACCACGGACTTGTGCTCCGCGACCCATCCCGTAACGCCTTCACCAACTTTCATGCGCAGCGTGCCGAGCGCGGCCGCATGGGGCACTTGCGATGCGCGCAAAACGACTTCGTCGGTATCGCGATCCAAGAGGTATACCAGACAAGCGTCGCAGTCAGTCACCTGGACGGTAAGTCCGACGATCTCTCCGAGCATTTCGTCGAGCGACAGCTCGGAGCTCACGATATTGCTAATGCGATGCAGCAACGCTACATGCGAACTCGCGGGCTCCATAACGTGAACGGTTGCCATGACTCAGCGTAGCGAGCCAAAGCAGTCAGGTCCAATCGAAATTTCCTATCGGGTCGATTGACGGCGAGTCCAGGGGTGCGAAAAACATTGATAAAGCGGGGCTTCCTGGCCCTGGCGCGGTACGTGGACGAAGACGCATAAGAATACGAGTGCCGTCACTCAATATTAACAAGTTTTTGCTGGACTTCGCCGGTGACTTGCGCGTCCCTTGCGCCGATGTAGACGTTTACTTCGGAGCGAATTCCAAATTCGGGGAGATAGACGCCGGGCTCAATGGAGAAGCAGGTGCCGGCGACGATCCTGCGCACGTCGTGAGTCTCCAGGTTGTCCATGTTCGCGCCGGTGCCGTGTACCTCCTCGCCAATGGAATGCCCGGTGCGGTGGACGAAGTATTCGCCGAATCCGCGATCCTTAATATAGGTTCGGGCGGCGTCATCCACTTCGAAGCCCTGAAGGGTCTGGCCAGCCGCAACGGCTGTCTGGACGCGCTGGATGGCGCAATCGCGCGCATCGCGGACGACTTCGAATATGTTTTGAAGAGCGGAAGGCGGAGTGGGGCCGCAGTATCCAGTCCAAGTGATGTCATAGAACACCGCGGACGGCCGATCGAGCTTGGCCCACATGTCAATCAGCACCGCATCGCCTGTGCGGATTTCGCGGCTGCCTTCGGGCTCGGGTTCATAGTGCGGATTCGACATGTTGGCATTCACGGCGACGATAGGCCCGTGGTCGGTGACCAGACCGCAGTTTTCGAAACCAGCCCGAATGAAGCGGCTTACGTCCCACTCCGTGATACTTTGGCTGGCATCGAGCGAGGCCGCGATCTTTCGAAAGGCTTCGGCGCGAACGCGATCGACGCGGCGGCCGGCCTCCAGGTGCATCTCCAATTGCTCCGCGGTCCAGCGCGCTTCAAAAAGTTGAACCAAGTCGGCGGAGGTGACGACCTCGACCCCGACGGCGCGAACCAGCTCAATGGTTCCGCCATCCACCAGCGATACATAGGGGATGGCGCAGTTGGGCGAATATTGCATCGCGACCTTGCGGCTGCCGGCCAGCAACCGATGCAATCCTTCTAGCTGAGCACTCCAACTGGAATATTTGCGCACCTCGCCTGGCAGGCCCGCAAGAACGCCGGACTCGATGGCGTGAACCAAACCTTGTGGATCGCCATGGGCCGGGATGAAGTAATACCAGCGGCGAGTCACGACTTGATTCGGGTTCAGCTTCAGAATGCGATAGGCGAGGGGATCCCGCTGGTGATGGTCGAAAAACAACCAGCCATCCAAATGTTCTTCGCGTAAAGCCGCTTGAATCTGGTCAATGAGCATGGCTTCGTTCTTCGTCGGGCACTGTGACAACTTTGTGATGGCGCACGCGCGTATTCAAGTTCAACACACCCGCGACATCCTTTGTATCTTCGACCCGGAAATCGAGCACGTCGTCCAGCCAATCCTGACTGAGACCATTCCAATATTGCACGGCAACGGTCAGTGTATATTCTTGACGGCTGAGCAGGCAATCCAGCTCGAACTCGACTTCAATTTCCTCGCCGGGTTCAAAGTCGCCGAGTTCGGCGCGTTCCACGCGAGTGTTTGTTCCGAAAATGTCCATGCCGATGCGATTGCGGATGAGGATGCCAACCACGGGGTTCGACACAGGCTTTTGAAACGAGGCGCGGATACGGAGGAGAATGGATTCTCTCGGGCGGAAAGCGCGGCAGACTTCACCGGCCGAGTTGAGAATTTGCACCTCGACCACGCGGCTGGCGCCGTCCCCGTGACGGAAGCTGGTCTTATTCGATAAAGAGCTGGCTGCGACCGATTCCTCCAGCAGCCCGGCGCTGCGCTCCTTGCTGGAACGCTCGCGATCAAGCACGAAGCCGACGTACTGATTGACGGCGTCCTTGGGAGCGCCTTCGATCACGATGCGCCCGTCCAGCATGAAGGCCGCGCGATCGGCCAGGCGCTTAATCAAGCCGAGATCGTGCGAAACCAGAAATACGGTGACGTTCTTGCGCCGCAGCTCCTCGAACTTTTGCACGCACCGGCTGGCGAAGATGGCGTCGCCGACGGCCAGCGCTTCATCGACGATTAAGACCTCGGGGTCGACATGAATCGCGGTGGAAAATGCGAGGCGGAC
>Ga0302324_100001727_pt1 | contig 52403 bp, 51 predicted proteins | sample Palsa_T0_1_FD_201949 | JGI IMG/M metagenome (GOLD analysis project Ga0302324, IMG submission 201949) | Peat permafrost microbial communities from Stordalen Mire near Abisko, Sweden - Palsa_T0_1 | ecosystem: Environmental > Terrestrial > Soil > Palsa > Peat permafrost | place: Sweden: Abisko...
TTCATCGAGCGCTCGTTTCCTCTTGCGGCCGAGCGCTTAAATTTGAACTTGCGCGCAGAGGCCTTCAATGTTTTCAACTACCCCAACTTTGTAGGCTATAGCGGTACGTGGGGCGACGGCACCACACCGGGACCCGGTTTTGGTCAGCCACTCGCGGGTATCACCAATCAGCTGCCGGCCCGCTCAGTGCAATTTTCCGCGAAGGTGAGTTTCTGACGCTGCTGGGAATATGCGCTTTTGGGAGGAGTGTATAAGTGAGAATTCATCCGACGAGCTTAGCGGCGGTGCTTGCAGGCGGCATGTTATTCACCCTCGTTCCGTGCGGTTTTAGCCAAGAGAAACGTGAGACCGTTGAGAGTCGGGTTTCAATCAAAACAAGCCTGCCGCCTGGAGCCAAATTAACAGATGCCAGGAACCTTTCTTTGCAAGAGCTGAGCGCATTGCCGGATCCACCTGGCGTCGAGAAAAATGACGCGCGTTATCAACAGACGCGCATCCCGGCTTTTCCGAATCGGTTGGGGGTAAAAGAGGGAGATGTGGTAACGGTGAGCGGTTGGTTGCACGGAGTGAGGTTGATGGGAGATGGCGATTATCACTTGCGCTTCAGTCCAACCGCGGATTCCGCAGATCAGTACCTCGTCGCCGAAATCCCCGATGAGGACGACGTTTCACCGCAATTGCGACCCACGATCGAGGCTGCACGCAACTTCGTGAAATCGAAAGTGCTCGGCGGCAATGGGCCATCCCGGCAGGAGGCCACGCTACCGAATCCACTTTACATTCAAATCACCGGACAACTGTTTTTCAACGATGTGAACGTTGGCAATAATTCCCGACCGGATGCACAGGGTTTGCACCGGGCTTCAAGATGGGAAGTTCATCCTGGGTTGGTGTTGGCATGTTCAAAGCAATGAAGTCTTGCGGTCTTGTCCAGCCGGCGAAATGTTCAGTCTATCCAATGGTTAGCTGAATTCAAGACATCGTCCGTGTTGTCTGTATATTAGCTACGTTATGGGCGTGCTCAAGAGCAAGGGATGTCTCGACTGTCGCGCGGAGGAGCTTCTTGGAGCCTTCTCTAGTTGCGTTTGCAAGCAATCAAAGCGATATTGCTAGTTCGCTCGCACAATCCGAGCACCCCGCCGGCGGGTTCAAGGGCAACGGCAGCGGATTCCCAAATGGCTTTCAAGGAGGGAATGTTTATGCGTCTGTGTAAGGCACTGTTGTTTCTAATGATCGCAAGTTGGGCCTTTTCTCCATCATTTGCTCAGACCAGCCCTCAGACCGTCAAGGCCATTCGGTTCGGAAAATTAATTGATGGCACTGGCAAGGTCCTCACAAATGCCTTGGTCATTGTGAGGGGCGACCGCATAGAGAGCGTAGGCAGTGGGGCATCCCAGATCCCCGATGGCGCACAAGTTATTGACATGTCTGCATACACTGGCATGCCAGGAATCATTGATGCACACACGCACATGACTTACTGGCGGGACAAGAAGGTTCAAACAGATCCGAATGAGGCAATCGGAAAGCTCCTGCCCCAGGAATTGGTCTTCCTCGCGCAAGAGAACGCCCGCAACAGCGTCGAGATCGGTGTCACAACAATCCGCGATATGGCGGCAAGCAACTACAGTGACCTCGCTATGAGGAACCTGATCAACCGAGGTGCAATGGTTGGACCTCGGATGTTTGTTGCCGGACCGGCAATGGAGGCTGGGGCGCCTGTACCGCGTTATGGAAATGTCAATCCTTGGGTTTTTCCGGCTCAGGGGCAAGCCTCCGGCGTGGCAGAAGTCGTGCGCTTAGTCCGGCAAGAACTCGATGCGGGAACTGACTTGATAAAGATGTTCGGATCGACCGGCGGGTTCAACGACGTCGAAACACATCAGACGTTTACACTCGAAGAAATGCAGGCCGCTGCTGAGATCACCCATACGATGGGCAAGCGCATTGCGATCCACAGTTACGGCCCCGAGGGAGCCCGGGACGCGGTGAAAGCAGGGGCAGATACGCTCGAGCATGCCATTAACATCGACGATGCCACTCTTGCCGAGATGGTTCGGAAAAAGACCGTCTACGTCCCGACGGTTTATCACAACATTTGGTATGTCGAGAACTATAAGGAGTTCGGCTGGTCCGAGAGTGACAACCAGAAAATTCTCGCTTATGAACATGCATCGGAGGAGACCACGCGACGCGCGATCAAGGCAGGCGTGCGCATCGCAATGGGATCCGATGCAGTCTATGAGCTTTTTGGCCACAACACCGAAGAGCTCACATACCTCGTCAAATCCGGAATGACGCCGGAGCAAGCAATTGCCGCCGCAACCGTGAATGGTGCTGCAGCGCTAGGAATGGAGAAGGATCTTGGGTCGGCCACTCCCGGGCACTATGCCGACTTAGTTGCAGTGCAAGGCGACCCGCTGACTGACATCAGCGTGGTGGTGCACAACGTGCGCTGGGTGATGAAAGGCGGCGAAGTCCTTGTGGACAAGACAAAGCCTGCCGCGCACTAGAAGTCGAAGCTGGAAACCATGGTTGAGTCGCTCAAGACCGAGCTTGATTCCATCAAGGCCAGCCATCAGACGAAGCAAGGGAAATCGCGAGTGCAGTCGAGAAGGCGGTTGCCCATGCTTCCAACCCCTCAGGAGAGCGCAAGAGAAGCATGTTAGAGCTTTCTGCGAAGGGTCTGAAGGACGCTGCAGAAACTTTCAAGGACATTGCGCCAGCTGTGCTGACGACTGCGGGTTTAGTCGCAAGGTTCGTTGTCGGATTGCGCTAGAGTCCTTCTATAGCGTCCGTTTGAAATCGTTCAAGCTGTTCAGGTCATGTATCTGGCCGGTGCCCTTTTTGACCTACTGTGGTCCTGTGCCAGACGGCCCTTCCTGTTGTAGCAATCCACGGTTGGAATGTCAGTCGTTGCGTTGCTGTTTCATGCGATTTCCACAAGACATGCTTTCAAAAAGCCGAGTTGTTGTACGGACGGCTTGTAGCCCAGAACCCAGATCGCCAGCCAAGGGGAAGATGTTCACAAACGGGGTTCGAGGAAATCGCGTCGCCAACACCTTTCAGCACGAGACATTTCTCCCCTGAGCGGACTTCTGGACCGGAACATCCGGTTCGCCTGTCAACCGTTCGAGACGGTGGAGGAATCGCCAGATTTCTATTACGCCATTTAGGCCGGCTCAGCTTTTAATCACTTGCTACTTGCCATCTGCGGTATTTGTTCATTGATTTTTCCCGAATAAATGATGAATTTGAACGGGTCTGTATTCTGATTTTCTTCCATTAGCTTGAGATAGACGAGTCGTCTGGCGTTCGCCACGGAAGTGCTGTGCTCGAACTTATATCCGGACGATTCAAGCAGAAAGGCTGCCTGTTCGTATTTGCCGTCGGCAACCAAGTGTTCAACTGTCTTAACGAGCTGCTTTTCCGATATGCCGAGATAATCGACCAGGAGTTCCGCCCGGTCGCCGCTGCCAAGATGGTCGAGACCTTGCAGGTCCGGCTGCCAATAGTCTACATTTTGGTCATATAACCGGTCAATGACATGTTCTCGCAAAATCAAGTATGGCTGATATACCTCAGGCTGGCCACCGACGAGACCCGGAGGAATCAAGTTCGCCCGGTGAATGGCGGCACGATCATCGCCGCGTCGGATCGCAGTTAACACCTGTTCGCGCAGCCACACCAGGTCTGGTTTGAGCTGCGCCAGCATGGAGGCGGAAGCAAAATTACGGGTGAGCGGCTCGTGGCCGTGCAGCAGGTACTGGGGATTCTTTTCGACAACAACGTCAATCGCATCGATTAGCCCCTGAAAATCGCCCTCCTCAACAAAGGGAGCACCCAGATACGGCATGATGAAATCTCCCACGAACATCACGCCGTCATCCGGTAGATAGATGAACATGGCGTCGTGAGTTTCTCCTCCATGGACTGGAATTAACTCAATGCGCGTGCCCCCAACCTTCAAGTCCGTGCGGGTGTCGATCAACACATCTGGCTTAAAGCCGCGTACGTCGTCGAGACGGAAGCGTTCACCGAAGAATTGCTTGCCAAAATTCCCCGGTGCATCGATTTCGCGAGTAATTTCTTCTTGGTAGTTGCTCCGGGCATAGAACCGCAGGCGCGGATTCAGGGCGCGGAAATATTTGTTGCCGCCGACATGGTCCCAGTGAGAATGGGTGATGAATATCGTTGTCAATTCCGGCAAATTTGGCGCATATGCTCGGAGTGCCTCATACGCAGCCTTAGCGGAGTCCGCTCGTGTACCGGCGTCGATGCCGATCAGCTGCCTTCCATCGTCAGAAACCACAAAATAGTATTCCGTGAACTCGAACCCGGAGAGCGCATATACGCGGCCCGGCACGACCTCAGCGACGCGACGCGGGACAAAGGCATGTCCCGAAGCGACGTCTTCCGAAAAAGGGGTTAACAGTGTAATTGGCCTGTCAAAATCCTTGTAGCCGCTCTGCCGCAAAAAGTCCTGTGCCTTGGCCTGGTCTCCGTCCGCGAGAGCTACCTTTCCGAGGTGGTAATAGACTTCCCGCAACCATCCCGCGTGAGGAGCTTTGCCAGAGTTTTTCACGCACCAATCTAACTCCTCCTGCGCCGCTTTCCTCATACCGAAAACGCCTGGAAGCTCGGCGTGAACCATACCGGCGATCCAATTCACAACGAAAACTTGTCCCCCGGAAAGCTGCTTTGCCTGATCCAGGATCGCGATCGTGTCCTTCACGTATCCGATTCGGTGCAAAAGCGGGACGGAAGATGCATGCTGGGCTCGCAATAATCCGATCGCGCTCAGATACAATGCCTTTTGATTATCCGTCAGGCGCGGGCCGAATTCCTTTAGTCGCGCCGAAAAAAACTCTGCGCCATCACCTTGCAATTGGGCATTCGAGTACTGCGCCATCAGGAGAAACAGCAGCTGCGGATCTTGTGGTGGCGCCACGCTGTTGACCGCCTTGAGATATTCGAGGTCTGGGCGTGGAGATGCGGAAGGGCTGATTCGGCTCTCTCCTGCGGCAATGACGCTGTGCAGACCGGCAAGGGCTGCGATCCCAAGTAAAACCGCAACCAGTAAATAGGCGGAGTTTTTCATTGCCGGCTCCTGATTGTAGAAAGCCCTCGCTCGGACTTTGCGATCGATGCACGAAATGCTTCCGGATACTCGTTGGTATAGAGGTGACCGCCACGCAAAAGCAAGATGTCGATAGCGGTTTCGGCGGGCTTGTTAGGAATGTGCATCCTATTGGAATCGATCATTTTTGAACCTCCCGATGAGTTTCTGTATCTTGAATTTAGATGTACATACATCTATTATGGATACAAAAAACTACGCTGCCATGGCGGCCTCTGTCACTCGCGAAACCGTCTCCTTCATGCTTCTCCAGCCCGCATCGCCAAGTTCTCGACGCAGTCGCTGCTCCGCCTGCTCCCAGTACGGTTGAGCCATCGCTATCTGTTGCCTGCCTGCGCCCGTCAGGCGGAACAGGCGCTCCCGCCTGTCCTTTCCGCGCCTCGCGCGAACCCAACCCTGCTTCAGCAATAGCCGCAAGGTTCGCGTCAGAGTCGTGCTATCCATGGCAAAGCCGGCGCTCAGCCGCTTTTGATTAGCCTCTCCCACCTTAGCGAGCGCAGTGAGCAGACCGAATTGCGTGATCTCAAGGCCTGCCCTTCTCAATTCCTGGTCGTAAATTCGCGTTACGACACGAGTGGCGCGTCGCAGGTTCTGACAAGCGCAGGGCACGTTAAACAGTGCGGCTGCGGGTTGGTCTTCAAAGCCCTTTACTCTCATATTATATGTATATACATCTTGTATCGGTTTGTCAACCCAGGACCGGCGTCCTTCATTTGAGGATTGGAGCCCCCGAAGACTACACCCTGGATGATTTGCAATTCGTCGCATGGAGGATTCCAAACAGTTCGCCGGCAAACCAAAAATTGGCCAGAAACGGGGCTCCGGGAAGTTTCCCGCAACGAATCCCCGATTCCGGACAAATTGTCGGCCATTCAAAGCTATCCTCAAGAGCGAAACGCCCACGGGTGATTTGATAGGGCCAGTGAAACCGCCTTCTCGTCATGTGGGGTTCGCAGCGGAGGTCAAACTGTGGAGCGAACGCATGAGTGTGATATAAAACTCTCTGACTTCTACTGGACAAAAACCTCGACCCGATCAGTTCAATGAACATTCTCTTCGACAACACTTATGCCCAGCTGCCAGAACGTTTCTTCGCCAAAGAAGAATCCGCGCGTGTTCCGGAACCGAGGCTGGTCCGTCTCAACCTCGGGCTCGCGGCAAAGCTCTCCCTCGACGCCGACTGGCTGAAATCAACTGAAGGCGTCGCGATGCTTGCGGGCAATGCGATTCCCGAGGGTGCCGAGCCGATTGCACAAGCCTACGCTGGCCATCAGTTCGGCGGATTCTCTCCACAACTCGGAGATGGCCGAGCCCTCCTGCTCGGTGAAGTGATCGGCTCTGACGGCGCGCGTTACGATCTGCAGTTGAAGGGCTCGGGACGCACACGATTCTCCCGTGGTGGCGATGGCAAATCCGCCCTCGGCCCAGTCCTCCGCGAATACATTGTCAGCGAAGCGATGTCCGCCCTAGGTGTGCCAACGACCCGCGCGCTCGCCGCCGTTGCAACCGGAGAGAAAGTAATGCGCCAGGATGGGCCGCTGCCAGGCGGCGTGTTCACACGGATCGCCGCAAGTCACATTCGCGTCGGAACGTTCCAATATTTTCTGGCACGCAGCGATATGGATGGCCTGCAAGTGCTTGCCAATTATGTCATTGCCCGCCACTACCCGGCCGCTGCTCAAGCGCCAAATCCTTATATGGCTTTATTGGAATCGGTCGCGAATTCCCAGGCGGATCTGATCGCCCAGTGGATGTCTCTCGGCTTTATCCATGGCGTCATGAACACGGACAACACCGCCATCTCCGGGGAAACGATTGACTACGGCCCCTGCGCGTTCATGGACGCGTTCCACCCGCAGTGCGTCTACAGCTCCATCGACTCTGGCGGGCGCTATGCTTGGGGCAACCAGCCCAACATCGGCCTCTGGAACGTGACTCGCTTCGCGGAAACACTGCTGCCATTGCTGTCTGAGGATCCCGACGAGGCGACGAAGCTTGCCAAAACCGCTCTCACCGGATATCCCGATCGATTCGGCAGCCAATACGACGCCCGCTTCCGCGCCAAATTCGGACTGCCACGCGAAGCGCCGGTCACGCTCATGGAGGAGTGTCTCGGTCTGCTCGCCGCCCAGGAAGTAGATTTCACGATCTTCTTCCGCAATCTCACACGAGTTGCCGCCGGAGAAGATCCCAAAACGCTTATCGCCATGTTCTCCAGTAAGGAGCCTTTCGAACAATGGTTCGCCAAATGGTATGGGGAAGCTAACCCCGTCAGGCACCTCGCGGCAATGCGCGGCGCCAACCCCATCCTGATCCCGCGTAATCACCGCGTTGAGCAAGCGATCCAGAGCGGTTGTGTCGGCGAGTTCGCTCCGTTCCACCGTCTGGTAGACGCCCTGTCTTCGCCCTTCACCGAACAGGACGAATATGCCGATCTCGAAATGCCACCGCGGCCTGAAGAAATCGTCCACGAAACTTTCTGCGGCACCTAACCCGCTCGCAGTGCGGAACAGATGATTGTCATCTCGCAACCAATCCATATCGTTGTATTTGCTGGAACTTAAGGGAGAAACATCTGACAAGGTTTCAGAAATGCCGTCGCTAGTCTTGATTGGAAACGCCTCGGCCAGGACCTGCTTATTTCCCGAAGGATTCAGAATGGTATTGAAACAATTCACCCAAGTTTGGTTTGGGAAGCCTTTCGCGTCGCAGGCGGTCAATGAATTTGAGATCCTCATCGCGCAGCGCAGTCAGCCCCCATTCCCCGAGCAGGTTAGTTTCCCAAGATAAAACCTCGGCACAGAATTCAAGTTGCACCTTCCTCCACCGACCCGGAAGGAATCTTTTGGTCATAGAGGAAAAGTTCGATCTGTTATTGAAATACGGGCAGGAAAATTTACCTAGCGTGAGAAAAATATGCGGCCAGCGCAGCGAGACCCAGTATATTCCGTGCGAAACCGCGTTTTCCTTCCTAGCTGGCGGTACGAACAACGATGCAAACTCTAAGATTCGCCATTTTGCCTTCTTCCTTTTAATACTAGGAAAAAAGGAAAAACGGCCAGTTCCTATGACCCTTTTTTGTGCTCCGCTTATACCGCGCTAGTACCGAAATATCTAAAGCGCCTCGAATCAATAAATGGCGGAGAGGGTGGGATTCGAACCCACGGTCGAGTTTCCCCGACACTCGCTTTCGAGGCGAGCTCCTTCAACCGCTCGGACACCTCTCCGCGGTTCTTCTTTCATTCTAGCGGAGAGGCGAGAGCGGAGCAACGCCTGCAAATTTAGCAGTTACGGGCGCTGCTTCCGAGAGCACTACTGATTCCCGATTGCCCTCTTGCGAAAAGGCAGGAAGGCGGGGACCCTCTTGCGATATTCCTCATAGCTCGGGCCGAAGCGAGCGGCTAATTCTTTTTCCTCGAGGCGGATCACAAGCAAGGCAAATGGCCACCAGAACAACAGAACGATCCACAGAAGTGGCGCCCCGGCAAGCAGCGCGGCGCCCACGACCGCGCTGAACATCCCCGCGTAGCGCGGGTGGCGCACGCGGGCGTAAAGCCCGCCCGAGAACATTTCGCCCGTGCCGGTGAGTTCCGCGTGGCCAACTAGCCTTCGAGCGCCAAGGTCCTTCTCGACGCGCACGAACAAATATCCTTCGACGGCGATCAGGGCGAGGCCTACAACTATGGAGAGCCAGGGCGGGCGATTGACGCCCAACAGCGAGTGCCGGAAAAACCAAAGCGCCGCTCCGCCGCAAACCCATGCCGTCAGCCCCGCGAACCAGAACGCGGCGCGGATGCGGCCTTTCCAGAACGAATGAAATGGGTGAAGGATCAGCCAGTAGATTGGGATCGGCAGTTCAAAGAAAAGAACAAATCCGGCGATTGCGTGGAGGAAACGCATTCAACTCGCTTTCTCACGTTTATTCGCAAACTATGCGCGCAATGGTGAGCAGCCGATCGCCCCGGGAGCCAAGTGCGTCCCTCCGAAGGCGAGCCTAGACCACTGCGTCCAGCCTGGGTCCGGGCCATACAATCCCCGGGGCACCAATGCGGCGCCGGCCACCGGATAAAGAAGGCGCGCCGGACACGAAATATTCGGTTCCGACGCTATTCACGGACCACGCTTTTCGGTGATCTCCGGCGCTAGGCATCTTATCAGATGTTTTGACCCGGCCTGGCTCCGCGCCGATCGACGCTTCGCAAGCTGAGGCCTTCGCAAGATGGGGTTGACGCGGCTCGGATTTCCGAGGGACGATGCTGCCGCGGATTAGCCGACTCGAGGAGGCGATTTTGAGCGCTATTGAAAAGTCATCGTGGAAGACGCTGGAAATCGAGCAATTGAACGACAAGCTTTCACGCCAGATGATTTCCGGGGAGAACGCAACCGTTTCCCAGCTCTTGCTGAAAAAAGGCGCCGTCGTTCCGCGCCACTCGCACGTGAACGAGCAGTATTCGTGGATCACTTCCGGCCTGTTGAAATTCGTTTTTGACGACCGGGAAATCCTGGTCGGAGCGGGCGAAGTCCTGGTGATCCCCGCCAATGTGCCGCACTCGGCCGTGGCGATGGAGGACACCGTGGACGTCGATTTCTTCGCGCCGCGCCGCGAAGATTGGATCCGCAAAGAGGATTCCTATCTCCGCAAGTAGGCTTTTGCTTGCACAAGCCAGCCTGGAAACGATTCGGCAGCGAGCACGTCTAACAGCAGAGGGACGAAAATGGGTGGAAAGCTAGCCCTGATTTCGCGCGGCCCGTGCAGGTATAATGAGCGAATGGTTTTGCATGCCGCACATTTCATTACGAGGGCCGCATGAAATTGACATGGAGAAAGCCGCGCCCGCACTTGTCCTTGGCGGGCGTGGTCCTTGGAGCGGCCGTCCTGCTGGCCGCCGTTGCACGAGCGGACCGGCCGTATGCGCCGAGCCGCGATTACGACCTGCAAAACGTGCGCGTCTCGCTCCACTTTGACCTCGATCAGCGCAAAGTGATCGGCGAAGTCACGCACACATTGTCCACCCTGCGCGACGGCGAGACGCATCTGGACTTCGATTGCGCGGAGCTCACGGTTTCCAGCGCGCGAGTGAACGGCAAGGATGCCCCATTCGATCTTCACGACGACAAGTTGCGCGTGCAACTGGCCCAGCCCGCGAAATCCGGCGAAACCTTCGAGGTGAATTTGAAGTACGAGGGAAAACCCACCTCCGGACTTTATTTCATTCTTCCCGACAAGGACGATCCCGGCCGCCCCAAGGAAGTTTGGACGCAAGGAGAAGCGGAAGACACGCACCACTACATTCCGATCTACGATTATCCCAACGACCGCACGACCTCGGAAATGATTCTCACCGTGCCGGCGGATTGGCTCACCATCTCCAACGGAAAGCTGCTGAGCGTCCAGGACGCGCCGGACGGCCAGAAAACCTGGACCTGGCGGCAATCGTTGCCGGTTTCCACATATCTAATTTCCTTCGTGGCGGGAGAATACACGGAGAAGAAGGACACTTGGCGCAACATTCCGGTTACCTACAATGTCCCACGCGGGATGGAAGACACGATCGATCCGACGTTTCGCCACACCAAGGAAATGCTGGATTTTTTTTCGGAGCGCTTCGGCGTTCCCTATCCGTGGGAACAATACGCGCAGTCGGCGGTGGATGACTTCGTCGCTTCGGGCATGGAGAACGTGAGCGCGACGACGCTCGCGGCGCGCGACATCGTGCACGCCGACCTCGCTTCGGAGAGACCCGAAGCGGCGGACAGCCTGATTTCCCACGAGATGACGCATCAGTGGTTCGGCGATCTGGTCACGTGCAAGGATTGGACCAATACGTGGCTCAATGAAGGGTTCGCGACGTTTGGAGCCCACCTGTGGGAAGAGCACTACTACGGCGCCGATTCCGCAGATTACCACCTCTGGCGCGAACAGAATGCCTGGATGCAGTCGAGGGAACTCTACCCGATCCCGATCGTCACGCGCGACATCAACGATTCGGTGGAGTATGTCGGCAACGTGTACGACAAGGCCGGCTGGGTGGTTCACATGCTGCGCGAACAGATGGGCGACGAGGCGTTCTTTCGCGCGCTGAAGCATTACCTCGAAGCGAATCGATTGCAAAACGTCGTGACCGCGGACCTCGCCAAGGCCGTCGAGGAATCGTCCGGCACGAACGTCGACCAGTTTTTCGACCAGTGGATTTATGGCGCCGGAGCGCCGCGCTTCACCGTGCGATCCACCTACGATGACGCGGGCAAAAAGGTCAGCCTCAGCGTCAAGCAAACGCAGAAAGTCGAAGGGCACGTCGGATTGTTCCGCGTGCCAATCGACGTTTCCATTACCACTTCCAGCGGCGAGAAAAACTTTCCGATCGAAGTCAGCAAGGCCGAGGAAACGTTTTCGTTCCCGGCCGATGGCTCGCCGCTGATGGTGCTCTTCGACAAGGGCGACAAAATTCTGAAATCCGTGGATTTTCAGAAGTCGCCGGAAGAATGGATTCGCCAACTGCGGACCGCGCCGGACGTGCCGGATCGCGCGGACGCGGCCTTCGCGCTCGGGCTAGTCCGCGATAATGACGCCGCCGCGAACGCCCTCGGAGAAGCGGCGCAGCGCGACAAATTCTGGGGCGTGCGCGAGGAAGCGTTGCGCTCGCTCGGGCGCATCAATTCGCCGGCGGCGCGCAAGCAAGTGCTGGCCGCGCTTTCCAACGGCGAGCCTTGGGTGCGCGTCGTGGCCGTCGAACAATTGGGCCGGTTCCATGCGGACGAAGAAATCGCCAAACGCCTGCAAAATATTTACAAGGACGACAAAGCGTATTCCGTGCGCGGCGCGGCTTTGCAATCGCTGGCCTTGGACAAGGCCCCCAACGCCGAGTCTATCCTCGAAAAAGCGCTTACGACCGCTTCGCCGCAGGACGTGCTGCGCAGCGCCGCACTTCGCGCCATGGGTTCACTGGGAGATAATTCCTCTGTTCCGGCGCTGCTGGAATGGTCGTCGCCGGGAAAACCGTCCGCATTGCGCAGTACCGCCATAGGTGCGCTGGGGCGGGTGGACGTGAAAAATCGCGACATCACAGCGCGCTTGATTTCCTACCTGAATGAATCCAGCTTCGACATCCGCTTCGCGTGTATTTTCGCACTGGGACGCCGCGGCGATCCCACGGCCATCGAGCCTCTCGAAGCGCAGCTGAAATCCGGCCAACTTTCGATCGGCGTCCCGCACGCCGTCGAGGATTTGATCGAGCAACTCAAGAACAAGAGCGCGCCGCAAAAAGGCCCGTCCCCCGCGGACCCGAAACCTGGCGATGCCGCTGCCGCGAGCAATAATCAGGCGGTTCTCGACCGGCTCGATCATCTCGAGCAGCAGCTCACGGACATGAATGACAGGCTGCGCCGGATCGAGTCGTCGTTGCCCGGGAGTAAGAGTGATTGAAGTGGCGCAGGCTTCAGCCTGCGGAATTTGGCGCTTGAAAGCACAAAAATCTACAGGCTGAAGCCTGCGCCACTTATTCCGTGAGGAGAATTCGCAGGTCGCGCAGATTGTTTCCCGTGGGGCCGGTTTCAATCGTGTCGCCCAGCGTGCGGAAGAAGGAGTAGGAATCGCTGCGGCGGAAATAATCGGCCGGGTCGAGGCCGAGGGATTGTGCGCGCGAGAGAGTTGCGCCGTCCGCGACGGCGCCCGCCGAGGGACTGGACCCATCAACGCCGTCGGTGCCCGCGCTGAGCACCGCGATTTTCCGCCCCGCGATCTTCCGCACGCAATCGAGCACGAACGCCAGGTTTCTCCCGCCGACTCCGTTGCCTGTTACCGGCGACCTCACCTCTCCATCCGCGATCACGGCCACGGACTTTCCGAGATTGGCAAGCCGAAGCGCCGCGAGCTGCGCCAGCAGATAATCCACGGCCTTTTCAACCGGCCAATTGTCCATCGTGTTATCGCATATCGTGATGAACTCCGCGGCTTCCGAAGCGTGATGCGCGGAATGAAACAAATCGTGGCGACCGAGCAAAATCTGAAACGCAGCGCGGCGCGCATCAAACGCGGGATCTCCCGCCTTCGGAGTTTCAGGGATGGATTCCGGATGTTCGAAGATTGTTCGAATGATTTGCGGCAGTTTCGAGAGCAGATCGTAGCGGCGAACGACACTGCAGGCGTCGGAAACCGTGGTCGGATCGGGAAGCGTCGGGCCGGACGCAAGCGCCGACTCCTCGCCTTCGGGCACGTCGGTCACGCCGAGCGTGATCTTTGTCGCCGCGCCCGCGGCAACCGCGAGGCGCCCGGCCTTCACCGCGGAAAGATGCTTTCTGACGGCGTTGATTTCATCGATTGCGGCGCCGCAAGTGACCAGAACGCGATTCAGCGCTTGCATATCTTGGAGCGTGATAGCCGGCGTGGCCCGGTTCCCCTCGGAGCCTGGCGGAAGATCGAGGGGAAGCTCGACGAGCGACGAACCGCCGCCGGATAGGAGAAAGAAAACGAGCGTCCTTTCAGTTGCGCCGGCGAGCAGATCGAGAATCGCTCGCCCCGCCGCGAAACTAGAGGCGTCCGGGACGGGATGCCCTGCAACCATCGAGCGAAAGCTCTCCGGCAAAACCGGCGCCACCGCTGGGGCAACTACAATGCCTTCGGCGCGGAAATCCGGGGAAATCGTTTCGGCGAGTCCACGGGCCATCGCCACGGAAGCCTTCCCCATGGCGATGGCGATTATGCGCTCGAATGCGGCAAGATCGAAGGGCGCGCCATTCACGAAAATTCGCGAACCCGAGCGCGCAAGTTTGCGCCGCATCGCCAGGGGAATGTCGATCGCGGCCAGCGTCTCATTGAAAATTCGGAGCGCGGCTTGTCTGAGGTCGGGCATCGGTTTTGTAGGACGGGCTTCAGCCTGTCTGCTTTTCGCGCGCGAGCATCCAAAACCCCGACAGGCTGAAGCCCGTCCTACTCACCCCTTCGCGAATGCGGCCACGCCTGCGAGCGCCACTTCGGTGTCTTCGTCTTCGGTGCCGGCGCTCACGCCAATTCCGCCCACGCATTCGCCATTCACTTCCAGCACGAGTCCGCCGCGGATCGGCGTTTGGTGCGCGCGGCTGCCAATCGCGAGCCCGAGCGACAGAAGCAAGCTCACCTCGGCGCCGCTGCGCGCGGGGCCCGTATTCTGCCGCCGGATCGCCGCGGCATGCGCTTTGTTCATCGCGATATCGATCGAAGAAAGTTTCGCGCCGTCCATTCGCGCGAAAGCCAGCAAATAGCCGCCATCGTCCACAACCGCGATATTCATTGGTTTTCCGATGCGCGCAGCTTGAGCCTTGGCCGCGTCCAGCACGGCCTCCGCGCCTTCCAATGTGAGCTTGGGATGGTTGAGTGAAACGTGAGCCATATTCCGTGCCCCCTTGCGAGTGCTTGCAAGCTTTCCTGCAGCGCGAGTGATGCCTCAACGCGCCCGGCGATTTCAATTTTGGCGGAGCACTTCCGGATTCAGTATCGTTGGCGGGCGCCCGCCGCCGAAGAATGCGATCGCGTTTTCGGCGGCGATCATCGCCATTCGAGTACGAGTTTCCATCGACGCCGATCCAAGATGCGGCGCCAGGACCACGTTGTCGCGCCGCAAACCGTCGGGGATGAGCGGCTCATGCTCGAATACATCGAGCGCCGCGCCGGCAATCACGCCGCGTTCCAACGCGTCGATGAGCGCCGCTTCCTGCACCACGGGCCCTCGCGTGGTATTGATCAAAAACGCCGTGCGTTTCATCTTCGCGAGCTCCGCGGGCCCCACCAAACCTCGCGTGGCGTCATTGAGCGGAACGTGCAGGGACAAAAAATCGGCCTGCTCGAATACCGCGTCTCGAGAAACGTATTCGGCGTTCAGCTCCTTTTCGATTTCCGCCGGGGCGCGCATTGTGTTGTTGTAAATGACGCGCATGCGGAATCCCGAAGCGCGCCGGGCCATGGCCCGCCCGATGCGGCCGAGGCCGATGATGCCCAGCGTCTTGCCCCAGACGTCGGTCCCGCACAGTTGGTCCAGATTCCACTTCGTCCAAGCGCCGGACCGCGCCAGGCGGTCACCTTCGACGAGGCGCCGCGCGACGGCCATCAGCAGAGTCCATGCGAAATCGGCGGTGGTCTCGTCCAAGACGCCAGGTGTATTCGTCACCGCGACTCTTCGCTCGGTGCACGCGGGCACGTCGATATTGTCGAAGCCAACGGCCACGTTGGCCACGATCCGGAGATTGGGTCCCGCGTGGTCCAGCAGCTCGCGATCGATTTTTTCCGTGAGCAGACACACGAGCGCGTCCATGCCCGAAACGCGCTTCAAGAATTCGGCCCGGGGAGGGCGATCCTCTCCCGTCCAGTACTCGACGTCAAAATGCTGCCCAAGTTTTTTGCGCGGCTCCTCAAACAAAACATGCGTGCAAAATAATTTCGGCTTGCTCACCCGCGGCCTCGGAGTTTGAAAAACACCTGGCAGAGTAGCACACCTAACGGTGGGATTTCCCAGTGGCGCAGGCTTCAGCCTGCGGGTTTTGGTGCATGCCGGCCCGAACCCCGCAGGCTGATGGACTAACCCAGACTATTCTCACGCCTATTTGAAATGCCGAGTGCCGAGCTTCACTCCCCACTGCCAGCGAAAAAACCAAGAGCAGATCGCTCTTTTCCGTTGAAGCCTTTCCGCGCGGTGTTGAGATCGCAATCCGGCGAAATCTCCGCCCGGCCATATTCCGCTAAACCCGCGGAAGCACATGCGCAGCACGTTGTAAAAAGGACCGCCCGCATGAAGCCGCCAAGCGCGCGCCCTTGTTTAGCTAGCCTTCCCCTCTGCGTCGCGCCTTCGCGAGGCAGCTCCTTCCGGGTCGGTAATAATTTCGACCCACTTGGGGTCAGGCAAGGCCTCGGCTCCGTAGTTGTCATGCCAGTTCCACCACTTGTATGGCGGAGTCTGGGGGTAGCCTTTCGGGGAATCCTCCCAAATCTCCTGGCGGCCGAGGGGCGTGATGTCGAGGTAGCTCCAGGTGGTCCCCATCGCCTCGTCGCCGCGGCTGTTGATGAAGTGTGTACGGAACACCCGCTCTCCATCGCGGAAGAACACATTGTGGCCGTGCCATTGATCGACGCCGAAGTCTAAATCGAAGCTGTCAGTGATCGTGTACCAGGGCATCTCCTAATCCATTCGCGCCTTCAGACGCACGATGTCCGCCTGCGGTGCGCGCGAAGCATAGACGAGAGTCGTGTCCCGGGCGTTCAGATGGGTCAGGTGGGCGACTTGATCTGCGCCCAGGGAGCAGCCGCGGCAGGCGTGCTCGGGCCAGCCGAATACCCCAGGCTCGAAAAAGGCGCGATAGACGATCAACTGACGGCGGCCCTCGAACAAATCGAGCAAGCTTGCCTTGCCCTTGGGTCCGTCGAACTCGTACTTCTTGTCCACGGCCACCCAAGGCATCCGCCGGCGTTCGGCGGCCAGCGCATCACGGGAGCGCGTCAAAGCCTTCTCCTTCACGAGGAGCTGCTGGCGTGCCGCCTCCCACTCCTGCTGCGACACGATCGGTGGGGTGTTCATTGCGAGATGCCCTTTCCCGTGTTCCTTGTCTTTCTCCTTGCCTGTTGCCCTCTGTGTGGTCATCGTCTTCCTCTCCTTTGCCGAATGACTTTTATTGTTCCTTGACCGAATCGCTCGATTACTGGGATTCCTTTTTTGCACCGGCTGTTTCTTTCGGGTTTGGCTTCCCTCTGCCTGTCGTAATCAGGCTCCGCAAGCTGCCGTTTATATATGAGCCCCACGCGTTTGAGCACACGTCGAAACACTCGTACTCTGGAACTAGGCCCTGGTGAGTGAATCGAACCTCCGTCTGATTGCCTCTTTTCGAGATCTCAAAACTGATATCGGTGCCCTTCCATTCGTTCTTGTCTTTCGTGAAATTGAAACGGTTGTCCAAAACGTGCCAAGCGATTCTCTTGCCGGGAACGAGTTCTGTTATTTTTATTTTGCAAAAATGGAGATCTTGGTAGCGGTACGAATACTCGGCACCCAGCTTGTCGGTACTGCCCTCGATATTTTCTGACCACCATCCGCGAACGTTGTTGATGGCGTTGAACGCTTCCTCGGGAGTTTGGTCAACTAAAATGGCTGCGGTGAAATTTCGGTCGCTCATGAATCGCCCTCCTATGCTTTAGCGTTGCGGCCCTTGTCCTTTTGCAAGCGCCGCCCCTTACCACGGGCTTGGCTGAACTTCACCCGTTTCGATCAGTCTGCGCAAATTGCCTTTCACGAGCAGGCCCCATGCGTTCGAGCAGTTGTTGTAACACTCATACGCTGGTACCAGACCGACGTGCCTGAAACGCACTTCCGTTTTGTTGCCTTTTTTTGCGATCTCAAACACAACTTCCGTGCCTTTCCACTCGCTCTTGTCTTTTGTGAAACTCAAATCAGCGTCCACAACGCGCCAAACAATTCTCTTGCCCGCCACAAACTCCGTTATTTTTTGCTTACTACGGTGCATGCCTTGGACACAGTAAGTGAACTCAGCACCCAGCTTGTTGGTGTCGCCCGTGATTTCTCCGGACCACCATCCCCGGACGTTGTTGATGGCATGGAAGACCTCTTTCGGCGTTTGATCGACCGTAAAAGAAACCGCGTAGTCTTTGCTCTTCGACATGTGCTCTCCTTGGTTTCGCTCGGTTGGATCAGCTAAGTTATCCCGCATTCGCAGCGGACTTCGGCGCAAATGCCGAGAATTGGCGCTCAAGTCCCTTGCCGACGCCGTTGCGCCAGCCTTCCGCGATGGATTGAGATGCTGGGTCGGGGAAAATATCCTCCTCGTCTTTCTCCACTCCCGCGAAGATGTTCTGTGCCGCGGACTCGGGCGAGGCTTTCGGTATGTTGAAGCCGCGGTTCATGTTGGTGTCGATGGGTCCTAAGACGACCGCATGGACCCTCACGCCGTCACCGGCCAGGAGAGCTCTCAGCGACTGCGTCAGGTTGAATGCAGCGGCCTTCGAAATGGAGTAGGAAGGTATGATGGGCAAGGGAGCCAGCCCCGCCATCGACAGGTTGTTGACGATGGCCCCTTTGGAGCGTTTCAGGTGCGGTAAGAATGCCTGCGTCACTTTGAGCAAACCCATGAAGTTGACCGCCAGATGCTGTTCGATTACCTGGAGATCGCTCAAATCGTCATAGATTGCGACGCCGGCATTGTTGATGAGCATGTCGAGCGCATCGACATCTTCGACAGCTCGTTGGATTTGCGAAGCGCTGGTCACATCTAACGTCAGAGGGACCACGCGTTTGTCAGGATGCTGGACGGGGACGCGCATTGCTGCATATACCTTTTTTGCGCCTCGTCGAAGAGCCCCATCGACAAGCGCTTTGCCGATGCCGCGGTTGGCGCCGGTGATTAAAACTGTCTTATTCGTGATATTCACGGTCGTTCTCCTTTTTTTTGAATCGATCTTGTCTCCACTTACTGCGGGACGCTGTGACCGAAGATACGGACTTCGATTCGGCATCCCGATCTAAGCTTCCTTAAGGTGTACTCCTGCAGTTACCTGTCTGCCGTGTCGCCTCGACCAGCGGCACATACCTTTCAACGGAGCGATGAGTGTCCTTCCCTGTCCGGTCAGTGAATACTCGACAGCGATGGTCTTCGATCTAGTCACACGCCGGGCGATCAATCGCGTGGATTCGAGATTGCGAAGCGTCCTGGTAAGCATGCGCTGGGAGACGCTTCCGAGGTGACGGCGCAACTGCCCGTGCCGGTAAGGCCTCACCTTCAGCAAAAACAAAATCTTGGGTGTCCACCTGCCGATGAAGATCGGAGGGAACGTTTTCGAATTTTGCACCGTATCCACAGCGTCGTGCCTCCTGCAAAATCATCCTGGTGAGACGAGCTTTCTGCTTTGCCTCTGCCGGCTTTTTTATCGCGATCGGCACGGCACCACCTTGCCAGCCCCTGCGCGCCGAACGCAATTAGGAACACTTGTGTACCTAGGGCGTAGTAGCTGGAATCGGCTGTTTGCTTTCAACTCTTACGTTGCTTTTCTTTCGGGACAATTTCACGGCCAATACCGTCAGCCCTCCGGCGGAAGTTGCGCCGGCGACGATCATCCCAACGCTTGCTAGACAGAATGGGCACATCAAATCACCTCTCGGTCGGGCGGCGAATTTTGACTGCTAAGCCGCCTCTATATGGATGACGAACGTGGTAGGGCCATTTCTACATCGCCGTGCTGCAATCTTGTGATTTTGTTCGATGAGAGAGAACCGGGGCTTCAGTCGCAGCAAGCTAAAGATAACAAAGGACGTGCACTAAACCACGAAGTCGGCATGCGACAGAAAGGTAGGAACCACCCGAAACGGAACACAGATTCTGTCAATCAAGACGGTCTGAAGAATTGGCCGCGCTTCTGGAGCAAGAACTCTCTCACTGCGGGATCTTCCGTTAAGCCGATCGCGCGGTCGTAGGCATCTGAGGCTTCGCTGGCATTTCCGAGGTGCTGCAAAAGGTGAGCACGAACTGCCCAGTAGGGCTGATAATCCGAGACAGCGTCCGGGTCAATCGACTCCAGAACGGCGAGCCCTGCTTCAGGTCCCTTCCATTCCGCAATCGAAGCGGCGTATCCAGCTCGCGTGCCCATTGCGGGTGATATGCGGATGAGTTGTTCGTAAAACAGAGCGATCGCAGCCCAGTCGGTTCGGCCGCTGCGCGCACGTTCCGCATGTACGGACTGAATTGCGGCTTCCAGTTGAAACCTGCCGGAGCGTCTTTGTTTAAATGCTTCGCTAAGGTGGCGCTCCGCTTCTTCGATCAGCGGAAGCGACCATTGCTTCGGGTCCTGCTCGGAAAGAGGAATGTACCGACCGTCAGGCGCCCTTCGCGTGGGGCGTCGCGCTTCGCAATGGAGCATGAGAGCGAGAAGGCCTAGAACCTCGGCTTCGCCGGGCATGAGCTGCAAAAGAACCCGCGCGAGCCACACCGCTTCCTCGGCGAGGCTCCGGCCGCGCTGATCCGCGCCTGCCATATCGTCCCAACCGATCCCAAAGGCGGCATAAATCGCTTCCAGTACGGCGTCAAGGCGCTCCGCGAGTTCACGCTCTTGCGGGATTTCGAACGGAATGCCACCACTGCGGATTTTTGTCTTCGCGCGAAACAGTCGCTGTCCCATCGTCTTCGGCGCGATCAGAAAAGCTTGGGCTATGCGCGCTGCATCCAGGCCCAACACCGTCTGCAGCATAAGGGGCGTATGCATCGCCGGGTCGATCGCCGGGTGGGCACAGACGAAAAGCAATTTGAGCCGTTCGTCTGGGAATTCAATCGACAACGCCGCCTCCGTGGAACTTTCCTTGAGGAGCTGAATGGTTGGTTCGCTCGCCAGGACCACCTGCTGATGGCGAATGCCGTCGATCAGCGAATGGCGCGCCGCTGTCAGCAGCCAGGCCTCCGGGTTTTGCGGCACGCCGTCGCGAGGCCAACTCGTGAGCGCGGCCACCAACGCGTTGCTGAAGGCGTCCTCGGCGCTGGCTACATCGCGGGTGTGCGACGAAAGGTAGGCCACCAGACGACCGTAGGACTCTCGGGCTACCCGCTCTATGGTCCGGTGGGTGTCCTCCTGACTGATGCCGTTCACCCTGAGAACCCTCGACGCTTGGCTTCGGGCGCCAGCGGCCGGACTTCCACTGCTCCGATCGATGCTCCCGGACATCGCGCGGCCCATTCCAGGGCGGCGTCAACGGAAGGAAGCTCGAGAATGATGAGTCCTGCCAGTTGCTCCTTCGTGTCGGCGTACGGGCCATCCTGCACGATGCGCTTCCCTTCCTTGAGCCGCACCGTCGTGCCCGTCTCGGGCACTTCCAGTGCATCGCCGCTCACGTAAACGCCGGCCTCGACCAGCGCCTTGTAATAGCCCCGCCAGGCGCCGAGCCGAGGATCGCTGTAGTCGTTTTTCCGCAAGTCAAACTCTTCGGGTGCGTGGTAGATCAGCAGAGCAAATTGCATCAGATTTCTCCCGTGGCAAAACTTTCGTCTTCTTTATCTGCCCCCATTACTATGACGGACGAGAACCGATCCTTTCGACAGACTTTAGGCGATATGCAGGAATTTTCAAGCGGAGTCTAGGGCGTCCGCTCCGCCTGAGGCGCGACGGCTAACCCGGAAGTTCCTCACCGGCTTTCGCCTTGCGATGATTTTGCCTGAAGTCCCGGAGGGACGGCACAACGTAGCCCACCGCGGAAGCGGTGGGAAAGCCCGCACGCCCATTCCCAAGCCCCGGCAAGGGCGGCACACTCTCGCAGGGCTGTGCCGCCCCTACCGGCGCTTGACGCTCTACCTTACCTGCCCTCCCACCACTTCCGTGGTGGGCTACCTTGTTTCGTCCCTACGGGACTGGACGGGAGGGTCCTACAGCCCACCCTTAACGGTCGGCAAGAAAATCAGCTTGGCCACCCCGGTTGGCTTTTGTTGCTGCTACGCCGCGCTGCCCTCGCGTTCGCAAGATCATGCAGAAGAGGCAACCCTGCTCAGGCTATTATTCTGAATGTGAATGCAACGCCGGCACCCATCGTCGAGCCCCCTCATCGGGCGGGCTTGCTCCAATCCATTATTCGATGGCTTGCCATCGGTGTGGCGCTTCTTTGGTTGCTTGCCGCACTGGTCCTCGTGGCCGCCCGGTGGATCGACCCGCCGACGACTGCGGTGCACATCCAGCGCCACTTCCAAGCCTGGATTCACCGCAGGCCGTATCGCGAACGCTACCAATTCATTCCGCTCAGCCAAATCTCGCCCGATCTCCAGCACGCTGTAATCGCCGCGGAGGATACGCGCTTCTACCAGCACCATGGATTCGATTGGCAGCAGATCCAAATCGCCGCCCAAGAGGGTTTGGAAGGCGATCGCACTCGCGGGGCTTCCACCATTACGCAGCAACTCGTAAAAAATCTATTCTTCGGAACGGGCCGATCTTTCCTGCGCAAAGGCGTTGAGGCCACACTGGTGCCGGTGGCCGAATTCGTCCTCGGCAAGCGGCGCATCCTGGAGCTCTACCTCAACGTGGTCGAATGGGGCCCTGGTATTTACGGCGCCGAATCTGCGTGCCGATATTACGACGAAATTCCAGCGCGGAATATCAACCGCCAACAGGCGGCGCGGCTCGCTGCAATTCTGCCGGCTCCCCTAAGGCGACGGCCCGAGCGCATGAATACCTACAGCGCGATCATCCTAAAGCGGATGGGCCAAATGGGTTGGTAATCGCGCTGGAAGCTGTGTGACGAGAAGTTCGGAGGCAGTTGGACGTTGATCGGCAGGCGATGGTAAGCTTGCGGTCCGAACTTTTGGACGTGAGGCGAGTCTGATATTTCGAGGAGCGAAATTCCGCTCACGCCACCAGGATAACTTCTAATGGAGTCCGATCCGATAGGCGTATCGAAAGCGGAGGGCGCATTGCCTGCCCTCGCGCAACCAGTGTCCGCTCCGCTCACACGGGCCGCGATCTTCCTGGTCGTGACACTCAATCCGGGCACCGACAATCGCGCTGCCGTGCGCTCGCTCTGCGGAGACCTCTCCGCGTTGTTCCGCGCCGTGGAATTTCGCGATCTGGAAGCGGGCCTTTCCTGCGTGATGGGGTTTGGGTCCGAAGCTTGGGACCGCCTTTTTGGGCCGCCGCGGCCGGCAGAGCTGCATCCGTTCCGGGAGATTCGCGCCGGAGCGCGCCACGCGGTCTCCACGCCCGGGGACTTGTTTTTTCACATCCGCGCCAAGCGCATGGATCTGTGCTTCGAACTGTCTACTCAGATCATGGCGCGCATCGGCGATGCCGTTTCGGCAGTGGACGAAGTCCAAGGCTTCCGATTCTTCGACGACCGCGATCTGATGGGATTTGTCGACGGGACGGAGAACCCCAGGGGCGAGGCGGTGGTGGATGCCGTGCTCGTCAGCAGGGAGGATGCCGCCTTCGCCGGGGGCAGCTATGTCATCGTGCAAAAATATCTTCACGATCTTGACGCCTGGAATGCGCTCTCCACGGAGGCGCAAGAACACATCATCGGCCGCACCAAGCTCTCCGACATCGAATTGGACGATTCCGTCAAGCCAACCTCGGCGCACAATGCGCTCACCACGATCGTCGAGGACGGGAAAGAAATCAAGATCCTGCGCGACAACATGCCCTTCGGCCGGCCCGGTTACGGTGAATTTGGTACCTATTTTATCGGCTACAGCCGTTCGCCCCGCACGACCGAGCAGATGATCGAGAACATGTTTGTCGGTCGGCCGCCCGGCAACTACGACCGCTTGCTTGACTTTAGCCGAGCCGTCACCGGGACCTTGTTCTTTGCGCCGTCCGCGACTTTTCTGGATGCCGTGACCGAAGACAATTCAGCGCCCGCGGAGCCCACCACCGCGCCGACCACGCCAACCGAACCATCGCCTTCGATTGCTCCCGTGGGCGATGGATCGCTCAGCATTGGTTCCCTCAAAGGAGATGTCCGACATGAATAACCTGCATCGCGAACTCGCTCCCATTTCCGATTCGGCATGGGCGTCGATCGAAGAGGAAGCCTCGCGCACCCTCAAGCGTTACCTCGCTGGACGGCGCGTCGTCGACGTGCATGGACCGGCCGGCACAGGCCTCTCCGCCGTCGGAACCGGTCACCTGCGGGCGATCAAGGCTCCTGCGGACGGCATCGTCGCGAGGCAGCGCGAGGTGAAAGCGCTGGTCGAACTGCGAGTTCCGTTCGAGCTGGATCGCCAGGCGATCGACGATGTGGATCGTGGCGCGAACGACTCGAACTGGCAACCGGTGAAGGACGCCGCCCAAAAGATTGCGTTTGCGGAGGATGGTTCCATCTTCGAAGGGTACGCCGCCGCCGGCATTGGGGGGATCCGCCAAGGGACCAGCAATCCGATCGCGCCCCTCCCTTCCGACGTTCGCGAATATCCCACAGCCATTGAGCAAGGCTTGAGCCGTTTGCGCCTTGTCGGTGTGAACGGCCCCTACGCGGTGTTGCTCGGCGCCGACTGCTACACCGCGCTTGCCGAGACCAGCGACCATGGATACCCGGTGCTGGAGCACATCAAGCGGCTTGTCAACGACCAGATTATTTGGGCGCCCGCCATTGCCGGCGCTTTCGTGTTGACCACCCGTGGCGGCGATTTCGATCTGCACATCGGCCAGGATGTCTCCATTGGCTATCTCAGTCACACCGATACCGCTGCCCGCCTTTATCTGCAGGAGTCGTTCACTTTCCTCATGCTCACCAGCGAGGCCTCGGTCGCGCTGGCTCCTCCTGCGGAGGCAAAGAAGACCTGACAGGCAGAGCCGAGGGATTTCATTTGGGGGGATACGGCATGGCAAATGCCAGGGTATCGCGCTTTGCGAGGGCGATATTTATCGTGGGCGTTGCCGTGTGGATTGCGCCGAGGGCAGGCGTTTTGCGGACTGAACCGCAGCCTAAAGGCACGATACCTGTCTTTTCGGCCGGTGCTCGGCAGCCACTTGCCTCCATTCCCCAGCAGAATGCGTTTCGACCTGCTGGAGTGATTTCTGCCAGCGATGTGCAGTATCCGTTGGATACCACCGCTGAAGGGATTGTTGTTCTCGATGTTCTCTTAAGCGCGCGCGGAAAAATAGCAAGTATCAATAAACTCGCTGACATCCCTCCCTTGACGAACGCCGCTGAATCCTCTTTGAGCGCGTGGAGATTTATGCCGGCTACGGGCGAGGGAGCGGCTGACGCGTCGCAATTTTTGGTCGCCTTTGTATTTCGTCATGCCATTGCTGGACGGAACCCTCCCGCCTTTTCTCCAATCTTTCCCCCGGGGCAGGCGACCGGCTACATTCCTCCCGGAATCATGTCGGCCGCCTATGCGGAGTACCCATCGAGTACCATAGCGGCCGGCGCCATCGTCGTGGAAGAGACCATTCGAGCGGATGGTGGAATCAAAAACGTCAGGGTGGTGCGTGGGATGAGCGGCGGCTTTGCGCCCCTGGCGTCGAAAGCCGCAAGCCAGTGGGGATTCGAGCCGGCCATGCTGAACGGCTCGCCGGTAGCGTCCAAGGTTGCGATCGCCTTCGTTTTTTCCTCGCGCGCGCTCAATCCGTTTTGAGAAAACTTGCCCCGGCCGATTTGCGTTTAGTCAACGAGGCTGTTAAAAGGAAAGCCGCCTCAGGCTCCTTTAAAAATGTGAGCCTGATTTTGGCGCCATGCCAATGAATTGAGCCGAACTGGGAGACCAAGCTATGAAGTCGACGACGTACACCACGATCCTGCTTCTGATTTCCGAACCGATTGTGCGCTCGGTGATCCAGGAAACTCTGGAGCACCAGGGATATACGGTTTTGCCGGCAGGTGACTTGGGAACAGCCATCGATAGGCTGAAGGAGCTCGCGCCGGACCTGTTAATTATAGGCCCCTACATTGAGGGCATTACGGGATATGACGCGGCGACGTTTCTGCGAACCAAGTGCCCGGGCATACGCGTCCTGATGGTGGGCGGGCTCATGGATGATGACCGGCTTGAATATCGGATGACCCTCGAACAGTTTGAAATTTTCCCAAAACCATTTCCCGCGGCCGGGCTCCTCGAAAAGGTGAAGGAGGTCCTTCAACATCCGCTTTGAGAAACAGGATGAACCGCTCCCGGCGCCGAATTTCAATGCGGATTTAGTAGCGCGTCAAAGTCTCCGCCGGAAATTCACCTAGCCGCCACGCTAATACCGCGGCGAGTAGATAAAATACGCCGACCGAGAATCTCTCCCGAGCCATTGCAGACGCGTTTGAATACATCATCGGTAAAATAGTTCCTCACAAAACACATAGATAATGTTTTATGAGGGGGTGGTGCGGCGGGTTCGCGGACAGGGCTGAAGCTGAAGCGACGGAGTATTTGAATGAACTCGATTCAAGAAGACCGGCATCGAATGAAACAGGGTTGCTGAAAACGAAAGGAGTAAATCATGTTTCGCCATGCGATCCCCATCGGACGAATCTTCGGTATCTCGATCGATCTCGACTATTCCTGGTTTCTCGTCTTTGGCCTGCTGACCTGGATTTTGGCGGTGAGCTATTATCCGGCGGAGTTCAAGAATTGGAGCGCCGGCGAGTATTGGTTTATGGGCGCGTTCACGGCCATCATGCTGTTTGTGAGCGTATTGCTCCATGAGTTGGGGCATTCCATCGTGGCCAAGCGGTATGGAATAGCCGTGCCGCGAATCACGCTCTTCGTGTTCGGGGGAGTTTCCCAGATCGCCACGGAGCCAGCCAGCGCCGGCCAAGAGTTTTGGATTGCAGCGGCCGGCCCTGCAGTTAGCTTTTTGCTGGCTCTTTTCTTTTGGGGACTGCGGCCGGTTCTCGTCAATTCCGGGCCGTTGCTGGCCTTAGCCAAATACTTGGCCCTGCTGAATTTCGTGCTGGCCATTTTCAACCTCGTCCCCGGATTCCCGCTGGACGGCGGCCGTGTGTTCCGCTCGATCATGTGGGGCATCACGAAGGATTTCCGGCGTGCCACTGCCATCGCCACGGTCACGGGCAGATTCTTCGGCTATGCCTTCATCTTTTACGGCGTGTGGCAAGCCATTGGAGGGAATGTATTCAATGGTTTGTGGATCGCGTTCATCGGCTGGTACTTGGAAAGCGCCGCATCGAGCCAGGGCCAGACGCAATTGGTCAAGGATCTGCTCGGCAGCCACAAAGTATCCGAAGTGATGAATCAGGATTTCGCGCGAATCTCGGGCGACGTCACACTGCAAGAACTCGTGGACAAAAATGTTCTGGCGCAGGGACGCCGCAGTTTTGTCGTGGGCGACGGGAAGGCCACGGCCGGACTGATAACCCTCTCGACCATCCAGCAAGTGCCGCGCTCTGCGTGGCCGACAACCACGGCGGATCGGGTGATGATTCCGCTGGATAAAGTTGTTTCTATTCAGCCGACCGCCGAGCTATGGACAGCCCTTGAAAAAATGGGGCGCGACGGCGTGAATCAGCTCCCGGTCATCAACGGCGACTCGGGCCACGGAGTTGTCGGCATGCTTTCGCGGGACGATCTTGTCCACTATTTGGGCGCTTTGCAGACCTTGGGCAAATGAAGCCTTCTTCCAACCCGATGCGTTACGGGTTGTTCCTTCCGAAATGCCTCCCCGGCCGGGAACAGAATCAAGCCAGAGGATGAACAATGAACACGGTGGAATCCACGGCAAAGTTTCCCGTTCCTCTCGCATCCTGGTTCCAAAACTTCGTTAACGGGTTGCGGAAAAAGTCTCCTCGCGATTTCGTCATTCCGAGCGAAGCGAGGAATCTCTCTTTCTTTTCCTCGGCGTAACTCCCAGAGAGATTCCTCGCTTCGCTCGGAATGACAAAACAACTGTTTTTTCCGCAACCTCTTAAGTGCGTTCGGTGCTTTGCGAACGGCTGCATCAACTGTCGGGAAATCCGGGTCGCCCGAGTCTGAAATTGGCGAGAGCGTCCAGCAGCCGGCCTGCCTCCTGCCGCAGCACGCGGAAGGCGTTGTCGATATCATCGAATTCCTTGCCACGGGCCATCATCTCCACCGTCAGCGCTGTTTCCATCACTCCGGTGGCCGCCAGGTTCCGGGCCGCGCGTCCTAGCATGTGGGCCGTATCCGCGGCCGAAAAGAATCTTCTAGCGGCAATGGAATCTTCAAGGCTGTCCAGCAATGTTGGACACGCCGCGCAGAAAATCTCCACGAGTTCGTTGAGAAACTCGCTGTCGCCGCCGACGCCCTCCAGGGCTCGGGTTTGATCCCAGCAATCCGAAGATGACTTCATGACCGCCTCATGGAAATGAATTTCAATCATGCGGGGAGGATGCGAGTGGCGGGCGTTGATGCCCAGCGCCATTAGAAATCGCAGCTGCAGCTTCCGGACCTACCCGTCGGACGGCTCGGGATGGCCACGCAACGCGCTCATGGCGCGATCGCCCAGACAGAGTTCGGGAAGGGACAAGCCGCGGTCCCAAGCAAACATTAACTCCCATGGAATTAGACGCAAATTTTGCCGGAAGGAAAGCCCCGAAAAGACATCTCGATTCGCATACGCCTGGCGCGAAGGCGAGCATTTTCGCGCCTCCAAATGCCCTTGGTGCGCAAATTTCTCTTTTCTCCATCCGGCTTCATGATCCGGTTGATTAGCCACTCCAGGGCCTTCACTCCATACCGCTTCGCCAGCCCTTCGTCGCGAACCTGCATCGATCCGGGAGGCAGAATGTGATTCATGCAGCCGGCCTTGGCCCCGCGATCCTATAAACACGCGGGCGCGTAACAAACACGCGGAGTCGCAATTCCCTCTCCGGATCGGACAATCCTTGAAAGTGTCCAAAAAAGGATAGCTACCAAGTGTCAGTCTAAAGCATCTTAACAACTGTGGAGTGGATCAGGCTCCTGAGGCAAGAACAGGGCCGGTACTTTCATTGAGGTTTCGCTTGCTCACTATTTTGCAGTGAGTAGGCCAGGAGCAAGGTGCGGAGGAGGGTCAAGAACATGAAGATTTTCGAGCGTGACGGCCGATATTCAAGGCGTCGGATGGGCCAGCGCATTTTGGTTTGCGTGGTGTCGCTGGGTCTGTTGTTGGCGACGTGGCCTCAGAGCTTGCCGGCCTCTCAAGAGGCGCAACCCCCCGCGCAGACTGGGCAGGCGCCGCCGTACATGCAACAAACTCCCGAACAAATTCAGCAGCTCGTTGCGCCGATTGCGCTGTACCCGGATTCGCTGGTGGCGCAGATTCTGGCGGCCTCCACGTTCCCCGAGCAAGTGGTGCAGGCAGACAGGTGGGTGCAGGGGCACCCTGATTTGAAGGGCGACGCTTTGGGGCAAGCCGTGGACAAAGAGGCCTGGGACCCAAGCGTCAAGGCGCTCACTGCATTTCCATCGGTCCTCGGGAATATGGACAAGAACTTATCATGGACTTCTTCTCTGGGCGATGCTTACTACAATCAGCAACAGGATGTGATGGACGCCGTGCAGGTGATGCGGAAGAAAGCCGAAGAAGCCGGCAATCTGAAATCGACGCCGCAGCAAACCGTGACGAATCAAGATTCGTCGGTCGTCATTCAGCCGGTTGAACCCGACGTCGTTTACGTTCCCGCGTACGATCCGTGGCTCGTTTACGGATATCCCCTTGCGGCGTGGCCGGGGTGGTACCCGTATCCAGGAATCTGGTTTGGTGGCCCGTACCTCTCATTCGGAATCGGGTTCGGAATCGGGTATTTCGGCGGTTTTGGATGGGGCTGGGGCAACTGGGGATTCGATTGGCACAATCGATACCCACTGTATGGGGGCGGCAGGTACTACTCCCGGAGCAATACATTCTACAATCGAAATAATTACTACCGCGGAGGAGGCGAGCGTGGCGTCGCCAGGAACGTGGAGCGCGGAGAAAACGGCAACCGCGGTGGATTCGCCGGCCGCTCCGGCGCGTTTTCCAATCGTGGCGGCGATACGGGCAGGGGCTTCAACGGAGGCGACCGGGCTGCGGCTCGAGGATACAGTGAACCCCGCGGACAGAGCGGAACCCGCTCAGGGGCTTTCAGCGGTTTCGGCAGTGGCGGAGAAGCAAGAGGATTTTCCTCGCGTGGGAGCGCCAGTTTTGGTGGCGGAGGGTTTCACGGTGGTGGTGGTGGCGGGCGGCGCTAACTGAGGTAGATCTGGAAGCTCGCGAAACTTAGAAATGGAGAAAAGCCACATGCAGAGAACAAACCGGAATATCGGCAGATTTCATTGGGCCAGTCTTCCTAAGTTAGGCGCGGTCGCCGTTCTTTTGGCAGCCTGTCTTCCTGCCCGTTCCCTGGCGCAGCAACAGGGCCAGAAAACATTTTCATCGGGAGAGGAGGCGAGCAACGCGCTCCTCAAAGCAACGCAGACGAACGACGAAAAAATGATGATCGATATCCTTGGACCGGACGCAAAGAAAATAGTGTCTTCGGGAGACGATACCGAAGATTCCGAGGGCCGCGCCAAGTTCGTTCAGAAATATCAGGAAATGCACCGCCTCAGGAAAGAGCCGGATGGAACCACAACCCTGTATATCGGCGCGGAGAATTGGCCCACTCCGATTCCGCTAATGGACAAAGGCGGCTCCTGGTATTTCGACACGGAAATGGCCAAAAAGGAAATTTTGTACCGGCGGATTGGCGCGAATGAACTTTGGACCATCCGCATTTGCCAGGAGCTGGCGGCGGCGCAAAAGGAATACCGCTCCACGCAGCACGGTGAATACGCCGAGAAAATCTTCAGTGACGAAGGGCAGCACAATGGCCTGTACTGGAAAGCTACTGCCGGAGAACCCCAGAGCCCCATCGGCCCGCTCGTGGCGGCTGCCGTCGCCGAGGGATACGTCAAAGGCCAGGCTGGCCCTCCCACTCCCTACCACGGCTACCTTTACCACATCCTGACGCGTCAGGGAAAAAGTGGGCCCGGCGGCGCCAAGAATTACATCGTGAACGGGAAGATGACGGGAGGTTTTGCTTTTGTGGCTTATCCGGCGGAATACAGATCCTCCGGCGTGATGACCTTTATCGTGACCGAGGACGGAGTCGTGCAGCAGAAGGATCTCGGCAAGTCGACCGAAGTTGCCGGCAAAGCCCTGAAGGAATACAACCCCGACTCCGGTTGGCAAAAAGCCGAAGACGAACCGGTGCAGTCCGCTGGAGATCAAACAGGCAAGTAATGCGAGCAATCACGCTCGCTCCCTTTTTTCTCTGGGTCCTCTATGTTGAAAGCCTTGGCTGGCCCGGCGAAAAACTTTAACACGGAGCGCACTGAGAAAAGCAGAGAAGAACAAACCCTTGCGTGGACTTCTCTATGGAGTGAACGATCCGTGCGAGTTTCCGCAGAGGATCGCAACATCCGCCTGAAGTTTTTCGTCCATTTGCGCCCCCAACAGGTTGGCCGCGGAACAAACCAGAGGTGCCGTCAATCCCTCCGCCCCGCGAAGATCTGCGCCTTGCAGGTTCGCACCGCTCAAATCAGCGCCGCGAAGCACTGCTCCCTGGAAAACCGCGCCACTCAAATCCGATTTTTTCAGATTGGCATCCGTGAGGATAGCCTGCGAAAGATACGCATTTTTCAAGCGCGCGTTGCTCAGATTCGTCGAGATCAGGTAGGACTCACCGAGATTCACCATCGTGAGATTTGAATTTTCCAGATTGGCTTCACGTAAGTCCGCTTTCGTCAGGCTGGCCCTTTGCAGAAAAGCCGAATGCAAATCCGATTTGTAGAGATTGACGCCGTCGAGGATGGCATCGAGAAGCGTTGCTTCGGAAAGATCCGCAAAAGACAAATTCGCGTTGCGCAGATCGGCCCGGTCCAAGTTGGCGTTCCGCAGGTCCGCCTCCGGCAGGGCTGCGCGCGCCAGCTTGGCGCGATCCAGCACGGCAAATCGCAAATCGGCTTGTCGCAAATTCGCGTCCCGCAGATCGGCTTCCGAGAGAGAGGCATTGCGCAGATCGGTTCGCCAGAGGCGAGCTTTGACCAGAAATGCGCCGTACGCCTGGACGTAGCGCAGTTTTAGGCCGTTGAGATTGGCCCCTTTCACCACGCCTATCTCCTCGTCTCGCCCCGTCCAACCGGCGGGCTTGGTCGATACTTCCGCTTCGGTCAGTTGCGCGAACGGGTTGTAGCCAACGGTCCAAAGGAGGTCTGGCGCCCAGGTCCTGATTGCCGCTGCGGGCGGCTGCCCGGAGGAGCGATAGTCGTGTGGAACTCCCAGGAACGTGCCAATCGAAAGCAGGAAAAGAAGGGCTCCAATTCCTGTCGGGAACGTTCTAAGTAGAAATATAATATTTCCCTTTAAAGCTTTCTCGGCCCCACCAGGCCGCTGGGAGCCGGGCCCGAAGGCTTTCCCGGCCATTTTTGGAAAACTCACGGCGGCGGCGACGGCGGCCATGACCAGCAAGATGTGCATGGCTGTGCCGCGAAGATCCTGGAGCGTCATGTACCGGCCCCAGAATAGAAGTATGGTCACGGGAGCGGCCCAATACAATAAGAGGATGGCAACCGCCGCTTCGAGGAATGCCAGAGGAGATTGCGAATTTCTGAGCCAATTAAAATGCATGCGCGCGGACCATCGGGCAAACCAAGGGAGACACGCGTCGAGTCTCCTCCCATCGGGAAAGATAGCGGGCAGTTGCGCGATTCCATCCCAAAGACGCTGCAGGTAAAGATGAAGGCAAAGATACAGACAGAGAATGACCACCGGGCCGAAGAGATAAAACGGAATGAACGGCAAAATGTTCCGCAGCACGGATAATGGCAGGGCCGGCGAATTCTTCACCAGTTGCGAGTCAGGCGTCGTAAAAATTCTGAGCCAGACCAGCGCGTTCAGCAGCAATGTCAGGCCCATGAGCCATCCTGCTTTGCGGGCAGTTTCGCGGACCAGCTTTAATCCCTCGAACGGGGCGAGGGATTCCGGCAAAGCGGCACAGAACAAGTTTGTCCCGGCGAGTTGTGCGCTGAGCAGTCCCGTCGCGCCGCGTAGATCAGCGGCCTGAAGACTGGCTTGTTGGAACTGCGTTCCCAACAAACTGGCTTCCGCCAGATTGGCCTGGACCAAGGTCCCTTGACGCAAATCCGCTAGCGTCAGATCGGCTCCCTTCAAAATGGTTCTTTGGAAGACGGCCTCCGGGAGCCGTGCATCGACCAGCTCGGCGCCTTCCAGATTTTTCCCTGAAAAATCCGCCCGCGCGCCCGCCTCGCCGGCCGAATCGAGCCACTCGGCGTGCCTTCCCAGGGCTTCCCGCAAATCCGCGCGGCTCGGTCGGTCCGCGGCCTTTCGCTCCGATGCCGGTGCCTTCTCTCGTTCCGTGGCTGTGACCATATTTTGTACCTTGAAACGACGGCCAGGCAGGCACTACTAGGATGCTACTCCGCCCAGCCGGGATGAAGCCTTTTCTTCCCCCGCCATGGGCAATCTTGTACTAGAACATGGTGGGAAGTGACCTACCCGTAGGTCCAGAATGGGGACAGGTGGTTCAGAACTCATTCCAGAAACCACGAAACGGCAAGCTATGAAGACGCTTAGAAAAGAGCAGGAGCAAGACATACGAGCCATCGCCCCGAAAAACGACGATGACATTGATTTTTCCGATGCTCATCGGGTTCCCGATTGGAGCGGGGCCGAAATCGGAAAGTTCTATCGACCGAAAAAGAAACCCACGGCTACAGGCGAAATTTCTCGATTCCCTAACAAGAGCAAGCACCCGCATCAAATATAATTGTTCAACGTAGCCCGCCAACTTCGTCACGGATTATGGTCACTATTCGTGACCACGAACTCGGGCTTGGGCGCGGAAAGTCTCCAATACATTTCAATTTTAGAGTACCTTTAGTTTAAAATAGCTCTGTTGGATAAGAGGTAGCGATGGCCAAACAAAACGCAAATGCCGAAATGCCCTTGGACAAAATTCCGGCGGCCGTGCTGGAAACGATCCCCCTCTGGCAACTGGATATCGCGGAATTGACGGGACACAATCTGGAAGCCCGCGGCCGCGAGGAAGTAAATCGCCTACTCACATCGGGCTGGCGCCTGCTCCACATTTATACGTTGAAATATCAGGAGGCAGGCGTATGGCGCGAACGCCCCATGGCTATTCTGGGGAGATTGAGAGACGATCGGAGACCTTTCCAACTGGAATAGTTTTCCCTCCTCTCAATTCCGCGCGGTCAATCCCGCCTGCGCCATATCCTTTACCAGGGGCGTGCGGTTCGGCGTTCGCTCCAGCGATTTCTCAAATGCGGCGGCCGCCTGAACCTTCTGGCCCGCATCCAGAAGCATTTCGCCGTACAGCTCCATGGCCGGTTTGATCGGTTCCGGTGGGCCTGAGGGCGAGGCCATCCCCGCTTCGACATCGGCCGCTTCTTTTGCCAGGCGCACGGCGTCTTCCTTTTGTCCCCGGGCGAACTGGGCCGCAGCTTGGACTTCCATTTCCATGATCGTGAAAGGCTTCGCGTCGTAGGCATTGCCGCCGGCCGCCGTTCGCTCCGCCATGGCATGGAGTTGCGCGGCTGCCTGATCGGCCGTGGCGGGCTCGTTCATTTTTGCGGCGCTGTATCCGGCGATAAATACCCATGCGCCGTTCGGTCTATAGCGCGTGTTGTCCGCGCCGGCGGCCATTCCGGGCATGCCAGGCATGCTGGTTTGCGCGGTGGCGCTCGATGGCATTCCCGGCGGAGCGGCCGAAGGGAGAGGAATTTTTTCCCATTGTTTCGTTTCGAGAATGTAGCGGGCGCGCATGCCGAGGTAAGCCTGCTCGATACCTCCATTGCCGGGGTTGCGATCGGCAGCTTGCTTGGCCAGATCGACATCTTTTTTCGCATCGTCAAATTTTCCAAGCATCAGGTGAGCGTATTCGAGCCACGAAAGCGTGTGAAAATCCTCGCGGCCTTCCGGCGTGTGCAGTCTGGCGATCGCGTCCTCCGAGGCTTTGTAGGCGGCGACGTTCGATCGCTCCAGTTCAGGCCACATGCCCAGACGGACGAAGATGTGCGAAGGCATGTGCAGGGCGTGAGCCGCCGCGGGAGCGATATCCGCATACGCGCGAGCTGCCGGCAAGGCCAAGATGGCGTGGTCGGGATCGTCAAATGCATGGATGATGAAGTGAGGCGCGCCGGGATGTTGCGGGTTTTCCTGAAAAACTCTCAGGCAGATGGATGCGGCCAGCGCCTGGCGCCGGAACCCGGTGTCGCCCGGCCGAACGGTGCCCAGGATCGAGAGCGCATAAAGGACGTCGACTTCGTCATCCTCGGGCCACTCCGCGTACATTCTGGACATCGCCTTGGAATACGCGAAGTCCCTGGCCAGCTTATCCCCGGGCGAGTAGAAGAGCAGATCGACGGCTTGGAGGTAGCTCTTTTCTTTGGGCGTTTGCGCTTTGGCCAGACGGCCGTCAAGAGTGGGCGCCAGTTTTACCAGCGCTCCCTTGGCCTTGTCCACATCCACTTCGCCCCAGAGCGGATGGTCGTAGCTCATGGCTTCTCCCCAGTACGCCATGGCGAAATTGGGGTCGAGTTGCTGGGCCTTTTGAAAAGCCAAGGCCGCTTCGTCAAACTGAAAGCTGTGAAGTTCCTTCACGCCCTCGATGAAACTAGTTTGCGCGGCTGAAGCGCCGGAGGTGGGAAAAGTGATGACGCCCAGCTTTCCACCCTGCGAATGAGCGGGCGCGCAAAATGCCATCGCCAGCACGAATGCCGCTGCGATGCGAAATCGCGTGGCTGCCATGTGTCTCCTCCCGATTTGCCGCAAGATTCTGGAGTCGCTGCTTACGATTCGACGCACGCAAAACGATGGGGCAAGAATACACCAGCGGATAGCTTGAATGGAACAACCGCCGAGCGGGCTTCACGCGGAGGGTGTGCGAAAGACCTCCACGGAACAATGCGCGTGGCGAACCACATCTTGCGAAACGCTGCCCATCAGGAAACGGCCCAGGCCCGTCCGCCCGTGCGATCCGAGAACGATCATGTCCGCACGCCATTCCTTGGCGGCATCGAGGATTTGCGATTTCGGATCGCCTTCCACCAACTCCGTCGAAACTTTGAATTTTGCCTCGCGCAGTTTTTCCGCGGCCTTCTCCACCAAATCCTTGGCCTGTTCCCGCAGAGCCTTCCAGACCATCTCGAACTCCGGATCGTACCCGCCCATCTCGCGTCCCATCAGAAGGGATGGCGGCTCGACCACGTGCAAGACTTTAACCGACGAACCCGGCGGCCAAGGCCTTGCGATCACACTCTGCATTGCCGCCTTCGAGGAATCAGAACCATCGATTGCAAGTAGGATTTTCATCGATCCGCGTCGCTCCCTGTGGTCTCGCTCGACCTTCATCCTTCGCTGCTGCAAATCGCCCCGCCCCAATAGAAACCCGCGGGGCGCCCCGGCGTCAATCGCTGCCCTGTGAAAATCATTCGACGCCGCTCGTCCATCTTTTGTATTCGCCGCAACGGGATGAGTGCGTGACCCCGCTCACCGGGAGGCTCGCCTCTCCATTTCGAGACGGCCAGCAAGGCCGCGCTCCGAATGTCGTCCGCGGAGCGGCGCGGGCGCGGGTGCAGGCGCGATCAAGTACTTTCATCCTTGGATGAAACGGTGACGCCGTGTTGCGCGCCAGAAGTTTTTTTGAGGAAGGCTATGTGCCGGAGTAAATACCCGGGTTGTTGTGCATGAGGATCCGGATTGCGACGCCCCACCTATCTTCGTCCAAATCTTCCACGCGCACCACGTCTCCAATTTGCTCGCGATGAATCGGATCTTCCGGATCAAAATTCAGCGTCACGAGGACATTCATTCCGACAGAGTAGTGCTTGGTGGGGGTCACAAAATACAGGCCGCTGCGAGAAACATTCGCGGTGGTGCAAATTTCCTCGGGATACAGCGTGTCGCAGGGCCGAACGAGCACGGGTTCGGACAATGTCTCTCGGGGGGTTAAGCGACATTCTTTCACTGCGGTGAGCATTACGATTGCTCCTGTCCCGTTAGACCGGGTGGGAAGTCTAAGGATTCTAAAGCCATCTGCCGCATACAAAATATGCGAACGTTTCGTAGGAGTCCACAGGGTTGTCGCTCGTGTGCTCTCTCTGCCAACACCCGACCTCATCGGAAGGAATGAGAAAGAATGGACCCTCAGTCCCGGAGGGCGCTTAAGTGCGGCATTTAGGGGCGGCGAGCCGGAATACAAAAAAGGAGAGGCGTCGCATGAGCGGCCGCCCCTCCTGAATGAGCCTGTCGGAGGAAGGCTCATCGGTGTCCTGTATTGCCCCGCACGCGGGAAATCGTTCCAATATTTTTGTGGGATGGCTATCGAAGAAAAAACGAAATGATGTCACATGCACACTGTTACTTAAGCTTGACGGAACCGACCGACGCGCTGATTTCCACCCTAAGCTGCCGTAACCCTACTGCGCTCTTCCATCTTGGGAGATGGATCGAAGGCACCCTGCGGAAGATTGAGGCGAACAATCTTGCCGGTAACTAAATGCATGGCGTAGAACTGGTTCGGGGAGCGCCGGGCAAGGTCAAGCATATGCCGTCGCGTTCCCTCCAGGCCTACGACGCAAGCCCGCCAAAGTGAAGAGCCGTCAGCGAACTTCTCAAACAGGTCGTATTTATGGTGCATGGGAGTCCCTTTCCTACGGACCTCTGATTCATGAATTATGGTAGTCCTCTGCGGCTCATATGTCCAATTCATCCCTTCGATGGAATGAATCGGAATCATACCAACTACGCTTCCCTGCCGGCTTTCCCCCAACCTCCCTCAGGCTGGCGTAATCGCCGCCATGCCTTACAATAGTGGACCCGTGCCGCCTCCCGTGGAACTCAGCCGCCTGCGCGTCGTCCTGGTCGCCCCGCGCAACCCGCTCAACATCGGGGCGGTCGCCCGGGCCATGAGCAATTTCGGATTTTCGTCGCTCCGCCTAGTTAATCCGTACGCCCCATCTTATCGCGAAGCGCGCTCCGCCGTCGGCGCCTCGGAAATTCTTGCCGGCGCCGAGCGGTTCAAATCCGTGGCCGAGGCCGTCGCGGATTGCGCGCTGGTCGTGGGAACCACGGCGGTCCGCAATCGCGACGTGCAGCACCCGCTCCGGCGCCCGGAATACGGAGCGCGCCTGATCCGCCGGCGGCTGCGTGCCGGCCCCGTGGCGTTGCTATTCGGCTCGGAAAAATTCGGCCTTTCCAACGAGGCCCTCAGCCATTGCCACTGGCTCATCCGCATCCCCACGCGCGAGGAAAATATTTCGATGAATCTCGGGCAGGCCGCCGCCGTTTGCCTGTACGAGCTCGTCCGCGATTCCAAACAGGAGCGGGCCGCGCAACAACCGAAACTGGCCACGGCCGAAGAACTCGAGCGCATCACCACCCTGCTCCTCGAAGCCCTTCAGACCAGCGGATTCCTGGACCGCCGCCGCGTCTCCGACGCCGACGAACGAATTCGCCGCCTGGTGCGCCGCCTGCGTTTGCCCGAACGCGACGCGGTCATTTGGCTGGGAATGCTGCGGCAGATGCTCTGGAAGATGAACGAAGGGAAAAAGCCTGAAGCGTAAAATATCAAATCCGGAATATCGAGTTTATGGTTTGAGATCTAAAAGCCAAATCTCCAATCGGGATCTTAATTTTCAGATTCGAAATCTCGTTTCGGTTTTCACATGAAGTCATCTCATACGTTGGCTTTTCGACGTGAATGCAAGGCCACCCTCCCGCGCCAACGGCGGGGAGGATGCCAGCCCGGGGCAACGCCCCGGGGACAGCGTCCAGGGTGTTCCTGTCCGCCATGAAAGGGCGGAAGGGCCCTGCGCCCTTTCATGGCGCGCGATAATCGAATGGTTCCGAAACCCAGGGCGATGCCCTGGGCTAGTATCCGGCGGCGCTTTCAGCGCCGGAAAACACGAATTTTTGACTCGCGAATTGCATGTTTTTTCCGAAGTGGGATGCAGGCATCTGTAAGATTGCTTCATTCCAAATTTCAAATCTCCGATCCCAGGGCCCGCTTCATCCCGTCAGCGCCGCTCCGAGAAAAAAGACTGCAGCAATTGCGCCGCCTCCCCGGCCAGCACGCCGGAAACCACCTCGACGCGATGGTTGAGCGCGGGCGCGTCCAGCACTTGCAGGCAAGTGCGAACGGCGCCGCCTTTGGGCTCGTCGGCGCCGTAAACGAGGCGCGCCACGCGCGCCTGCACCATTGCGCCCGCGCACATGGCGCACGGCTCGATCGTCACGTACAACGACGCCCCGATGAGCCGATAATTACCGGCCTTCCGCGCGGCCTCGCGCAGCGCCACGATTTCCGCGTGCGCGGTCGGGTCGCAATCCGCAATGGTGCGATTGCCCGCAGCGGCGAGAATCCGGTCGTCCAGCACCACCAGCGCCCCAATGGGCACTTCTCCGCGCAGCGCGGCAGACTGCGCCTGCGCGATGGCCAGTTGCATGTATTCCGGGTCGGTCACGGATGCGGCGGCAAAGTAGGGAGAATCAGGTACTCCACGACCGTCACGTCGTGCAGCCCATCCTTCAGCAGGGCATGCGCGGAGTGCCGGCCCACCTCTCGCCAGCCCGTCGCCCGGCACAGATTCAATCCATCCTGGTTCTGCACCAGAACCCTGCCGATAAGCTTCCGGTACCCAAGCCTGCCGGCGGCTTCCTGAATGGCGCGCATCAACTGCCGCCCTACACCGTAGCTACGAAAGGCGCGCCGCACGTAGATATAAACCTCGCCAATGTCGTCGAGCGCAATGCGGTTGTCGTAGGGCGTGAGCGCGCTCCAGCCCGCGATCCAGTTGCGCAACTCGGCAACCAGAATCGGATGCTTCGGCTCCTGTTCGGCCGCCGCGATCCGCAACTTCTGATCGTCTACAGCGCGCGGGTCGGAATCGAATGTTTCCAGATGGTCCTGCACCGCTTCGTTGAAAATTTCACACAGCGAAGAAGCGTCGTCTTCCTGGGCCTGCCGAATCTGTAGCTGCGGCCGTGCGCCGGCTGTGCTCATAGCCGGGAATTCTACCACTATGGAAGCGTCGTGGGCACGGCGCCTCAAAACCCCGAGTGCTAACTTTTGACTGGGCCAAAAACGGCGGACAGGTCACTTGACTCCCAGACTTGCCCCCACGCTTGTCAATGCAGCTTGTACCGAGATATGCTACGTGAGTCAAGGTAATCGGGACGTGTAAAATTGCGTATCGTCGTGCGCAAACTCGCAGCCATCGCGGCCCTTTTGGCACTCCTCTTGCCGGGCGTCTCCGCCCTGGCGGAGACGCTTTCCGGCGCCGATCTGCCGGCATGCTGCAACACCGTCTATTGCCCGCTGCACCATCTCCAAATGAACGATGTGCAAAAAGATAAGAGCCTCTGCGATGCCAAGGGCGCTCCCGGGCAAACCGATTGCTCGATGCGGGCCTGTGACGCCGCGCCGAAACCTGTCGTCTCGGCGGCCGTTTTTGTTCTGGCAACTCCGATCGCACTTCGCGGCCCCGCTTCCGCCGAAACCACTCCTGCCTTGGCATCCCAGTTCTTCTCCTATGTTGCCGCAATTCCCCTGACTCCCCCTCCTCGAATTATTCCGAGCTAACCGGACGCATCCCTTTGCAATTGCACATTCCGCCGGACCGCGGATTCGTCCGCCCGGCATCGTTCGGAATTCAACTCGGAAGAGAGAGAATGAAAACCAGAAAATTTTGCAGCGGTCTAGGAATTTTTTTGGCTTTCGGTTCATGCTTGGCGATGTGGTTTTCCGCTCCTGCCGGCGCGGAGATTTTCGGGACCGTGCATGGCATTGTCCACGATCCACAGCACCGGCCCATTCAAGACGCGGCGGTGGATTTGAAAGCCCAGAATTCCGATTGGGTGCAACACCAAAAAACCAATGGTGACGGAGAATTCGACTTCACCACGGTGCCATTAGGCGAATACACGGTCACCGTCACTGTGACCGGCTTCCAACAAGCGCAGCAGAATCTCGTCGTCGGCTCCAGCACCAGCCCCGTGCTGCATTTCCAACTGGAGCTAGCTACTGTCACGGAAAAAACAGTCGTGACCGGAGAGCAGATCACCGCGACGATGGACTCGGTCACCCCCACGGCGCTGCTAAGCCGCCAGGATATTCAGGAGACTCCTGGCGCCGACCGCACCAACGCATTGCAAATGATCACCGACTTCGTCCCGGCCGCCTACGTGACCCATGACATGCTGCACATGCGGGGAGGCCACCAGGTAGACTGGCTGATTGACGGCATCCCCATCCCCAACACCAATATCGCCGCCAACCTCGGCCCAACCATCGATCCCAAGGACATCGATTACCTGGAGGTCCAAAGGGGAAGCTACGACGCCGACTATGGTGACCGCACCTATGGAATTTTTAACATCATGCCGCGAACAGGCTTTGAACGTGACAAGGAATGCGATCTGGTTACAAGCCTTGGAAATTTCTATCAAACCAACGACCAGATCAGCTGTGGCGGGCACACGCAGCGATTCGCCTATTACCTCAGCGCAAATGGAAATCGCAGCGAGTACGGACTGGAAACCCCGATCTCCCAGATTTATCACGACGCGGAAAACGGCTACGGCGGTTTCGCTTCACTCATTTTCAATCCCGACTCCAAAAACCAACTTCGACTGGTCACGTCGCTTCGCGAAGACTATTACCAAATTCCATACGACCCGGATCCCAATTCCATCGGAAACCAGCAGTTGCTGGCGGCCCAGGAATCCCCCAGTTACGGTCTGCGCGATGGCGAACATGAGCGCGACGGCTACATCGCCTTCTCCTGGGTCCATACTTTCAATCCCGATAGGGTGCTGACGGTTTCTCCCTTTTATCATTACAACAGCGCCGACTATCAGGGCGGCGCGAACGATTATCCGGTCACCTCCGCCATGGACCAGAGTGCCAATTACGGAGGATTGCAGGCGAGTTATGACGTGAAGTTCTGGAGGAACGATGTCCAGGCAGGAGTTTACGGATTCGCTCAGCGCCAAAACACCCTTTTCGATAACGTCTTTTCGGCTTTGAATGAAAACGGCGTGCTTGTCCCTTGCGGGACGAGCTGCCCGAATTCTGGCCCTTCCAGGATCGGAGTAACCGGAGGGCTGGCGAGCGTCTTCATCGAGGACAAATTCAAACTGACTTCGTGGCTGACCTTAATTGCGGGCCTTCGCCAATCGCATTTCACGGCCGACGTGGTGGAGAACGCGACGGATCCGCGCTTCGGAATTGCCCTGAAAATCCCGCGCTTGAATTGGGTATTTCGCGCCTTCTACGGCGACTATTACCAAGCCCCTCCGCTCGTGACAGCCACGGGCGCGCTCATAGCTTTGGGGCAAAACCAGGGATTTGCTTTCGCTCCCCTGCACGGCGAGCGGGATGAAGAACACCAGTTTGGCGTGACCATTCCTTACCGCGGCTGGGATCTGGACGCCGATACGTACGAAACGCGGGCGACGAATTGGCTCGATCACAACAATATCGGAGAATCGAATCTCTTCTGGCCCATCACTTGGGACGCGGCCTTGATTCAAGGCTGGGAACTCACGTTGCGCTCCCCGCGCCTCTGGCATCGCGGCCAATTTCACCTCGCCTATGCCAATCAAATCGCGCAGGCCACCTCGCCCATCACCGGCGGCTTGATCTTCTTTATACAGCCGGGATATGAACCCGCGGACCACGATCAGAGAAACACATTGAACTTGGGCTACAACGCCACCCTTCCCTGGCAGTCGTTTGCCGCGGCGAATGTGTATTATGGTTCGGGCTTCACGAACGGGATTCCGGACGCGCAATATCCCGGGGCCTATTTGCCGGGGCACACTACGTTCGATCTGTCTCTCGGGAAAAATTTCGGCGAGAAATACTCCGTTTCCGTGACCGCGCTCAACGTGGCCAACCGCCGCGTGGAACTGGACAATAGTTTGACGTTCGGCGGATTCCACTGGAACGATCCAAGGCAAATCTACGCCGAGGTTCGCTACCGTTTCCATTATTGAGGAGGAACTGAAATTCGGCTGTCAAACCCGTTTTTATTCGCAACCTGGAAGGCACGAATTTCCAAGGCGGTCCCTGAAACGGCAAAGCTCGCGAAATAGCGTCAAAACAGAGTGAGGAAGGCGAAAATGGAAAAATCAATAAAGTCCCCTATGGCGCGTGTGGCGCTGATGGCCTGCGCCGTTCTGCTCCTGGAAAGTTGCGGAAGCACGCAGGAAACCTATGTCCTGACCGGGCGCGTCATCAGCAAGCAGCCCGCCACGCAGCAACTCATCATCAACAATGACGACATCCCCGGATTCATGGCGGCGATGACCATGCCCTATGCGGTGAAGGATCCGGCTGGATTCCAGCAAGTCCAGCCGGCCGACCTGATTCGCGCGGACGTAGTGATAGAGCAGCCGAACCAATACCATCTCGAGCATTTGGCCGTTATAGGCAAGAGCGCAGCCAAATCCTCTCCGGATGGCGCGGCCGAGCACGTCCTCCTGATTGGCGACAAGGCTCCCGATTTCCCACTGGTGAACCAAGACGGCAAGACGCTCCGCTTTAGCCAATTCAAGGGAAAGGTGGTCCTCCTCACGTTCATTTATACACGCTGCCCCTTTCCCGATTTTTGCCCTTTGCTGAGCAGGCAATTCGCGGCCATTGAAAAAGAACTGGCGAAAAACCCCGAGGACTACCAAAAAACGCACCTCATAAGCATCAGCCTGGACCCAAGCTACGACAAGCCTCCGATCCTGCGCGCGTACGGACTCCCTTATGTGGACCATGATCCCAAAGCTTTTCAGCATTGGGATTTCGTTTCAACTACGCCCGAGGATCTGCAAAAGCTGGTCGCCAGTTTTGGTCTGGAATATTCCGAGGAAAACAGCCAAATAACGCACAGCATGAATACCGTCTTGCTGGCCGCCGATGGAACCGTGGCCAACATGTGGCCCGGCAACGAGTGGCAAACCAGCGAGGTCGTCGACGCCATGCGCCACGCGACGGCACCAGGCAAATAGCGATCGCCGAGAATTGCAGCCACAGATGAACACAGATTAAAAACAACAGAAAATGAAAAGTTCAGGGAAAAGACGAAACTGGCGATAGGACATTCAGGTTTCAGGTTTCAGGTTTCAGGTTTCTGTTATCCGCTTTGTGTTGCCCCTTCCTGCTTCTCCTTCTCTCCCGTTCCGCATCCAACTGTCTTCTTACTATTACCCGATTTTCGTTTTTGATTTTAATTCAAATCTCAGATTTCAAATCTCCCTGCATTCCCTTCCACGCCCTCGCCACCCCAACTAGTCCCTCCAAAAAAGCAAAAGAGCCGCGACGGGAATCGCGGCTCCTCGCCAAGTCCTGCTATGAGATTAGGGAACCTGCACGCTGGCCTCGCCGGAATTAACACTCTCAACATTGTTGGAATTAACCGCAGTGACAACAAAGTAGTAGGTTATTCCGGCCTGGACAGCGGTATCGTTGTATACCGTCGCCGCAACCGGCGCGCTGTTCATTTCTGTATACGGCCCGCCGGTTTGCTCTGAGGAGTACGCGTTATAGCCGATCACTGCCGAATTGCTCGGTGACCAGGACATGTTCACGTAGGGTTTCGGGGCCGGGACGCCTGTGCCTGAAAGCGAGATGGAATCCGGCGAGTTTGTGGCGTTGCTGGCGACCGAAATGCTGCCCGTGTCGCTGACTGCCGCGGCAGGAGCAAAGGTTGCCGTCAAAGCCGCGCTCTGCCCCGGAGTAATGATCTGCCCGGTGGAAACGCCGGCGGCGGTGAAGCCCGCGCCGGAAACGGTGACGTTGGAAACCGTAACGCTGGAGTTGCCGGCGTTGGTGAGCGCGACGGATTGGGTGCTATCGCTTGAGACGTTCACATTGCCAAAGCTCAAGGAGGACAAGCTGGAGTTGAGAAGGAACGTTGCAGCGCTCACCGTAAGTATCGCCGCATTGCTCGAGGCGTCGCCGGCGCTGTTGCTCACTGCGACGATGAACTGTGCATTGTTGGCCGCAGTCGTTTCCACCGGAGTGGTGTACATAGAGGAAGTCGCACCGCTGATCGGTGTGCCATTCTTGCTCCACTGATACGCCAGGAGCGGCGTGCCGCTGGCCACAACAGTGAATGAGGCCGTATTCCCCGCAATCACCGTCTCGCTTGCCGGCTGTGTCGTGATCGCGGGCGCCACATTAGCACTCGTCACAGATAGCACAGCGGCGTTGCTGGTGGCGTTCCCGGCGGTATTGCTGACTTCGGCGGTGAAATGTGTATTATTGGCCGCTATCGTTTCCGCCGGAGTGGTGAACATGGAGGATGTCGCACCGCTGATCGGTGTGCCGTTCATGCTCCACTGATACGTCAGGGGCGGTGTGCCGGTAGCCACAACGTTAAATGATGCCGTTTGCCCGGCGGTGATCTGCTCGCTCGCTGGCTGCAATGAGATTGTGGGCGCGACGGGTGTGCTGGCTGCTGCCGCGGCACCGGTCCCAATCAAGAAGACCCAAGTTGTCTCACCGGTGGAACGCTTGAATTCCAGAACGCCAAAATAGGGTTGGACGGCGGATGGCTCGAACGTCACCGAGCCGGTCAGGCTCTGGCCAGGATCCAAACGGATTGGCAAAGAAGGCCCGGAATAAGAAAACCGCCCGTCCCAGGCGGTCACGCTGGAGATCGTAATGCTGAACTGATCGTCGTTCTTTACTGTCACCGATTGCGGCGCGCTGGTCGAACCTACCGGCTCGCTTCCAAATTGGAGGGCGAAAGGCTCCGCCCTTACTTGGGCCTGGGCCAATGTTCCAAATGCGAACGACATTGCCAGGATTGCTGCGGCGGCTTGAATTTTGTTGCTGATCTTTCTAGAAATTGGCATTTTCTTCCCCCATCTTCCGTTTGTCCTGAACCCTCGGGATCGCGCAGGACGGCGGTCAGGGGGATTAAGAAGCTTCTTCGTTCGAACTTCATTACTGGTCCATCGGCATTGGCGCAAATTACTTGAGGTCCGACTTGGGACTCGACTGGTCGCGGAAGTGGAAGAAGTCCTGGCGGGAGACGAACGGGCAGCGGCAGGCCGGGCATGGCGTGACCACGCTGAATGTGGCGAACCGCCGCATCGAACTGGTCAGCAGCCCGACGCTTAGCGGATCCGATTGGTACAATATGTGGGGAACCTTTGTCCAGTTTCCTCGCCACTACTGCAAAGAAGGAACGGAACCACCCGACGCTGCGGATGGTTCCCCAAAAAGCAAAAGGAGCCGCGAGGGGAATCGCGGCTCCTTGCCTTGCCCTGCTCTGAGAATTACGGAATCACCGCGCTAACCTCGTTGGAGTAAGCGCTCTCCACGTTGCTGGAGTTTACCGAGGTAACGACGAAGTAATAAGTTTGCCCGACCTGGACGCTGCCGTCGGTGTACGAGGTCGACGCGTCCGGCGTGCTGGTCAGCTTGGTGTACGGCCCGCCGGAAACCTGCGAGGAGTACGTGTTGTAGCCCACCACGGTGGACGTGCTCGGCGACCAGGACAAGGACACCGAAGCCGGCGTGACCGACACTCCCGTGCCCGACAGCGTGATCGAGTCCGGCGAGTTCGTGGCGTTGCTGGCCACGGTGACGCTGCCCGTCGCGCTGCCCGCCGCGGAAGGCGTAAACGTTGCCGTCAAGGTCGCCGTCTGCCCCGCAGCCAGGATCAGCCCGGAGGAAACGCCGCCGGCGGTGAAGCCCGCGCCGGAAACCGTGACGCTGGAAACCGTGATGCTGGCGTTGCCCGCATTGGTCAGCGTAACGCTCTGATTGCCGCTGCTGGACACGTTGACGCTGCCGAAGCTCACGGAAGATGAGCTGGAGTTGAGAAGAAGCGTGGAAGCGGTCACCGTAAGGGTCGCCGCATTGCTCGTGGTGCTGCCCGCGCTGTTGCTCACCGCGACAGTGAATTGCGCGTTGTTGTTCGCGGTCGTTTCTGCCGGAGTCGTGTACGTGGATGAGGTCGCACCGCCGATCGCCGCCCCGTTCAAGCTCCACTGATACGTCATTGGCGCAGTGCCGCTGGCCACAACGCTGAAGGTTGCCGTCTTTCCGGAGATCACTGTCTGGCTGGCCGGCTGCGTGGTGATCGCGGGAGCCACGGTGGCGCTCGTCACGGTCAACACCGCGGCGTTGCTGGTGGCGTTGCCGGCGCTATTGCTCACCGCGACGGTGAATTGCGCGTTGTTGTTCGCGGTCGTTTCAGCCGGGGTCGTGTAGCTGGACGAGGTCGCGCCGCTGATCGCCGCGCCGTTCATGCTCCACTGATATGTCATCGGCGCGGTGCCGCTGGCCACAACGCTGAAGGTTGCCGCCTTTCCGGAAATCACTGTCTGGCTGACCGGCTGCGTCGTAATCGCGGGAGCCACGGCGGGATCGGTCACGGTCAACACGGCCGGGCTGCTGGTGGCGCTGCCTGCGCTATTGCTCACGGCCACGACGAATTGCGCATTGTTGTTCGTCATCGTCTCCGCCGGAGTCGTGTATGTGGATGAAGTCGCGCCGGTAATCGCCGCGCCGTTCATGCTCCACTGATACTTCATCGGCGCGGTGCCGGTGGCTGCCACGTTAAAGCTTGCTGTTTGTCCCGCGACGATCTTGATGCTGGCGGGCTGCGTTGAGATGGCGGGTGCAACCGGAGTGCTGGCTGCTGCTGCCCCGGCGCCGGTGCCACTCATGAAGACCCAAATCGTTTCGCCAGTGGACCGCTTGAATTCCAGGACGCCATCGAAGGCCTGCGCGGCGGATGGCATGAACGTCACCGAGCCGGTCAGGCTCTGGCCGGGATCCAAACTGATTGGCAAAGACGGCCCGGAATAAGAAAACTGCGCGGCGGAAGCCGTCACGCTGGAAATCGTAATACTGTGCTGATCTTCGTTCGTTACGGTCACCGTTTGCGGCGCGCTGGTGGAGCCAACCGGCTCGCTTCCAAAATGGACGGCGAAAGGCTCTACTCTTACGCGGGCCTGGGCCACTGTTCCAAACGCGAACAGCATCGTCATGATTGCTACTGCTTGAATTTTGCTGCCAATCATTTTAGAAATTTGCATTTTCTTCCCCTGTCTTTCGTTTGTACCGGCCCCCAAATTCGTGTTGGTTCACCGGGAAGAGGGCCTCACTTCTTTGTCGAGTTCGCGTTTGAACTCAGGCCCCCCGACCTGTGCGCAGATTAGTGCACCGCTCATTGCGGCCTCGACTGGTCACAGGGATGGAAGAAGGACAGGCGCGAATCAAACGAGGAGGGACAGGTCGGGCATGGCCTCATGGACAGGAAAGAAAACTTTTTCGATCGACAATTTCATGGCGGGACAGGCTGCGGAAAAATTCCCCCGCAATTTTGTCATTCCGAGCGGAGCGAGGAATCTCTCTTTCTTTTCATCGGCGCAACCTTCAGAGAGATTCCTCGCTCCGCTCGGAATGACAAAAATAATTAGGGCAATTTCCGTACGGCAGGGCGCGAGAATTGCGTTCCTCGTGGAAAGGTGCGGGCCGCTGAACAATGATTGAAACAAACAGCGAGAGAAAGACCGTTGCGCTGTCTGCGGCGGCATGTTAGCGTAGCGAATAAAAGGCGAAGTATAAAGGAGAAGAGGGGTGGCTCAATCTCTTGCGGTGCGGTCCACGAATGATTCGGTCACGCTCGCGCGCGTCCGCGAAATCGTCGCGCAATTCTCCGAGCGCGACCGCCTCGGCGAAATCATTACCGCCGTGCACCACATCCCGGCGCGGGAAGCCAGCTTTGCGCCCATGCCATCCTGGGTGCGCGCGGAGCTGGCGCACGCCTACGCCGAAAAAGGCGTCGCGCAATTGTACAGTCACCAGGCCCTGGCCGCTGAAGCTGTCCGCGCGGGACGCAACGTGGTCGTCGTTACTCCAACGGCGTCCGGGAAAACGTTGTGCTACAACTTGCCGGTCCTGAACGCGGTCCTCGAAAATCCGGACACACGCGCGCTCTACCTATTTCCGACGAAGGCCCTCGCGCAGGATCAGCTCGCCGAGTTGCACGATTTGTCCGCGCGTTTGGAAAATCGCTTCGGCGTCTTCACCTATGACGGCGACACGCCCGCCGACGCGCGCAAAGCGATCCGCGAGCGTGGCCACATCGTGCTCTCAAATCCCGACATGCTGCACACCGGAATCCTGCCGCACCACACACGCTGGCAGCGCCTCTTCGAGAATTTGCGCTACGTCGTGCTGGACGAGCTGCACACCTATCGCGGCGTCTTCGGCAGCCACCTGGCCAACGTCCTGCGCCGCTTGCGGCGCATCGCCCGCTTCTACGGCTCGAATCCGCAATTCATTTGCTCCTCCGCGACGATCGCGAACCCCGGCGAACTGGCGTCGCGCCTCGCCGAAACCGATTTCGAGGCCATCGAAGAAAATGGCGCCCCGGCCGGTGAGAAATTTTTCATTTTCTACAATCCACCGGTGATGAACCGTTTTCTGGGAATCCGCCGCGGCTACATCAACGAGTCCTCGCGCGTCGCCCAGGAATTTCTCAAGCGCAATTTGCAAACCATCGTGTTTGCCAACTCGCGTCTCTACACCGAAGTTCTGCTCACCTACTTGCAGCAGGCCAATCCCGTGCAGCCTGGCCAGCCCCCCGCCATTCGCGGCTATCGAGGAGGCTATCTTCCCGGCGAGCGCCGCGAAATCGAGCATGGCCTGCGCGAAGGGCGCATTCGCGGCGTTGTTTCGACCAACGCGCTGGAGCTTGGGATCGACGTCGGCTCGCTCGACGCCACCGTCATGGCAGGCTATGCCGGCACAATCGCATCCACGTGGCAGCGCGCAGGCCGCGCCGGGCGCCGCAGCGGAAGCTCTTGCGCCGTCCTGGTCGCTTCCTCGGCCCCGCTCGACCAGTTCATCGTGCAGCACCCGGATTATTTTTTCGGCCGCTCGCCCGAGCATGCCTTCGTCCAGCCGGACAATCTCGAAATCCTGATCAATCACCTGAAGTGCGCCGCCTTTGAATTGCCCATCGCCGCAGGCGAAACATTCGGAAGTGTGGACGTCCCCGATCTTTGCGCGCGCCTGGCCGAAGCGGGTTTTCTCCATCGCACCGGCGAGCATTGGCACTGGACCCAGGAGGCCTACCCCGCGGACACCGTAAGCCTGCGCTCGGTGACGTCCGACAATTTCGTGATCGTGAACATCACTGACGCCGCGGAAGTGATCGGCGAAGTGGATTTCTCAAGCGCCCTTACGATGGTTCATCCGAAGGCGATTTACCTTCACCAGGGGCAGCAGTTCCACGTCGAAGCTCTTAATTTCGAGGAGCGCAAAGCGTACGTCAAGCGCGTCGATGTGGATTACTACACCGACGCCATCCGCTACACGCAAGTCCGCGTCCTGGAATGCGCGGCCAGCGAGCGCATCGAGGCGCGCGGCGCCGACGCCCACGCCGCGCGCTCCCACGGCGACGTGCTCGTCCGCTCCCAAGTCATCGGCTTCAAGAAAATCAAATTTTTCACCAACGAGAACGTCGGCGACGGCAAACTCGAATTGCCCGAAAACGAAATGCACACGACGGCGTTCTGGCTAACGCTCGACCGCCAGTTGTTGGACTCGCTTCCCTTCTCCGTCAGCGACCGCCAGAGCGGCATGTTTGGCCTGCTCCACGCCCTCGAATCCATCGCCACGTTGCTCCTGATGTGCGACGCGCGCGACCTCGGCACCGCCATCGGCGAGCACCCACCATCGCCCGGTTCGGAAATCGAGTGGGAAGAAGCGGCCAGCCCCGAAGCCATCGCCGCCCTCGCCGAAAAAGAATTCTTCGAGCCCAATCTATATCTCTACGACGCCTACCCCGGCGGCATCGGATTTTCCGAGCCGCTCTACCGCACGCATAATATCTTGCTCGCAAAAGCGCGCGAACTCATCGCCGCATGCCCCTGCGAAAACGGATGCCCCTCCTGCGTCGGCCCAGTCGGCGAACGAGGCGAGCGCGCCAAAGAAGCCGCCCTGGCAATCCTCTCCCGCCTGGGCGCATAAACGAAAGGAAGAATGCAGCCACAGGTAAACACAGATGAACACAGATAAGAGAAGGAAAACACGAAGGAATCAATCCATAATTCTGGATCCAATGGAGGGCCGGGCTTCAGCCCGGCCGCAACGGGCCCTCGTAAAAACGGCTTTAGCCGCTGAAGTTGATTCGGCTCGCTGCTCCCCTGTTCTGCGTTCTTGTCTTCTTCTTATATGTGTTTATCTGTGTTTATCCGTCGTTTCAAGTTCCGGGTCTATCGTTTGAGCAAAGACGACAAATTCGCTCGCATCGCGGCCTTGCGCCCCGCTCGCAGGAAAGAGGCTCCGCCAGCGTGTGTCTCCGATGATGACGCCCGAGGCGAACGGCTGCTCGCGGAACTCCTCGGCGCACGCGTCAATCGAAACCACTATGGCGAACACCTATCTTTACAGCAGTGGTACGCCACTCCCGAGATGTGCTCGCCAGATCCGCGTTCGCTTTCCTTGCTTCTTCCCGCGTCCGCGGAGGCGGCGGAATGCGAGAAGGCCGCCATCGATCCCAAGCAATGGCTGTTCCTGGACACCGAAACCACAGGCCTCGCGGGAGGCACCGGCACCTACGCCTTTATGGTCGGCATCGCTTGGTGGGATGCGGGAGGCTTGCAGGTCGAGCAATTTTTCCTGCGCGATCTCGACGAAGAGCATTCCCTGCTGCTCGAACTCTCCGAGCGCATGAGCGCGCGGCCCGTCCTCGTCACCTTCAACGGAAAAAGTTTTGACTGGCCGCTGCTCGAAACGCGCTATCGCATGACGCGATCCGTCCCGGCCTTTTCTCCCAAGGTGCACTTGGATTTGCTGCACCCGGCGCGCCAACTCTGGCGCCTGCGTCTAGGTTCCGTGCGCCTCAAGGACCTCGAGCGCCACGTTCTGGGCGGGGACGGGCGCTCCCTCGACTGGTCCCGCCACGATGACATCGATTCCTCGCTGATTCCGCAAATGTACTTCGATTATCTCCGCGGAGGCCCCGCCGAACCGCTCGTGGGAATTTTCCGCCACAACCAGATGGACTTGCGCGGCCTCGCCGCGCTGGCCGGAAAAATTCTCGCCCTGCTCGACAGCGGAAATGGGATCGCCAACGCCGGCCACGCCGAGAAGCACGATCCGATCGATGTGCTGGGCCTCTCCCGAATCATGCGCAATCGCGGCCATTCCACGCGCGCCCGCGAACTCTACGAAACCGCCCTCCGTTTCGGCCTGCCCCGCCCAGTGGAAAGACTCGCCCAGCGCGAACTCGCTCAGCTCGCCAAACACGAGCTCGATTACACGCGCGCCATTTCTCTCTGGGAAGCTCTGCGTGAGGCGCCCCGTTCAAAAGCTACAGGAAACGAAGAACTATACTTCGCGGAAGACGCGCAGAGAGCACTTGAAGCCGCGATCGAAGCCGCCGAGCAGCTCGCCATTTACTACGAACACCGAGTGAAAGACCCGCGGCGTGCCCTCGATTTGGTGCGCTCGGCAATCGCTGAATTGCGAGCCGCTCTATGCGGTCGAAAAATCGCCAAAGACTGCGCCGCTAAAATCGATGCACGGCTCTCTCGACGCCTCTCCCGGTTGCACCGCCGCTGCGAAGGTGCGCCCCTGTCGGGCCATTCACCATTCGGCACAGGTTGACATGTTCAGTGGTGAAAGCGTGGGCGCGTGACGGCGCAGGGCGACGCCCTCGAGTTCGGGTTCAACCCGGGGCCACATTTCGATAAGCCGACGCAGTATAAAAGGGCGCCCCTTTGGAGTAGGTTCTGAGTGTTCGCCTCAAACCCTCCGGAAAGGAGCACCCTTTTATGGATAGCACC
>Ga0302324_100001728_pt1 | contig 52359 bp, 51 predicted proteins | sample Palsa_T0_1_FD_201949 | JGI IMG/M metagenome (GOLD analysis project Ga0302324, IMG submission 201949) | Peat permafrost microbial communities from Stordalen Mire near Abisko, Sweden - Palsa_T0_1 | ecosystem: Environmental > Terrestrial > Soil > Palsa > Peat permafrost | place: Sweden: Abisko...
TCATCAAGATTTCGGGTCGCTTTCACCGTGAGCTTCGCTTGGGCCACACGCCTCACATCAATTTGGATAGGTCTTGCCATCCACATACGATAGCATGGTTACACTCATCTTGAAAGCAAATTAGAATCAGAGCACTGACTGCGGACGATAAAACGGATGAGCCGCTGACCCGCTTTTTTAAAAACGCGCAGATCGTCTTTATGATGGCCAATCAATTGAACTTGTTGGAGATGCCATCGCCGGAGCCTTCAGGCCAGGTTCCCCAGCCCGCCGGCTTGGCGGCAAACGAATCGGCGCAACGTCCCAAGTCAATCGGGGCGTTTCTCAGGATGCGCTACAATGCCATGCACCCTGGAAACCATCTCGATTCGCGGAAGGACGAGCAAACCAAGATGCAGCCGCCAGAATCCGGCCGCAGGCCCTTTTTTTTCGTGGCGTTTAATGATCCTTATGATGTGCTAAGTTACAAAATTACCGATGACGATGTGCAAGAATATGCAAAGTTGCAATGGGTTGCCCTTGATAACTTCGCGCCGCGCAACGCTCCCGACTGGTTTTGGCTCTACGAATCGCCCGCGGACGCGCATGATGGTTACAAAAATAATAGCCACGTTGTCGCGGTGGTGGTGGATGGGTATCACAAGGGAAGGAATCCGGCCATGGGGCCTTGAACCGAAATCGGCTTTCCACACGCCAAGCCACACCCCAGCCACCCCTTCCTGGAACTTGATTGCGATCTTCTTCATCTAATTTAGGTGACTGCGACTTCTTCCTCCGGGGAGCGCACGCGCCCCCGCGTGCAGCGGGTCGCGCCTCGCGGCCCGCATCAGGAACGTCCGGCAAATTAGATGCGTCTGCCCTGTGGTTCGACTTGTCAAAGAAAAAGAGCTTGCAAATACTCTCCATTAGTGCAAAAACCGTCCACAGATTACAGCACAGACCACGCATGATCAAACATGGAGCGGACCTATGCCAAAATACTGGATGATTACAGATCGAGCGGTTGCCAATGGCGAGCCGGGCAGTCAGCGCGGCCCGCTCACCTATTACGTCAGTGACACCGAGGGCAGCCTGGACCAGTTTGGGAATTGGGCCCCGGTGGCGGCGGATGATTTTAAGAAACAACTGATCGCCGCCGCCGACCAGTTTCCATCCGTGGCGCAGGGCAACAACGAGGATCAGCTCCACGTCACATTCTTTGTCCACGGATACAACACCGACTGGAAGGCTGCGGCCCTGCGTTATCAACAGATCTGCGCCGATGTCTTTTCCGGCGCGGAGAGCATGGGTCTTTGCATTTCATTCGATTGGCCCTCGTGCGGGAGTGTGATTGACTACTTGCCGGACCGCGTTCACGCCCGGGAATGTGCCAACGATCTTGCCTTTGTCTTGAACGAGCTTTTCGCGTGGCTCATGCAAAAACAGCAGGCCACGCAAAAGGACGCCTCCCAAGCCTGCAAGGCCAAAGTGTCCGTCATCTCTCACAGCATGGGAAATTACCTTCTCCAAAAGGCCATGGCCGCCGCGTGGACTCGCAACAACCAGCCCCTCCTCGTCAGTCTTATCAACCAGTTGATTATGGTCGCCGCCGATGTTGACAACGACCTCTTCGAGCCGACCGCTCCCGATGGCAACGATGGCAATGCTGTCGCCAACCTGACCTACCGCATCTCCGTCTTGTACAGCGGACGCGACGCCGTGCTCGGCGCCTCCGCGGGCCTCAAGCACTTCGGCACCCGCCGGTTGGGCCGGTCAGGTCTCACGCAATGTCCGCCCACTGGCAAAGACAACGTATGGCAAGTGGACTGCTCCAGTTTCTTCCCGGCCACGGTTGGCGCCATGGACATTCATAGCGCCTATTTTGTGACCAAAGAGACGCTTTCTCTCATGTCTGACATCCTGACCGGTCTTGACCGATCCGTCCTCGACGCGATGGGGCTTACCCAAGGCACAGCGTGGCCGCCGCCCCCGCCACAGACACAGCCCTTGAGCGGCACAGCCGCCGCGCCCGCCGGAACCTAGTGCTTGCGTGGCCCAAAATCGCGTGCCAGCAACCCATCATCAGGGCTTTGCTCATGCCATTTGGCGGTTCCGGAACGCTTATGGCTGTTGACGGTGGCTCACAAGCAGCAATTTGGTAATCCTTGGTGACAATCATGCCGTAAAGGACGGCTCACTTTAGTTTTGCGAAACGTGACTTTGACTGGGACTTTCATCTTGCCAGACGGAGCGTTTCCCGAATCACCCTGATTCTGTGCGGAATCTGTGCGGCAGATTTCCGAAGTTTGTATAACCTGTTGATTTTCAACGGTTAAATTGGCTCCAAAGGTAGGACTCGGAGATTCTTAAGCCCAATTTCTGGTAAAATATAGCGGTTTTCCCTCGTAAACGCAAGCTAATCTTTCAAAATCCAGCCTAACAAGAACGAACTCATTCAGTACTTTTACTACACGGTTTACTACACACTTTCCTGCACGTCTGCCAAAGGGGTGGCTGCTACCTTTGGCAATCACAGCACTACTTGACAGCATTATTCTCGGCTTTGCTGGCCCGGATTTTCGCCCACCTCGCTCTGGCTGCGGCGGCGATTCGCGCCCGACCCGCCGCGCTCATCCGTCGTTTGGCTGGCGCGGCAGCGGGTTCAATACCCTTCCGCTTCGCCCATCGCGCCTTTTGAGCCAGCCCGATTTTCCGTCTGGCCGCCGCTGACATCTTCCGGCGAGGCGTCAAGGTCGGCATCTCCGGCAGGCCATCGCCACGTCCGCCGCCAATTGCTGCCAGCTTGTCTTGCAGCACTTCGATTTGCTCCTTGATCGAAATAACCTGGCGCAATTCACCTACTGAATAATCTTTGAGCGATTTCATTGGCGGAGATTGGCGGCTGCGACAAGAATTGTCAAACATTCTAACCCCAATTCAACCCCTGATTGGCTTAACTATTCCCGCGCTTTCCGCCCCGTCCAAAAGCCGAAGGCTTAACGGTCCGCTTCGTGATTTCCTAAGAGCCGATCCCCTCGTTTCGTTTCGGTAGTCAACGGTGGAGATGAGGGGAGAGGGCAGAACCTTGACGACCGGAACGAAGCGGTACACTGGAGACGGCGAATCACGAAGCCAGAAGGCATATTGCCGTATCCGTCCGGATGATTTGAAAGCCATTCTATGGTCTGTTGGTTTGGGCGTGTTTCTTGCGATAGCTGCTTCTCACGCCTGCTGGCCGCATTTTCGTCGAAGGCAAACGCGCCCAAGAACCAACAGCCGACCGAATGTTTCACTGGCTCGCAACAACGACAGGGATTATCCCCCACAACTAGGCTCCGCGCCGATGAGCGGAATCGTAACACTGCGCGAAGCGCCTGAATTCAAACCCCGAAAGAAGACTCGGCGCAATAATTGAAACGCAACAACCATCGAAACATGGAGAATTACGGAAGGCAAATTGGTCGGCTCAATTAAGGGAATCCGATTATTATTAGACATATGAAATGTGATGCAAAGCAAGCCACAGTCGCGACAGTTTTGGAAATATTGAGGGCGCGTGAGAATCTGGAATTGAGCGAGATCGCACAGCGGTGCGGTGTGACCTATCAGTCAATTAAGAACGTGACGGAAGGAGGATCGCCGAACGGCAAGTTTTTAATGGCTTTGGTTGAAAAGTTTGGATTGCGTAAGGAGCCGGAGCTTCTGCGCTGTTTGCTGGTAGGCTTTCTTCGTGCCCAGTTCGATGATCGCGAAGGGACCAGCCTTCTCAAGGCTGCTGGATTGTTGGACGAATAATTGGCAATTGAACGGACTACAGGGTCGAATGACGGAATTCCACCTTCCAACTCCATTGCGGTTCGATGAATTTAGAATTATTCAAGCTTACCACTGGCCAATGCACGGATGCGGCCAAAACCTCTTGAGCCATGCTCAACGGCTTGGGCGGTTTTGTCGTCGGCGGCGTGGGCGAGTTGAGCCAGCCGGAGTTCGTCCAGAAAGCCGATTAGCGAACTACGGATTAACGCTTAACGATTGGTTAAGGATTCGAGGCAAATTCATCGAGTCCGACGGAATGCCCCAAAACGGGTGCGAGCGTAGGTCTTGCCGCGCTGAAATTGCAGCGGCCTACCAAAGCGGAATTTTTTGGAAAGTCCGGGTTAATTGGTTCTTTTGGGGGAAAGCGGATTTCCGACGGTTCGGACTTAAACCACGCTGGCCATGAGGCTTGAATCTTCTCGCCGTTCCGCTGAATCTGCGGGCTGAAAAGCATGAATTGCAGGAACTCAAATGATTGGTGGCCCAGGGCGATCTGAGCGCTTAGAATTCAGACGCCATGCTCAATTGGGCAAGGGAGGATTGCAAATGGCTGAATATCCTGCCGGGCTTTCACTGCGGCTGGGGAGTTCCAAAGTCGGCCAACTTTACGATTACCGAAAAATGCTTTACGATTAGTTTACGATTCACCTGGGGACTTGAGCCGATATCGGGTGGAGCGACCGGAGCCGACTTTTTCTGCCAAACCCAACCGAACCAAAGCCGCAAAATCTTTGGAGGTTATTGGACGGGTGATTCCAAACTTGGCCTCACACTGACGGCTAGTCAATTCTTCCCCCGCCACAAGAAGCGCAGCCATTTCCTTCTGTCGCTCAGTTAGTTGTTGCTCCACCGATGGTGGCACGGTTTTCCCGGCGCGGCCAGCAGGCACGCGCAGTCGCTTTAAATCGTTCCCTGGCCCTGCAAAAATGATTTGGAAATAGCCGGTATCTGTTGCGAGTCGTGGCTGGTCAAGCCCGTGGTCAACCATCTGGTCGTGCATTCGTCGGAAACCACTGCCACGTTCCTCGATGCGATGAAAGAAAGAGAGGCATTGAGCGAGAATCGGGTTGCGAGAACAGGGACGATATTTCCTGGACCGGAGCTTTTGTAACGTGATTGGCGGCGGCGGCAACCCGGGACTGGAAATGACAACCCGGTCGGGAAACACTTCCAACATGATTTTGCGGGAGCCGTCCTCGTAATCGCGATGGGCGACAGCATTCACCAAGGCTTCGCGCAATGCTTCTGCGGGATATTCGTCAAGTCGGACACGATCAAGCCCAACGATGCGGATGGGGTGTCGGGTGTTGCGTTCGACAAAGGCAATCGCTTGCTCGATGGCAACCGGCATCGGGGCGCGTAAATCTGTGTGGTCGGACGGATCTCCATCCGGCTCGATACCGCGATAGGCGTCGGCCAATATCCGGCAATGTGGAAAAACGACAGACGGATCGCGAGCCAAAAGAACGATGCCCGCAGCGGTGGGGTAATGCCCGCCAGTCTCCGGGTCGTTCCAGACCAGGCCGCGCGCGAGCAGATCGTGAAGCAGGTCGTCTGCTGAAATGCCCCGCGCTTCCTTTTGTTCGGCGCTTGCAACCAACCGCCGTGCGGTTTCGTGGTCGAGGTCTTCCCAGCGGAGACGCTTGAGGGCCTGAAGCTCGAAATTGGATGTTGCCGTGATTGTCTGCTGGGCGATTTCGTTTTCGTCGGACGTTGGTTCAATGGCGAACCGCTCCTTCAGGATTTTCAACAACGCCGCGCGGACCTCCCGGAGCAATTCGAGCAAATTGCCAAAGCGTTTGTATTTTAGGCCGCCTTTGCCGATTTCCTTGAGAAAGTCGGCGGTTCCCGCCTCACGCTGGAGTGCCGCGTCACCCTTGATGAACGCCAGCACCGGCAGGCCCTTATCTCTCGCTAGGCGATACTCCTGCCGCGTGATGGAAATGCCGTCAATGGCGTGGCCATATTCCTTCCAAATGATGGTCAAACAAATCTCGCACCTGCTGAGGAGCGCGAGGCATTCTTGAGCGGCATCCTTTGGGGAAGCTGGCTCAAATTCGTAGAGCACTGGCTCGCAATGGACTTGAAGAAATGCGTCGGTCGAAATGAGCGACAGAACGGCGAGGCGTTCGTTCTCCAATTCCTTTTGAACGGAACTGATAAAAATTCGGAGTTTGCTCATGTGTTTCTTTTCAACCTGGCATTTGCCATTGGCGAATGCCCTCAACGATTCAAACCTATCATGCGGCCAATAGCCCTGTCACGACTGGAAGAAAATCCACCTCTTGGTCGCACATTTTGCGCGGCACATATGCCAAATGGCAGGCGCCCGCATGGGCTGAAATTTTTTTGGAGGGTTCGGCTTGGGCTTACGACTCGCACGAAAAAGGAAGGGGTGGACCGATTTTGTGTATCAGCTACACCTCGCGGGCGTTCGGTTCAATTAAATTCGAGGCGGTGAAAATCGACGATTTGGATTGCGAACGATTGTTCAGGCTTCTGAACAACTCTGCGCCCGTTCAATGGCAAAATGATGTGGAAAACAAATTGTAATGTTTTCATTACAACGACCGGCGGTCGGGCATGGCAGACTTGCGCCAATGGTCTGCGACGCAATCAGGCTGAGACGCGCATAGGGGGACGCCCGACGATTTACGTGGTGTTTTCGATGAAAATGGGCGGTGCAAGCATTTTGTCCAGTTTTGCGGGCAATATTTTGGCGGCGCTGTGCTACGTAAACGCAAGGAAACCGTTGCCCAAAGGGGCGAGGATGTTTCGAGAAAAGAAAGGAGAAGGAAGTTATGTATATGACAAGACAGCGGCCCGATCAGGCCGCATTTGCAGTTGACACATGCGCCTCTGCCCTGGGAGTTGACGAATTCACTCTGCTATCGCGCATTCAACTAGGCAAGGTTAATGCCGTTCGGGCAAGTTCGGGGGAAATCAAGATTCCAGAGCGCGAGATGGAGCGATTGGCCCCCGCGTCAGGGCGCGGGGCAGAGCAGGAAATCACGCCGTGGCCAAGGTTGTCCGACCGGAGCATGGGCATCGAGTCACACCTGGGACTCCAACGCAACGGGGTCAGGCCGACACTCTACCGAGTCCCCGGCCACCAAAGATTCTTGACGGAAGGCGAGATTGAAGGCTATCGCGCCGCTTATGGCGCGGTGGCAAGAGAAGTTGCCGAGGTCGAGGACTTCAAAAAACAGTTGGGGATTGAACGCCAATTTCCTCAATTGGATAAAATGGAAATCGACACGGCGCAAACCGGGCGTTGGGAAGTACGCGAGGCGCTGCTAAATCTCAACCACAGCGAAATAGTGCTGTGTCAGCGAGGCAACGATTTCGCGGTTATCGAGCGTTTCGAGGAGGAATCGCCCTACGCGCAAACCAACGGCCCGGCTCAAATCCTTCTCCAAGGCAACAACGCGGGCGAATTGAAGTCTGAATTCCAAGCCAACGCCCGGCATACACTGGCATTTATGGCCAGCAACGCCACGGCCAAGGCGCAAGGAATCGTGTGGGGGTATTTTCAGGAGCATAAGCCGGAACTGGTCATGGAAGCCATTTCCGAGCGATGCCAGCAAGCGGCTGCGAATCAGGAGACGAATTCGCGGACGATCACCCAATCCATCAATCGCGGGATGCGCGTGTAAGGAGGACCTATGAATCAAGAGATGGAACGATTTCTGAACTTAATAAATCTGCCCGCACGCACGACGGCAGAACAGGCGGCCGGACTGCTTGGCTTTTCTCCGCACGAAATTCCGATTCTCACGGCCAGAGGCTTGCTCAAGCCGCTTGGACATCCAGCCCCAAACGCTCCGAAGTTCTTCCTGACAGAAGCCATGAAAGAATTGCGCCGGGATGAAAAATGGATGGGCAAGGCCAGTGATGCAATTTCGGAATACTGGAGAATCAAGAATAACCGAAAAAGTGAAAGTGTGCCGGCCAGCAGATGCCAATCCAAAACCAGTGATGCTCCGCGATACGCGGAACGCGAGAATTGACCATTGCATAACAGCAGGCGCGAGCGGGTGGGGGGATAAACTGGCCCGCTCGCGCTCCTTTTCATTGGTCACCAAAAGGGCCGCTGGCGTCATCCGGCGACTCGAAATTCCAGCGGATGACCGGCGGCACTCCCGACGACGTTGGCGCGGGCGGCCGAATCACCAAAACAAACGTATGGCTCGTCTTGGTTTTCTTCCTCCCGGAGCGCCGTCCTAAATACCAGGCGGTGAGTGGAACCGCTACATAAACGAATAAGCCAGAAACGAAAGCCCCATGCTCGCGCAGCATCCAGTCAATAAGACGAAAAATCGGGTTCATATTGCCCCCTTATGCGTTAACAGCTTTGTCTGCGTTGTTCACTTCCGGTTTGGTGGACGGCAGCGGCACGATTTTCCGCTCGTATTCCTCCAGCGACGGGCATACCACCGCGCCATCCTTGGCGTATTCCCGATGGACGGCTACGCTCGCGTGTCCCAATGCCCCCTGCGCAAAACGCTCCGGCAGTCCAAGCTGCTTGGCCCGGCACGCCCAGGCATAACGATAGCTGTGAAGCGTGACGCCTTCGATTTTCAACAGCCCACACCGGCGATGAAATTCTGCCGCACGCCACACGTCCCGAATTTTCGAGATCGTGGGAAACAGCGGCCCTTGAGTCGGAAGTTTGCGCAAGAGCGCCTCCAAACGGGGGCCGATTTGCAGAACGCACAGTTCGCCCGTCTTCTGCCGTCGGTACGAGAGCGAGCGTTTATCCCATTCAATATTCGCCGCCGTGAGATTTGCGCCATCGGTTTGGGCCGCGCCAATTTCCCAGAGAAGCTCGTAATAATGCCGCCGTTCCTCGTTATTCTCGTTCTCAATGATCTTTTGATGCTCGTCTGGCGCGATGGCGCGTTTTGGGCGTTTGGCCGCTTTGGGCCAAAGTTTGGGTGGAATGATGTGGCCAAGCAGCCAGCCGTACCCGATGGCGGAACTATGAAGGCAACGCAGGTAATGATTGGTGAACGCGCCGCCTGCCTTCATCACGGCCCACAGGTCGTCGGCGTTCGTCTCAATCAGTTTCTTGTTGCGGATGAAATCGAATGGCTTGCTTTTGGAAGCACGCAGATTACGGCGGCGGGTGCTTTCCTTCCCGCGTGAGCAAAACTCGTCCATGACGAACTGCCATGTTCGCTCCACCAGTTTCGGGTCGGACCCAACCAAATACGCCTTGGCAATCGAGACGTTAATCGCCGCATGGTGCGGCGCATCATTTTTGGCATGGAGAATCCGCGCCGCCTCCTGCTTGTCGCTCGTGCGCAAACTTTCGCGTTTGCCGGTCGTGGAATCGAAGCTGAAATAAACATTGCCCCGCTTGCACAGCCAATATTTGTTCTTCATTGACACCTTTCCAGCTTAAGGCGTCTCCGAGATTTTGATTACCGAGCAGCGGGCGAGTTCGCCCTGGATTGTTTCAGCGTATTAAGGGATTTGCTTTTCCAAAATCGCTTACTACACGGTTTACTGCACGTTTTGGCCCTTTTTCTCTTCCTCCTCGCGACCACGCCGTTGAACATCAACGGCTTATGAAATGGCTCCAAAGGTAGGACTCGAACCTACAACCACACGGTTAACAGCCGCGTGCTCTACCATTGAGCTACTTTGGATCCCTCATGGAACGCTTAATTTACAAACGCTCCCCAACCCCGTCAATGGCTTTCCTGTGCTTTCATCGCGTCTCGCCTTTCCTCGCGTCTCGCGGTATCGCAGCGTCGCCGCGCCGCGCCTGGCCGTTTTCATGCCTGCGGAAATTTCACGTAAAGCAGCCAATACACTATCACCCCGGTTACCGACACATACATCCACAGCGGCCAGGTCCAGCGGGCGATGCGTTTGTGCTGGTCGAATCGCTCCCGCAAGGCCCGGCTCAGGGTCACGAAAATCATCGGAACGATGACGACGGCCAGGATGGTGTGCGAGGTCAAAAGGGTCAGGTAAATGGGACGAAACCAGGCGGGATTTCGAAAGACTGTGAGGTGATGAAAGAATATGTGATAGGTGAGATAACAGGCCAAAAACAACGCGGAGGTGAGGAACGCGCTGATCATGCAGAGGCGGTGGGCGGGCACGTTTTTCTTCTTGATACAGACGTAGCCGGCGCCAAGAAAAACGGCGCTCAATCCGTTGAGGGTGGCGTTGACGGCGGGCAGTGCTTCGTGCGGGTTCATGGCTGGAGGCCGCCGGCGCTCATGGGCGGGCCAGAATTTTCGCGGCCGCCAGGGCCTGCGACGCGCCTTCGGTGGTTTCGCCGTCGTAATACCCGCGGATGCGTCCGGCCTGGTCGAGGAGGACGAGTTTTTGGCTGTGGATAAAGAGGTCGCCGCCGTTGTCCGGTTGGCCGGAAGGATTGTCCATGACGCTGAGTTTGAGGCCGTCCACGGTCGCGTGGCGGAGGGCGGCTTTGCTGCCGGTCAAAAAGATCCATTGGCCGTCGCGCGCTCCGAAATGGGCGCCATATTGTTTCAACACAGCGGGAGTGTCGAAGCCCGGGTCGGTGGTGAAGGAAACCAGCTTGATGGTCGAGCCGGCGGGCAACGCGTCTTGAATGGCCCGCATGTCGGCGGACATGACGGGACATTGCCCGGCGCAGCGCGTGAAAATTACGTCGGCGATCCAAACATCGCCACGCAGCGAGGCCAGAGTGACATTTTGATTGTCCTGGCCGGTCAGGGCAAAGTCAGGCATTTGTCCCAACACGGGCAATGGCCGGGAGCGGAAGGGAAGAATGACAAAGGCGGCCAGCAGGGCGAGAATGGTGATGAGCAGGCCGCCCCAAACGATCCATTCCATTTTGCGTTCCGGCAAGTTTAGCTTCTCCTATTCGTAGCCGCCGGTGCTCCCGCCGCTGGATTTGGATTTTGTGGCGACCCATTTGTCATAATCGGCCTGGGAGACGACCTTGATGGTGCCTCTCATCTTGTAATGGCCCATGCCGCAGAGTTGGGCGCAGTTGATCTGGTAAGTGCCCAATTTTTTAGCCGTGAAGTGGGCGGGAAAGACCATGCCCGGAACGGCGTCCTGCGTGACCCGCAACGGCTTGCTGGTGAAACAGTGAATGACATCGAGGGAACTGATATAGACAATGACCGGTTTATCCACGGGAACTTCGAAATCGTTGAGGATGAAATAATTCTCCTTGAAGGCGGGGTCTTTCTTGTCCAATCCGAACGGGTTGTCGCCGGCAAAAAATTTCTCGTCGTTGGCGCAAAACTTTCCGTGCGGGCCGGGGTACCAGCCATTCCATTGAAACTGTTGGCCGATGACTTTGATGACCACGGCGTCTTTTTCGTTGGGAAATTTGTCCACCGCGCTGGACCAAACCGGGATGGCGAAGGCGATCAACAGCACGGCTTCGACCACCGCGACCATGACTTCCACGTAGCTGGAGGCGTGGCTGGTGATTCCGACATAATCAGCCTTGGGATTGCGGCTTTTATGATAGCGCATGATCACGTAGAAGAAGTAGCCGATCCAGCCGACAAACAGGACGCCCATCAAAATGTGAACATAAATGATCAACTGGTCCACCCCGTGGCCCTGGGCGGAAACGTCTTCAGGCATGTTGGCCGGGGTGATGCCGTGAACGACATACCAAGTGGCGGGAATGAGCAGGAGAAAGGAAAGAAAAAACAGCGGCCAACTCATTCCGGATTTGGATGAATCTTGCATGGATTAAGTTTGGGGTTGCGAAGCGGAATGGCTGGCAGGCTCCGTCTGGGCGTTTGCGGCGGCCCGTCTGGCCAGGACAAAAAAGAAAGAAGCGGCGCCAATGAGAACGGCTCCGATGAATCCCATCAAAGTAAAAATGCTGGCATTGACGCTGCGCGCCATGGCCGAGTCCGATTTGCCGAAGCAGGCCGAGCAGGCCCGCGCGCACGGCGCGGAAGCCAGGAGCAACATAGCGTTTAAAAGGGCGGACAAGCCAATTCGTTTCATAGGTAGCTGATGTGTTTAAGTTTGCGCAGGACGGACTTGCCGTACCAAATGAGTCCGCAGCCAGCCAGAAGAAACAGAATCCCCGCCACCAGAAACGCCGTGTGGCGGTCGGAAGCGTACTCGCGCAGCAGCCAGACCCCGCAGAAAAAAGCCAGCAGGATGGACAGCGCGATAAACACAATATGGAACGCTTTCAGTGACATACTAACGGATTTGGATGATGCTGGCGTGCGCCATGGACCACAACGTCAGCGCAAACAACCCGGTGAAAAAGAAGGCGGTGAAGCCCAGCACCGCGTAAATCATCTTCTTTTCCGAAATCAGGTGCATGAAAAAGCCGACGACCAAAAAGCCCTTGACCGACGCGATGATCAGGGCGACGACGATGTTGATTTCGCGGCTGCCAAAATTGATCAGCGACGCCCAGACCGTCAGGGCCGTGCCAATGGCCAGGGCGACACCGACGATCAAATAGCGCCGGATGTGGTGGCGCATTTCCTCGACGGTGTGTTCGTCAACGTGCAGGGTCTGGGTGGAGGTTGGGTGATCGCTCATAAGAGATAAAGCACGGGAAAGAGGAAGATCCAGACCAGGTCCACAAAGTGCCAGAACAGGCCGGAGACTTCCACGCGGTTGATGTAATGTTCGGGGTCTTGTTCCCAGACCTTGGCCAGCGGCCCCCAGATGGCGAAGATCACGATGCAGCCGGCGATGACGTGCAAGGCGTGCAACCCGGTCAGCGTGAAATAAATTCCAGTGTAGGTGTTATGCCACGGGCCGTAATTCTCCATGGACTTGATTTGACTGGCGGTGAGTTCGATGCTCTCCGTCGCATGGCCCAAGGGCGGATCCATCAACGCCGTTTCATCTTTTGGCCACCAACCTTCCAGCACAACCTTGTCCGTGGGCTTTGCGCCCTTGGGCAAACGCCCGTCCACAATGAGGGGCTGAAGATGCCAGGACACCGGCAGGGTCGTTTCAGCCTTTTGCAAGTGCCCGTCCGCAATGCGTCCATCCGTGAGGACGACCTTATAGTGAACAAACTTGTCATGGTATTCGACAGACTTGATGCCCAGAAAGATCAAGGCGCAGAGAATGGTGATGCTCTGGTAAAATTTATAACGCTTGAATTGGCCCATCTTGAGCGAAGCCCAGCTCAAAACGACCGTGACGCTGGAAAAAATCAAGACGATGGTGTTGGTCATCCCCAGCCAGATGTTGAGCCAATGGTGCGGCCACATTCCCTCCGGCGCGTTGACCCGCAACAAGATGTAGGAGCAGAAGAGCGCTCCAAACAGCATCACTTCCGATGCCAAAAAGAGCCAGATGCCAACCTTGGCATTGTAGAGGCCGGTATCCGGCCGGGCTTTAACTGCGTACGGGATTTCCATGTGTTACGGGTTCGGGTTGGTCAGGCTCGTTTTGCGGCGTGAAATCGCGGCTCTTGCCGGGGACGCTGTACTCATAAGGGCCGCGCACAACCTCCAGCGGCTTGTCGAAGTTGCCATGCGGCGGCGGGGTGGGCGTCTGCCACTCCAGCGTGGTCGAATCCCACGGGTTGTCCGAAGTGACTTTCTTGCCCCAGTTGATGCTCCAGAAGAAATTGATGATGAATGGAATTTGCGACAGACCCAAGGCCCAGACGGCATGGGAGACATTGGTGTTGAGACCGATGATGGCCGGGCTGAGGCCGATGACATCGCCGGAGGAAGCATACGTTGCGCCGCCGTCATAAAGGCGCCGGGACATGCCGGCCATGCCTTGAATGAACATGGGCATGAAAACCAGATTCATGAAGATGAAGGAGAGGGCGAAATGGACCTTGCCCCAAAACTCGTTCATCAGCCGCCCGGTCGCTTTCGGATACCAATAGTATATGCCCGCGAAAAGCCCGAAAATGGTCCCAGGGGCCACAATGTAGTGGAAATGAGCGATCACGTAATAGGTGTCGTGCAGGTGAATGTCGCTGGCGTTGAATCCCAGCGGCAGGCCCGTCAGACCTCCAATGCCGAACATCGGCAGGAAACCCAGGGCAAATAGCATCGGCGTGTTAATGCGAATGGAGCCGCCCCACAGCGACATAAACAGCGCCGTCAAGATAATCACCGACGGAATGGAGATTATCATGGTGGTAGTTTGGAAAAAAGTGGCGACGCGCGTGCCCATGCCGGTCAGATACATGTGATGCGCCCAAACAATGAAAGACATAAAACCAATGGTCAGAATCGAATAGACCATGGATTTATAGCCCCAAATCGGCTTGCGCGTGTTGTTGGCGATGATTTCGGTCACAATCCCCATCGCCGGCAGGATCAAGACGTACACTTCTGGATGCGCCAAAAACCAAAACAAATGCTGCCAGAGCAACGGACTCCCGCCGCCGCTGATGTGCAGCGCCTGGCCCGAAACCACCAGGCCCGTCGGCAGGAAAAAGCTCGTGCCCAAAATGTTGTCCATCAGTTGCAGCACCGCGGCGGCTTCCAGCGGCGGAAACGCCAGCAGCAGCAGGAAGGCCGTGACAAATTGCGCCCAAACGAAAAAGGGCAGCCGCATCCAGCTCATTCCCTTGGCTCGCAGTTGAATGATGGTGGTGATGAAGTTGACCGCCCCCAGCAACGACGAACTGATCAGGCAGACCATCCCTATGATCCAAAACGTCTGCCCGTTGGGACGCAGGTTCATGTCGGCGATGGTGGCCAGCGGCGAGTAGGAGGTCCAGCCGGACTTGGCCGCGCCACCCGGAATAAAGAAACTGGCCAGCATCAAAACACCGCCCATGAAATAAAACTGGTAGCTGACCATGTTCACGCGCGGGAAGGTCATGTCCGGCGCGCCGATTTGCAGCGGCGTGACGAAGTTGCCGAAAGCGCCGAAGGCCAGCGGCACGATGGCCAGAAACACCATGATGGTGCCGTGCATGGCGCCGAAGGCGTTGTAGAGGTCGGGCGAGATCACCCCGGTCTTGCTCACCGCGCCTTCACCCAACAGATGAAAAAGCAGATTCCCTACAATCGGCACCGGCAGGCCGGGATTGGCCAACTGCCAACGCATAACCGACATCAGGCACAAACCCAGGAACAGAAACATGAGGCCGGTGATGCCGTATTGGACGCCGATGACCTTATGGTCGGTGGAAAAAACATATTTCTGCCAGAAGCCTGGCTCCTCGTGGTGCGAGGCCTGAGCATGAGTATCCGCGTATGTTGTAGGCTGCATGACTGTTTATGGCGTTAATCCCATCCAATTACTTTTGGACGTTAATTTTAACGGCTGAACGATGTCAATGGAAATCATCATTTCTTATCAGTTTCGGATTTTATCAATAACCATTAGCCCCAGTAATGACGGCAAGTAAATAATCGAAGCGAAAAACAACAGGCGCGCCCGCTGCAAGGTCAACTGCCGGGAAAATTGAAACGCGCACCACAGAAACGCCATCCCCAGCAGCAAGGCCCCAGCCAGATAAACAGGGCCGACCATTTTGAAAAGGAAGGGACACAGGCTCACCGGCAGCAGGCCCAGCGTGTGGCTCAGCGCCTGGCGCCCGGTCCGTTCTCCGGTGGGATCTACCACCGGGAGCATGACAAAGCCGGCCTTGGCATATTGGTCCCGATACATCCAGGCGATGGCCAGGAAATGCGGCAATTGCCAAAAGCACAAAATGGCGAACAGCGACCAGCCTTCACCCGAAATCTCCCCGCGCGCCGCCGTCCAGCCCATGAGCGGCGGCAGCGCGCCGGGAATCGCGCCGATGACCGTGTTCAGGGTGGTGATGCGCTTGAGCGGCGTATAAACAAAAAGGTAGCTGCAGATGGTCACCGCGCCCAACACGGCGGTCAGCAAATTGACCGTCAGCGCCAGATAGATCAGTCCCAGCACGCCGCAGGAGCCGCCGATCATTAAAACCGCGTCCGCCGTCAGCCGTCCGGAGGGCAGGGGACGGTCCTGGGTGCGGCGCATTTTGGCGTCGTGCTCGCATTCGAGCCATTGGTTCAGGGCCGCCGCGCCGCCGGCCAGCAGCGCCGTGCCGAAGAGCGTGTGGAACATCAGCGCCCACGACACCGGCCCGCGTGAACCGAGGTAAAAGCCCACCAGCGTTGTCAATAAAACAAGAGTCGTCAGCCGCATCTTGAACAGCTCGCCCAAAACGGCCGCGCGCGACTTCTCCACCACGGGCATTTTGGCCAATGGCGCGGCGGCGTCGAGTGCTTGTGCGGTGGCTTTCACGCTACTTGGCGATCATGCTGGAGGAGGCCAGCAAGGAAGTCACTCCATTTTTTTCCAGGCCCCGGGCTTGAGCCACCGGAGCGGCCAGCAATCGAAAAGACAGGATGGACGCCAGGCCGCCGGTGGCCAGGCACAGCGCGCCACAGGCCACGTGAGCGGTGGCCACATCGGCGGACTTGTCGGTCCAAATGGTGGCCGCGCCCAGAAGAACCTGAGCCAGGACCAGGCCGAACCAAACTTTCGAATAGCGCGCCAACCAATGCCGCGGTCCGAGAAAACGGCGCGTGCGCCAGGCGCAAACGGCGACCGCCGCAAAAATCAGCAACGCCAGAATGCGATGTGCCATTTGCAATTCCACTTGCGCGGCCGTGATCGGATTGTAGTCCACAATTTCCTGTCGGTTCTGGTTGTAGCGCGCAATGGCCTCGGCGCTGGTGTCCGGCCAGAGCTTGCCGTAGGCGGCCGGGAAATCCGGGATGGCCAGACCGGCGTGCTGATGCCGCATGGTCGCGCCGAGGATGAGTTGGGCCAGAATCAAACCGGTCGTGACGGTAAACAAAAGCCGGAAGCGGCGGGAATCGGCTTCCTTCTGGACGGGCAGACTCTGCCAAAAATCGGTTTGGAACAACGCGATGGCGCAGATCAGCACGAAAAACAGTTGCGCCAGCGTGGCGTGGAAAATTCCCAGTTGGTCCTTCAATTCCGTCACGCGCAATCCGCCCAGGACGCCTTGGATCACCACGGCGGCGAAGGCCGTCACGCCCAGAACACGCAGCCATTTCGGCGCTGGTTCGCAGTTCGGCCAAAAAATTCCCGCCGCAAACCCGGCCAGTCCCACGCCGGACAACAGCAGGACTTCCGCCGCGTGAGCCGGGAAAATCAGGCTCAGCGCCGCGCCCGCCACCATGAAAATGCCGCCGGTCCAGCGCAACAAGTGCCGCGATTCGTGGCCGTACAACCAGATGGCCAGGACGGTGGTGAGAAAGCCCACCAGCGACGCATCCAGGCGATGAATATGCTCGAAGAAAATGCCTCCGACCCATTTTGAAATCGGGAAGAAAAACATGTTGTAGCCATAAGTGTTGGGCCAGTCCGGCACCGCCAGTCCCGCGCCATGGCTGGTCACCAATCCCCCCACACAGACCAGAACGAAGGTCGCCAGCGCGGTGAAAACCGCGTATCTCTTCAACCAACGATTATCGGTTTCGTTTAAGCTCACATTCAACAACAGGGCCGCTATCAAACCCAAACCACGCCAGCCGGAACCGCGGCGTGTTTGGTCTGGCTTCTTGAACTGCGCTTATTGGGGAGCCGGCACCTCGACAGTGAAATTGACGGTCAAAGGGCTGTCCTCCACCTTGATGTCCTGCGTTTCGCCCGGCTTGGGGCCGTGTGCCTTCAAATGATACGCCGTCAAGGTATAGCTGCCGGGGGGCACGTTGGCGATCTTGAATTTGCCATCCGGGTCCGACACCGCGAAATACGGGTGGGCCTGCACCCCCGCGTAAGCAAACATCCAATTATGCACTTCGCACTTGATCTTCACCAACACCTCCGGCACTTTGATGCTCTCCACCCACTTGGTATCATTGACGTCGCCCTGGCTCGGCTCGGCGAAATTGAATTCGCTGTTGCCATCCACTTTGGGCAGCGCATGAATGTTATGCATGGTGGGGTCGGAATTCTTGATGCGCACCGGCTGGCCCACCATCACTCCGAACACGTAAGGATTATAATTGCAGCCGATCTGGTCCAATTCAACCACTTGCGTCGGAGGGGTGAATGTTTTGCCTTCCAGCCCCTTGGAAATATAGACAAAGACGCCGGCCAGGCCGTTTTCTTTGCCCACCACGTAGCGGCGGGTCGTCGGAACGGTTGGATTCAGCTTGCTGCAAACATCGCCGTAATCAATCGTGAGTTCCGGCGGCGGCGTGCCTTTGAGAGTGATCTTCCCGGTGATATCGCCGGCGGAGGCCGTCTGCAACGAGCCGGCCAGAACCACAACGGACAGTGACCATGCGAATTTCTTCATACGTGTAATAGAAACAATATCGGGTTAAGAACCTATTCGGGTGAGAAAGTAAGCACGGCCAAGGGCAAGCGCAAGCCCTATGTGAAGCTTTTCACAAAGGCTAATCCAGGACGTAAGGGGAAGGAACAATCAAACTTATGCGGTTGAACTTCCGCGTTTACTCTCCAGCGCTGCGCTTGGGTTTGAACAGCAGACCTCAGGGCAGTAATTGGGCGCGATAGAAACGCTGGCGATTGGCGGGGGACTGCGCATCGGAGAAATAGAACGGCCCGCTGCCGAGCAGATTGGTTTGCAGCGGAATCCAGGTTTGCAGGTCCGTGTTGGCCTGAATGACCACGTTGGAGCCGGACGGGCCGGACACGTCGAAACCAAACTGGAAACAAGTCACTGCTTGCGGCCACGCTCGTATAGGCGTAATTTCATGCCATGAGTTATCTGACTGTCGAAGTCGAAATTGACCACGGACACGTTCAGGCCAAAGGCGCCGAGACTTTGCCCGAAAGAGCCTCCGGCTTGCTTACTATTTTCCATTCGGAGGCCGTCAACCACGCCGCAATCTCCCCTCTTCAGGCTTTGGAATCATTGCAAAAACATCTTCGTTTGGATGCGGCCAAGGCGGCGGAATGGATGGCGGCCGTGCGGGAAAGCAGACGTTGATGCCGGGCTGATCCCGCATGATTCATTGCGACACCAACTTTCTCATCCAATCCGTCGTTGCCGGTTCCCCGGCGCACGAAAAATTCCGGGCTTGGACCCAAGCGCAGGAAATCTGCAACGCCAGCACTGTGGCGTGGGCGGAGTTTTTGTGCGGCCCTCTGGATGCTTCCGCTGAAGCCTTTGCGCGCCAAATCTTCCCGAAACCCGAACCTTTTCTGCCCGCCGACGCCGTGCTGGCCGCGCGCCTGTTCAACCAGACTGGCCGCCGTTCCCGCACTCTCGCGGATTGCATGATTGCGTCAGTAGCTATTCGTTGCGGAGCGAAAATGGCGACAAGTAATACAGATGATTTTCAGCCTTTCGTGCCTCACGGTTTGGTTTTAGCCTAAAGCACTCAAGCCCGCGGCCGTAAATTTCCTTTCAAGCCCTGGCCAACGCGGGGTGAGCCTCGTAGCCTCTTCCATAACCCTTCGGAATCAACCTCATGGCCTACGGTGATAATTGGGCGCGGTAGAAACGCTGCACGTTGGCAGGGGACTGCGAATCGGAAAAATAGAGCAGCCCGCTGCCGAGCAGATTGGTTTGCAGCGGAATCCAGGTTCGCAAGTCCGTGCTGGCCTGAATGACCACGTTGGAGCCGGACGGGCCGGTCACATTGAAACCAAACACGCCATTTGTGAACCCAAACGCCGCGTCGGTTGCGATGCCAAGGATTGTGGGAATTGCGGTAATAATAATCTCGCCATCGTATGGGTCGTCTGGGCTGGTGATGCCGGAAAACTCGGCGAGATTCATTATTGCAGATGAGTCAATGATTGAGCCGCCGCCACCGCCGCCGCTACCACGACCGCCATAGCCGCCGCCGCCACCACCACCGCTATAGCCGCCGCCACCGCCACCGCCGCCACCACCAAGGCCGCCGCCGCCGCCACCTCCTCCGAAGCCACCGCCGCTGCCGCTGCCACCGCCGCCAGTGCCGCCGTTTTCAAGACTAACTCCACCGCCGCCGCCAAGGCCGCCAAAGCCGTTGCTGCCGTTGCCTAGGAAGCCGCCGCCACCGCCGCCACTAGCTCCGACCCCACTGCCGCCGCCGCCACCGCCGCCAGCGCCAGTGCCAGTGCCGCCAGTGCCGCCAGTGGTGCCAGCTCCATCAGTGCCGTTGCCACCGTCGAAGCTGTCGTTGCCGTTGCCGCCATCAGCTCCGAAGCCGCCACCGCCGCCGCCGCCTGCGATGACTAGCGGTGTGCTGCCTTCGACAACGAAGCTGCCGCCGCCGCCCCCGCCGCCTTCTCCGCCCTGTGGAGAGGGGCCGCCGCTGCCGCCGTCGCCGCCCACCAAGAGAGTGAGGGTCGTCCGCGTTGAGAAGTTAAATTCGCCGCTCATCTCGGCTCCGCTGCCGCCGCCGAAGTCGCCCGGAGCACCGTAGGCAGTGATGATGTAAGTGCCCGGGTTCAGAGTGATATTCGTCTCCGACCCACTGAACAGGTATATGTTAGTCTGGGCGGAACCGGCCAGCACACCAAAGTGCAAGACGACTGCCATGGAAAGACCGCAAAGGACGTTTTTAGATTTCATATGAAAACTTCTTTAATTGAAGGTGGCCTGGGCCGATTTCCGAGCGAGGTCGTACGCAATACCCGATTCGTCCAGCAATCTCAAACCAGAGCGGGCAAATTCGTAGGTATTATCCGAAAAACAAATGACTTTGACCCTTTTGGCCAGGGCCACAAACCCTTCGGCCTCGCTGGCCGAGTTAGAGAATTTAATCCGCACCATTTGCATCTCGAAGCAACTTTCACCAAATAATCACACGTTCAGGGAATTGTCAACCAATCCCGGCTATGGAATCCATCACCCGCGCCATTTCCAAGGCGGTCTGCGCGGCTTCCGCGCCGCGGTTGTGCTTCTTGTCCAGGCACCGCGCCGCCGCCTGCGCTTCGTTTTCCAGCAGCAGAACCTCGTGGATCACCGGCAGCGCGTGTTGAATCTGCAATTGCGCCAGCGCCATGCTGACCGCGTCGGCAATTTGTTGCGCGTGCGTGGTCTGGCCGCGCAAAATGACACCCAGACAAATGATGGCGGAGCAGGGGGGGCGGGCGCGGGCCAGTCGCGCGGCCACCGCCGGGATTTCAAACGCCCCCGGCACACGAACCACGCGAATTTTTTTGACGCCCGCCTTCGCCAGCACGTTCCGGGCGGCGTCGAGCATGGCATCCACGTAACGGGTGTTGTAGCGCGAGGCCACGATGGCGAACGCAGCATGGTGACTGCGGAGGAGCTTTTTATGCTTGAGTGGCGTCAGCACAACATTTTCAACGCGCGAGAGTTAATATGAATATGCACATGAATCTCCCGGAACGATTTGTTCCGCGCAGAGTCGCAGAGCTCGCAGCGCGGCCAGCTGCAACCCAATTTTCACCACGAAGGACACGAAGATCACGAAGAAACATCGTACAATTTGTCATATTCAATACTTCGTGTCCTTCGTGCTCTTCGTGGTGAAAAAGTTTTGTCATAAATGAATGAATTCGGGATATTGCACTACAGAGAAAAAACAGGGAAGAAGGTCAGCCATGCAGTCCTTCTCCGCGACCTCTGCGCCTCTGCACGCACCTTTTCCTTCAGGCATGGTCTTGGTTTGGGCCTGCGCGCCGCGCCAGGCAGTGAAATGTTGGTTTTGGAACAAGATGTTTTGAACAGGAGAAAACAGAGAGAACAGAGCATCGCTGGACATGGTCCATCTCTCCGTTTCCTCTGTTGCCTCCTGTTCAAATCGTGTGTTTGGTTGCGGCTTGCCGCGCTGCGCCCTTGCGCCTTCGCGTCTTTGCGTTAATCGCCTTTCTTCGTTCCTCCCCTTTGTTAATTGAAATGAATTTGCTCTGGCCAACATAGTCACCTATGGGCTTCGGCAAGGCTGGTTTGGCGATTGCTTCGGTTCAGATTGATCATGTATTCGGTGAGCATAATTCTGCAATATTACTCGGTTCCCTCCCAAAAATCCAATTAACTTTGAGGCCGATGCGCCGCCTTCAGAGCAAATGCCCCAGTTTCTCCCGCTTGGTTTTTAAATATTTTTCGTTGTGCGGATTGGCCCGGATTTTGATCGGGAGCTGTTCGATAATTTCCAGCCCGTATCCTTCCAGGCCCACGACTTTGCGCGGATTGTTGGTCAGCAGGGAAATGGTCTTCAGCCCCAAATCAACCAGGATTTGCGCCCCCAAACCATATTCGCGCAAGTCCATCCCGTAACCCAGTTTCAAGTTCGCCTCGACGGTGTCCAAACCCCGCTCCTGCAATTTGTAAGCCTTGATCTTGGAGGCCAGCCCGATGCCGCGCCCCTCCTGCCGCATATAGACCAGCACGCCTTGTCCCGCGGCGGCGATTTGCCGCATGGCCTGGTGCAATTGCGGCCCGCAATCACATCGGCGCGATCCAAAAACATCCCCCGTCAAGCACTCGCTGTGGACGCGCACCAGCACGTTCTTTTTCCCGGCCACCTCTCCCCGCACCAGCGCCAAATGATGCTGTCCATCCAGGTTTGAGCGGTAAAGATAGAGGTCGAAATCCCCGTAAGCCGTCGGCAGCTTCACCACTTCGACGCGCTCGACAAGTTTCTCGCGCGTGCGGCGGTAATGGATCAAATCGGCAATGGTGCAAATCTTCAACTTGTGCTTGCGCGCGAATCGCTTCAATTCGGGCAACCGCGCCATGGAGCCGTCGTCGCTCATGATTTCACAGAGGATGCCGATGGGGCGGCGGCCCGCCAATTTGGCCAGGTCCACCGCCGCTTCGGTGTGGCCGGCCCGTTGCAATACGCCGCCCGGCTTGGCCCGCAAGGGAAACACGTGTCCCGGCTGGACCAGGTCTTCCGGCACGGCCGTCGGGTCGGCCAGAATCTTGATCGTGAGCGCCCGGTCGGCGGCGCTGATGCCGGTCGTGATGCCCCGGGCCGCATCAACGCTCACTTGAAAATCGGTGCGAAAACTTTCCGTGTTTTGCGACACCATTTGTTCGATGCCCAGTTGTTTCAATCGCTCGAAAGTCGTGGGGACGCAGATCAGGCCCCGCCCATGCTTGGCCATGAAGTTGATGTCCGGCGCCGTGACGCATTCGGCGGCCATGATAAGGTCGCCTTCGTTCTCGCGTCCGGGATCATCCACCACCACCACCATGCGGCCCTTGCGCAAATCGCCCAAGGCCGATTCAATCGAGTCAAACTCCGGTTTCATGTCAATAGTCAGCGAACAAAACGCCCCGCTTCCTGGCAAGCGGGGCTTGAAAGAATCCTCACGCGCGGCGCGTCCCGCCAAAGCGGAACGGCCTTCGGACGGAGCAAGTTGGAAGGACGGACCCTTAGCCGGAGCGATGCAATTGCTTTGGGGAGCGCGGTCGTCTCGACCGCCGTTTTCGGCGTCTCGCCGAAAACCCTCCCGTCCTTCGGTCCCGCACCGAATAGTGTTGGCAGAATCATCGTACGACTGGCCGGCGAGACGCCGACCAGGGCGACCGGGACGGTCGCGCTCCCAGATCCATCTGAATCGTTCCGGCTTAGGCCTTCCTATGCTTCTTGTGCTTCTTGTGCTGTTTCTTGTGGTGTTTGGCCGCAGCCGGGCTGTGCTGGGAGGTCTCGGCGGCTTCCGCCGGGGTGCCAACCAACGCCCACGAAACCATTGCCAGAAGAGGAATCATCAATAATTTTTTCATAAAGGCAGTCACTCCTATTGACAGTCAATCTAACGCTCCCGCCCGCGCGTGTCCAGCAGGAAAATAACGGTCGTTCAATCGGCCGCGGCTGCGGCAAAACCGAGATGCCCATCCCCAGCCCAAATCCTCGCCTAAGTTGGGCGCGAAACATTCAGGGGAGCACACGCGCCCTCGCGTGTGGTGGCCGGCGCCTTCGCCGGCCACATCTTTGAATCTTCTTCATTTCCTATAGCATTTGGGGATGCCATCGGCGAGGGCGCCGATGGCGACACGCGAGGGCGCGTGTGCTCCCCGTTCCGAAGCCGTCCGTTCGCTACGCGAGGATCAGGGCCGAGCGTTGCCGCGCCAGGTTCATATTCCCAAAATTCGTTTCACTGGGCCTTGGGTCCGTATCCCGCCGCCGGCGTGCCGTCGCCGTTCAAGTGGCCCGTGGCCCACAAGACCCCGCGTGTGACCAGATCAAGGTAGCGCGGATCTTCCACCGTCTCGTTGTTGTGCCCGATGGTCATGCTGAAAACGCGGGTTTTCTTCGGGCCGTATTCGTTGGTCCAGACGACCACAAAATCGTTGGTCGTTTGCGTTAACTTCTGCACCCCGTGCGCCAGCACATGGGCCGTGTCAAAGACGTGGACGTTATTGTAATGTTCCTCGTGAATGGTCGTCCAATCCTCCAACCCTTTGACGATGGGGCTTTCCTTGTCCGTATAAGTGATGGCGATCGGCTTTTGCGCGTCATGGCGGCTGGATTGCAGGCCAAGATATTCAAACCAATACCCATGTGGCGTGCCGAGCGTGACCGGATCGTTCGGGTCGCCAATCCGGTAAGAGTGCATGGCGCAATGCAGATTCACCCCGGGCAAGCCATCGAGATGCGGTTTGAGCACCGCTTCCACCACTTTCGGGTCGTTTATATCCGACACGCATTCGTCGTGGACGACCAGGTCATAGCCGTTGGCATAATTCGCGTTGCCGAGAATCGGCAGCGGCGCGCGCGTGGTGGTGTCGTCGGAATAAGAAATGTCCACGACGACATTGGCGCGCGCCTCCAGGCCCTTTTTGAGAACGTCCTTCTGCACGGCGTAATCGTGGCAGCAACCGCCTGTGACCAGCAGAAGCCGGAGAGGTTTGGTGTCATCCGCCGCCGTGCCGGCCAGGGCCGCGAACATAAACGAAGTTGCAACAACAAAACTGCGGAACCAAAAATGTTTGTTCATGCCCAAAGTCTAACCCCGCGCGGCCCCATTGGGAAAGTTTATTTTGCGCGCCCATCCGGCCTGAATTATTCCAATCGAAACACAAGCCCCGTCTTTGGGGCGAAAGCGGAACTGCCGTTCCGCACTCCACGACGCTTCGCGCTCACGGTGCGCGTCCGGCGTGCCGACAGGTCTTGGAGTGCGCGCGCGCCAGCGCCGCTTTCCGCCTCACGGTGCCAGCAGTTCGCGGGCCTTCTGCAAAGCCTCCTCGATCTTGGAAACATCCTTGCCGCCGCCGCGGGCGTTGTCCGGCTTGCCGCCGCCTTTGCCGCCGATAATCGGGGCGATCGCCTGCATGATTTTTCCCGCCTGAAATTTGGCGGTGAACTCCGGCGACACCGCCGCCACAAGCGCCGCCGCGCCATTCGCCGTCCCCGCCAGCACGATCACGCCCTTAAACTGGCCTTTGAGCGCCTCGGCCGTTGCTTGCAGAAAATCGCCGTCAGCCGCGCCGAGATTCTCGACAATGCAAGGAACAGCGCCTGAGGTGTTCGCCTTGGCCAGCAACCCGCGCGCGGCCTCCGCGGCCTGTTTTTGCCGCGCCGCCTGAAGCTGTTTCTCCAAATCCTTTTGCTGGGCCAGAAGCGAATCCACTTTCTTCTCCAAATCGAGAATCGGCGTGTTCATCTTGCCGGCCACGCTGGAAATCAGCGCGGCGTCTTCGCGCGTCTTCTGATACGCGCGCAATCCCGCCACCGCTTCAATGCGCCGGATGCCCGCCGCCACCGCGCCTTCGCTGACGATGCGAAACAGCCCGATTTCGCCGGTGGCCCGCGTGTGCGTCCCGCCGCAAAGCTCCATTGAATATCCATCCAGCGCCCCCGCCTTTCCGCCGATTTGCACAACGCGAACCACATCCCCGTATTTTTCGCCGAAAAACTGCATGATGTCCTTGCGCCCTTTGACTTCCGCGTAAGGAAATTCGCTCCAGGTGACCCCCGCGTTTTCCAGAATCCGCTCGTTGACCAATTTTTCCACGTCGCTGACCTGCGTCGGCGTCAGAGCGGCGCTGCTGAAATCAAACGTCAACTTCTCCGGCCCCACATAAGAGCCTTTTTGGGTCGCATCCGGACTGGCCACTTCATGCAACGCCCAGTGAAGCAGGTGAGTAACCGAATGATGGCGTTGAATGGCCCCCCGCCGCGCCGCATTGACGCGCAACTCAACCGAGGCACCCGCCTCCGGCGCATCCTTGTCCGCCAGAAAATGCAGGAACGTGTTGCCGGTTTTCTGAGTATTGACAACCTGCCAGACCTTGCCGCCGCCCTGCGCCTCCCCCGTATCGCCGACTTGCCCGCCCATTTCCGCATACATCGGAGAAACATCCAGAGTGACCGCGAGCTTGTCTTTTACGTTGACGACTTCTTGCACCTTTGCGGACGCTTGCAACTGCTCGAAGCCGACAAATTTGGTGGGCTTGGAAGTGTCCACGTTGGATGCGGCTACGATTTCCTTTTTCTGCGACGCGCGGGCACGAGCGCGTTGTTCTTCCATGTGTTTGTTAAAACCTTCCACATCTACAGTAAGACCACGTTCGCGGGCCATCAACTCGGTTAAATCAAGTGGAAAGCCGTAGGTATCGTATAACTTAAATGCAATGTTACCCGGGAAAACACTCAAACTGCTTTCGGTCGTACGCAATTCACGCTCCATTTGATTGATCCCATTCAGAATGTTGTCTCGGCATGGCTCAAAAATCGCTGGATGATCAAGCTCTGCCAATGCTCTTAGTTCTTCGAATCGGTCTGAAGTTGGCTCCCAATCGTCACGCCACTTTCTTCCCCATTTAAGAACGAACGCCTTCGCTATTAGCACCTTTTGAGGCGAAATCACTGGCAAAGTCGCAAAGGCTGCGCCCGGGTTTAAGGTGATAATATCAGGAGATCGAATCGAATTTTCAAACACAAACGAAATATCCTGCACGTCTCTTCGCAGATTTTCGGATGTCGAAAGGTTTGTAAGCTGTTTCCGAATTTTCCCTAATTCAAATGGAACAGAAAGCAGGAACTTTCTTAGTGCGCCGAATTCAGCGATCACGCTTTCGAATATCTCGCAGCCATCATCTAAGGTCTTGCTAAACGCCAGTTCCTCGCTGCGAATGACTTCCTGAACATGTGATTGCTTCTTGCGAAGTTCCTGAAAAAAATCGCCCATCTTCTCCGCGAGGACTTCCACCAGCTTGTAGAAGAACGGTTCATGAAATCCAAGCGTCCGCCCATACCGAACGGCCCTTCGTAGAATGCGGCGCAAAACATAATTGCGGTCGTTGTTTCCTGGGAGAATTCCATCCGCGATGGAAAAGCTGAGCGTGCGTATATGGTCCGCAATAACACGGAAAGCGACGTCAATCTGGACTTGTTCCTGCCGCAGAGAATCCGCCGGCGGGACGCCGGCGGCGGCGGTCGGGACGACCGCGCTCCCAATTTGCTGGGGAGCGCGACCGTCCCGGTCGCCCTGCCGTGCGTCGCGCGCGGCAGATTCTTTCCCATCTGGAGTCCAAAGCCACGGATAATTCTCGCTCAGCGGAACCACTCCAGAGTCCCACGGGTTGCGACAGATGTAATGGAATTTTTCCTCCAAATCAGCATCTCCGCGCATCATACGGTCAAAGGATTCGTTCTCCCAAACTTGCCCCGTGGCGTTGTCTATTTTGTTGATCTCATGCGCCGTGAACGACTTGAGTGAATGCAGTAACTCCGGAAGCGGCCAAAACACCGGCTTGCCCTCTTTGCCCTGCTCCTTGATTTGAGGCTCGAACAGAAAATGAACGTGATCGGGCATGACGCACGCGGCGTAAAGTTGGTAGCGCCGCTGTTCGTGTCCAAAGAGAAGACTTTTGAGCACGGCATCCCGTGCTTGGGGCGAGAGTTGCCGTCGCCCTTGTGTCGAGAAGCTCACCATGTATTTCGCCCAAGGGCGCTCGAAATGAGGAAGCTGGCGCTTGTAGTAGGTTGCTCCTCCGGGAGCGCGACCGTCCCGGTCGCCCTGCCGTGCGTCTCGCACGGCAGAGTCCGCCGGCGGGACGCCGGCGGCGGCGGTCGAGACGACCGCGCTCCCAAGACTGATGGGAAGCGTCGAGCAGTATTTCTTTCCGCTTAACTTTTCCAGCTTGTCAAAAATGGGACGAAAAATATCCGTTTCGTAATTGGAGATGGTCTTGCTGAATTCTTTGAATCCATTCGTGTTTTGAATGATGCCGGTGACGCGCTCAAATCCCATTCCAGTATCAACGTGCTTCGCGGGCAGCGGCGAAAAAGTACCATCTGAATTCGCGTTGAATTGGATGAAGACGAGATTCCAAATCTCAATGCAACGCGCGTCGCCTTTGTTCACCAGCGAGCCTTGGGTGTCGCCGGCGGCCGTCAGGTCAACATGAATTTCCGAGCACGGCCCGCAGGGGCCGGTTTCGCCCATCATCCAGAAATTGTCTTTTCGATTGCCGGGAACGACGTGAACTATTGGATCAAGCCCCGCATCTATGAAATGCCTTATCCAATATTGCATTGCAACGTAATCTGACAGCTCTTTATAATACTCGAGGAAGGTCATCTTGTGGCCAGATTTGGAATCCAAAAACAGATGTTGGTAATCTTGATTCTGAATAACTGCGCCACTCCTGACCGCATTAGAGACGAACTCCAATTCCTTTCTCCAATTGTGTTGGTCTTCAATGTATGGACAATAAACGGTCGCGTAGAGACGTTGCGGCGGAAATTTCCAGTTACCTACGACCAACTCCCACGCCCAATCAATAGCCTCCCTCTTGAAATAATCGCCGAAACTCCAATTGCCCAGCATCTCGAAAAAAGTGTGATGATACGTGTCCAGCCCCACGTCTTCGAGGTCGTTATGTTTGCCGCCGGCGCGGATGCACTTTTGCGTATCGGCGGCGCGCGTCGGGCGGCCCGGAATGGCGCCGGGCCATTTGTCCACGTCGGGTGCGCGTTCATTGAGAAAAATCGGGACAAATTGATTCATGCCCGCGTTGGTAAACAGCAGGCCGGGGGAATCAGGCATCAAACTGGACGACGGCACAATGGTGTGCCCCTTGGACTTGAAGAAGTCCAAAAACGATTGCCGAATTTCAGCGGAAGTCATGCCGAAGGAATCTACCGTTCACGGCGCGAAGATTAAAGCTCTTTTGGCGGCGCGCTGCCGGCGATATGGCGGTGGACGAAGAAATAATACAACGCCCCCAACACCGCCAGCGCCCCCGCCAGCCAAAGTGTGACCCGATGCATATCGCCTTGAAGCAGTTTCGGATCATTGCCCGCCTGCACTCCGACCCACGTCAGCACCGCGCACCAAAGACACGAACCGGCCAGCGTGAAAATCGAATACTTGACAAAATCCATTTTCACAATGCCCATCGGGATGCCGATCAGGTGCCGCACCACCGGCAGCAAGCGCGCCACAAACACGCCAAACGCGCCAAATTTCGCCGCCCATCGTTCCGCAGCATGGACCTTCGGTTCCGGCACAAGGAAATAGGACCCATAGCGCAGGACCAGCGGACGCCCCGCCGCGCGCGCCGCCCAATACATGATCGTCGCCCCAACCCACGAGCCAAGCGTTCCCGCCAGCACGATGCCAGGCAGAGCCAGGCTTCCGGTGGCGTGGGCGCGTTGAGCCGCAAACGGGATGACCAACTCGCTCGGAATGGGGACCACCGTGCTTTCGATGGCCATCAGCGCGGCGATCAAAGGATACCCCCCCGCATCGAGTGTGTCCTGATACCATTTAATCAGGTGAGTAAGCGCCTCGGTCATGCAAGCTCAGAACTTCCCGCCATAGACAGCGTTCTTTCCCAGGATTTGCTCGATGCGCAATAATTGATTGTATTTGGCCACGCGATCCGTGCGGCTGAGCGAGCCGGTCTTGATCTGCCCCGCGTTGGTCGCCACCGCGATGTCCGCGATGGTGGCGTCCTCCGTCTCGCCGGAACGATGGCTGATCACCGCCGTATAAGCGTGCTCCTGCGCCAACGACACCGCGTCCAAAGTTTCCGTGAGCGAGCCGATCTGGTTGACCTTCACCAAAATGGAATTGGCCACGCCTTCGTCAATTCCCTTTTGGAGGAATTTCACGTTCGTCACAAACACATCGTCGCCGATCAATTGCAGCTTGCCGCCCAGTTTCTGCGTCAATAATTTCCAGGTTTTCCAATCGTTCTCCGCGCACCCGTCCTCCAGGCTGATGATCGGATACTTCCCGGCCAGCTCGACGTAGAATGCCACCATGTCCTCGCCTTTCAATTTCTGGCCCGAGCTTTTCTTAAACACATAAAGGCCCGAGGCCGCGTCGTAAAATTCCGAAGCCGCCGCGTCCAACGCCAGGGAAATGTCCTTGCCCGCTTTGTAGCCCGCGTCTTTGATCGCCTGCAAGATGGCCTCGATGGCGGCCTCGGTGCTTTCCAACTTCGGCGCAAAACCGCCTTCATCGCCCACCGTCGTGGAAAGCCCCTTTTTTTTGAGCACCGATTTGAGCGCGTGAAAGGTCTCGGTGATCGCTTGCAACGCGCGCGAAAATGTCGGCAACCCCTTGGGCACAATCAAAAATTCCTGAAAATCAATGGGCGCGTCGGAATGCGCGCCGCCGTTGATGACGTTGGCCATCGGCACCGGCAGCACCTTGGCGTTGGGGCCGCCCAGGTATTTGAACAACGGCATCCCCACGTGCGCCGCCGCCGCCTTGGCATTGGCCAGCGACACCGCCAAAATGGCGTTGGCGCCCAACTTCGATTTGGTCTCCGTCCCGTCCAAGTCGAGCATGATGCGATCCACGGTCAATTGATCCAGCGCATCCATCTCGCGCAAAGCGGGCAGGATCTTGTCGGTGACATTCTTGACCGCTTTACTGACGCCTTTGCCCGAATAGCGGGTCTTGTCGCCGTCGCGCAATTCCAGGGCCTCATGTTCGCCGGTGCTGGCGCCGGAAGGCACCGCCGCGCGTCCGGCCGCGCCGCTCTCCAGGAGCACATCCACTTCAATGGTGGGGTTGCCCCGCGAATCCAGGATTTCGCGGGCCTCAATGTTGGAAATACTGCTCATATTGGCGCGCATCATAAGAGCGGCGCCACGGCAGTCAAGGAACAAGCCGAAGGATGCACTTGTCTCGGGCAACCCTCCTAATCCTAATCCTAATCTTAATCTTAATCTCTGCTTCTTATCTTTTATCAGAAGAGATTAAGATTAAGATTAGGATTACGATTAGGAACGGAAAAACCAGAAACAGCCCCTCACCCCAACGGCGCAAACAGCACTTGCAGGTCTTCCGGCGTCAATTGCGGCGTCTCTTTGCGGCGCTCGTCCAGCAATCCTTCCACCAGCCCGCGTTTGCGCTCTTGCAGGGCCAGGATTTTCTCCTCCACCGTTCCGACCGTGATGAGCTTGTAAACGAAAACCGATTTCGTCTGGCCGATGCGGTGGGCGCGGTCAGTGGCTTGCGTCTCCACCGCCGGGTTCCACCAAGGATCGTAATGGATGACCGTGTCGGCCGCGGTCAGGTTCAACCCGGTGCCGCCGGCCTTGAGGCTGATGAGGAACAACGGCACCTCGCCGCTCTGAAATTTCTGGATGGGGGTGGCGCGGTCGGTGGTATCACCTGTCAAGAGAACGTACGGAATGGCCGCCGCGGCCAGCCGCTCCTGGATGAGCGCCAGCATGGAGGTGAATTGCGAGAAGAGCAGTATCCGGCGCCCCTCGGCCAGCATCTCCGGCGCGAGATCCATCAGCAATTCCAGCTTGGCCGATTCGCCCACCGCGCGGGCCGCGTCCAGCTTGACCAGGCGCGGGTCGCAGCAGACCTGGCGCAGCTTGAGCAGGGCGTCCAGGATGATAATGTGCGCCCGCGAGAGGCCCTTGTTCTTCACCTCGGCCTGCACCCGTTCGTGCATGGCCAGGCGGATGGTCTCGTAAAGGTCGCGTTGCGCGCCGGTCAGTTCCACGTTTTGACGGATTTCCGTTTTGGGCGGCAACTCCGCCGCCACGTCCTCCTTGCGCCGCCGCAACACAAAAGGGCCGATGCGCCGGGCCAGGACGTCGCGCCGCGCCGGGTCGCCCCCTTTTTCAATCGGCGTGCGAAACAGCCGCCGAAATTGGACTTCGCCGCCCAGGAAACCGGGCAGCAGGAAGTTGAACTGGGACCAGAGTTCGCCCAGGTGGTTCTCCATCGGCGTGCCCGTGAGGCAAAGGTGGTGGCGCGCGCTCAACTGGCAGACGATCTGGGCGTACTTGGTCTTCGGATTCTTGATGTATTGCGCTTCGTCAAGTATAATCAAATGAAACGCCTCCTTCGCCAGCGTCGCCTCGTCCCGCGGCAGCAGGGCGTAGGAGGTGATGACCAGGTCGTAGTCCTTGAGTTTCTCGAAGTATTGCTTGCGCTCCTGCCCGTGCAGCACCAGCAGCTTGAGCGCGGGCGCGAACCGCTCCGTCTCCTGCCGCCAGTTGGTCATCAGGCTGGTGGGCGCGACCACCAGGCTGGGCCGGTCGGCGCGGCCGCTGTTTTTTTCCTCCAACACATGCGCCAGCGCCTGCACCGTTTTGCCGAGGCCCATGTCGTCGGCCAGGATGCCCGCCAGGCCGTACTCGCGCAGGAATTGCAGCCAATTGAGGCCCTCCTGTTGGTAGCCGCGCAGGCTGGCTTGCAGTCCGGGCGGCGGCGGCACCGCGCGCATGGCGCGAAAGTCGCGCAGCTTCTCGTGGAGCTGGCGCAACGAGTCGCCTCCCAGCCAGCGAAACGCGGCCGCGCCCGTTGTGCCGGACAATTCCGCCGCCCGCAGTTTGGTCAGCCGCAATCGTCCGTTTTGATCGAGCGCCTTGGGTTCAAAAAGGTCCATCAGCACCCCCAGCATCAATATGAGTCTTGACACCGGGAACGGCAGGCGGCGGCCATCCGGCAGCGGCACCAGAAGATGGCCGTTCTCCGCCAGTTGTGAGAGCATGGCTGGATTGAAGAGGCTTTGATGGCGCGCGAAATGTTGCAGCAGGATGGGCAGCAAATTGACTTTCTGGCCGTCCAATTGCACGCCGATCTCGGCCTCGAACCAATCCATGCCGCTGCCCGGTTGGGCGTCCGCGTACCACTCTTCGGGTTGGGCCAGGCGGAAGGAAAAGCTCTCATCCATCTCGATGCGCCAGCCTGCCGCCTCAAGCTTGGGAGCGTGCTGCAAAATGAATTCCATCCATTCGCTGTCGTTGTCAAAAGTCAAAACACCATTCAGTTTGTCCGTGCGCAAAAAATAAACCTCGTCCGCGTCCTGAAACCCGATGGCTGCCAGCGCGGCCCGCGCGGCCTCCTCGGCGCGAAGGTCGCGCGGGACCCGGCGCAAACGGCCCTCGGCGAAGTGCTCGATGACCGCTTGCTGGTTCCGGCCGGAAACAACGCAACCATTGTAATCGAATTCCAAGTGCGCCAGATGGCATTGTTCCGCCTCGTCTTCGTCGAAGTAGGTGAATTTCTCCGGCCGCTCGGTGGTTTCGAGGCGATTGCACGGCACCGGCGGCGCCGCGGGCACGGTTTCAATTTCGATCTTGAGCGGCAGCGGCAAGGTCCCCTTGGCGCGCGCGGGCAGTTCCTGTGAGAGCAACGAGGATTGTTCGGGAGATAATTTCGGCGCGCGGAGCCATTCCGCAGCCGCCTCGGGCGGCAAGCCCGTTTCCAGAGGACCGCAGCAGGCCTGTTCCTCGTCCACGTACCAGGGCGGGGACAACGTCAGCACGCCCGCTGCCGGCGTCACCTGGAAGACCGGCTCCTGCCAGCCGCGCTTGTCCGCGCGCCAGACCGGCTGGGCCGCGCGCGGAGCGCCCAGGGACAGGGCGCGGGTGCTTTTGCGCAAGCTCATCCAATAACAACGGCCGGTGGCCACGATCTCCGCCAGCAAGGCCGCGCCCTCCTGGCCTTTGAGTTCCGCGGCGTAGAACTGGCTGCCCTCCTGCATGAGGAAAATCCGGCGCAGCAACGCCCGATCCGACGCCAGCAGGAAACCGCCCTCTTGCACGTGGAGGAGATTGAGCAGCAGGACTTGATTTTTCGATTTGACAACGCCATTGGGCGCGAACCGGGCCTCTTGAAATTCGACCGCGGCGCTTCCTCCTTTGCCGGACGGCTTGAGCACGTAGAGCAGCCGGCGCAACGGCTCTGAACCGGCCGCCGCGACGGAATCCTCCCTGGCTTTCGCCGGCGCGCACCTGGTGACGCGGTTGAGCCACTGCTTCCATTCGGGGGACAATTGCGGCCCCGGTGCCGGCGCAGGCTGGGGGCGGGACGGCGGGCGCGGCGGGGCGGGACGGGGTTTGGGCGCCGGCGCCGATTGCTCCCGCGCCGCGAGCAGGACGGCGTAGGTGTGCTTGCAATTCTCCACCATCGGGCAGGTGCAATTGGCGTTCATGAAAATCTTGCGGGCGTACAGCCAACATTTGAGAATCACTTCGTAGGGCACGGGCGCGGAGCCTTGCACTTGGGCCACGATATCGCACTGCATCTCCACGTTGGTCACCCCGCAGTGCGCGACTTTGCCCTGCCGATAGATCTGTTCGCCTTTGGCTCGTGTGCCGTAGTGGAACCTGCGCTCGCACAGTTCCTGAAATTGTGGGGAATTTAGATCGAACATGGCGTTATCCAATGAGCTAAACCGGAATCATTCTCCCCTGACCATCATTCCCCTGACATTCCGGTCTTTGGATGAATGGTTCCGGGCCACGCTCGTTCCCAAAGCGGAACTCTCGTTCCGCACTCCAAGACGCTGGTGCGTTCAAGGGGCGCTTCCGAAGGGCCGCAAGGTCTTGGAGCGCGGCGCGCCAGCGCCGCTTTTCAAAGCGCCAAGCCGTCACGGGCAGGCAAAGACCAATCGCAAAGGCGCAAAGGCGCGAAGGCGCAAGGAGGATTTTACCTTTGCCAGTCCAGGCCGCCAAACAACGATTGATTGTCAGGGAGCCATTTCCTCTTGCTGCCTTTGCGTCCTTGCGTCTTTGCGTCTTTGCGTTAAATCCTGAGTGCATAGTTGCGGCTAAGTCTGGGCCGTGAGCGCCGTCCCGGCGGCAAATTCGTCGGCGTGATAGGAGCTGCGCACCATCGGGCCGCTGGCCACGTGAACGAATCCCATGGCCTCCGCCGTTTTCTTGTGACGCGCAAACGTCTCCGGCGGCACGAATTCGACCACCGGCAAATGGCGCAACGTCGGCTGCAAATACTGGCCCAATGTGAGAATGTCGCAGCGCGCGCCCCGCAAATCTTCCATGGCCCGCAGCAGTTCCTCTTCCGTTTCGCCCAGGCCGAGCATCAAACCGGATTTGGTGTGGATGGAATCGCCACGCCGTTTTTTGACTTTCCCCAGCACGCTCAACGAACGCTCGTAAGTGGCGCGATGGCGCACTGCGGGCGTCAAACGGCGGACGGTTTCCAGATTGTGGTTATAAATATCCGGATGGGCCGCCAGCACCGTCTCAATCGCCTCGTCCCTGTCCAAAAAGTCCGGCACCAGAACTTCGATCCTGATGCCGGGATTGAGCTGGCGCACGCGCTCAATCGTCTGGCGGAAGTGGTCCGCGCCGCCATCCGGCAGATCGTCGCGGGCGACGGCCGTAATGACGACGTGATTCAAGCGCATGCGGCGGGTGGCTTCGGCCACGCGGGCCGGCTCGTCCGCTTCCAGCGCCAGGGGTTTGGCGGTGGCGACCGCGCAGAAGCCGCAGGCGCGCGTGCAACGATCGCCGGCGATCATGAACGTGGCCGTGCCCTTGCTCCAGCATTCCCAATGATTGGGGCACTTGGCGCTCTCGCACACGGTGTGCAACTTCAATTCATTCAGCAGCGCGCGCGTGCGGCCAAAACTTTGCGAGGTCGGCAATGGAATGCGCAGCCATTCCGGCAACCGCCGCCGCGCAGGGGCGGGGTCGTCCTTTTTCCCGGCGGCTGTAGAGATGGCGTTCATTCAAATCGCTTCCAGAATTCTGCCAGTTGATCGGGACCGAAGTCAGCCAAAATCTGGCCATCCACTTCGATCACCGGCGCCAGAGTTTGGCCGGACAATGCGCGCATCTCCCGGCGGGCGGCGGAATCGGCAAAGACATCGATTTTCTCGTAGGCGATGCCGCGCGCGTCGAGCCAATCCGCGGCCCGGTTGCACCAGCCGCACCACGGTTTGACGAACAGACGAACCGATTTTGGTTTCAAACCCACGCCGCCAATCTAGCGGCGATGACGGCGATGTGCCAATGTCATTCTGGATTCCTTTCTTAATCATAATCCTAATCCTAATCTTAATCTCTTCTGATAAAACATAAGAAGCAGAGATTAAGATTAAGATTAGGATTATGATTAAGATTGGATTCTTAACATCGAAATCTCGTCAAATTATCTCTCAGATATTTAGGGGCTCGCGGCGCTCGCCCCTCCCGAAATCACATCGGGAGGGCGGAGCGCCGCGACGCCCAAATTTCAAGTATCTTTGGCTAGGATTAAGAGTCGAAAAAGCCCATAGTCCTTTTTGAGATTGACGAGGTCCCTCCTCCTGGAATTGTATGCTCGAAATGAAAACAAAATTGCTTCTCTGCCTGGCCTTGCTCGTGGCCGGCCTCACCGCCTCCGCCCAGGATTGGGCCAGGGCCAAATTGGAAAAATCGTCCCGCCACGGCGAATGGGTGGATATCAAGAACGGCGCGCGCACCGTCCATTGCTTCATCGTCTATCCGGAGGTCAAGAACCAGGCCCCGGCTGTCATCGTCATCCATGATATTTTCGCCATGACGGATTGGGCGCGGGAAACAGCCGATGAATTGGCGGCGGCGGGCTACATCGCCATCGTCCCGGACCTGCTTTCGGGCCAGGGCGCCAACGGCGGCGGCACCAGCGCCTTGGACAGCCAGGCCGTCGGCAAGGCGATTCGGGATTTGCCGCCCGATCAAATCACCGGCGATCTCAATGCGGCGGCGGATTACCTCAAGGCGCTGCCGTCGGCCAATGGCAAACTGGTCGTGGCCGGCTTCTGTTGGGGCGGCGGCCAGTCGTTTCGTTTCGCCTGCAACCGGCCCGACCTCAAGGCGGCGCTTGTGTTTTACGGGTCGCCTCCGACGGAGGCCGGCGAAATTGCGAAAATCAAATGTCCGGTCTATGGATTTTACGGCGGCAACGACAGCCGCATCAGCGCGACGGTCCCCAAAACCCGGGAGTTGATGCAGGCGGCGGGCAAGACTTACGAACCGGTGACCTACGAAGGGGCGGGCCATGGTTTTATGAAATCCGGCGAACAACCGGACCCGCTGGAAGCGAACAAAAAAGCGCGCGATGAGAGCTGGGAGCGGCTCAAAACCGTGCTGGGCAAACTGTGACTTCAATACGCGTAACTTCGCCGTCCCAGGCTTCTTTGCAAGTAACGGTAGGCCAGCAGGGCCGAGAAAGCGTGAGCCGCGTACACCGTCAAGTCGAGGGCCAGCAAGAACAGCGAGACCTCGAAACCAGTCTTCAACCACGTCAGCAAATACAATGACCTCAACGCGTTCAATAACTCGCCAGGGAACAGCATGATGGCCGTCGGCCCGAAAACTATGGCCACGGTCAGGACCGACGCCACCAACAGGTTCTTGGCGATCAAGGTGAAGCACGTCGCCACCACCGGCAGGGTCAGGAAAATGACGGCGACTTCGAGGCCGATTAACCAGAACTCAAACCCAATGCCTCCATCATTAAAACCGAACCGGCCAATCGCAACTTTGTAGGCGATGTCGGATCCGACCAAAACGAGGGCCGACGGCAGGAATTGTTTCCACAGGCCCCACACGCGCCCGAAAATAATGTTATTGACAGATATGGGCGAGACCAGGATCAATTCCAGCGCGCCGCTTTTCTTTTCCTGGAGAAATCCATTGACTCCGGCGTAGGTGTAAGCGGCGACCATGATCAGGACCAGGTAGGTGAGCAATTGGCTGACGCCGTCGAGATCATTTCCGTCAATGACCGAGCATTCCAGGAGCACGAAGAGCAGGCACAGCCCCCATTTGCTCAGGCGAGCCTTCCAGGAATATTGTTGCAGCCAGGCGATGGGGTTCCGTTCCAACGCGCGCCGCATGCCGCGCGCAAACCAGCGGTTGAAAAAGCGCGGCTTGCAATAGCTCCTGACCCAGCCCTCCCGGCGGATGGAAGGAATTTTGTCCTGCCACGAACGTTCCACACTCCATCCGGCAAACCGCAGCGCCGCCAAAAGAATAATCGCGGCGAAGATGAAATCTTCCACCAACATCCTTGGCGGCGGATGACTCGTGGCGAATTGAAATGGACCCGCCACTCGAGCCACTCGAACCGCGGACGCGCCAGTTGCAACGCGATAATAGACGCCATTAACCATAACTCTTCTCGTGCCCATCGAGGGCGCCGCCATCCTCCAATTCTGATATAGCTGCGCCTCGCCCAGAAAAACTCCCATCAAAAGGAACGCCAGAATGAAAGCGATGGCGCGATTATCCGTCGAGCACGAAGCCAGGATGCCCGCCGCCAGGCACATCATGCCCGCGCATAATTCAATGGTGAAAAAAGCGGCGACGTCGGCCCACGTCACGCCGCCATAGAGGAACGGAATGGTCAGCAACGGCAGAACTGCCAGCCACAAAGTGAGCGCCCGAAGCACTTGCGCCAGGACTTTGCCCACGACAATGCCCGAAGCCGTCAGCGGTGTCATGAATAATAATCCCAAAGTTCCCTCCCGCCTTTCGCGGGCGATGCAGTCGGCGGTCAGAGCCGGCACGAGCACGCAAATCATAAACAGCAGCAACTGATGAATCCTGCCAAAGAGTTGCGCTCCCACTGCGGATTGGATGCGACTGAAAACATGCCCTGTCACCGTGGCCGTGCGCATCTCGACGGCGACGGAGGCACACACAATCGCGCCTCCGAGCACGCCGCCCATCCGCAGCCAGGGACCCCAAGGCCATCGCGCCGTCTCGCGCAATTCCCGTTGCACCACCGGCCAAACTCCGCCGCCTATCATCAGACCTCCTTCCTTGTTTCAAAATAATTCAAATTTTTTATTTTCGGGACAACATTTTTGACAGGATTAACAGGATGAACAGGATTCGGAAAAAGCAGAGCCAGAAAATTCCATCCTGTTAATCCTGTTAATCCTGTCCAAACGTCTTTTCTTGCTTGCCGCTTGGCGGTACTGTCTTACTGCGTCTCGCCCCGCGTCACGCGCAGGAACACTTCTTCCAAGCCCAACTCATCTTCCCACAAGCCCGTGAATTTCACCCCGGCCCGCACCAGCGTCTCCGGCAAAAAAGTCGGATCCACCTCATGGTTGACCAGCGTCACTTTGACCTGCCCATCCATCGCCACGGCCTCGGAGACTTCAGGGCGCGTCTTCAACAAACTCACCGCCGAAGCCGATTCGCCTTGCACCACCACCCAATAAATCAATCCGGCCGACATTTGATCGCGCACGCCCTGGACCGGGCCGCTGTAAATCAATTTTCCCTTCTCAATGATGGCCACGCGGTTGCACAGCGTTTGCAACTCGCTCAGGATGTGCGAGGAAATGATGATCGTTTTGCCCATGCGCTGCAATTCCTGCAGAATGGCCATCATCTCGATGCGAGCGCGCGGGTCCAATCCGCTCGCCGGTTCGTCCAGCAGCAGCACCTTGGGATCGTGAATGAGCACCCGCGCCAGGCCCAGCCGCTGTTGCATGCCCCGGCTGAGCGCGCCGATGATCGCCCCGCGCTTTTCCGCCAGGCCGACCAGTTCCAAAACATCGTTGACAGTCTTTTCCCGCTGCGCCGTCGGAATTTTGTAGCAGGCCCCGAAGAAATCCAGGTACTCCGTGACCTCCATGTCCTTATAGACTCCGAAGAAATCGGGCATGTAACCGATGACGTGCCGCACGGCGTCGGCCTCGCGAATAACATCGTGGCCCAGGATGCGGGCCGTGCCGGAGGAAGGCGCCAGAAACGTGGCCAGGATGCGCAGGGTGGTGGTCTTGCCCGCGCCGTTGGAGCCGATGAAGCCGAAGAGATCGCCGCGGTTGATCACCAGGTTCAAGTCGTTGAGCGCGGTGATGGCGCCGTAGGTGCGGGTCAGATGGATCGTTTCAACGGCGGGAAGGGGCGGTGCGTCCATAGGCGTTTCTCAAGGTTGGGGGTTCATGGTCTCCATCACATTTTCACCGGCACAACCAGGCGGTACAGCGTGTTGCGATGAATGCGCTTGGCGACGAACTTGTTCAGGGCCGTGGGCGAATGATCGGCATCCCAAGCCAGCAGAATGGCGTAGCGTCCGATGGCGAACCGGCTCAGGTCCAGGCTGGATGGGCCGGTGAAATTATTCCAGGTATCCTGCCCGCCATTGTTGACGTAACTCAGAAAAGAAGCCGCCGTCGCACCCTTGGCCAGGTCGTTGATGGGATCGGCATTGTTGCCGAAGCTGCTGCGGAGGTCTTGCACCGCGCGGCGGAAACGGTCGCCGTAGGGCCGGGCCATGTCGCTGACCAGCGAGCCTTGGCTGGCGGACACGGTGAAGGTCTTGGTTTGGCTGGCCGGAAGGTCGCCCAGCGTGTAAATGCGCCCGCCCAGGACCACTTGCAGGCCCGGCAAAGCGCGGTCCAGGCCATTATTGACAGTCACTTTCCACCAGTCGCCGCCGCGCTCCACCGTCATGTCCAGCGGCAGCGCCGCCTTCTCGATCCAATCGCTGACGAAAAGCTCGCTGGTCCAAACGGGCACAAAAGCGTCGGCTTGAAAGCTGTTGCCCGTCTGATCCACCACCGCGCGGCTGCCTTCCTGGTTGCCGTTGAGATTGCCCAGGTACTCGCCGCGCAACGAGGCGAATTTCTGGTTGCCGGCCAGTGGGTAATGCGCGTTGTTGGGCGAATAAATGGAAACGTAGGTCTGGCCCCGCAGCACGGCCTGCTCGTTGTCGGGCAGAATATCCACCACGTTCAACTCGTTCCATTCCAATTCTCCCGCGCGCAGGTGAAAGCCGATGAAATAGATCAGCGCCGAAAAAAACACCACGTAGCAGGGGAAGGTCACCCAGGTCAGCATCTGCCGGTTGATTTTCTTGAGCCAGTATTGGTCCAGCGGCCCGATGACCACCAGGTAGGCCACCAGCAGCGCCAGCAGCCAGCCCAGCGGCAATTTGCGCACTTGTTTGGTGTCAATCATCGCCTTGAAGATCCCGTCGCTGCTCAGGTGGTTGCCCACCACCCCGGTATTGGCATTGAGGAACGCGCCCGGCGGCACCCCGGCCAGCTTGCTCCAAAACCACCCCCGGTTCTTCCACGACACAAACGGTTCCCGCTCCGGGCTGAAGGTCAGCACGGTGATCTTGCCCCGTCCGCGCAGGCCCTCCACCGCCAGCGGCGTGGCCGCGTCTCCGATCACCACCGTCCCGTCGCGCAACGTCGCGGTGGCCACGGCGATGGGGGTGGAATCAAATTGCAAGTCCTCGCTGGCCGATTCGGCCGTGTTGGCCTCGAGGTTCGACGGCGCGACGCGCTCGGGGCCTGGCGGGGGTCGGATTTGCCGGGAAACCCCGGGGGGCGAGTTGAGGGGCGCGGCGCGCCCTGTGACAATGCGCGGATTGCGTGGACGTTGCTGTGCGCTGTTGTCGGAGACGACTTCGGCGGTGCGGGCATACTCCTGCAAAGCATCGTGCGCGCTGACGTTGACGATGGAGGAAAGCGTGCAGGGCAGCAATTCGCGCAGCCAGGGCGTGCCGTTGACATCGGTCAACTGTTCGACGCCGACAATGAGGTGTCCGCCGTGTTGCAGCCAGGCCATGAGCGCGTTGACCTGGCTCACGCTCAGATCCACGGCCTTTTGCGAATTGAGGTAAAGCACGTCAATGCCCTCCAACGCCAGCGGGTTGTCGGGGAAAAGCGACGTTTGCAGTCGGGCCACGCCATACTTGTATTCGTCCGCCATATAAGCCGCGCCCGGCGCTTCCGGCAAAACCGGCACGCCCCCCACCGTGCGGGCCAGGGCGGCGATGAGCGGCAGGTTGTTCTTCATCGTCCGGCGCGGCGTGAGCGTTGTTTCGCTGCGGACTTTGCCCCGTTCGTCCAGCAGGCGGACGTTCCAAGTCCGCGCCGAGGCAAAGACCGGGATGGTGACGCGTTTGCGCGTATTAGTCGGCAAATCCAGCATGAACCGGCACGACTGGCCTTGTCCGAAATCCTCCGCCGTCACCTCGATCACGCCGTTGAACGCCGGGCCGTCATTGAAGATCTCGCAGGTGACGGGGAACCAGCTTCGCTCCGGCAGAATATCGTCGTAGCCCAGGAAAGGGTCGAACCGCAACTCAGCGCCGGCAGGCAGGGCCGCCAGCCACAACGCCGCCACCCAGAGACACCAAGCGCGGCGGCTGAAAACCAGGGCGGCCTGAAATATCACCTTCTTTATCGGCATAGCGTGCGAAACCGAAGAGAGGTATAGCGCAATCAGGCAGGAAGCAAAGGGAATAATATCCGCCAAGTCCATTCGTCCTCTTGGTCATTTTCGTCCCATTTGTTAAAAGTCCTACGGCGAAAGCACCAGCCGATAAAACCGTTGCGGCCCATTCGTGAGAAAGTCCGTGGCGCTGAGCGTCGTTCCGGTGGCGGTGACGGCGCTGCCCAGGTTGCTCCAGTTGCTCGAACTCAAGTCCGAATTGTACTGCAACTGGTAAGTCCCTCCAGCCTCCGTGCTCCAAGTCAGACTCAGCGTGTTGTTGGTCAGGGCCGCTACCTGAACCTCCGGCACAATGGTCAGCCGGAAAACGGTGCCGTTGTGGTTCGTGCCGCCTCCGGAAGTCGTGCCATAGAAACTGCCATCGCTGCCTTGCACCAGACCGGCGAGAGGATATCCGCCATCATTGCCGCCCGTGAATGAATACAAGCCGGTCAGCGCCCCATTGGTGTTGATTTGGAACACCGTGCCGATGCGGCTCCCACCGCCGACTAGAGTCGTGCCATACAAAAATCCGTCGCTGCCCTGCACCAGTCCATTGGGTGCTCCGCCATCATTGCCGTCGGAAAATACATATAAGACATAACAACTGGCCCCCCCCAATGCGGGGCTGAAGGTGAACAAGGTGCCGATCGGGCCGTCCCCCCGCAAAAACCCCGGCATACGGGGGGCCGTTGGCAGTCGTGCCGTAGAAAGATCCGTCGCTTCCCAGCACCAGTGCGGCCTCCGGCATAACGCCACTTCCATTGTCGCCACCGAATGAATACAGCAACGTCAGCGCCCCATTGGTGCTGATTTCAAACAAGCTGCCTTCGGTGTTTACGCCGCCGATGGCAGTCGTGCCATAGAGGCTGCCGTCGCTCCACTGCACCAGCCCAGCTCGGGGATATGCGCCATCCAACCCATAGCCAAATTCATTAGTGACCCATGTGCCGAAAGTATAAAGGGTCGTCAGCGCCCCGTTGGTGCTGATTTTGAACACGGTTCCAAAACCGTAATTGCCAGTGAAGGAGTCATAGTTCGTAGTGCCGCCGCCGGAGGTCGTGCCATAGAAATTGCCGTCTCTGGCCTGCATCAGTGCGGCCAGGGGATTTGCGCCATCATTAGGGCCGGTGAAGGAATACAAACTGGTCATCACACCATTGCTGGTGATTTTGAAGACAGTGCCGTTTGTGTAGATGCCGCCGCTGTAAGTCGTGCCATAGAAATTGCCGTCGCTGCCCAGCACGAGCGAGGCCAAGGGAGACGCCCCATCATCGCCGCCCGTGAACGAGTACAAAGTGGTCAGGCCTCCATTGCCGCTGATTTTGAACACGGTGCCATAGCCGCTGCTCGTGTTTTCTGGGGCGGTCGTGCCATAGAAATAGCCGTCGCGGCCTTGCACCAGCCCGGCCTGGGGATTTGCTCCATCATTGGTGCCGGTGAATGAATAGAGGCTGGTAAATACCGCGCCAGCCTGCGCTCCAAAAACCGTCAGCACGACCATGGCGGCCCAGAGCAGTCGAGTGAGCAGAGCTAAAACAGGCTTCGTGCCAAGTACGCTCTCCGTCATTTCGGACGTTTTACTCGCATCCTGGCGTCTCGTGATTCGGATCTTCATGGGTTCCCCTTTGCTGAATTAAACACGCTAAGACTTAGCAGCCGAAAGTCAAGTGCTTTTCTTGCATAGAGCGGCAGGCCGCTTTGCGGAATCCTGCGTCCCGGCAACCAAAAACCGGGGCATCAAAAAACCACGTTTTTTCGGGTTTCAAAAAACGTGTGCATTCTTCTTTACACGATTTTGGAGGGTTTCAAACAAGCCCTTTTTCGCGCCAAACCCATTGATCCTCACAAGGTTGCAAAGAAAACAGCCGCCCACCGCCCCATCCGGAAAATCGTCCGTGTCACATAAAGGACGCGTTTTTGGCCCGTTTGCAACTGATTGATTCCGTGCGGGTTGCGCGCCGGTTTTTTCCGGAGGTCCCAAAAAACAGTGCAAAATGCATTTTTTATGCAAAAAAGCGTACTAAAAACCTACCGTAGGTTTTTCGTTTTTCGTGACTTGTGGCAAAATCGTTTTCGCAATGAGTAAGACTCACAACTTGCCCGCGCCAAAGCGGGACGCAAAAAAAGGAAAAAACATGAAAAAACTAATCAGCTCCATCCTCGTCGCCGGCCTCTTCACGGCCTGCGGTTGCAACACCCCCCTCAACGTTTCCGGCGAGTACAGCACGCCCCAACAAACCATCTCCGGCGATGTCAACGCCACCAGCAACGTCGTCGCCGTCAGCGGCGCGTATTCCACCACCAACCGGACCGTCGGCGGCGCGGTCACAGTGGGGAAATGAATCGCGCAGAGGCGCAGAGACCGCGGAAAACAACCAAAATTCAAATGAAACGAACCATGGACTCTATTTTGTCTAAAAGGACCTTTTCCTCTTCTCTTCTCTGCGCTCTTTGCGCCCTCTGCGCGATGGTCTTCTGCGTGGGCTGCGCCTGTCCGCGCCGCAAGGCCGAATCCTCCCACGCCGTGGAGGAATTCTCCGGGCGCGCCGACGGCCTGGTCTATCGCGAGACCTGGAAGGACACCGAGGGCGGCGGCGGCGTCTTCTTCTGCGCGGACCCCGATGTGCAAAACATGTTCGCCGCGCACACCAATCAATCCTCTTTAGGCGGCGGTTCCGTGTTTAGCGCCGGCACCGTCACGATCACAGTCGATACCAATACGGCGGCCATCCTTGGCTCCGCAGGCACGGCTGTCGGCAACATCATCGGGGCCGCCGCCAAAACAGCAGTCAAATAAGAAGGAAGAAGTATGAATGACAAACGCGCTGTTTTCTTCCTTCTTCCTTTCCCCATGAACCCTTCCCAACCCAACCTCTACGATCCCGCCAACGCCGCCTTCCTGGCGGGCCTCGCGGCGGCCGCTTATCAACCTCAACCCGAATTCGCTGACTGGAAAACCACCGTCGTCGCCTCCGAGGCCACGGATACTTGCGCCCTCGTGGCCTGCGATGGCGCGGATTGTGTGGCCGCCTTTCGCGGCACGCAAGACCTCCGCAACTGGCTGACCGACCTGGATTGCGCCTTCACGCGCCTCGGCCATCTGCGCGTTCACCGCGGATTTTATGAGGCGCTGGAATCGGTGCGGGCCGACTTGGAGTCGGAGATCGCGGGGACGCATTATCAGCGGCTATGGTTGACAGGACATTCGCTGGGCGGCGCTCTGGCCATGTTGTGCGCGCGGGCCTGGGACGCGGCGGTGGAAGGCGTTTACACCTTCGGCCAGCCGCGCGCCGGCGACGCCTCCTTCCGCGACGCCTACAACGACCGCCTGCGCTGGCGCACCTTTCGCGTCATCCACGCGGATGACATTGTGCCGCGCGTGCCGTGGCTGTTGGGCCAATACCGCCACGCCGGCCATGAAATCTTCTTTCCCTCTCCCTCCGGGAGAGGGATTAAGGGTGAGGGCGGGTGGTTACAAGATTGCGGCTTCCTATCCAAGATTCCCAGCGATCTGTGGAACGCCGCCCGCGAACTCCGCCTTGGCAAGCTGGCCTTGCTGGACGACCACCACGTCAGCCGCTACCTGGCTTTGTTCCCGGAACAGAGCGCGCGCAGTCCCGTTTCCCATTCCTAACTCGTTGATTTCCATGATAATTTCAGATATTTCCAACGCCGATTTGGGCGCGTGGGTCTATGCCCTGGCCACCATCATTCAGATCGCCAGCACCATCGCCATCTTAATCACCATCAACTCCAAGCAGAAGCGCGAGGTCACTTTTGCCGGCGAGCCGGTGGACCGGAAGGACTTCGACAAGCACGTCGCCGAGAACGCCGCCGTTCACAGCCAGCTTTTCGCCAAAATCGGCGGCGCCGAGCGCGGCCTGGAATCCCGCCTGGCCGCGCGCATGGATAAATTTGAGTCGGAATCCAAGGAATCCCGCCGTCTCATGCACCAGGACATCAGCGCCATCGGCAACGACGTGGCCGCTTTGAAAAAGGAGGCCGAACTGGCCAACCAGCGCTCCTTGCAGATGGACGCCAAGATTGACCGCCTCATCGAAAGACCAAAATGAACTCATTTCCAACCACCAACCACGACCCATTACTCCCATGATTCCCATAGAAAAAATCGAACTCTTCGACAACGCCCTCCTGCGCGTGCTCGACGCCAACAACACTCTCTGGGGCTTGCAGGCCCCCGCCTTAAGCATGTTTTCCCACGAATTCGGTTTCGCCCCATCCTCTGCGGAGACCATCCGCCGCCTGGAGTATTTGACAGGCAAGGGGATGGTCCAGGAAGTCCCCAAAACCCTCAGCAAAGCCAATCGCGCCTGGAAAATCACCGACGCCGGCCGCCGTTACCTCGATGAACACGGATTCTGACCTATGAACAAAAAAATGAACCGCAAACCCCGCGCCACCTGCCTGCTCAAAAGCCTCGGCCCCGACACTCAGGAAGCTCTCTACGAATACATGGACGGCGTCGGCGACGAGCGCGGCCATACCTACAAGCAATGCGTCGCCTGGCTCAAGGCCAAGGGCATCGAGACCAACAAAACCCAGCTCAGCAATTGGCGAGGTTGGTACATCATGCGATTGCGCCTCCAGTGGTGCCAGCAAACCGTGGAGATGATGATGGAGGACGACAAGGAGCAAGGACAGAAATTTTCAGACGAGGACATTCAGCGCAAGGGCAACCGCATGTTCAGCCTGCTGGCCATCAAGACCTGCGACGACAAAGCGTGGTCGCGCGCGCAGAGCCTGGTCGTGCGCGGGCAAAGATTGACCCTCATGGAGAGAAAAATGGAATTCGAAATCAAGAAATACGAGGACCAACGCGCCAAGATCAAGGAGCTTGAATCCAAGCCGCAGATGACGGCGGACGAAAAGCAGCAGCGTATCCGCCAAATCTTGGGCACGGAATAATGGCCCGGCCATCCAAACGCGAATTTGCCGCTCCGGGCGCTGAACTTTTGCCCTATCAAAAGGATTGGGCCAATGACTCCTCGCGATGGAAGTTCGGGCTTATGGCCCGTCAGGTCGGCAAAGACTTCGCTGCCGGCTTTGAGGGTATTCGCGAGTGTGTCGAAGCTGATTTGGCCGGCAAACGGGTTACTTGGCTGATCGCCGCTCCGTCCGAACGGCAATCGTTGGAATCCCTCCAAAAATGGAAAAATTGGGCTGCAACATTCAAGGTCGCGTATGAGGACGAGGAAGTCGCGCGCGAATCCGGCGTGGAGAGCCTCCTCAAATCCGCCGCCATCACCTTCCGCCACGGCAGCCGCGTCATCGCCGTGCCCGGCAAGCCCGACACGGTGCGGGGTTTCAGCGCGAATGTATTATTGACGGAATTCGCCTTCTTCGAGCAGCCGGAAGCCACCTGGCGGGCCATCCTGCCCAGCGTCACCAACCCCATGCGCGGCATCAAAAAAGTGCGCCTCATCACCACCCCCAACGGCCTCGGCAACAAAGCGCATGATATATGGGTCAAGAATAGTGGCCAGTGTTTAGTGGCTAGTGGCCAGAGTGAATCTCAGGCTAAGAAGAGTGGCCAGTGTTTAGTGGCTAGTGGCCAGTGTGAATCTCAGGCTAACCACTTGCCACTAACCACTGGCCACTCTCCGATTTGGTCTTGTCACTTTGTTGACATCCACAAAGCCGCCAAACAAGGCCTTCCCGTCAATACCGAGGAACTCAAGGCCGCCCTCGACGATCCCGAAGGCTGGGCCCAGGAGTTTGAGTGCCAATTCCTCGACGTCCAAGCCGTCCTGCTACCCTACGAACTCATCGCCGCCTGTGAAAGTCCCGAGGCCACCGCCGCCGTCCCGCCCGAATTCTGGCAGGCCGCCCCGCCGTCACCTCTGGTCATGGGCATTGACTTCGGACGCCGGCACGATTTGACCGTGGCCTGGACCTTGCGCCAAGTCGGCGACATTCAGCAAAGCGTCGAAGTGCTGGAGATGGAGCGCACCGCCACGCCCGAACAAGTCGAACGCTTGCGCCCGCGATTGCGCCGGGCGCGGCGCGTGTGCCTCGATTACACCGGCCCCGGCATCGGTCTGGGAGATTTTCTGGCCAAAGAATTCGGCCTGTGGGACCCGGCGCGGCACAAATTTGGCAAGATCGAACTCTGCACTTTTTCCAACACGCTCAAGCTGGAAATTTTTTCCAAGCTGCGCATGACCTTTGAAAAGCGCGGCGTGCGCGTGCCCGTCAGCCGCGTGATTCGCGAAGACCTGCACTCCCTCAACCGCGTCAGCAGCCCGACCGGCCAGCTCACGTACCGCGCCCCGCACAGCGCCGACGGCCATGCCGACCGTTGCACCGCGCTCGCCCTGGCCCTGCGCGCCGCCGGCGACGGCGAGTCCCGCGCCCGCAGCGAATCCATCAAGACCGGCCGCCAGGGCGTCGGCGACATGGGCCTGGCCCGCTTCCGCTCTGACCGCTGGCCGATGTGAAATCCTGCAACTCATGCCAACCACGCGAAACAGCACGGCAAGCCAAGACGAAAAAAGACGTTTGGACAGGATTAACAGGATTAACAGGATAAAATCTTCTTCTCCTGCCTTTTCCCAATCCTGTAAATCCTGTTCCTCCTGTCAAAAATGATTTTTAATTGTAAAACTTCTCAGGATATGCGCGAGTCCCATGATTCCACGGCGTCGCGGCGCTCCGCCCTCCCGCATCAGGAATCGTCGAAACTGAATTGATTCGATGCGGAGGTCGTGGAATAATCCGGCACCCTATGAACAACTATGCCGAACGCCTTCGGAAGAATGAACTGGAGCACTCTCTAAACATCACGGAGTCAACCGCTGGAAGTCAATTCGCCGGACGTAGCCCAAATCGTTTTCCACGATAAGCAAATTGCCTTGGCCGTCCATCGAGACGGAACGCAATTGACCGAACTTATAGCCGGGCGTGTAGAACCATTGGCCATCACCAGCATGGGCGTCGGCGTAACCGTTGACCAGGATATGAATCACACCGGTTATGTCCACGTAGAGAAATTGGGCTCCTTCGTCCGTAGCCAGGAAGTAGCCGCCAATCGGCGGCTGCCAGACCCCGCGCACGCCGTAAAGGCTGTTGGTGGCCGCGAGTGTGTCATCCGCCACGAGGTTGGTTTCGCCGTTGCCGTACAAGAGCGTGCGGATGCCATCGTTCGTTGCCACCAGCCAAACCGTGTTGGCGCCGCGGTCTGTGGCGACGATATTGGTTCCGCTGACGATGATGTTGCCCAATTCGTTGAACTTTTTGTTCAGATTCGAGGCGCCGCCTTTGGGAGTCCACTGCTTCAAATCGCTTCCCGAGGCATAATAAATGAGCGATTCATCGTCCTTCACCCACAATCCGCGTCCGATGCTTATGCCACTGCTGTCCGTAAACAAGGTCGTCATCATGCCATTGGTATCCAAACGGCGCACCTTGCTGTTGCCGGTATCCAGCACATACACGGTGCCATCCCCGCGCACCCACAATCCGTTGGGCATATTCATCGCCACGTTGGTGGCTATCGTGGAACCGTCCGGGCCGTTGCCGCTGGCGTGCGTGCCGGCGACCGTATGGATGCGGCCATCCGACGTGACCTTCAGGACCGAGTCGCTGTCTTTGTCCACAATAAAAACATTGCCGGCGTTGTCCTCCATGGCAAAGTGCGGGCGCGAGAGCGCGGCGTTGGTGGCGTAACCGCCTTCAAAGCCCGGCCGCCAGTAATTGACGCCGTCCACGCCGGCGTCGGCGCCGCTGCCGGCGATGGTGTGCAGCAGGCCGTAAGACTGCGCCAGATTCGTGAAAGCTTGTGGCGTGTTGGTGAAAATCTCCACCGCCCGCAAACGGAAAAAGTCATTGCCGGGCAAGAGCGCGAAACTTCCCGCGCCGGCGGAATTCGTGGTAAAATAGTTTTGCTGTGGAACCCATGCCGTGTGACCGTTGGCGCCCTTGAGTTGGGCGGCGGCTTCCACGGTGCAAACCCCGCTGGAGAAGGCGTTGGTCCAGGATATTTGGCCGGCGAGATTGACGGCGTTGATCTGAAAATTATTTCCGCCCGCCTGCGCCAGCATCGGAATGATGCCAAAAAACCAAAACAACCTGCTGATCCTTGCCATAAAACTCAATGTCTCCTCCAAACCACCGCGCATTGCTTACAATGGTCGAAACCGCGGGATAATTCAAATATCTTATCCGGCGGCGATGAATCGGCAAAAATCCATGAACCGTAATTGTGCGGCCATTCGAAAGATTCCGTTGTTCTTTCCGCCTCCGAACGGCCCCGCCTGGAAAAGACTTGGCTTCCATGCCGGCATTACTAAATTAGCGCCGTGAATTTACCTGTGAAATCTCTTTTCGCCACAGCCCTTTTGGCCGCCGCCATTCCCATCGCCGCCCAAAACACCCGCCCCAATGCCATCATCCGGGCCGAGCCTATTGCGGGCGGGCGCATCGAACCGACTCTGTTCGGCAACTTTATGGAGTTGCTGGACGACGTGGTGCCGGGAACGTGGGCCGAGTTGTTGAACGACCGCTCCTTCGCCGGAATCGTCCCGACGGCCGATTGGGTGTACTACGACGGCTCCCTGGATTTTTGCGACCGCCCGTGGGACACCAACGCCTCGTGGAGCTACGACACCGACAATCCCTTCAACGGCAAGCGTTGCGCCAAACTCACCGCCGGCCCCGGCCCGGCCAGCCTCACGCAATCGGGCCTTTCCGCGCGAAAAAACATGGACTATGCCTTTTCGGCTTATATGCGGGGAGACAGCGGGATCAAAGTCACCGTCCTGCTCAAAGCTCTGCTGCCGACCGGAGAATGGCTCACCCTTGCTTCCGCCGAGCTTCCCCCGCCGGCCTCAGACTGGCAAAAGCGCTCGATCAAAATGACCTCCATCGGCCAGACCGACCACGCCGTCTTCGAATTGCGCGCCGAAGGCCAGGGCCGCCTTTGGGTCAACAAACTTTCGCTTATGCCCGGCGACAACAAGAGCGGCTGGCGGGCCGATGTGGTGGAGGCGATCAAAGAAATCCGTCCCGGCATCCTCCGCTGGGGCGGCTCGACGGTGGACCCCGGCAATTACCGTTGGAAAAACGGCATCGGCGACCGCGATCTGCGCACCCCTTGGGCTAATGAGAATTGGGGCCGCATTGACCCCAACGACGTGGGCATGGACGAGTTCTGCCAATTCTGCGAGCAGATCGAAGCCATGCCTCTGATCTGCATCAGCTTTGCCGACGGCGCCCAAAGCGCGCACGACTTGGTCGAATATTGCAACGGAGGCGCGGACACGGTCTGGGGCGCCAAACGCGCGGCCAATGGCCATGCAGCGCCCTACCATGTGAAGTATTGGGAGGTCGGCAACGAGATCAACGGCCACGACACCAACTATGTGGCGCAATTCTCCGACTTCATCAAAGCGATCCGTTCCGCCGACCCGGAAGCCAAGATCATGACCACTGATCCCTCGCAGGAATTGCTGGACCGCGTAGGCCGGGAGGTTGATTTTGTCTGCCCGCACCACTACACGACCGATCTCAATGAGTGCCACTTGGATTTCGATCATATTGGCGAAATGATTGACAGGACGCCGGGCTGTTCCCACATCAAGATCGGTGTGACGGAATGGAACATTGACGCCGGGTCGTGGGGCTTGGGCCGCGCAAGGCAAGCCACCCTCTTCGCGGCTCTGGAAAACGCCCGCTACATGAACCTGATGATGCGCCACTCGGACAAGGTCAAAATCGCCAACCGCTCCAATCTGGCCAACAGCTATTGCGGCGCCACCATTCTTACCGCCGCCTCGGGCACGGGCGTTCTGCGGCAGCCCAGCCACTATGTCATGAAACTCTATTCCCTCCACGCCAAACCGGTTCCGTTGGCGGTGGAGCAGTATGATAAACATCTGGACCTCTTCGCCTGCGCTTCGGAGGACAAAAAATCCGTCGTCATTTTCGCCGTCAATCCGACCCGCGACCCAATCGAATTTGTTCCGGGATTCGGCGGCTTCGACCCGGTCCCCCATGCCGTCCGCGCCGAAACGGTGTGCGACGTTCTGAACCTCCGGCAGCCCGATGTGGAGAACCATTGGCAGGAACCGGAAAGAGTCAGGATTGTCAGTGTGCCGGTGGCGGCAGGCGCGGTGCGGCTGCCGCCGCTTTCGGCCACAGCCATTGAGTGCGCCGCGGAATGAAAGTCATGCGCTCATGGCATTTAGGAAATGGATTCTTAATTCTAGCCAAAGATATTTGAAATTTGGGCGTCGCGGCGCTCCGCCCTCCCGAGGAGATTTCGGGAGGGGCGAGC